>Ga0075364_10001601_pt1 | contig 12385 bp, 15 predicted proteins | sample EndMetdeltDD1764_FD_71517 | JGI IMG/M metagenome (GOLD analysis project Ga0075364, IMG submission 71517) | Populus endosphere microbial communities from Tennessee, USA - Endosphere MetaG P. deltoides DD176-4 | ecosystem: Host-associated > Plants > Roots > Endosphere | place: USA: Tennessee... | reverse complement strand
GTAAAGATAAGCCTTATCTTTGTATTCAATAGTAAATTTTAATGCTTTGAAATAAGGGAGGTATTATAAGACTCTCTTACTTGAGTCTCTTTGTGGGTTGATTAAACAGCTTGCAATGACAGCAAAGCGCGTGGCAAGCTAGGGCAATACAGTAAACAACTGGATGGCCGCGCTCATTACATTCGCTCGCCATGACGGTGGTTATTTTATAGAAAAGAGATATAGGTATGATCCAAATTAATCAGATTCAAAGCTTAGATGGTACACATCGAAATTTAAGTATTGAAAGCCAGCAAGAAATAAGTCTAGAGGCAGAAAATTTATTATTACTGCCGGGGTTAATTGACCCCCATGTGCATTTCAGAACGCCTGGCCTGGAATATAAAGAGGATTGGCGAACTGCCGCGCAAGCGAGCATTAAAGGCGGATATACCACCGTTTTTGATATGCCGAATACGATTCCACCGACGGTGACGCAGCTTGAGCTACAGAAGAAGAAAGACTTAATTGATAGCCAATTAAAAGATGTAAAAATACCTTTACGTTACCATTTATTTTTTGGTGCTGATAAACATCACTTAGACGAGATAAAAAAAGTAAAAGGACAGGTTATTGGCATTAAAGTATTTATGGGCTGTAGTACGGGCGGTTTAGTGATTGATGATGATGAAAGTCTGCATGCCATTTTTAAGTTAGCGGCTGAAGAAGATATGTTAGTGGCCGTGCATGCAGAAGACGAACATCGATTAAAGGAAAATAGCAAAAAAATTGTATTACCGCAGCCTTATGCAATTCATTCGCAAATACGTGATGAAAAAGCCGCTAGTATCGCGGTAAAAAAAGCGATTGATTTAGTGCGTTTGTATGGAACGCGTTTGTATATTTTACATACCAGTACGCGTCAAGAAATGGATTTAATTGCACAAGCTAAAATGGAAGATCTGCCCGTTTTTGCCGAAACAACACCTCACCACTTGTTTTTGAACAGTAATGATTATGATCGTTTGCAAGGTAAAGCGGTTATGAATCCACCCTTGCGAGCGACAGAGCATCAAAAGGCCTTATTTCAAGCGATTAGGGAAGGTGTTATAGACACGATTGGTTCTGATCATGCGCCGCATACCGCCGAAGAAAAGGCTCGCCCTTATGGTGCATGTCCTTCAGGCGTGCCAGGTATAGAAACAACATTGCCATTATTATTAGAAGCCCACCATGAAGGTCACTTATCGTTAGAAAACATAGTGGATTTGACATCAAAGCGTGCACAAGAAATTTTTAAATTAAAACCTTATGCCGATTATGTGTTGGTCGATTTAGCCGCGAGCCGTGTGGTTAATGAAAATGAGCTCAAAACCAAATGCCATTGGTCTCCCTTTGCAGGGCTTAGGCTAAGAGGTTGGCCTGTTTATACAATATTAAATAATCATCTTTATGATTTAGCATCTATCTAATCACACTAATTCGTCATTGCGGTTGCCGCGCTTTGCTCGCAATGACAGCGGAGCGCGTGGCAATCTAGAAAGTATCAACTGGATGGCCACGCTCATTGCATTCGCTCGCCATGACGGTTGGGCCTGTCAGAGATACAAACATCGACTCTTATTTTTAAAGCTTTTTTAAACGCCTGCAATGCTTCTGTCGGTTCTCCTAGAGCCTCAAATAACTCGCCTAACTCTTGATAGCTTTCTGGGTTAGATGGATGTTGAGTTAAGCCCGCTTCTAAGTAATCTCGTGCTTTACCCCATAATTGTAGTTGTTTACAGATACGGCCTAAACTTAACAAAAGGTCAGGATCATGCGGATGATTTTTCAACCATTTTTCGGCATAGGCTAATTGGCGTTCAGGCTGCGTGCTTCTAATAAGACCATAGGTATGCACTAAGGGTGCGAGCCAATGTTTTTTTAAAAGTTTGCGAGTCAATTCCTCTGCTTTTTCAGTTTCATGATATTGAATAAGACCTTGAATGTAGAAATTAAGAAAAAAGGGAGCTTTTTTCAATCGATGAGGCAATTGTTGCCACTTTTCTTCAAATTTTACTAAGTTAGTATTGAGCGCTTCCTGTAATAAACCCGCGTAACTATCATGTTCTAACGTTTGGATTTGTTCTTCAGATAGCCAACTTCTTTTTTCTAATTGAGGCAAGGCATTTAAAACAATATTCCAATCGGGAGGTTTTTGATAAAGCGTAGCAAATAACGTTTGATCTTCGATAGAAATTTGTTTTTGCTTCTGTTTGTTTTGTAGCCATGTATGCCAACGCTTCGGCAATAAACCGAAATAATGGATAGTGCGAATTAAAAAATAAACAACAATAAAACTCAGTAAAAAGCCGATTAAAGCTAACCATAAGGGCATTTCTATCGCGAGCTTATGTCTAGTAATAAGCACATATCCAGGGTCTGTGGCTATTTCAACGCCTATCCAAACTGAAAATAATAGGATGATTAAAAATATAAAAAACCGCTTCATAAAGGAGTTTCCTTCGGATCGGTAGTCGCACTAGCGACTGTTTTAATCAGAGAGTTGATAGCTTCTAAAGTGGGGCTTAAATCCGGTAATGCGGTTTGTAGATTTATTTCGGCAAGTTGGTTGATTTGCTGAATGATCGTTTGAGCCGCCGGAGATTTTTCTACATAATATTGTTGTATAGCTTCTTTAGTTTGTTGCAAGCTGGACTGATAAATTTCTTGCTGATGATGGAGTAAGGCCCACTGTGCTTGCTGTAACAATAATTGTAGATTCTGTTGTAAATATTGTTGCTGTATTTGCGGTAATAGTGGTTCTATTGGTTTATCTAAATGCCGCACAACGATTAACTGTTGAAAATTATGCAGGCTCGTTTGAATAGCATTTACCCATCTTTTTTCTGAAGTAGTTTGGGGTGGCGGATTTACTGTTTCTTTGGTAGTGAGTTCAGTGCTCAGTAAGGGTAATTTTTCTACTTGGGCTTTCAGGCTATTTAATTGTATCAGTGTATTGCTTAGGTCTAAGTGTGGTAATGCATTTAATTTAGCAATATTTTGGGTTAATAAATTGCGAAGTATTTCTAGGGAGGCAGGCGAGTTATTAGATTCAGCTAATTGTTTATTCGCTAAATTTAATGCAGATAAAGCACTGTTTGGATCCCGAAGATAAAAAAGATTGTAATTAGCGAGTTGAATAAGCTCTTTAGCTTCGTTTAACCGTATCAGATTAGTATTAGATGTAAAATTTTTCTGAATAATACCTTGTATTTGGGTTAAGTTCTTTTGATTTTGGGAAAGTTGCTCTTGGGCCAGCGTTAAATTAGCGGTATTAGCATTATTTTTTTTCCAGAAAAAAGCGAAAGCAAGAGCAAGGCATAGCCATGTTGCTAATAGTAAACCAATAGTGCAGCAAGCGATGATGCAACTCTTTGGCCGTGTAGGCGGAGTAGGTATATCATCATTTAACTCGGTGGCTTTGATGATTGGTGGTTCTTGCCCCATATCTCTTTCTCCCATCGGGAAAGTGTGTTTAAAATAGCTTCATTGCTTGCATTATCCGATATTAAGGGCGCTTTTACAAAGCCTAGTTTTTCGGCAAACTCGGCGATACGTGGACTAATAACAAGAAGTTGTTTATCAAATAGCACATCATGCCAATAAGCTTGCAACAAATTGACCAAATTTTTAAGGCCAGTATTGCTCGTACAAATGATGACATCAATCTCGTTTGGATTGGGGATATTATTTTTAATAAGCCGCGGACATGATCTCTTATAGAGATTTAACGTGTTAACGTTGGCGCTTCTTTTTTCTAATGTGTTAATAAGCGATAGGCAGCCATTTTCACCTTGGCATATTAAGATCTTTTTTTGTTTTGGGCTTTGTAGTGGGGGAAGTGTGAGCAGACCTTCGCTATTAAAATCTTTTTCTGGGCGATAATCTACCGATAAGTTAAGTATTTTTAGTGTGGCTTCAGTGCCTGGACCAATAGCCATTATTTTGGTTTTCTTGGGCCAAGAAGGCCAAAAATGATGGATATAACTGGCTGATTGCAGTACGGCATTAGGACTAATAAAAATAACAAAATCGTAATGGTCAATTTTTTTAAATATCTCCGATATAAGCATTGTATTGTCTGCAGGTACAATTTCTATAGTAGGAAAAAAAACGGGAATACCGCCATCTGCCAGAATGTTGCTAGCGAGTTTTTTAGCTTGATGTTCTGGGCGTGTAATCAGAATTTTTAAACGGTGTAGTGTTTCCATGAGGATTAAACTCTTTGTATTAGTGTTGTAATCAAGTGTTCAGCGTAGCGACGCGATCGGCATTTAATAGCATTTTAGGGTAAACTAGTTTTTTTGCTAGGGCTTGCTTATGGTGTTACCTACCTTGAAAGATTTAGATTGTAGCGATAAGCGCGTACTCATTCGCGAGGATCTGAATGTCCCTATAGAAAATGGCCATATTAGCAGCGATGCGCGTATTAAAGCAGCCTTGCCGACTATCCAGTATGCTTTGGAGCAAGGGGCGGCTGTTATTATACTTTCTCATCTAGGTAGACCGGAAGAAGGGCATATAAGCGCTGAGTTTTCTCTTGCGCCCGTTGCAGAGCGTTTACAAGTCTTACTCGATCGGCCGGTAAAATTTGTTGTTGATTGGCTAGATGGGTTTGAGGTTGCACCTGGTGAAGTTGTTCTTTGTGAAAATGTGCGTTTTCAGAAAGGGGAAAAGAAAAATGATCCGGTGCTTGCTAAAAAAATAGCAAAACTTGGGGATGTTTTTGTGATGGATGCGTTTGCGACAGCGCATCGTAGCGAAGCTTCAACGGTGGGGGCCGCACAATTTTCTCCTCAAGCGTGTGCAGGTCTATTGTTAATGGCTGAAGTAAAAGCTTTAACACAGGCTTTAAAAAATCCAGCGCGACCTTTGCTGGCGATTGTAGGCGGTTCTAAGATTTCCAGTAAATTACATGTACTATCTTCCTTAATCGATAAAGTGGATAGTTTGATTTTGGGTGGAGGCATTGCCAATACCTTTTTAGCTGCACAGGGGTATAAGCTAGGAAAATCATTGGTTGAAAATGATTTAATTGAAGAGGCGAAACGCTTAATGGTTTTGGCGCAGCAAAAACATGTAGAAATTATCTTGCCTACCGATGTGGTAGTGGCTACAGAAATGTCTGTCACTGCAAAAACAAAAGTTAAAAAATTAACTGAAATACAAGATGATGAAATGGTTTTAGATGCAGGTCCGGAGTCCATTAGACTTTATAATCGCGCGATCGTATCGGCAGCCACTATTTTATGGAATGGACCAGTTGGTGTTTTTGAAATGGCGCCTTTTGAAGGCGGTACACGTGCGTTAAGCTTAGCGATTGCAGATAGTGGGGCTTTTTCTATTGCGGGAGGCGGCGATACCTTGGCCGCTATAGAAAAATATAACATAAGCGATAAAATCTCCTATATTTCTACGGGTGGAGGCGCTTTTCTTGAGTTTGTTGAAGGGAAAACACTTCCTGCATTAAAAGTATTAGAAGAACATCAAAGTGATTCTTAGAGGTCTAAACATGAATAGATTTAAACGAACAAAAATTGTAGCAACATTGGGTCCAGCAACCGATAAAGAGGGTGTTTTGCCTGCCATGATAGCGGCTGGTTTAGATGTTGTGCGTTTGAATTTTTCACATGGAAAGGCAGAAGATCATATCAAGCGAGCTAACTTAGTGCGTGAATGCGCTAAAGCAGCTGGTCGTGAAATTGCGATTATGGCAGATTTACAGGGTCCCAAGATTCGTATTGCGCGCTTTAAATTGGGTAAGATTTTTTTAAAAGAAGGCGCACAATTTATTTTAGATGCGGATTTATCTAAAGAAGCTGGCGATGACAAATCAGTCGGTATTGACTATAAAAATTTACCTAAAGATGTGCAGGGCGGCGATCTGCTATTACTGGATGATGGACGCTTAGTATTAAAGGTTCGTAAGGTTCAACAAAATAAGATTATTTGTAAAGTAGAAGTAGGTGGCGAATTATCAAATAACAAAGGCATTAATCGCAAAGGAGGCGGGCTTTCTGCAGTAGCGCTAACGCCTAAAGATAAAAAAGATTTGAAAACAGCGGTTGAATTAAATGCGGACTACATTGCTATTTCATTTCCACGCAATGCAGCGGACATGAAAAAAGCACGCAGCTTATTAAAAGAAGCTAAGGGAAAGGCGGGATTGATTGCAAAAATAGAACGTAGCGATGCGATTCCACTTTTAGATGAAATTATTAGGGCTTCAGATGCAGTGATGGTAGCGCGTGGCGACTTAGGTGTTGAAATTGGTGATGCAGAATTACCAGCGGTACAGAAACATATTATTCAGCGTGCACGTTCCCTCGATAAAGTGGTTATTACTGCCACGCAAATGATGGAGTCTATGATTCATAATGCGATTCCCACTCGGGCAGAAGTCTTCGATGTCGCGAATGCGGTATTAGATGGAACGGATGCCGTTATGTTGTCAGGAGAAACGGCGACTGGGGATCACCCCGATTTGGTGGTAGCTGCCATGGCGCGAATTTGCTTGGGTGCTGAGCGGCAAGCCAAAACGCAGGTCTCAAGACATCGTGTGGAATGCCAGTTTCAGCGGCCTGATGAAGCGATTGCGATGGCCGCGATGTATACCGCAAATCACTATAATATTAAGGCTATTATTGCGTTAACGGAGTCTGGGGCCACACCATTATGGATGTCCCGCATTCGCTCAGGAATTCCTATTTACGCGCTTGCACATAGTGTACAAACAACACGTCGATTAGCGTTGTATCGTGGTGTTTATCCCATCTATTTCAATATTGATAAGTTAGATAAAAAACGTCTCAATGATTTAGCCATTGCTGAATTAAAAAAGCATGGTGCTTTACATAAAGGGGAACGTATTCTTATTACTTATGGGGATCTGTTGAAGACACAAGGTGGAACAAATACACTCAAGATTTTAGATGTTTCCTAAACGTGATCGTTTTATTTAGAGCCTTTTTTGGCGCATTTATTACAAATTCCATAAATGATTAGACTATGGTCTGTCATTTTGTAACCGTTTTGTTTTGCAACGGCCTCTTGACGTTGCTCAATGATTTTATCGACGAACTCATCTACTTTGCCACATTTTATACACACCAGATGATCATGATGAGGGCCTTGGTTCAGTTCAAATACCGAATAGCCTTCCTCAAAATTTTGTCGTTTAACGAGTCCAGCCGTTTCAAATTGTGTTAATACACGATAGACAGTCGCTAGACCGATGTCCTCGCCTGATTCTAGCAATGCCTTGTAAATATCTTCGGCGCTCAAATGGCGTGTTGAAGCCTGCTCAAGTAGTGAGAGGATTTTTAATCGTGGAGCCGTTATTTTTAAGCCGGCTTGGCGTAGTTGTTGATTATCCATTAGATTATCTCTAAACTCCTTAGCTCCTGACGCTAGTTTGTTTTTTGCGTTTTAGAATAGTGTGTAAGTTTATAATGATATTATTTTTATGACAAAATGGGCTATTAACTGTTTTTTACTCTTTTTGCTTTCAGGCTGTAGCATTATTTATCGTCCCGATATTCAACAAGGGAACGTCCTGAAGCAGTCTACCATACAGCAGTTGAAACTCGGTATGACAGAGGAACAGGTTCGTTATCTTCTAGGTAGTTGTGTCTTGCAAACACCTTTTGAACCTAATCGCAGTGATTACGTTTACTTTTACCAACCAGGGCATGCGGAATCGACCCAGCGGCATGTGACACTTATTTTTTCAGCGGGCCGATTAGTCAGTATCAAAAAATAACGTCCTAATTAATAGGTTATAACAGCGCTTTTTGTTTTTTAGCACGGTTGATTCTAGTTTTCTTTGGGTCAATGCTGAGCGCGCGATAGATTTCTATTCTATCTCCAGCTTGCACGAGGGTGTTAAGAGGGCGTAGTTTTCCAAAGATGCCCACCTTATTTTTTGTTAAATCAATTTCCGGGAAATGATTTAGAATGCCTGAGTGTTGTATGGCTTCTTCAATACGGCATGCCGCAGATACAGATAGCGGTATAATCAGTTGGTTTTCAGCATTGGCAAATGCCACTTCAATTTGAATAAACATCTTTAATTATCAACGGGCCCCATAAACTTGTTTTGCTCTGTCAGAAAAGGCCTGAGTCAGTGACTGCGCGATTTTTTCGAAAACAGGTGAAAAAGCAATCGCGAGTAGAGGACTGGTAAATTCAAATTCTAAGTTCAAGCGAACCTTGCAGCCTTTTTTAGTGGGTTCAAATGCCCAAAAGCCTTCCAAATGTCGAAAGGGGCCATTGATAAGGCTTATTTCAACCATCTTATCTTTTTGTAAGCGGTTAGAAGTAGTGAATGATTTTGAAAAGCCACCACCACGCAGCGTCAGCTTAGCTTGTATCGTATCTTCATCCTGCTTGATTATTTTACTTTCCGTGCACCACGGAAGAAAATCAGCATAGGCGGCTATATCATTGACGAGCTCATACATCTCTGCCACATTGTAGGGCACTTCTAATGTTTCTTGAATAATTGGCATAATCATTTCATAGACCCTATTTTGTATATTTGCTACTTTATAGAGTCTGTATAATAAGAGCCTTAAAACGGGCGAGTATATCGTATGAATCCTAAGAAAGCATCGCAATCGAGTACAATTGCGTTAAACAGGCGTGCGCGGCACGATTACTTCATTGAACAGTCTTTAGAAGCAGGGCTGGTTTTACAAGGCTGGGAAGTCAAAAGTCTGCGTGATGGTCGTGCACAATTGAGTGAAAGCTATGTCGTCTTAAAAAATGGTGAGGCCTGGCTTTTAGGTTGCCATATTACCCCGTTATCAACGGTTTCTACCCAGCATACTCGGCCTGATCCGACCCGAACCCGTAAACTACTTTTAAATGAACGTGAGCTGAGCAAATTGGCCGGCAGTATTATGCGTAAAGGATATACCCTCATTGCTTTAAAAATGTACTGGAAGAAAAACCGGGTCAAGCTAGAGATTGGCTTGGCGCGTGGTAAGCAAGAGCATGATAAGAGAACCAGTTTGAAAGAAAAAGATTGGCAGCGGGAAAAACAGCGTTTAGAACGCTACTCTAGGTAGGTATTTTACTTACATTTTTGGTATTTTTTCAGGGTTTGGATAAGAAAATAGCAAGCTTCTGCAAAGAGATAGGTTATAATGCAGATACGGGGGCGATCGGCTTCGACGTTGATTACAAACCCCAAGGTGCATGTCGAGGACGCAACTTTGCCTCGTTAATCATGTTGCAAACTTATAGTTGCAAACGACGACTATATCTCCGCTGAAAACGTTGCTATTGCTGCCTAAACCGCAGTAACCGTGTAACGTTTGCGCCGTCTAAACAACGGCAAGCGCCATGAACTCCATAGGCTTGCATGTGGGGGGAGTGGTCATACTGGCAAGATCGTAGCCAAGTCTGTCTGAGGCGGAAGCTACTAAAACTAAACAGACTCGTTGCTAGACTCCCTGTCAATCGGAGGTTTAGCGACTAAACTTAATGATTGCACTAAACATGTAGTGCCAAGGGCAGCGGATTGGCGGACGTGGGTTCGATTCCCACCGCCTCCACCAAATTCTTATCTTAATACATCCAATATCGTCTTAAACCCCTTGTAAATAAGGGGTTTTTTATTTATAGTCCTTCCAATAGAATCTAAAGAGTACCCCCAACATCCAAGCTTAAGTGGGGGTATAAACGGGGGTATTTATATATCCCAATAATAAGATACCCCCAAATGCCACTTAAAGATGTAACCATACGCAGCGTTAAGCCTAAAGAAAGAGCTTATAAGCTTGCTGATGAAAAAGGATTGTTTTTATTCGTTAAGCCAAATGGTTCTAAGTCTTGGCGGTTTAAATATCGTTTTGCAGGTAAAGAAAAGCTGTTATCTATTGGCCTCTACCCAGAGGTTAGTTTGGCTTATGCTCGAGACGTTCGGGATAAGGCCAGAAAATTACTTATTGAGAAAATAGACCCAGCACTTACTAAACAGGCGTCTAAACGAGCAGCAAAACTAACGGCTGAAAATAGCTTTGAATCCATAGCGCGAGAATGGTATATCAAACATTCTTCTAAATGGACGCCGAGTCATGGTGAACGGATTATCCGACGCTTAGAAAAAGATATTTTTCCTTGGCTTGGTCGACGTCCTATCATAGAGATGACCGCAGAAGAATTACTCAATACTTTACGTCGAATTGAAAGCCGAGGTGCAATAGAAACTGCACATAGGGCACATCAAAATTGTGGGCAAGTGTTTCGCTATGCTATTGCCACAGGCCGGGCAGAGCAAGATGTTACGCTTGGCTTACGTGGCGCATTACCACCTGCCAAAAAAAGACATCACGCATCGATTATCAAACCACAAGCAATAGGCGAACTTTTACGCGCCATCAGTGATTATCAAGGATATTTTGTAACAAAATGCGCGTTGCGTTTAGCGCCATTGGTTTTTGTTCGTCCAGGTGAATTGCGTAAAGCCGAATGGTCTGAATTTAATTTTGAAGCTTCTGAATGGCGTATTCCCGCCGAGAAAATGAAAATGCGTGTTACGCATATCGTTCCATTATCTACACAGACTATTTCTATATTAGAAGAGTTACGGCCATTAACGGGTGACGGAAAATATGTTTTTCCAAGCATTCGCAGTCCAAAACGTCCTATGTCTGAAAACACAGTGCTTGCGGCGTTACGTCGTCTTGGTTATAGCAAAGCCGAAATGACGGGGCATGGGTTTCGCAGTATGGCAGCGACATTACTAAATGAGCAAGGATGGAATCGTGATGCGATCGAACGACAGCTTGCGCACGCAGAACGTAACAATGTGCGTGCAGCCTACAACTATGCTGAGTACCTTCCTGAACGTAGGAAGATGATGCAGCACTGGGCAGATTATTTGGATGAGCTAACGCAGCGATAAAAATTATTGTATTTAACCACTAAAACAAGGATGTATCTTTATGAAAATAGAAACACATGTAGTACCCGATTATAAAAAATGCGTTGTTATAGGAGGTTGCAGCCCGCAAATTGCTGCTAGCCTTATTTTGGGTATTAACCCTAATGTTGCTTTTAGAGAAGGCTCACCGTTTGATTGGAGAGAACTTTATTTTCATATTAAAGAAGTGGAGGATCTTTGCTATGTGCTTTGTGGTAATAGTGCACTTTGGTGGAATTATAGAGATAGAAGCATTTTTCAACATGTAGATTTAGCATTAAAAAATTGTATCGGTGTGGTTTCTGATCTTCTTGAGGTAATTAAGGAAGTGTTTATAAATTACACAATAGATGATCAAATAACCTTTATTGAACAATATCCTTACCTAGTAAAAAAGCTTGATTTATCCGTACCGGAATTAAAGCAGGTAGACAAACGGCCACCTAAAGTTACTCTTCCTGAGTCAGTAAGGATTACACTACTAACAATGATACAAGGTATGGCAAGAGATGGTTATGGTTATGATCCATCAAACGCTCGAAATCCTGCTACTGGGAGTAAAAAAGGTAGCATAAGAGCAGCGTTACAATCTGTAGGATTAGATCTTGATGAAGATACTATACGTAAATACTTAACCGAAGGAGACAATTTAATTCCTATTACTAAGCCCCGTAATATATAGGTCGTTAACCGATTCGGTTAACTTGCTAACCGAATTCGGCCAACTCTTATTCCGTTCTGTTTAACCTCTCTACGTATTAATTTAGATATAGAGAGGTATTAACATGTCTAAAATTCTAAGGCTTTCAGCAGTAAAGGAAAAAACTGGGAAGCCTAGATCATCCCTTTACTTTATGGTAGCCAAGGGCGAATTTCCTAAACCTATTAAGCTTGGAAAACGCTCAGTAGGTTGGCTTGAATCGGACATTGATGCATGGATAGAAACATGTATTAAAAGAAGCCGAACGGGGGGTAAATATGATGTCTAAAAATAAAAAAGGGCTGGGTACCATTAATACCCAGTCCTTAAAGAATCATACACAAGTTCATGTTACCTCAAAGAGGTTATCAACGCGACTTTCTAATGAAAAGCAGCGACGATTTAACCGAAACAAACTTCCTAAGCCGCTTGAATATTACCCGAGGGTGTTACGTGAGTTCCGGCAGAGAAACAATAATCAAGCCATTGCGCTTTGTCCCTTTCATTCTGATAAAAAACCTTCTTTATCTGTTGATTTAATACGGGGAGCGTTCTTTTGTTTCAGTTGTCGTAAGGGTGGAGGTGGTCTTATCGACTTTTACATACTTACGACAGGCAGAGATTTTGTTAAGGCAGTTGACTACTTTGAGGCATGGGATCATGAATAATTTACCAACACAGGAAATCATCCAAGATTTAATTAATAAATATGCAAAAGGAGACCTAAAAGAAAC
>Ga0075364_10001600_pt1 | contig 12388 bp, 12 predicted proteins | sample EndMetdeltDD1764_FD_71517 | JGI IMG/M metagenome (GOLD analysis project Ga0075364, IMG submission 71517) | Populus endosphere microbial communities from Tennessee, USA - Endosphere MetaG P. deltoides DD176-4 | ecosystem: Host-associated > Plants > Roots > Endosphere | place: USA: Tennessee... | reverse complement strand
TCCTGCATCTACGGTATTGGTAACCCCGGCGATTACCACGCCATGGTGTTGATCCTGCGCACGGGCGATCGCATTTCGCGCCGGGAGATTCTCGCGCGGCTGGTCGCCATGCAATACACCCGCAACGATGCAGAATTCGTGCGCGGCACCTTCCGCGTGCGAGGCGAGACGATTGATGTCTTTCCGGCGGAGAGTGCGGAGCTGGCCGTCCGGCTGAGCCTGTTCGACGATGAGGTCGAATCGCTGGAATTGTTCGATCCCTTGACCGGGCGCATTCGTCAGAAGGTCCCGCGCTTTACGGTGTATCCCGGTTCTCACTATGTGACGCCCCGCGATACCGTCATGCGCGCGGTGGAAACGATCAAGGAAGAGTTACGGGACCGGGTGAAGTTTTTTGTCGACGATGGCAAGCTGATCGAGGCGCAACGACTGGAGCAGCGCACGCGCTTCGACCTCGAAATGCTTAACGAGCTCGGCTTCTGCAAGGGTATCGAGAACTACTCGAGGCATCTTTCCGGGGCAGCGCCAGGCGAGCCGCCGCCCACGTTGATCGATTATCTTCCCGCCGACGGGCTGATGTTCATCGATGAGAGTCACGTCACCATCGGTCAGCTCGGTGGGATGTATCGTGGCGACCGGTCGCGCAAGGAAACATTGGTCAATTACGGTTTTCGCCTGCCTTCGGCAATGGATAACCGCCCGCTCAAACTCGATGAGTTCGAGGCGCGCATGCGTCAGACCGTTTTCGTGTCGGCCACCCCGGCGGCGTATGAGCAGGAGCGTTCAGACAATACTGTCGAGCAGGTGGTGCGACCGACGGGGCTGGTTGACCCGCTGGTGGAGGTGCTGCCAGCGACGACACAGGTCGATGATCTGCTCGGGCAGATCAAGGCGCGCACCTCGATAGGGGAACGCGTGCTGGTGACGACCCTCACCAAACGGATGTCCGAGGATTTGACCGATTTTCTGGCCGAGCATGGCGTCAAAGTCCGATACCTGCATTCCGATATCGATACGGTGGAGCGCGTGGAGATCATCCGCGATCTGCGCTTGGGCACGTTTGACGTGCTGGTGGGAATTAACTTGTTGCGTGAAGGCCTGGATATTCCCGAGGTGTCGCTGGTTGCGATTCTGGATGCCGACAAAGAGGGTTTTCTGCGTTCCGAGCGCAGCCTGATTCAGACCATCGGCCGCGCGGCGCGCAATTTGAATGGTCATGCCATTCTGTATGCAGACCGAATCACCGACTCCATGCGCAAAGCCATGGACGAAACGGCAAGACGCCGGACCAAGCAGGAAGCCCACAATATCGAGTTCGGCATTACGGCAACCGGGGTCCACAAGGCGGTACGGGAAATGATCGACGGTGTGCTGAGCAATGCCGCGCAGGACAAGATCGCCAACGAGCTGCCGGCCGGGCTGCTGGACGACGAGAAGGCATTGGCGCGCGAGTTCAAGCGGCTGGAGAAGCTCATGATGGATCATGCGCGAAATCTGGAGTTCGAGCAGGCCGCCGCGGCCCGCGATCAACTGACGCAGTTGAAGGAGCGGGCACTTCTGAGGTGACGGTCGCGGGTCGGGGGTGCGCAGCCTTGCGACCGCATTACTGTTGCACGGGCGGAAGGCTGCGGTCAGCCGCGTGAGTGAGGGATCAGTCATTTGTCGGAAACTCAGGAACATTTGCCGGCGGCGACGATCAGAACCGCATGGACGCGAAATTCGTCCTCTGCGAATTTGTGGTAAGCCATTGACGCGGCAGCGTGAAACGCCTGGGATATCGGCAGTTCCCTTGGGCGGGCCGTTCTGGCGTAGATCGTTGTCTTTTATGAAAATTTACTGATTTTTCATACGCCTGCAATGCATGTGCGCTTGCAAAAAAAACTTGCCTAATCTCGGGTTTTCCCGCACACTCCAAATCATGATGACCAAGGTACTTTTCGTTTGTATGGGCAACATCTGCCGCTCGCCGAGCGCAGAGGGTGTGTTTCGCCATCTGGTGAACGACGCAGGTCTTTCTGCGGTCGTTGGCATCGATTCGGCTGGCACCCATTCCTTCCATTTGGGTGAGGCGCCCGACGCCCGGGCCGCCGCGGCTGCGCGCAAACGTGGTTACGAAATGACCTCACGCGAAGCACGTCAGGTGACCGCCGACGACTTCCGCGACTTTGATCTCATTCTGGCCATGGACTGGGAAAACCTGTCTGCCATGCAGCAGCAGTGCCCCAAGGCCTATCAGCACAAGTTGATGCTGCTGATGCGCTTTGCCAATGATTTTGAAGAAGCCACGGTTCCTGATCCCTACTACGGTGGTCCGGAAGGATTCGGCAAGGTGCTCGATTATCTGGAAGACGCCTGTCAGGGCGTGCTGGAACTGGTTCGCAAGCGCGCCACGCAGTATCAGGCTGCCTGATCGGCAAGGTGCGCTGAGCCGTCCTGCCCGACAAAAACCGCGCCATTGCGCGGTTTTTTCTTGGATGCACGGGGTGGACCTTTGGATACCTGGCCCGTTTAGTGCAAACACCTATGGATATTTCGGATTGATCTAAGCCCATTTGTCGCGCGAGACCAGGTCTCCTAGTGTTTTAGTCGGGATTTTGTTATACTTGAGGCAATTACTCGGGTATTGGCGAGTTGGTCATGTGTTGCGATGCAGCGCATGAGGATTCGGCACCTCCTGGGGCAACTCCGACATAGGATGCACCATGCGGCTGACGACTAAAGGACGTTTTGCGGTTACTGCGATGATAGACCTGGCTATGCGTCAGCATGGCGGGCCCGTCACCTTGGCAGCAATCAGCCAGCGCCAGAATATTTCCCTCTCTTATCTCGAACAACTGTTCGGTAAGCTGCGCCGCCACGAGCTCGTGGATAGCATGCGCGGCCCGGGCGGTGGTTATTCGCTCGCCCGGCTGGCCCGTAACGTGACCGTGGCCGACATCATCTTTGCCGTCGATGAACCCATGGATGCCACCAGCTGTGGTGGCAAGCGGGACTGTACGAGCGGTAATGACGGCAAGCCCGGCAAATGCATGACGCACGAGCTTTGGTCGACCCTGAACCGCAAGATGGTGGACTATCTCGATTCCGTGTCATTACAGGATCTGGTCGATCAGCAGCGCGTGCGCCAGCTGGAAGAGGCCGCTCAATCCATGCAGAACGGCAAGGCGGTGCGTGTGAATCGTGTCGGCGCGGCAGCGTCGCCGGTTCGTGCAGCCCCCGACAGTGCGCCGGCTGCGGCCTGACCCGAAAAAGATCATCGGTATCGAATTCAGGAGTTTCTCATGACCACCCGTCCCATCTATCTAGATTATTCCGCCACCACCCCAGTCGACCCGCGTGTGGTCGACGAAATGGTGCCCTGGCTGTTCGAGCGCTTTGGTAACCCGGCTTCGCGTAGCCATTCGATTGGCTGGGAAGCCGACGAAGCCGTGGAAAAAGCGCGCAGCGAAGTGGCCCAGCTCGTCAATGCCGACCCGCGCGAAATCGTCTGGACGTCCGGCGCCACGGAATCGAACAACCTAGCCATCAAAGGCGCAGCGAACTTTTATTCTCCCCAGCGCGGTAAACATGTCGTGACGGTGAAAACTGAACACAAGGCCGTTCTGGATACCTGTCGTGAACTCGAACGCCAGGGCTATGAAGTCACCTATTTGAACGTCCGCGACGATGGTCTGCTCGACCTCGACAGTTTCAAGGCTGCACTGCGTCCCGACACCGTGCTGGCATCGGTCATGTTCGTGAACAACGAGATCGGCGTGGTGCAGGATATCGAGGCGCTGGGTGAGATTTGCCGCGAAAAGGGCGTGATCTTCCACGTCGATGCCGCGCAGGCAACGGGCAAGGTCGTGATCGATCTGCAGAAGCTCAAGGTCGATCTGATGTCTTTCTCGGCGCACAAGACCTACGGCCCCAAAGGTGTGGGCGCGTTGTATGTGCGTCGCAAGCCGCGCGTGCGAATCGAGGCGCAGATCCACGGCGGTGGACACGAGCGTGGTTTCCGCTCGGGCACCTTGCCCACACACCAGATTGTGGGCATGGGCACTGCATTCCGCATCGCGCGCGAAGAGATGGCCACCGAGAACGAACGGGTTCGCATGCTGCGCGATCGCCTGTGGGCCGGTTTGTCCGATATCGAGGAGGTTTACCTCAACGGCGATATGGAACAGCGCGTGCCGCACAACCTGAACGTCAGTTTCAACTACGTGGAAGGCGAATCGCTGATCATGGCGATCAAGGAGCTGTGTGTGTCCAGCGGTTCAGCTTGCACATCGGCCAGTCTCGAGCCGTCTTACGTTTTGCGTGCCTTGGGACGCAACGATGAACTGGCACACAGTTCCATTCGTTTTACGATCGGCCGCTTCACCACCGAGCAGGAAGTTGATTTTGCCATCGAACTGCTGAAAGGGCGCGTGGGCAAATTGCGCGACATGTCGCCGCTGTGGGAAATGGCAAAAGACGGCATCGATCTGAATTCTGTGCAGTGGGCTGCACACTGATTATCCATCCGGGCGCGATTGCGCGCCCGCGCAGGTTTGAATACGGAGATACATCATGGCTTATAGCGACAAAGTGCTGGATCATTATGAAAACCCCCGCAACGTGGGCTCGTTCGAAAAGGGCGATACGCAAGTGGGCACGGGTATGGTCGGTGCGCCCGCCTGTGGTGACGTCATGAAACTTCAGATTCGTGTCAATGATGCGGGTGTGATCGAAGACGCGCGTTTCAAGACCTATGGCTGTGGTTCCGCCATTGCGTCGAGCTCGTTGGTGACTGAATGGGTGAAGGGCAAGACCCTGGACCAGGCCATGAGCATTCGCAACACCCAGATCGCTGAAGAACTGGCGTTGCCTCCGGTGAAGATCCACTGTTCGATTCTGGCCGAAGATGCCATCAAGGCAGCGGTCAAGGATTACCAAGACAAGCACGCAGCGAGCTGAAATCATGGCGGTCACACTCACTCAACAGGCAGCCGATCACATCGGTCGGTATTTGCAAAAGCGTGGCAAGGGCATTGGCCTGCGCCTGGGCGTGCGCACGACGGGTTGTTCCGGCATGGCTTACAAGCTTGAGTATGTGGACGCGGCAGCCAACGAAGACATGGTGTTCGAGAACTTCGGCGTCAAGGTCTTCGTCGATCCCAAAAGCCTCGCCTATCTGGACGGCACGCAGCTGGACTATGCCCGTGAGGGGCTGAACGAAGGTTTCAAGTTCAGCAACCCGAACGAGAAGGCGCAGTGCGGTTGTGGTGAATCGTTCACGGTGTAGCCGCCGTGGCCGATGATCACTTCAGTCTGTTCGACCTGCCTGCGCGCTACGATCTCGACACTGACGCCCTGACTGCTGCGTGGCGCGATGTGGCCGCGCGGGTGCATCCTGATCGCTTTGCGACGGCCAGTGCGGCCGAGCGTCGCGTGGCCATGCAATGGTCGTCGCGTGCCAACGAAGCCTATCGCACGCTGCGAGATCCACTCACGCGTGCGCGCTACATGTGCGAGCAGGCGGGGATAGACCTGCAGACCGAAACCAATACGGCGATGTCTACGGGCTTTCTGATGCAGCAGATGACCTGGCGTGAGATGCTGGACGATGCCCGTGAGTCTCGGGATCCAGCCGCCTATGACGAGTTGAACAATGAGCTCGAAACAGCGCGCACCGCACTGGTGCGCAGCTTGACCGACCTGATCGATAACCAGCGTGATTTTGCCCGTGCAGCAGAACAGGTGCGCGAGTGGATGTTCGTGGAAAAGATGGCGCAAAGCCTGGCTCACGATCGTTCCCCCGCCTGATTTTCTCCGGGCCTCGCATTTCCAGATATTTTTATGGCCCTTTTGCAAATTTCCGAGCCAGGCGAATCGCCTGCTCCTCACGAGCGCAAGCTTGCCGTGGGCATCGATCTCGGCACCACCCATTCGCTGGTGGCTGCTGTTCGCAGCAGTGTTCCCGAAATCCTCACCGACGAGGCAGGCCGTGGCCTGATGCCTTCGGCCGTGCACTATGCCGCTGAAGGCGGGGTGGCGGTTGGCCACGCGGCGCTGGCTCATCACGCGACAGACACGGCCAATACGCTGGTCTCGGTCAAACGTTTCATGGGTCGTTCATTCGATGAGGCCAGTGCCCAGCACGCGCCCTATGATTTTGTCGATGCGCCGGGCATGGTGCGCTTGCGCACGGTCCAGGGCGAGGTCAGCCCGGTCGAGGTGTCGTCCAGGATTTTGCTGGCGCTGCGCGAGCGCGCCGAGGCTAGCCTGGGCGACCAATTGGTGGGCGCCGTAATTACCGTGCCAGCCTATTTCGACGATGCCCAGCGCCAGGCCACCCGCGATGCCGCACGGCTGGCGGGCATCAATGTCCTGCGCCTGCTGAACGAGCCAACGGCCGCTGCCATTGCCTACGGCCTGGATCAGGGAGCCGAAGGCGTCTATGCCGTCTACGATCTGGGCGGTGGCACCTTCGATGTGTCCATTCTTCGTCTGACTCAAGGCGTGTTCGAGGTCATCGCCACGGGCGGTGACACCGCGCTGGGGGGCGATGATTTCGATGATGTGATCGTGCAGGGCGTGTGCGATGCGAATGGGCTGGTCTATGCTGCGCTGCCGGCACAGGATCGACGTAACCTGCTGGTGGCCGCCCGCCGCACGCGGGAGTCGCTGACCGATGCCGATGACGCTGCGTTCAACGTCGTGCTGGCCGACGGTCGGTCCATCGACTACCGGCTGTCGCGTGCCGTGCTGGAACAGTGGTCGTCGCCACTCGTGGAACGCACGTTGGCCCGCGCCCGCGACGCTCTGCGTGATGCCGGTCTGCGTGCCGACGAAATCAAAGGGGTCGTGCTGGTGGGCGGTGCCACGCGCATGCCGATGATTCAGGCAGCCGTGCAGCGCCTGTTCGGCACGCCACCGCTGCGTGAGCTGAACCCTGACGAGGTCGTCGCGCTTGGCGCGGCGCTTCAGGCCAATCTGCTGGCAGGCAACCGCGCTCCTGGCGAGGATTGGCTGCTGCTGGATGTCACGCCGCTTTCGCTGGGGCTGGAAACCATGGGCGGCCTGGTCGAACGTATCATCCCGCGCAACAGCACCATTCCCGTGGCGCGCGCGCAGGAATTCACGACGTTCAAGGATGGCCAGACGGCCATGAGCATTCATGTGCTTCAGGGCGAGCGTGATCTCGTGAGCGATTGCCGTTCGCTGGCGCGCTTCGAACTCAGGGATATTCCACCACTGGTGGCCGGGTCGGCGCGCATTCGTGTGACCTTCCAGGTCGATGCCGATGGGCTGTTGAGCGTAGTGGCACGCGAGCAAAGCACCGGTGTCGAGGCCTCGGTGACGGTCAAGCCTTCCTATGGGCTTACCGACGATGAGGTCGCGCAGATGTTGTCCGATGGCGTCGCACTGGCCGATAGCGACGCGCGTGCTCGCATGCTGCGTGAGCAACAGGTTGCGGCGCATCAATTGGTGTTGTCGGTGCGCGCAGCGCTTGCGGCCGATGGTGACTTGCTTGACGAACAGGAGCGCGCTGACGTGGACGCGCGCTTGCTGGCCTGTGAGGCTGCTCAGTCCAGCGATGATGAACAGACCGTGCGATCGGCCACCGAGGCCCTCTCTGCCGTGACCGAAGACTTCGCGGCGCGCCGGATGGATCGCGGCATACGTGCCGCGCTCGCCGGCCGCAAGCTTAACGACATTACCTGACTGCTATGCCTAAACTCACTATATTGCCCCATCCCGATGTCTGCCCTGAAGGGCGTGTGATCGACAATGCGCCCGTGGGCGTGTCGATTTGTCGCGTGATGCTCGACCACGATGTCGAGCTCGAACATGCGTGCGAACTTTCATGTGCCTGCACCACGTGTCACGTGGTAGTGAAAGAGGGCTACCATTCGCTGGAAGAAGCGACTGATGCGGAAGAGGATCTGCTGGACAAAGCCTGGGGCCTGACCCCATCATCGCGCTTGTCCTGTCAGGCGAAGATCACCGATGCAGATCTCGTGATCGAAATCCCGCGCTATACCATCAATCATGCGAAGGAGAGCCACTGATGAAATGGGTCGATAGCCTGGACATCGCGCACGCGCTGCTGGATGCTCATCCGGATGTGGATCCGGCGACGGTGCGATTCACGCAGCTGCGTGAGTGGGTCATGGCGCTGCCCGAATTCGACGATGCGCCCGAGCGCTGTGGCGAACGCATTCTGGAAGCCATTCAGCAGGCCTGGATCGACGAAGCCGATTGATCATCTGAAGGCCTGAATGCAAAATCCCTGGCACGCTTGGCGCGCCAGGGATTTTTTTGTTTAAGCAGCGCGTGTTTGGCGCACTGCCGGACCGGGCCGCATGTCAGTCTTCGCGACGCAGGTGAGGAAACAGGATGACGTCGCGAATCGTCGGGCTGTCGGTCAGCAGCATGATCAGGCGATCAATGCCGATACCGCATCCGCCCGTGGGAGGCATGCCGTACTCCAGGGCACGAATGTAGTCCGCGTCGTAGAACATAGCTTCTTCATCGCCGGCGTCCTTGGCCTGAACCTGGGCACGGAAGCGGTCGGCCTGGTCTTCGGGGTCGTTCAGCTCGGAGAAGCCGTTGGCGATCTCGCGACCGGTGATGAACAGCTCAAAACGCTCGGTGATGCCCGGACGGGTGTCGGAGGCGCGCGCCAGCGGTGAGACCTCGGCGGGGTAGTCGATGATGTAGGTCGGATTCCACAGCTGAGATTCGGCCGTTTCTTCGAACAGTGCCAGTTGCAGCGAACCCAGCCCCGCACGCGAGAGCACCGGGCCGTCGACATGGGCACCCAGCTTCTTCAGCTCGGCACGAACGAAGTCCACATCGTCGAGCTGGGCCTGCGTGTAATGCGGCGCGTATTTCAGGATGGCACCGCAGATGGTCAGGCGCTCGAAGGGCTGGGACAGGTCAACCGTTTGCCCCTGGTACTGCAGCACGGCGGACCCGGTTGCCGAGATGGCAGCCTGACGCAGCACCTGCTCGGTGAAGTCCATCAGCCAGTGGTAGTCGGCATAGGCGGCATAAAACTCCATCATCGTGAATTCCGGGTTGTGCCGGGTGCTCACGCCTTCGTTGCGGAAGTTGCGATTGATTTCGAACACGCGGTCGAACCCACCCACCACCAGTCGCTTCAGATATAGCTCGGGTGCGATGCGCAGATACATCTGCATGTCCAGCGCGTTGTGGTGCGTGGTGAAAGGCTTGGCTGCTGCGCCGCCCGGAATGGGGTGCAGCATGGGGGTTTCGACTTCGATGAAGTTGGCGTCCAGCATGAACTGACGCACGGCGCCAATGGCCTTGCTGCGCGCTTCGAACGTGCGTCGCGTGGTGTCGGTCATGATGAGGTCGACATAGCGCTGGCGATAACGCAGTTCCTGGTCGGCTACGCCGTGGAACTTGTCGGGCAGAGGGCGCAGGGATTTTGACAGCAGGCGCGTCTGGGTGGCGTGCACCGACAGTTCGCCCTTGTTGGTTTTGAAAACCGTGCCCTCGACGGCCACGATGTCACCCAGGTCCCATTGCTTGAACGCGGCATAGGCATCTTCGCCCACCCCATTGCGCTCGACGTAAATCTGAATGCGGCCGCTGCCGTCCTGAATGGTGGCGAAGCTGGCTTTGCCCATGACGCGTTTGAGCATCATGCGACCGGCGATTTTCACGACCGTGCCGGCATCGACCAGCGCCTGCTGCTCGGCCTGGTCAAACTTCGCGTGCAGATCGGCCGCGCGCGCGTCGGGCGTGAAATCGTTGGGGTAGGCGACGCCTTCGGTGCGCAGTTTGTCGAGTTTGGCGCGGCGCTCGGCGATCAGGCGGTTTTCGTCGGGGAGGGGCGCGTCTGGCGTGGTCTGGGTCATGTCGGCGTCAATTGTAGTTGCGAATGTCGTCGATTTCGGTGGCACCGAAGTCGTCGCGATTCAGGTAATCATGGATGCGAGCGGCGACGTCGTCGGCCGAGCTCAGCTTGCCTTCGGCGTGCAGCGCGGCAAAGCGTGCCTGTGCGGGGAAGTTATCCGTGCTTTGGCTGCGCAAGGTGTTTTGCATGCCGGTATCGACCACGCCAGGCGCCAGGGCAACGGCGCGCACGCCGCGGCTGGATTGCTCCACATTCAGCACGCGTGTGGCCATGTCCAGCGCCGCCTTGGTGGCGCAGTAGACACTCCAGCCCGCAGTCGGTTGCCGCCCTGCACCTGAAGAAATGTTCAGGACACGGCAGTCACGGCCGTGCTCGGGCAGGCTGGAGAGCACAGCGGCTGTCAGGGCGATGGGTGCGCTGACGTTCAGCCCAAAGGCGCGCGTGATCGTTTCGGGGTCGGTCAGGGCTTGCGCCACGTCGACCGGCTCCACAGCGCCTGCGTTATTGATCAGGATGACGCGTGATGAGCGTGCTGCGATGGCGTTAAGGGTTGCCTTGAGCGCCGATCCAGCGCGCTCCACGCCCGACGCTGTCGAAAGATCGGCCTCGATCGAGGACAGGCGGCTACCGGTGTCGCTGGCGCGTTGGATCAGGGCGGGAACAGCCGTTCGGGTGATGGTGACGACATGGGCGCGCACGTCGAGAAAGCGCAGCGCCAGCGCCTGCCCCAGCCCGCGCGAGGCGCCGGTGATGATGACGGTCAGTGGCGTGGCAGACGTGCCATGCGTGTCGGATGCAGTGGCCATGGCTTAAACCCCTTGCTTCAGGCTGGCCTGAATGAATGGGTCGAGGTCGCCATCGAGCACCTTCTGGGTAGCCGAGATTTCCACGTTGGTGCGCAAATCCTTGATGCGGCTGTTGTCCAGCACGTAAGACCGGATCTGATGGCCCCAACCCACATCGGTTTTGGCGTCTTCCATTTTCTGCTGCTCGGCCATGCGGTTGTGCATTTCGAGTTCGTACAGACGCGACTTCAGCATCTGCATGGCTTCGGCTTTGTTGCGATGCTGCGAGCGATCGTTCTGGCACTGCACGACGATGCCCGTGGGCGCGTGTGTAATACGAACGGCCGAGTCGGTCTTGTTGATGTGCTGACCGCCCGCGCCGCTGGCGCGATAGGTATCGATGCGCAGGTCGGCCGGGTTGATTTCGATCTCGATGGAGTCATCGACTTCCGGATACACGTGCACGCTGGCGAAGGAAGTGTGACGGCCACCCGAGGAATCGAAAGGGCTCTTGCGCACAAGTCGGTGCACGCCAGATTCGGTGCGCAGGTAGCCGAAGGCATATTCGCCTTCGATCTTGATCGTGGCCGATTTCAGGCCGGCGACTTCACCCTCTGATTCTTCCAGAATTTCGGTCTTGAAGCCCTTGCGCTCGCAATAGCGCAGGTATTGACGCAATAGCATCGAGGCCCAGTCCTGGGCTTCGGTGCCACCCGCACCGGCCTGAATATCCATGAAGCAATTCAGGGGGTCGGCGGGGTTGTTGAACATGCGTCGGAATTCCAGGCCTTCCAGCCGCAGCCCGAAGGCGTTTGCGTCCGCTTCGATGGCCTCGAGCGTGTCGGCATCGTCGTCAGCGGCGGCCAGATCGAAGAGTTCCTGGGCATCGGTCACGCCGCTATGAATGGCGTTCAGGGTCTCGACGACTTCTTCCAGCGCCTTTTTCTCGCGCCCTAGATCCTGGGCGTGTTTGGGGTCATTCCAGACCGCCGGATTTTCCAGCTCGGCATTGACGACGTGCAAGCGCTCGGTCTTGGCATCGTAGTCAAAGATACCCCCGAAGAGCGGCTTCGCGGGCGGCGTAGTCGATGAGTCGGGCAGAGAGTTGGTTCTGGCGTTCGGCTTCCATGGCAAATCCTGAGTCAGTGCAGATAGACAACCTGCCATTTTAGCGTGCCCGGCCCGGTTATGCTCTGACGGGTCCGGCGTACTCGATGACAAGCTGCGCCGAGACCACCCCGTTCCAGGTATTTTGCTCCAGCCGATAAGCCACTTCGATGTATTCGGGCAGCAACTGATCGTGGCCAAACCAGATGGCCTCGAACCGCTGGTGCCCCCGTTCGAGCTGAAGTTTCAGGTGTTTGTTGCCTAGCAGTCGCTGGTGACGAACGATGAATTCATCCTGGAACAGCGGGGCCGCGAAACCGGCCCCCCACACATGCTGGGCAATCAGGCCGGCGACTTCGGCGTTGGCATAGCCGGTCTCCAGCGACCCGTCGGTCTCCAGCAGCGGCTCGAAGCGTTCGCGGCCGGTGAGTTCGCGTACGGCCAGATCAAAAGCCGGCACGAAGGTGTCGAAGTCGGCGCGACCCAGGGTCAGGCCGGCGGCCATGGCGTGTCCGCCGAATTTTCGGATCAGGCCCGGATGGCGCTTGGACACGAGGTCCAGGGCGTCACGCAGGTGCACATCCGGAATTGATCGTCCCGAACCACGAAGCTCGTCGTCGCCCGCCGGTGCGAAGGCCAGGGT
>Ga0075364_10001599_pt1 | contig 12388 bp, 11 predicted proteins | sample EndMetdeltDD1764_FD_71517 | JGI IMG/M metagenome (GOLD analysis project Ga0075364, IMG submission 71517) | Populus endosphere microbial communities from Tennessee, USA - Endosphere MetaG P. deltoides DD176-4 | ecosystem: Host-associated > Plants > Roots > Endosphere | place: USA: Tennessee... | reverse complement strand
TCGCTGCTCAGCGCCGTTGTGCTGAACCTGCTGCTCACCATCAATCATCGGTCCGACCGATACATCGCGGTGCGCTGATCATGGCAAATGTGGCGGATAAAAAGAGCCCGATCGGCTTCTGGGCCTCCAGTTCGGAAAAACACTCGATCATCGAGGATGTGCAGGGCATCGTCGCCGGTTCCATGCTGGCGGCTTTAGGCGTTACCATGCTGTCGGCCGCGCACCTGATGATCGGCGGCACCGCCGGCCTCGGTTTTCTGCTGCGTTATTCGGTCGATGTCAGTTTCGGTACGGCCTTTTTCCTGCTGAACCTGCCGTTCTATTGGCTGGCCTATAAACGCCTCGGCCTCGTCTTCACGATCAAGACTTTTTCTGCGGTGGCGCTCACCTCGCTCCTGTCAGGTCTGCTGCCAAAACTGATCGGTTTTTCGACGATTGATCCGATCACCGCTGCGCTGTTCGGTGGCCTGTTGATCGGCTGCGGCATGCTGGTGCTTTTTCGTCATCGCGCCTCGCTTGGCGGGTTCGGTATTCTGGCGCTCTACCTGCAGGATAAGTTCGGCTGGCGCGCGGGTTTCGTCCAGCTCGGGCTGGATTGCGTCGTGCTCATCCTGTCCTTTTTCATCGCCAGCCCGTTCGTCATCGCCTGCTCGGTTCTGGCGGCACTGGCGCTCAACCTGACGCTTGCGATCAATCACCGCACGGATCGGTATATCGTTCGCTGAACTCTTCCTTTTGATGCCGTCGCGCTTACCTTAGATACGTGGATCGCATCGAACCAAAATCTCCCGGCAACCAAGCCGTCACTTTGCCCCGGCCATTCGTAAAATGGTTTGCCGAAAAGGGTTGGGCTCCGCGCGCCCACCAGCTGGAACTTTTGGGCCGCGCACAAGCCGGCGAAAACATGCTGCTGATCGCGCCGACGGGTGCGGGTAAGACGCTGGCCGGTTTCCTGCCGTCGCTCACCGATCTCGTGGCGCGGGGAAAAATCCCGCCCGGCTCGGCCTTTACCGGCATCCATACGCTCTACATATCGCCACTGAAGGCTCTAACGGTCGACATCGAACGTAACCTGATGAAACCGGTGACCGAAATGGGGCTGGCCGTCACGGTCGAAAACCGCACCGGCGACACCCCTCAATCCAAACGCCAGCGCCAAAAGCTCAATCCGCCCGACATCCTGCTGACGACGCCTGAGCAGGTGGCGCTGCTACTGGCCAACAAGGAAGCGGAGCGTTTCTTCAAGGACCTGAAATACGTTGTCCTCGACGAGCTGCATTCGCTTGTCACCTCCAAGCGCGGCCATCTCCTTTCGCTCGGCCTCGCCCGCCTGCGCAAACATGCGCCAAACATGCAAACGATCGGGCTTTCTGCGACAGTCGCCGATCCGCTGGACCTTCAGCGCTGGCTTGTTCCCCAAGGTGAAACGCCGGCCCCGCCCGCCGGCCTCGTCCACGTGACGGGCGGTGCCGCCCCCGACATCACAATCTTGGGCACCGACACACGCATCCCATGGTCCGGCCATGTCTCCACCTATGCCATCCCCGAGGTCTATGAGGAGATCAAGCGCCACAAGACCACGCTGATTTTCGTCAACACCCGTTTTCAGGCCGAACTGCTGTTCCAGACGCTGTGGACCATCAACGAGGACAATCTGCCCATCGCCTTGCATCATGGCTCGCTCGATGCCGGCCAGCGTCGCAAGGTGGAAGCCGCGATGGCGGATAACAGGCTGCGCGCCGTTGTTGCCACCTCGACGCTCGACATGGGCATTGACTGGGGCGATATCGATCTCGTCGTGCATGTCGGTGCACCGAAGGGCGCGTCCCGCCTTGCCCAGCGGATCGGCCGCGCCAATCACCGTATGGATGAACCGTCGAAAGCCATCCTTGTGCCCGCCAACCGGTTCGAGGTGATGGAGTGTCAGGCGGCTCTCGATGCCAATTATCACGGAGAGCAGGACACTCCGCCGGTGGGTGAGGGTGCGCTCGATGTTCTGGCCCAGCACGTGCTCGGCATGGCCTGTGCCGAACCCTTCGATCCGGTGGCATTGTATGACGAGATCACCTCGGCCTCGCCTTATGCCGCTCTCACATGGGAAATGTTCGAGCGAATCGTCGATTTTGTCGCCACCGGCGGATATGCGCTGCGCACCTATGAGCGTTATGCAAAAATCAGGAGAATGGAGGACGGCCGCTGGCGGGTCTCCAATCCGCAGATCGCCCAGCAATACCGCATGAACCTCGGCACCATCGTAGAGGCCGCCGAACTGAACGTGCGCCTCGTCAAGCGCAATGCCAAAGGGACGCTGGGCAGGGGCGGCATGTCGCTCGGCAAGGTGGAAGAATATTTTCTGGAACAGCTGGTGCAGGGCGACACGTTTCTGTTTGCCGGCAAAGTGCTGCGCTTCGAAGGTATTCGCGAAAACGAATGCCTCGTCTCAAACGCCTTTTCGCTCGATCCCAAAATCCCCGCCTATGCCGGCGGCAAGTTCCCTTTGACCACCTACCTGGCCGATCAGGTGCGCGCCATGCTGGCCGACCCCGACCGCCGTGTCGCCTTGCCGGATCAGGTGCGCGACTGGCTGAATATCCAGCTCGAACGCTCGATGTTGCCCAAACAGGATGAGTTGCTGATCGAGACTTTTCCGCGTGGAAAACGCTTTTTTCTGATCGCCTATTGTTTTGAAGGGCGCTTGGCCCACCAGACGCTCGGCATGCTTCTCACCCGCCGACTGGAACGCGCCGGCGCGCGCCCGCTTGGTTTTGTCGCCACCGATTATTCGCTGGCGATCTGGGGCCTCAACGATCTCGGCGCGATGATCGCGGATGGTTCCTTGAGCCTGTCGGACCTGTTCGATGAGGACATGTTGGGGGATGATCTCGAAGCCTGGCTGGACGAGAGCTACATGCTGAAACGCACATTCCGCAATTGCGCGGTCATATCCGGCCTGATCGAACGCCGCCATCCGGGCAAGGAAAAGACCGGAAGGCAGGTCACGGTCTCCACCGATTTGATTTACGATGTGCTGCGTTCCCACGAGCCGGATCACGTGCTTCTGGAGGCTACAAGGCGCGATGCGGCGACGGGGCTTTTGGATATCGGCCGTCTGGGCGATATGCTGGCACGAATCAAGGGCCACATCACCCACCGTGACCTCGATCGTGTGTCGCCTTTGGCGGTGCCGATCATGCTGGAAATCGGCAAGGAGAATGTGCCCGGTGAAGCGCAGGATGCCGTGTTGCAGGAAGCGGCGGACGAGTTGATTGCGGAGGCGATGTCTTGAGGGCTTGTGCCTTGGTCCTCGGGTCAAGCCCGAGGATGACCAAAGAGAGGGAGGCGGTCTAGTCCGAAGAACTACCGCTGTTTGTTAGAACGTTAAGATGCGGCACTCTTGGCATTCCGTTGCGTATGTCACCTCCGGCACAACCTCTCCGTGGTCATCCTCGGGCTTGACCCGAGGACCCAACCCCAAGCAAACGAGCCCGACAGAAAACCGAAAGACGAACCAACCGTGATGAACCGCCTGGGGCTTAGCACCCGCACCACGCTCACCACCGATCCTGGCACCGAGGACATTGTTGTCCACGGCGTTGCGGCCGTGTGTGATCCGCTCGGCGGTCTCTACCTGCCGGCAACCGGCATGCTTGTCGTTTCCGACCTGCATCTGGAAAAGGGTGCAGCCTTTGCCCGTCGCGGCATGATGCTGCCGCCTTACGATACGATTGCTACGCTCAACATCCTCGCTGCCGTCATTGCCCGCTATGATCCCAAAGTGGTCGTTTCGCTCGGCGACAATTTTCACGATCGTCGCGGTTCCGAATTTCTGCCCGCCGACCTGCGTGCGATGATCGCGGACATGGCGCGTGGTCGCGACTGGATCTGGATCAACGGCAACCACGATCCCGACGGCACCACCGATCTGCCCGGTATCAGCACCGACGAGCTTGTTTATGGCGGTCTCGTTTTTCGCCACGAGCCGAGCCTGATATCCGGCAAAGGAGAGGTTGCCGGTCACCTGCATCCATCAGCCACCGTTCGCCGCCGCGAAAAATACGTGCGCCGACCATGTTTCGCGACGGATGGCCATCGTCTGCTGATGCCGGCCTTTGGCGTGCTGGCCGGTGGTCTCGACCTCAAGCACAAGGCCATGCAGGGCATTTTTCAACACGAAACGCTGGTCGCGCACCTGCTTGGCCGCGACCGCATCTATTCCGTGCGTTACGGCAACCTGTTGGCGTGATTAGCGATAGACCAGAACCGGCGTCTTGGTCAGCGCCAGCACTTTCAGCGTCACGCTGCCCAGCATAAAGGCCGAAATGCCCGAGCGCCCGCGCGAGCCGATGGCGATCAGGTCGCATTCGTGCTTGGCCGAGACATCGACGATTACCTGCGCGGGGTTGGTGCTGGTGATCTTTTCCACGTCGATGCTGACGCCGCGTTTGTCCGCAGCCTCCTTCGCATCGGCCAGAATTCCCTTTGCGGCCTCTTCCACCTGCCGGTCATATTCGGCATAGGCGATCTCAAGCCCCGAAGGATTGAGCGTGATTGCCTGCAGTGGCTCCACCACTACCAGAACGGTCGCTTTCGCATTCATCTCGACGGCTAGGTCGAGCGCTTTTTCCAGCGCCTCGGTCGCCAATTCCGAACCATCGGTGGGGATCAGGATGTGTTTGTACATGGTGTATCTCTCCTGGTTTTGGAAAGAGCATGATCCTCTGCCCGTCGGCGCTCATTGACATTGCTCAAGTGACGATCGATCCCACGGGTTCTTGCCGTGTTTCAGCCAGAGCAGCGTATCGCGCCAAAAATTTTCGGCATGGCGGGCGTGAAACAGACTGAAATGACCGATGGCCTGAAGCCCGTAAAAAGATGGCTCCAGCAGCACCATGGTGCGCTTGGCACTCAAGTAATAGGCAAGTGTCCGCTCTATGGCGGCGGGCGTGCCAAGCTCGTCATCGCTGACCGCGACCGCAAGGATCGGAGCCTTCACGGCCGCAAAACGCTTGAGCACAGACGTCCGCTCATGAGCCGGATGGGTATCCTCCATCCATGCCTTGCGAAAACTCCATTCGTTGGCGACGCCTGCCGGCAGGTCTTCCAGCCATCGCAGCCGTTTTCCGGGAAAATAACCGAACATTGCCGTCAACACCGGCATGGCCACATGCCATTTGAGGAAAAGCCTTGTCCGGTGCGTGGCGGCATAATCGCGCCAATAGGCATATTGCGCGCCCATGGTCAGCATGCGGTCGATGCGATCCGCCATGGGGGAGAGGCCGGGCAGGTAACCGCCAATGCTGTGGCCCACCACGTAAAGCGGCCGATCGGGTCGCCGTCCGGTCATGAAGCGCAATGCGGCATCAAAATCCTGCTCACCCCAGTCCCGCCAGCGGTAATTGCAGCCACGCAGGCTTTCCGGCCGCGAAAGGCCGATGCCGCGATAATCATAGGTCAGGACCTCGAAACCTTCGGCGGACAGAAACTCCGCGTAATAATGATAATAGCGGGCAAGCACCCCGGTTGCCGGATTGATGATGACGCTGGCTATGGCTGGGCTTTTTGCCGGCCAGAAATGCCCTCCAAGCGTGATCCCATCGCGGCAGCGCAGCGTCAAAGCTTCGCCAGCGGGGCGAGTTTGCATCCCGCTCACCTCAACCTCAGCCATGCGCTTCCTCCCCGAAGCCGTTTCTTCTCAGGCAAGGCGGAGGATAACGGGTGATGTTCTGGACGCAATCAGACCAAAGAAGGGGGCGGCGGGCGCTCAACGCGCCAGCTTGGCAAACCCCTTGGCGAGGATCGGTCCGGTCGGCCGTCCCGTCGGTGAACCACCTGCCTGCTCAAGCGTAATCTCGTAAAGTTGTGTGTCCTGTGGGCGTGGCAGCGTCGAACCGCTCAGCTTCGCCGAATGGGATTCTTGAAGAAGCCCGAGCGACATCGGCCCCATCTCGCGGGATGGCAGGGTCCAGACCTGCATGGTCTTATCCGCGGGTACGGCAAAATCGGTCAGTAGACGGATATTGGCCGTGTCATTGCCAAAATCCTCGACAACGGCCTGTACCTCGCCCGCCTCGTTGACGAGCACCGCCACCACAAGCGGTTCGACTGTGCGCGTGACACTCCAGATCAACCCGCCCGCCAAAATCAGTGAGGCGGCCATCGCGGAGATGGCTGCGGCGCGCCAGCCGGAACCACCATTGTCATTGCCGGCCGCAGGGCGGCGTGGCGAAACCTCGGCGATCGAGGGGGGCTGCCTGTCGGTGAGGCGCGCCTCGATGGCATTCCACAACGAAGGTGTGATGCTCACCGGTTCTATGCCGGTATCCAGCGGCAGGTAACGTTCACGGGCTGTCGCCACGGCTTCTGCCAGCGCGGTGTCATGCTCGATCTGCGTTTCCACTTTCGCTGCGTCCGCTTCGTCGAGCAGGCCCAGCACGTATTCATCGGCAACCGCCGCAAAGTCGTCTCGTGCGATCGTCATGCCATGCACTCCCGCAGCGACGTCAGCCCGCGACGTATCCACGATTTTGCTGTGCCGAGCGGTATCTTCAGCTTTCCGGCGATCTCGCCATGGGTAAAGCCGCCGACATAGGCCATCAGGATGCCGCGCCGCCGGACCTCTTCCAGCCCACCCAGACATTTGCGCAGACGGCTGTCCCGGTCCAGCCGGTGCCAGGCCGACATGATCTCGTCCATCTGTTCGGCATCCCGCAACGTTTCCAGCTGCTCGTCGGACACGAGGTCCTCGCGTTTGCCGTCACGCAGCATGTTGAGCGCCCGGTTGCGCACCACGGCATAAATCCAGCCGCGCGCCGAACCGCGCCCCGGCGCGAACTGATGCGCATGTGTCCAGATGCGGATGAAAGCTTCCTGCACCACTTCTTCGGCAAGCTCGCGCCGCCGCAAGATCCGCTGCGCCACCGCCACCAGCCGCCCGCCTTCGAGATCGAAGATCAGCCGCAAGCCTTGGCGATCACCCTTGGCGCAGGCAAGCAGCGCGGTTTCGAGGTTTTCCGTCTGGTCTGTCGCCAAGGCCAAGCCGCTCTCTCCCCATGAGCTTTCGCGATGTCGCGAATATGTCGTCTCTGCTGTTGCCACGGTGGACATGGGCTCGTCCAGTCATCGAGGTTTCACGCAGTCGTTATGTGACCGCATATGGAGGACACCTGAGAACCGGGAACGGATGCAGGGCAAAAAATATTTTTAAGCACTGCATCCAGACGCATGCCGCCGCGTGTCTGCTTATCGAGAGACCTGAAAAGGCCGTGTGCCACAAGCGCTCTCGACGAGATCGAAACGCAACGGGAGAACGTTATGACCATCGCTCGCACCTCGCTTATCGCATCCACCATGCTGATCGCATCCTTCACAGCCGCATCCGCGGCCCCAGTGCTTGGCCTCACCGGCGACAAGACGCTCGTCATGTTCGACACGGCGAAGCCCGAAGTCACCAAGACGATAGATGTAACCGGTGTCGATAAACTCGTCGGCATCGATTTTCGCCCCGGCACCAAGACCGTGATCGGCGTTACGCCGGAACACGCCATCGTTTCCATTAATCTCGAAACCGGCGCCGCCACCGAAGTCGCCAAGATGGACAAGATGCTGACCATCACCGAAGCCCCGGTCGTGGTCGATTTCAACCCGATGGCCGATCGCCTGCGCTTCATGAGCGGCACCACCAACCACCGTGTTCACCCGGATACCGGTGCCGTGACGGTCGATGGCGTGCTCGCCTATGAAGAAGGCGATATGCACAAGGGCGAAACCCCGAACATCGTCGCTGCCGCTTATACGAACTCCATCGGTAAGCCGGAAAAGACCGCGATGTACAATATCGATGCCACGATCGGCGCGCTGATCCAGCAGACCAAGCCGAACGACGGCACGCTGAAGGCCATCGGCAAGCTCGGCATCAAGGATAAGCCTGCCACCTACGCCTTCGATATCCAAGGCGAAGAAGGCGGCAAAAACACCGCTTATCTGGCTGCGGGCAAGATGCTCTACACAGTCAATCTGGAAACCGGTGCGGCCACGGAAGTGGGTGCCATCACCGGCACGGACAAGGAAGTCCGCGATATCGCCATCCTGCCGGCGATGTGATTTCCAGCCTGATGACAGATGAAAGGCCGGTGTGATAACCGGCCTTTTTCAGGCGGTCCCGCCTATTTTATAGTTCAGCAGAACCGCGCCCTTTTCCGTCCTGTCGGACGAGATCAGTTCCAGCTGCCGAAGCGCATCTGCCTTTTTGAACAGAGGATTGCCTCTGCCCAAAATTACCGGCACGATGCAAAGACGGTATTCGTCGATCAGTCCTGCTGCCAGCAAGGACGCTACAAGTTCGGCACTGCCGAAAATGAAGATCGTTTTGCCGTCCTCGCCTTTCAGCCCCGCAAGCTCACCCTCCGGATCGCTCACCACGCGCGTATTGTTCCAGGCCGCATTCGTCAGGGTTTTCGAAACAGCAAGCTTGGCAATGGAGTTCATCATATCCTTGATGCGGCCCGGCTCCTCGGCCGTTGGCCAATAGGCCGCCATACCCTCGTAAGTCTTGCGGCCGAAGACAAGAAGATCACCTTCCTCGCCAAACCGTTCCGAAAGCTTTTCAAGCTCCGGTCCCCAGGCGTGCTCGTGAAACGAAAGATCCCAAGGGGTTTCCCCCTCGAAATAACCGTCCAGCGACATGAGATTCCATACCACCAGCTTGCGCATGCCATCCTCCACCATGATTTGCCGGTTGCATCTGCAATCAATCACATGGGGAGAAAACGCAGCAAGTCACGCCGCATGTGCTCACTTCTTGCGGAACATCAGGCTCGCGCCCCAGCCGGTTACCAGCGCGATCAGCACGCAGAGAATACCGTAGAGGATAGGCTGGTTATGCGCCGCATCGTTGATCTGCTGCTCGATGCCGGTCTTGTTGACACGCAACGGCAGTTCACGTTCGGCCAGAAGCGTTCCGCTCTTGAACAGATAGGCGCGTACCATGTGCACGCCATCCGGCACATTGGCGGGCAGCCGCAGGCTGGCGCGAAACAGGCTGGATGAGACGAAGCGCACGCCGCCAAAGTCGTGTTGGTAAAGCCCGCCCGCCAGTTTCAGGCGGCGATAGGCATCGCGGAATTCGGTGAGGTTGCCGGCATTGCCGATATAACCGGTCGGCGACAGGCGCATGTGGTCGGTGCCGATCGGCAGGCCGCCATCGACCGTCAGGATGTCGTCGATCTGCCGTGTTGCCGCCACCGAATAGGAGGCCGGCACCTGCTCGAAGGTCATGGATTCGGTGTTGACCCAGATGCCGAGCACGCGGCTCTTTTTGCGCACTGTGGCGTAATCCAGCGGCCCTTCCAGCGTTACCACCACATCATATTGGCCTATGGCCAAAAGCAGTTCGTCGGCATTGGTCAGGGCGCCGAAAATCGTCAGGTCGGCACCGCGGAAATCGGAAGCAATGCCGATTTCGCTGGTGGATGTGCCGATTTCCAAACCCTCTTTGACGGCCGCCACTCCGCCGAACGGTGTCTGTGCCAGAGCCGAGTGACCGGCAAAGACAAGGGAGGCGGCGAGTGTAAGGCAGCGAAGAGCGGCTGAGAGCGACATCAGAAGCTCCCGATGCTGACGGAATAAAGATCGGCGGGTGTTACCACAAGCGTTACGGCCAGACGGAGCGCCACTGCCAGAACCAAGAGCGCCAGCAGCGCGCGCAGCTGTTCGCCACGCAGTTTCTGGCCGACGCGAACGCCGTATTGCGCACCGATCACGCCTGCCACCATCAGGATCGTGGCAAGCACGATATCGACGGAATAGTTGGTCGCCGCCTGTACCATGGTCGTATAGGCGGTGACGAAAATGATCTGGAACAGCGATGTGCCGACAACCACATTGGTTGGGATACGCAGAAGATAGATCATCGCCGGCACCATGATGAAGCCGCCGCCGACACCCATGACCGAGGTCAGGACACCGATACAGAAACCAAGCGCCACGACCGGAATGGCCGACAGATAGATCTTTGATTTCTTGAAGCGCATCTTGAACGGCAGCCGATGCACCCAGCTGTGGTGGCCGGGACGCTTCAGCGTTACCGGCTCGTTCTTGGCGGCACGGTAAAGCGCCCGGACACTTTCGTTCAGCATCAGCGTGCCGACAGTGCCGAGCAGCAGCACATAGAGAATGGCGATGATGAGATCGAGCTGGCCGATGCTGCGCAGCCAGGAGAATACCCAGATACCCGCCGTCGCGCCTAAAAGGCCGCCCACCAGCAGCACCGTGCCCAGCTTGATATCGAGCGTGCCGCGTCGAAAATGCGTGATCGCCCCGGATATCGAGGAGGCAACCACCTGGTTTGCGCCGGTGGCAACCGCCACGACCGGAGGAATGTTGTAGAAGATCAGGAGAGGCGTGATCAGAAAACCGCCGCCGACGCCGAACATGCCGGACAGAAAGCCGACAGCCGCACCCATGCCGAGGATGATGAATATGTTCACCGAAAGCTCTGCAATCGGCAGATAGACAGTCACGGTCAACCTCGAAACGGCTTCGCCGTCGCGGGCGGTGATCGCGTTCGGTAACCGCCCGTTGCGGCGATGAAAAAACAATGCCGGCCAAACGTCTGGATGACGCGGCCGGGCTCGATTGTCATGCGCCCGCCTATTAGACGGGCTAATTCATAAGCTTGGATTAATGCGGCAAATTTCCGGCCACTGAAACCGCTGTTTCTCGGCTCATAAAGCAGAAAAGCGCACCAACCTTTCGGCCGTGCGCTTTTTGAGTATCGTCAGGCAATCAGCCGTGGTTGGTGGATAGCAGCTTGCGCACCAGCGGCTCGTTGACCTTGCCGTCCGGCTCCAGACCGTTGGCCTTCTGGAAGGCGGTGATGGCGGCGGTGGTTTTTGCCCCCATCTTGCCATCCGGTACGCCGGCGTCGAAGCCGTTCTTGTTCAGGATAGCCTGAATGTTGCGGATCGCCTTTTCCATGTCGACGGAGGCCGTCTTCTCGCCCTTGCCGACCCATTCGTCCGGCAGGTTGACGCTGTTGGCGTTCGGATCGACCGGCTTGACCTGCCACTGTTCGGCCTGAGCCTTGGCGGCATCCAGCTGATCAGCGCGCATGGCGCTGCCCACTTCGTCGCGCTTCTGGGCGGCATCCTGATCGCCGCCGCGGGCAGCGACCGCGAACCACTTGTAGGAGGCTTCGAGGTTCTGCGGCACGCCATTGCCGCGTGCGTAAAGGATGGCGAGGTTGAACTGGCTGTCGGAAACGCCGAGATCGGCGGCTTTTTCGAACCAGCTCACAGCCTTGGCATAATCCGGTGTGCCTGCGGCACCCGATGCGTAAAGCACGGCGAGATTGTGCATGGCACTGGCATTGCCGGCGTTTGCAGCCTGTTCGTAGAAGGCCATCGCCTTGCCGAAGTCACGGGTGACGCCGGTGCCTTTTTCGTAAAGGTTGGCGACGCGGTATTGCGCCGGTGCAAGTCCGCGCTCCGCCGCCATTTCGTACCAGCGCACGGCTTCCGGAAGGTTGGCGGCAACGCCGCGGCCATCCTGATAACGGGCGCCGATTTCAAACAGAGCCTGTGCATCGCCGCCTGCTGCCGCATCGGCCAGCGATTTCGGTCCCATCGTGGCGGGTACTTCGATTGTTGCCTGTGGGGCAGCCGCCTGCGGTGCGGTTTCGACAGCCGGAGCTGCTTCCTGCGGCGTGTTTTCAAGCGGAGCCTGCGCGACCTCCGGCACCGGCGCTGCGGTATCGTTGCTGTCTGCCGGTGCTGCTGCCTGCGGGGCAATCGCGGCTGCTTCGTTGCTTGCGTCCTCAGAAGGTGCCGCAGCCTCGTTTGTCGCCGGCTCGCTTTCTGTCTGGGGCGCGCTTTGTTCCAGCATGCCCACTTCCGGCGGCGGCGCATCGTCGCCACGGGTCAGCGTATTGACCAGTGGCATTGCCATCAGCGCCAGAAGAACCGCACCAACTGCCAGCAGGATCGGCTTGCGGTGTTTTGCGAATGCGCCGGAAAGACCGCCTGCATTGCCGGTTTGAGCCTTCAGAGCTGCTGCGCGACCCGCTTTCACGGCATCGGTCTTGCCAACCTTGCCCTTGCCACGCTGACCGGCGGAAACGGCAAGCGCCGGGTCCGTTTCAAGAGCGGCAGCTTTTGCTGCACGGCGGGCAGCGGCAATGTAATCGACGCTTTCGCCATCACCGGCGGTGGCATTGGCGGTCTGGCCGGCCTGGCTTGCGCGTACACGCTCCAGAATCTTCTTCACGTCGGGCATGCCGGAACCGGGTTCCAGCGGCACGTTCTGCTGTTCGGGCGGCAGCATGTCGACAGGGTCGATCGACGGTGCCGGCTGCACCACGGTGCGGCTGCCGGTTGTCGGTTCGGCTTCTCTG
>Ga0075364_10001598_pt1 | contig 12389 bp, 18 predicted proteins | sample EndMetdeltDD1764_FD_71517 | JGI IMG/M metagenome (GOLD analysis project Ga0075364, IMG submission 71517) | Populus endosphere microbial communities from Tennessee, USA - Endosphere MetaG P. deltoides DD176-4 | ecosystem: Host-associated > Plants > Roots > Endosphere | place: USA: Tennessee... | reverse complement strand
GCGGCGCTCAGGGCCGGACAACACTTCTATCTTAGGCATATGACTGGTCATAATGGGCACATTACTCCTAACACTTAACAAGTGGGAGATCGTGTCCGGGGATTTAGGGGGCCACTACAGTTCCAAGCCTTTCGCGTTGATAAAGGCAGTTGAAGGCAGCTAATCCCCGGTCACATTGCGGCGTGGGGCAGACTGTGACACCTGAAAGCATCCTTGAATTTGCGAACGACTATCGGCGGGAGCTCGAAGTCGATGCTCTTGACCTGTATCGACTTCTCCGTGGCCCCTGTGAGGAGCGGCTCGAAGAAATCAGCTACCAGAAAAACCGAGCCGCAATTACACCTAAATATCTATGGCACCAGAAGACTCTTCAAGCGACGGAAGCGTTGGCCTATGCGTTCTACTTTGAGCACGGTCGACCGATCGATGGCGATGAATCCGAGTTTCGAAAGCATCTAAGTGGCCTGTGGCCCGATTATGCACCTCCACGAACTATAGCCTTCGGTTCAGGTGCTAATGATATTGAACTGGATGACTACCAACTGGAGCTGCCTCTCGGCAGCAACGATCACAAAGTTATTCTCGCAGTCCTTCGCGCGAAGTTCCCTGCGTATGCGTCATGGCTTCAGGACTGGCTTTTTGATGAGGAACGGTAGCCACACTCTGGAAACGCCAATGACAACTCGTTCGCAGCCTTCTCGAGACTGACGGCTGGAACGTTGCTGACATAACACATAACGCGCAACGGTTCAGGCACGAAATGCCACGTCCGTGATAGGGCCTTTCGTCTGTAGCCCGTTTGCTCGCAAAATATGGGGGCGACCGAGCCAACGCTCGAGCCAGCTAAATGAATAATATTCTCGAACTCACTCAACGAGCCGACCAGCTCGTTCGCAATAAGCTCTACGATCACGATGAACTCAGCCAGATTGGGTTAAGCCGAAACCATATTTTTCGATTGGTCCGTGAGGGAACTCTTCTAAACCCCGTTAGAGGCGTCTTCCATCATAAAGACCGGGATAGCCATGAACTTGACTCGCTTGCTTTGATAGCCAAAAGGTATCCAGAATCGCTCTTTGTTCTCTACACCGCTGCCGAACAATGGGACATGAACGAAGTTGCCACTGATTACGTGTGGGTAAGCATCCCTTCATCGAGGGGAAAATCAATATCGATGGGTGTCGACTTCGAGCGTCCCGTCAGGACGCTGCTATGTGAGCGGGAGATCGATCTAACCGTCGGCGTGACTGAGGCATGCGTCCTTGGTCAAAGAATCAAACTCACAACACCCGAGCGGACTCTCGTTGACATATGGCGCATGTCGACATTGTCAGGAGAGAAGCATGCGAACAGAATTGCTGTGCGCGAAGAGAGTGTGTTTCAGTCATTTGAAGCATATCTTAAGCGGAGCGACGGCAGCTTGGCGCAGTTAGCCGAAGTCGCCGAGAAACTGGATCTAAGCGACAGGCTGAAAAGTCAATTCTTCAGTTTCGCAAAGACCTACGTAAACGCTTTCGAGGCACAACAAGTAATCTGACGTAGCGGAAAGATGCCTCTCTGATAACGGGCGACATCTCGGCATGTAATATTGGATTGATGCCCTCAGAACGCCCTGCGCTCCCGTACCGATATAGCTGGAGCAGAATGCCGCCAGGCAAATGGTGTTGCGCCGAAAGATATTCCACGCGACAATTTCCTTAGTGTAATAGTCGAGCAACGTGCATGCCTGAATATCTAATTGATGCCTACTCGATGGCGAGCTTTTGGGTCACGGCCGACAATGAAGAAGAAGCGATCAATGAGGTGAAGGGGTTAACCCATGGTCTTGATCTTCGTGTCAACATCGGCCGGAAAAAACCGGTCATTCTCATCGATGTCACCTGTCGCGATGACAATCCCGAAGTGATCGATGTGTGCGGTGATGACGAAGAGTTCCCAGAAGACGACTAGCGTTAGATTTGAAAGCCTCGATCATTATTTGTCTCAGGCGAACTGGAGCCGACCTATGCCGATGAATGGTTTGGGTTGATCACTGAAGCCATATCGAGAATTGCTCTTTTAACGCACGGGCAAATCATCTAATGGCTCACGTCGACCGGGCAACGCGTTGCCAAACGTCTCAATTCCGGTCCGAGAGGAAGGCATTTCCTGCAACGCATTTGCCTTCCTCGCACAATCGGCCCTCGTCGGTCAGGCCATGGATAGCCGTAAGATGGCAGCTCCCCGCGCCCTTAGCTGTCACAGTGCGAACGATCGCTACATTTTCGCTTTCGAAAAAAGTGCCTAATGTCTCTCTCGTTGGATCATTTTCGGCGGAGGTTGTCGTATTGCAGAATGCACGGTGATGCCGCATCTTTAATTATCCGCGTTCTGAGACTTCCCATTGCTGACCCTGTCCTATCCCACGATCCAAGCTGAAGACTTGGACAACGAGAATGTCTTCGAACTGTCAATGCACGCTTTGGGTAGCAGCGGCGTTTGCCAAGGCACTTTGAGAGATTTAGCGAAGGTGCTAGTCGACAGATCCCGCCTGACATATCAAACACGCCAATTGGTCAACGCCAGATGGGTAACGGAAGCAACACGCAGACGTGGCAGGAAAATCATCGCAAAGGGTCGGCAAATGCATACGGAGCACGCCGCTGAGACGGAGTTCCTCTACATGTTTATTTCCTCCCTCTCGCAGCTTAACAGATCACGCCTCTTTGACGTGAGGCCGTTCTAACGGATTCGTTTGCCGTAGTTCACTCCAGACCGAGCAAGCCAGCCGATCGTCAGCTTGAACATCGGTTTTTCAGAGGAACGGTGATACGTTCTCAATACACCGGGGGCTGGACTGTCTGACCCGCCAGATCAGCAGACAAGCCCCTTCTCGATCCGATGACCTCGATCTTGCGACGTATCATCGCCACTTGTGCTCGGAGGAAATGCCAAAATGCGTGCTTGGATTGTCAGCGATATCCACCATTCGAGATTGGATGTTCTCCAAGGTCGCTCTCTGGAAATACCGGACGCCGACGTGTGTATCTGCGCAGGAGATGTCAGCGACAACATGGGCGTCACCATTACGTATTTACTGCAGAACATTGCGCCGTATATGCCGGTGGTGGTGGTCTTTGGAAATAGCGATTACTGCCACTTCAGTATCCACAGGGCGCTGGAGCGAGCGCGTCATAAGGTCCAGGGCACCCGAGTTCATCTGCTCGAAAATCAAAGCATCGAGATCGGCAGCTGCCGCTTCGTTGGCGCAACTCTATGGACCAACCTTGCTACCAGCCTTGGCGGTGATGACGACATTCCGCCCGATGCGCGGGCGTCTCGGCAGATGCAGGAATTCTTACCGATCTACCGGTCAGACCAAAGACCCGCTGATGGGAATGTCATGGTGACTGATCGCGAGATACTTGGTCGCCACATCGAGAGCAGGAAGTTCATCGACCGCGAACTCGAAAAATTTCACGACGGGCCAACCATCGTTCTCACGCATCATGCGCCTATAGTCGAGGGCTTCGACACCGAATTGAACGGTCAAGCGACAAATGCCGCGTTTGGGCCGACCCTATCCGACCTGATTCGTCGGCGAAAACCTGCTGCTTGGATACACGGGCACAGTCACGAGGCATGCGACTACATTGCGGACGGGACACGGATCATTTGCAATCCGGTTGGATACCCTCACGAAAGAGCTACAGCAGGCTTCCGCCCCGGCCTCGTGATAGACCTGTGACTCCGGACGCAGGTAACTTTCATGTCCTAACGTCCTGGTGACCCCACCTGCGATTTGACAGCGAGGGCGCGAAATTCTTAAGAGATCACGACGCTACAGGCTGTCCTTCTCGTGGCGGTCTTTACGGTGACCTTCGCAGATTTTTCTGGGTAGATCAGGGTGCGACGCCATCTATCCCTTATCTCTAGCGCCCGAGCTGATAAGCGCTTTTGAGTATGCCGACCCACAATAATCCGGATAGCCAACGTATAACGCCGCCGCATGCCGGAGATCGACACAAACCGGAAAAATCTGATTTCAAATCTGCAAACCAGGTTGCGCCGATCGCATTGCCGGGCCACGATTTACCCAACGCAATCGCATGCAAATTATGACCTACCAGGAAAACTCACCTGTCTACGCACACCCTCATGAAAACGATAATTTGAAGGGAGCGGCGGAGACTTCTAGTCCGCGGGCTGAACCGTTTTCCACGGCCGAATTAACCAGCGACGTAATCTACACCGCCGACCTGAAAGTCTGCGCGACCGTCTACATCCGCGCGAGCAACATCGAAGAAGCGCAGAAAGTTCTGGCGACCCTTAGCTACACCGCGCTTTACGCGACCGGAGGGAATGTCGGGGATTCTGCATTTACAGACTGCTTCCCAGATGTCGAAATCGCAGAGGCGATGACTATCCACGGTCAGTTCGATGGCGACGTCCTTGTGCCCCGCTATGACCTGGCGAACCAGATCGACTACGGCTAATCACGACCTGATTACGGTCAACACAACCATGAACTAAGGTGTTGATGCGAAGGCCAAACCTCAATGAGGCGGTCGAAAGCGCCCCGTTTTCGATAAATTACCGGATCACGACTAGCTAGCAAGCCGCTCACTTACATCGGCTGTCATATCGCCCACCATTCCTGCAATGGTTTCCAACCCATAAGGTTTCGGCACGAACACCGCGTCGCCCGGCAACTCCTCTGACTTCAGATGATGTCCGCCGGATGCGATGATGACAGGTATGTGCATGTGAGTGGAGGAGATCATCTGCGCTAGATCGAGGCCGCTTAGACCTCCTGGCATGTCGATATCCGTGATAACGGCATCGATCTTACGCTGTCCAAGGGCTGCGACTGCTTCAAGGACGTTTCCCGCCTCGATAACGTCGTAGCCGTCGTCAAGGAGGGTGTCGACGAGGAGCATCCGAATTAGAAGTTCGTCTTCGACGACGAGAACTGTACGCTGATACATTGGCAGTCTCCGCTTCCTGGCTTCGCGATAACTCGCGAACCACGTAATCAGATCGCCCCTCCCCCCCGAGTAATTACCAACATATTTAATAAAATACGAACATTAGGGCGGGTCGCATCCTAAATCATCTGCGTGGCAGAGACCTAACTTCGCTACTTGCGCCGACGACTGTTGCGTCACACACTTGCGGAGACGATGCAGAGTTCGACAACATGAGCGATAGCGAACGTAACGCCGAAGTGACAACCCTTACGGCGCTCATTGATTCCGGTTATTCAAAATATTTCGCGATCCCGCTCACAGGATATAAATTTGGGGAAGACGACTTCTTCGAATTCGACGCCGAAGATCGAGATTGCTGGGGCGAAACAATTATGGTTGCCGACGCTGAGATACTTGCTGCGAATGATCGCCGAATTGAGGGATACCGCAGTGGCGTGATCGACGAACTCTTTCGTGTAGTCTGCGTCGCATCATCTGACGAGTTTTCACCTAAAGACAAAGCCTCAAAAATTTCGACGGAAGTGCCAGGAGCACATTTTTAAGGTTGCGCCGAATGACGATCGGCATGACAATTTTTCCAACGCACTTGGTAGAAAAAATGGCCTCTCCTGTCGCAGCCGAAATCGCAGCAGCGTCCGCACCTCTCAATCCCTCAGTTATGAAAATCGCTGCAGTTCGCTTACAGGTACACCTTGAGAAACTCGGTGGCTCATTTGCATGTATCGATGACGTCACGGCCTTGGAGATGGCAGCAGTCATCGCAAGCCTTCTTGATCGAAAAGAAGGAGCGCTCGAATGAACGGACTCGACTATTTCGAAAGGCGCAACATGTTCCCTCGTGTCCTGATGATTTCCACCGGTCATTTAACTGGTCGAACTGCAAGATTTCTTCGCGATCATGACGCCGCGGACTGGCCTATCTTAGGTGGTCACTTCGGCGATGTTGGCTTCATGCTCTGGGTCGACGAGGGCAGACACGGCATAGCACCACACCTACCAGCTGATCTCTGGGACGTATTCGACTATGCGGATACGCATGATGCTTCGATCGTCATATTCCAGGACACCGGCGTCATCGTCCCAGATTTACCGACATACCGCGAGGAAGAAGCATTCGATGCGGACCAGTATCTTGAGCGGCCAAGACAATCCTGCATCCAACTGGAGGCTGAGGCGACAGAAATGTCTGTTCGGATCCTAAGCCGCGACAAGGAGTTCGAGCTGACACCCGCCTACTTTGTGAAAGAACTCAGAAAAGCTACAGAATCCGTCCGCCACTATGCGACGACAGGCTCACTCGCTGCAATGCCTTATCATCGGCTTGCTCACCTGCGTGACCTAGCTTCCGGCTATCGTATTTTTGCCGAGATCCAACCAACCGAGTATCGCACTTTCACTTCCGCAATAAGCCAAGTGGTCCAAGATATCACCACGACCGTGGAAGCAATTCCCAATAGTGCGATGGGAGTGTTAGGCCACAATCGCAGGGCTTTAGAAGATGTGCAGTTCCATCTCGGTGAAAACCACAAGGTCCGCTAAAAACCACGCACCGCGAAACCAAGGCGTATCCGTTCAGTCGGGTACCAGTGCATTTCCGTTGCCACGCGCAAAAGGCCCCCTAAGCCAGGGCACGAGCCCATTTCTACCACCGAACGGCGGTTTCATCCATACAAAGCCAGCCCATTCCGCCTCAAGGCTGCGGTCGGTCAGGAAATTTCGTGCAGGTACAAAAGTGCGTGTCCCCTTCGGCGAACTACATCCTGATCGAACACAACCGACAATGCATCAAACACGTGTTTTGGCGTGTACCATTCGTCCGACCTTCCAGGCGTATCCCAAAAAGCCATCAGAACTTAAGCTCTGTCGATGTACCAGCATCTGAAATGTCATCTCGAAATGACGAGTCCACTCCAGCACTTTCATTGGTTACCCACGACCAAGACATCACGAAGGCACCATCCTCTCCGCGTGAAATCACCGCGTCATCGTCCACTTCCAAATCATCGTCCGTCTCGACGGCGGCAAGAAATAATCCCGCATCTGGATCAGGAGCTGCTTGGAGCTTTTCGGATAGGCTTCCTTCTGGCAAGACAGCCAATATCTGATCGATTTCCGCTTTATCTAAACGCACCCACATTCTGAGAATTCCACTTGCTCCCAAAGCAGGATCAACCGTAATTCTGTCGGCTGCAAGTCGATGCGTCAGCTATTTATTTATCCATCGCACCGAGGTATCGAGAAGCTGCTTCCATCAACACCCTGGATTTCACAGGGATATCTCCTCGCTTCTACGGGCCAATATTGAACGGGTCGAAGCCATGACATCGTTGACGGCACAGACGCATCTTTTCGCTCTTTCGCACGTTATCTTCCGCTATTTCCAGAAGGAGGCACGACATGATCGATCATTCCATGATTAGAGAACATGCTGAAATCATTGGCGCAGATGGCGTCCACGTCGGAACCGTTGATCGCGTAGAGGGCGACAGGATCAAACTGACAAAGAAGGACAGTGGCGAAGGGTCTCATGAAGGACACCACCACTATCTAGATATCAGCCTCGTTGCGGAAGTCGAAGGTAATACCGTCCGGCTGTCGGCAAACGCTGACGTAGCGGTCAGTTTCGAAGAAGAAGGCGGCGGCAACGCTATCTGATCATACCGGGCAGTCAGCGCACCAGCCCAGGCCACAGCACATGTAGGTCAGCATCTTGCACGGTGTTGACCTGCCATTATTAATGAGCGCTATCAATGAGGTCTGCACCTCGAAGAGCAGCGACCCATTCTTCGAATTGGTCAATTCCCCATTTGTTTTTCGCCAAGTTGCAGGCAAGATGAGTGATCTGGACGTTTGTCTCATCGTATGCCCCATTAGCACTGTCTATACGGTCTGCGGACGCTTTCATCATTGCGTTCATTGTTCCGGCCTGGATCGGCGCCCCACAGAGTGCGCACGCGCCGCCCTGACGATCTTGCCATAAGTGCGTCAACAGCGCTGTTAACTCTGATAGGTTAGGTGCAAACCTGATTGGATTAACACGCACCGACGTCTCGCCACCTTTATTTACCCGGTCGATGATCAGCATCGCCATGCGCGAAATCTCTTGTTTGACGGACTTGGGTATATCGACATTCAAACTCGCGCGGAGCCCGAGATAAGCGATCACATCGGGCGCAAGGTTGAGTTGTATCGGCGCTACTTCTAGAGCCATGACTGCCTCACGTTCTGCGCCGGTTGCTTCAACAAACCAGCCACGATTTTCCATCGCAGCGAACGAAGCATATGCGTTCGGAACAAGTTCTCGTGCCGCGGGGTATGGCGGCCCAATGATGCTCGCGGCCTGAACGATGGCCAGTGAGTGTGGCCAGCGTGCGCCGTTGTCTTTGAGTGACCAAGCCCAACTTTGAGCAGGGATAATCTTCCGGGTCTCGTGAAGTCGATTTGGTTCTGGCACGACTGCCGACAGCAGGCGACTTCGATGCGCCGGATCATTCGTCAATCCGCTTGTCGTGCCAACGTAAATCAGGATGTCTCGCCCGGGATTGAACCGCTGGCCAAGGTCGATACCAACTGACCTTTTCGTGAAGGAGACAGCAGGCCAATAGTCGCTGATGGGCGCCCATTCGCTTTTCAGGAACACATGGCCCTCTGGCCGCATCATGTCTGCTACGCGCATCTAGTCTGTCACCCCGAAAATTTTGATAAAACCTCGCTCCACAGTTTCTAGCACCTTAGACACTCCCCGCCCGGACCGGTCGAATGCTTTTGCGAAATCGGCTCTATCAGTTTCGACCGTGCTCTGACCTGTAGGAGGAAACCTCCAGATGCCAGAAAGTAGGAAGGCGTCGTAATCGTATGTCTGCGAATCGCGCTCTAGCACTAGCGTACCGATAGCAAATAGATCGTCGATATCCTGCGCGGTCAACGTTCGGCGAAAAGCCCGACGGAGGTAGTGGGGATTAAAACTTGCCGAAGAACCAATGCGGTGCTCACGGTCTGAAACCCTTCTCCCGTGGTTTTCGATATCGCAACCGCCTTCATCGTGAACTATCGTCCGGGCGATGCACATGCGACCGGTACGGCGAGAATGGTTACGTGTGAACGGCAGCTACGTAGTTCTGATCGGGATGAAACCGGCATATTGAAATCCGCATCCAGAATATCGACCTCTATGGTAACCCGGAGGCCAAGATGCTCTACGTTCTCATCGCGATGTCCGCCATCGTCGCATCATTTTTCGTTTGTCGATACTATGCAGCCAAAACACGGCTGGTGGAAAAAGACATCGAAAAAGCGATCGCTCGGAGAGCCGCGACTAGCGACAAAGTCGTTGAGCTCGCGCGAATTCGCGAAGAGAACGCGGTGATGCGGAACCTGTTGCTCGACCTATTGGAGAATGAAACAAGTTTGCCGATCTCGCACACCGCAGCGGCTCACGACGACTTGGTTCGCCTCAAGATCTCGAAGATCCAGCGGTATCGAGAGATAATTGCTGAGAGCCAACATTTCCTTCGGCGCAGTGAAGCCGACGGGATGTTGAAACGAACACAGCTGTCACACAAGGCTCTCCGATGAGAACTCGCTCCCTATACATAAGCGAGTTAGCGGCCGTTAAGTACAGCCCCCTTTGTCGATAAGTCACGCTATGCGGATGGCGTGAACTGAGTGAGATGGCACCAAAACCGTCGCCTCTATAGATGTTCTCGCCAAGTGCTCAAATAAAAATCGGTGTAAAATCGCAGAATATTATTGCGATTGGTGCAGGACAACGAGACATTGCATGCATCTTGGAGGTATGCTTTGAACTGCGAAATCGAATTTTTGCCGGTTGGAGATGCTTCCAAAGCCGGAGACGCTGTTGTTATCCGTTACGGGAATGCTTTCGACTACAAGCTTATGCTGGTGGACGGCGGCCACGCGGAGACAGGCGATAAAATCGTTTCTCACTTAAGGCAGCACTTTGGACAACGTCCTGTACTGGAACACGTGGTTCTGACCCACTCAGACGGTGATCACGCTTCAGGGCTGAGAACTGTCTTGGCCCAGATCAAAGTGAAGAACCTGTGGCTTCATCTGCCTTGGGAACACGCATCGGAAACCCTCCACCTCTTTGCGGACAAGCGCTGGACGATTGATGGTCTTCGTCGTGTTCTTAGGGGGGAGTATCCCATCGTCTCCGAGATACATGACCTAGCGGAAGCGCAAGGAACCACGATCAACGGTGCCTTTCAAGGGCAGAACATCGGACCGTTTCATGTTTGCTCTCCCAGCATTCGTGCCTACAATTATCTCCTTCCGCAGTTCGACAGGACGCCAGAACCCGACCAAGCAACTATCGAACAGGCGGACATGTGGTTGGGTAAGGAATCGCTCGCAAAGCGGATCATGGAGGCAGCCAAGGCAGCGCTCCAAGATTGGACGACCGAAACCTGGGCCTTCGAGCGTCTGAAAGATGGAGGTCGAACAAGCGCGAGCAATGAATCGAGTGTGGTGCTTTACGGGGCTTTTGACAATGATGCTCGGGTCCTGCTTACTGGCGACACTGGCATCAACGGATTAACTTGGACCGCCAACTATGCCGACCGCGTCGGCCTCCCCCTTCGACAGTTTACCTTTGTTCAGGTGCCTCACCACGGGAGCCGGCGCAACGTAGGTCCGACAGTATTGAACAGGCTCGTAGGCCCAATATTACCACAAGGTAGCAGCAGTCGATTCTCCGCCTATATCTCAGCGCCCGCCAATGATACCAAACACCCGCGACGAATTGTTATTAATGCGTTTACGAGACGTGGCGGCTTAGCGATAGCAACACAAGGCAATTCGAAAATTCACTGGGGCGGTTTCCCAGCACGGCAAGGCTACTTCAACGCCGAGCCATTGCCGTTCTACACTGAGGTCGAAGAGTATACGTGAAAACTTCCGTACCTCCTAAATCCTTGAAGGATCAAATCCGGTGGCAGCTCTGGCTGACCATCGCTGCGAACTTCGCTTTGTTCTATGTGGTTGCGCAATCAGACGCGTTTGCCGCGTCGGGCGTCTCCGGTCTCCTGACCGGTGCGGCAAACCTTTTACCCGTCGGCTTAGCTCTAATCGTAACGACGATAGCGAACGGTCTGCTGGATGCGAATATGAAGGCCAGATTGGTCTTCTTACGGTGGAAATTCGCGCTTCCCGGACATCGCGCCTTCAGCGTCCATGCGGTTGCTGACCCTCGCGTGGATGTGGCGCGGCTAGGCGAAGCGATTGGGCAGATGCCTACTACTCCCGCCGACGAGAATCTCGTATGGTATCGGCTGTACAAAAAAATCGAAACAGACCCGGCGGTCATGCAAATTCACCGTGAGTTCCTCTTCACGCGCGACTATGCAGCCTTCTCGTTCCTATTCCTACTGGGGTTCGGCGTTGCCGCGCTCTTTCTCATCAGCGAGTTGCAAGTTGCAGTCCTATATCTGCTAGCTCTCATTGGACAGTTCGTGGTTGTGCGCCACGCTGCGGCGAACTACGGGGTACGCTTTGTAACTACCGTCCTCGCGCAATCCAGCTTACGACAACCTCCGAAAGCTTCTAAGTCGTCAGATAGAACGCAAAGAGAGTGCCGCGAAAATCACGACTGAGCACAGCAGTGACCTGACGGCCGCAATCGAGCGAATGACACTCCTTGGCTAAACGACGATGATTACAGACATCGAGAAACGTCGATTTCGACCAAATATTTATCGAGTTTCCTTCTGCCGAATTCCGCGACCATGACGCTGATCAATGGGTTTTCTTGTCATTGGTGAGCCCCTGATCAGGGATTGCGACGATCATAGCATTTTTTGGGGCGACAACGTCTTTTGCGCCTGCGCGATGCCAATACGTGTCCGAGACCACCGTACATTGTTAGAAGTAGCACGCCGGACTGCGACCGCCCGGCTTACTGTACGCCGAACGACCGCCACAACGGCGACCATTTCTCATAAGATCATAGGGACAATCACATGTCCCGACGTAGGGGTCTCTCATAGCCTCACCTGCCCTGCTGGGAGTGCTCTCGCGGGACGGGCGGGCGACTGGGGCAGAAATGCTCGGGCGACTTTCCTGTACGATGGGTCGCGAGCTGCTTAAGAACTGACTGCTCGCCCACCCATCGTTATTCCCAAACTTCACACGCCTCCAGCCGCCTCGAACTTCAGATGCCTCAACCTGCGATCCAGAAGGAATGGTTGTAACCACGGCGCCGCTCGTAGACGGTGTTGCTCGCATACGAACATTCGAGACGGCAAACATTTGCTCGGCAGGTGCCGATAACGGTGTGACTGACGGTGACACAAGCGGCCGTGGAGGTGGAACGTCCAACGGAGCCGTCGGTTGAAGTTGAGTGGAAGAGTTCCGGGAAGCCACGCCTACATTCGATACTGGTGCCGGAGGGGGTATTGT
>Ga0075364_10001597_pt1 | contig 12392 bp, 11 predicted proteins | sample EndMetdeltDD1764_FD_71517 | JGI IMG/M metagenome (GOLD analysis project Ga0075364, IMG submission 71517) | Populus endosphere microbial communities from Tennessee, USA - Endosphere MetaG P. deltoides DD176-4 | ecosystem: Host-associated > Plants > Roots > Endosphere | place: USA: Tennessee... | reverse complement strand
TGGTTCGACTTCGTCTGGAAGCCGGGGTATGCCGACTACTACCCGGAGTTGCCAGGCGGTTCCGAGCTCGGCAGCACCATCAACGTTCCTGCCATCGACCTACGCAAGCTGGGCGACGAAGAACAGAATCTGCTGCATCCGCTGGCGCTGGCGCCCAAGGGAATCTGGTTCGCCCCCAAAGATCTTCGGCTGTTCTACCAGGTGCGCCAGAACTGGCGTGGCAAGGCCGTATTGGTCAAGTTGATATGGCGGATGTTCAGGGCGCGGGTGTTCGGCGACCGGATGGCCGCCATCGGTCAATCACTGGCGGCCAGGATGCGGCTCGCACTCAAACAGCAGGACATCCCGCTGTGGCTGAACTCGCCCATGACGGAACTCATCACCGATGTGGACGGCACGGTGACGGGCGCAGTGGTCGAGAGGGACGGTCAGCAGCGGCGTATCCGTGCGCGGCGAGGTGTCATCCTGGCCAGCGGTGGGTTCGACCACGACATGGCCTGGCGCCGACAGCACCTGCCGGTGTTGGAAAAGGATTGGAGCTTCGGTAATCCCGCCGCGATGGGCGACGGCATCCGCGCGGGGGAGAAGGTCGGCGGTTCCACCGAACTGCTCGACGAGGCCTGGTGGTTCCCGGCGATGTGTTGGCCCGACGGGCGGCTGCAGTTCATGCTCAACGAGCGGATGATGCCGTCGCAGTTCGTCGTCAACGGTGACGGCAAGCGGTTCATCAACGAGGCCGCACCCTACATGGACTTCGCCCACGCGATGATCGACGGCCAACGTTCCGGCGTCACCCACATCCCGTGCTGGCTGATCACCGACATCCGGTCTTTTCACCGATATGTCGTCGGCGGCCACCTGCCAATCCCGAAGGTTCCCTTCGCGCCCGTACCCACCGGCTGGAAGGTGCCCAAGGCGTGGCTTGACTCCGGTATCGTCAAGGAGGCCAACAGCTTTGAGGAACTCGCGGCGAAGATCGAAGTGCCCGCGGAGAACCTGCGTGCGACGGCCGACCGCTTCAACGAGCTGGCGGCCAAGGGCCACGACGACGACTTCAACCGCGGCGACAGCGCTTACGACAACTACTACGGCGATCCGACCATGCCCAACCCGAACCTGCATCCACTGGGCAAGCCCCCGTATTACGCGTTCCAGATCATCCTCGGCGACCTCGGCACGTCGGGAGGCCTGCGCACCGACGAACATGCCTGCGTGCTCCGCGACGACGACAGCGTCGTGAACGGTCTTTACGCCGTTGGCAACGCGTCGGCCGCCGTGATGGGCCGCAGCTACGCCGGGGCAGGGGCCACCATCGGCCCCGCCATGACGTTTGGCTACGTCGCCGCCAAACACATCGCACAAACGTCCAACCCCACTGACCCCGAAACCGAGAAAGACCACTCGATCTTCCAAGGAGGAAGCAAATGAAGATCTCGCTGTTCTACGAGTTTCCGCTGCCGCGGCCGTGGAGTGACGACGACGAGCACCAGCTGTTCCAGGACGGCCTCGACGAGGTGGAGGCCGCCGACAAGGCCGGCTTCTCTACGGTCTGGTTGACCGAGCACCACTTCCTCGAGGAGTACTGCCACTCCACCGCCCCTGAGATCTTCCTTGCCGCTGCGAGCCAGCGCACCAAGGACATTCGGCTCGGATTCGGGATCATGCATCTGCCGCCGGCCGTCAACCATCCGGCCCGCGTTGCCGAGCGCGTCTCGACGCTCGATCTGATCTCCAACGGCCGGGTGGAGTTCGGAACCGGGGAGTCGTCGTCGGTAGGCGAGCTCGGTGGGTTCGGCATCGATCCCGCCGACAAGCGCACCATGTGGGAAGAGGCGCTGGATGTCTCGATCCGCTGCATGATCGAGGAGCCGTTCACCGGCTTCAAAGGGCAGCACATCGAGATGCCGCCGCGCAACGTGGTTCCCAAGCCGCTGCAGAAGCCGCATCCTCCTGTGTGGGTGGCGTGCACACGGCCGGCGTCAGTGCAGATGGCCGCGCAACGAGGCCTCGGTGCCCTGAGTTTCGCCTATACGGGGCCCGGGCCACTCACGGAGCGAGTCAACGGTTACTACAAGGAGTTCGAGGAGAGCGGCGCACCAGTCACTCCGCAGATGAACCCCAACATCCTCGCCATCGGCGGCGACCTCTCAATGATGGTGGCGCCCACCGATGAGCAAGCAGTCGAACGGCTCGGAATGGGCGGCGGATTCTTCGCGTTCGGCATCATGCACTACTACATGACCGGCATGCACACACCGGGACGGACCGGTGTGTGGAAGCGGCATCTCGAGGAGATCGAGAAGGATCCGACCATCGTGTACGGCCCTGGCCGAGGGCCAATCGGCAGCCCGGCAACGGTGCGAGAGTTTCTGCGTGGCTACGAAGAGAGCGGCGTCGACGAACTCATCCTGCTGCTCACCCCGCGCAGCCACGAAGCGACGATGGAATCCATCGAATTGATGGGCAAGGAAGTCCTGCCCGAGTTCATCGAGCGCGATGAGAAGGCGGTCGCCGAGAAGGCGAAGCGACTGGAGCCCGTCATCGAGAAGGTCGAGGCTCGCAGGCCGGCGTCGAAGGCCCCCGCGTTCGACGAGAGCTACGCGTTCGGCGGTCTGCCCACCGGTCGCGAGAACTACACCGCCAACGAGGTGTCCCTGGCCATGGATGAGATGAACGCAGGCATCGAAGCCGCTGCGGCGAAACTCAAGTCAGGAGAGGGCTGGACGAGTCGGAATCCGGCTGCCGACAAGAAATGAACCATGGGGCAGATTGACGAGCTGTGGCGTTTTGACGGCCGCCGGGTCGTCGTCACTGGTTGCGCTTCGGGCATCGGTGAGCATGTCGCGCGTCAGCTCACCGAGCTCGGCGCTGAGGTTGTCGGGCTGGATGTGCGACAGCCGGCATTGCAGCTCAAGGAGTTCCACGAGGTTGACCTGGCCGACCCGGCGTCGATCGACCAGGCCGCCGCATCGATCGGCGGCCGGGTCGACGCCCTGTTCAACATCGCTGGGGTGTCGTCCGGCATAAAGGATCCGTTGCGGGTGGTCACCATCAACTTCTTGGGCACCCGGCAGTTCACCGAGGCGCTGGTCCCCATGATGCCGCCCGGCGCGGCCATCGCCAATGTGTCATCGCTGGCGGCATCGGGCTACCGGGAAAACGCCAGTGTCACGGCGGGTCTGTTGGACACTGTGACAATGGCTGAGGGCATCGAATGGTGTCAGCGCAATCCGGAGGCGGTCGCCGACGGTGGCGGTTACCGGCTGTCCAAAGAAGCGATCATCCTCTACGGGATGGCCAACGTCGCAGCGCTGGGCGCCAAAGGGATTCGGATCAACTGCACCGCACCAGGGGTCACCGACACACCGATCCTGGATCAGCTTCGCACCGCATACGGACCGGAGTTTGTGGACGCCTTCAAGACCCCGCTGGGCCGAACCGCCGGACCTGACGAACAGGCCAGTGTGCTGGTCTTCCTGAACAGCAAGGCCGCCAGCTATATCACCGGACAAGTGATCTGGGTGGACGGCGGCACGACTGGTGAGACGGACCTCGCCGGATCGGTAGCACGACGATGACGTCGACAGGTGGGAGAGGCGAGTAATGGCCAGCATGAGCGACTTTCGGCGCGTCGCCGACGACGTCCGGAACTGGGGCCGCTGGGGCGACGCCGACGAACTCGGAACACTGAACTTCATCACCGCAGAGAACGTCGCCGAGGCGGCAGGCCTCGTCAAGCACGGCAAGGTCTTTCCGCTCGGGGTGGACTTCGGCTCGTCGGGCCCGCAGGGTGCGTTCCACTTCAGACAGAACCCGCTGCACGTGATGACCATCGACGGCGGAGACGCGGCCACGTTGCTCGAGTACGGCCCGAAATGGTTGCAGAACCCAGCCGCCGGCCAGTTGGCCGGGTACTTCGAGGGCAACCCGATGCGGTTCAACGACGACATCATCATCATGCCGTTGCAGGCCGCCACGCAGTGGGATGCGCTCTCGCACGTCTACTACGAGGACTACCTCTACAACGGCTTCCCCGCGAATTCCGTCACCAGCACGGGCGCCTTCTACTGCGGTATCGACAAGGTCGACAGCAAGGGCATCACATCACGGGGTGTGCTGCTCGACATCGTCCGCCTACGCGGTGTGGAGACCTTCTGCGAGATCGGTGACCCGATCACTCCGGACGAACTCGACGCGGCTGCCAAGGCGCAGGGCGTCACGGTGCGGCGTGGTGACATCGTGTTGGTCAGAACCGGTTGGTGGGCGAGGTTTTTGGAGACCCGTGACGGCGGCGAGCCCGGCGCGGGACTTGACTGGACGTGCGCGTCGTGGCTGCATGACCACGAGGTGGCAGCCGTCGCCGCCGACAACTTGATGGTCGAGAACCCCATGTCGGGTGTCGAGGGCGCGTTCCTGCCGATGCACATGCTGTGCCTGCGCGACATGGGCCTGATGCTCGGCGAGTACTGGGATCTCACCGCGCTTGCCGCCGACTGCGCCGCAGATGGTGTGTACGAATTCCAGCTCATCGCACCGCCGCTGCGGGTCACCGGCGCGGTCGGCTCACCCATCAATCCGATCGCAATCAAGTAGGTAGGACATGACTACAAGTACAACCACGGGCGGTGCGCCACTGGTCGTCGGCCTCGGCGGAACACTGCGGGCCAACTCGTCCACCGAACGCGCGCTGCGGTACTGCCTGGAAGCCGTCGAACGGCAGGGCGGGCGCTCGAAGTTCTTCAGCGGTCCTGACCTCGACCTTCCGATGTACGCACCGCACGAACTGGAACGCACGCCCAAGGCGCTCGAACTCGTCAGTGCTTTGCGCGACGCGGACGCCGTCGTCGTCGGCTCGCCCGGATACCACGGCGCGGTGTCCGGGCTTGTCAAGAACGCGCTCGATTACATCGAGGATCTCCGCGAAGATCCGCGGGTCTACCTCGACAACACGCCCTGGGGCTGCATCAGCTGCGCATACGGATGGCAGGCGTCGGTGGGAACGCTGGGGCAGTTGCGCAGTATCGGGCACGCGCTGCGCGCTTGGCCGACTCCACTCGGTGTCGCCATCAACTCCGCAGACGAAATATGGGACGGCGCAGGCCAGCTCATCGACACAGGCGTGCAGGGCCAGCTCGAGATGCTCGCCACCCAGCTGTTGACGTTCGCCCGCGCCGCATGGGAAACGGCGTGACCGATATTGCGCGCAAGACCATTCTGGTCGACGGCCTGGCCACCGGTTATCTCGAAGCGGGACAGGGTGACCCCGTCGTGTTGCTGCATGGCGGGGAGTTCGGCATCAGCGCGGAGCTCGGTTGGGAGAACAACATCGCCGCACTGGCGGCGCATCACCGTGTGCTCGCACTGGACATGCTGGGGTTCGGTGACTCCGCGAAGGTCATCGACTTCAACGACGGCCGCGGCATGCGGATCAGGCACATCGCACGGTTCTGTGATGCGGTAGGCGTTGAGTCTGCGCACTTCGTCGGCAACTCGATGGGCGCCGTCAATCTGTTCGTCGACGCCACATCCGAATCCCCGCTATTGCCTGCTCGCAGCATGGTGACGATCTGCGGTGGCGGCGAGATCCAGCGCAACGAATACTCGGCCGCGCTCTACGACTACGACGCAACGCTTTCCGGTATGCGTCGCATTGTCGAGGCACTCTTTTTCGACCCGTCATACCCCGCCGACGACGCGTATGTGCAACGGCGGTACGAGTCCAGCATCGCGCCTGGCGCATGGGAGGCGCTGGCAGCGGCGCGGTTTCGGCGGCCGGGGTTGGAGCCGCCTTCACTGCCGTCGAGCGTGCGGTCATACGAGCGCATCACCGCTCCGACGCTCGTGGTGGAGGGGGAGGGCGACAAGCTGCTGCCACCGGGCTGGGCGGCAGAGATCGCGCATCAGATCCCCGGTGGCCGATCGTTTGTGGTCCCAAGGGCCGGTCACTGCCCGCAGATTGAGCAGCCATCGGTCGTCAACCACGTGTTGGTGGACTTCCTCGCCGAGGTGCAACGAAAGGTACCGGCCTCATGGTCAACGAACTGACGGGCAAGGTCGCGATCGTCACCGGCGGCGCATCCGGGTTGGGCGAGGGCCTTGCGCGCCGGTTCGCGGCCGAAGGCGCGAAGGTGCTCATCGGTGACGTCGACCGCGACAGCGGAACAGCTTTGGCGGCCGAACTCGGCGACAACGCGCTGTTCATCGAGGCCGACGTCGCCGACTTCGACCAGGTGGGTGGGCTCGTGTCGACGGCCGTCGAGCATTTCGGCGGTCTGCACGTGATGGTCAACAACGCAGGCGTGTCCGGCACCATGCACCGCCGGTTCCTCGACGATGATCTAGCGGATTTTCACAAGGTCATGGCGATCAATGTCGGGGCCGTGATGGCGGGGACGCGCGACGCCGCGCGTCATATGTCGCAACACGGTGGCGGATCGATCATCAATCTGACCTCGATCGGGGGTATTCAGGCCGGCGGCGGCGTGATGACCTATCGCGCATCGAAGGCGGCAGTCATCCAGTTCACCAAGTGCGCTGCGATTGAGCTTGCGCATTACGAGATTCGTGTCAACGCCATCGCGCCCGGCAACATCCGCACGGCCATCGTGCGGAAGTCGGCTGCGGGTGAGGACGCAGAACAGCTCGAACAATTCGAAGAGAAGATTCGTGCGCAGATGCGCGCCGACCGGCCGCTGAAGCGGGAGGGCACCGTCGACGACGTCGCAGAAGCGGCGCTGTACTTCGCGGGCGACCGCTCCCTGTACGTCACGGGGACAGTGCTGCCGATCGATGGCGGCACCGTGGCGGGCAAGGTGATCGCCCGCAAGTGACCTGTTTAAATCAGTCGCTTGACTTAAGACGCGCGACCGCGTTGACTAGGGGTGTGACTACCGCCAGGACCGTGCGCGCAGATCGGGCCAGCAGCACGCAGGAGGCAATACTGAAGGCCGCCGAGCGCCTGTACGCCGAGCACGGTGTGTTCGCCGTCTCGAATCGGCAGGTCAGTGAGGCCGCAGGCCAGGGCAACAACGCAGCGGTCGGCTACCACTTCGGCACCAAGACGGACCTGGTGCGGGCCATCGAGCAGAAGCACCGGGCGTCGATCGAGCGGCTGCTCGAGACGATGGTGGCCACGACGAAGGACTCGACCGAGTTGCGGGACTGGGTCGCATGCCTGGTGTGTTCACTCACCGAGCATCTGGCCCAACTCGGCAACCCCACCTGGTACGCGCGATTCGCCGCCCAGGCGCTGACCGACCCCGCCTATCACAAGATCGTGATCAAAGACGCACTCGCGTCGCCGTCGCTGGTGCAGGTCGTTGACGGCATCACCCGCTGCCTGCCCGACCTGCCGATGGCCGTCGTGACGGAACGCAACATCATGGCGCGCAACCTGATGATGCACACATGCGCCGACTTCGAGCGTGCGTTCGCCGAGGGCTCCGATGTCCCGCGAACCAATTGGACCGCAGTTGGGTCCGGCCTCATCGACGCGATCGTCGGGCTCTGGCGCGCACCGGTCACGGAGCACCCCTGACGTGAAAGTCACTGTCGACCAAGATAAATGCGTCTCGTCCGGCCAGTGCGTGCTGAACGCCGAAGAGTTATTCGACCAGCGCGACGACGATGGTGTCGTCGTCCTGCTCAATGACAGCCCACCATCCGACCAGGCCGAGAATGCCCGCAAGGCGGCCGCGGCCTGCCCAGCCCTAGCCATCGACATCGAGGAATGAGACGGACTCCATGTCTGACACGTTGACAGGAACCACAACAGAGGTCCCCGACTATCCGATGGACAGGGACGCCCGGTGCCCGTTCGCGCCGCCACCCCAGGTGCTCGAGATGGGGGAGGCCAAACCGCTTTCCCGGGTGAGGATCTGGGACGGCAGCACGCCATGGCTGATCACGGGTCACGCGGTGGCACGGGAGTTGTTCGCCGACCCGCGGGTCAGCGTCGACGACCGGCTCGACGGCTTTCCGCACTGGAACGAGCACATGCTTTCCACAGTGCACAAGCGGCCCAGGTCGGTGTTCACCTCCGACGCCGAGGAGCACACCCGGTTCCGCAGGATGCTGTCAAAGCCGTTCACCTTCAAACGTGTTGAGGGCTTGCGTCCCGCCATCCAAGAGGTGACCGACGAGTGCATCGAGGAGATCCTGGCAGGCCCGCAGCCCGCCGACATCGTCGCGAAGCTCGCGCTGCCGGTTCCCACCCGAGTCATCAGCGAAATGCTCGGCGTCCCATACGAAGACCACGAGTTCTTCCAGCACCACGCCAACGTTGGGCTCGCCCGCTACGCCACCGCGGAGGACGGCCAAAAAGGGGCCATGGGTCTGGCCCAATACCTGATCAACCTCGTCGAAACAAAAATGGCGAACCCATCCGAGGATGCGGTGTCGGATCTGGCCGAACGGGTCAATGCCGGCGAGATCAGCGTCAAGGAAGCCGCGCAGCTGGGCACCGGGCTGTTGATCGCCGGGCACGAGACCACCGCGAACATGATCGGCATCGGCGTGCTGGCTCTGCTGGAAAATCCCGAACAGGCTGCGCTGCTTCGCGATTCCGATGACCCGAAATTCGTCGCCAATGCCGTCGAAGAGTTGATGCGCTACCTGTCGATCATCCAGAACGGCCAGCGCCGGGTGGCCATCGAAGACATCGAGATCGGCGGCGAGACCATTCGCGCCGGAGAAGGCATCATTTTGGACCTCGCGCCCGCGAACTGGGATGCGGCCGCCTATCCGAAGCCCGACCAGCTGGATTTCACCCGCGACGCCGGTCAGCAGTTGGGCTTCGGCTACGGCCGCCACCAATGCGTCGGACAGCAGCTCGCGCGCGCCGAGCTTCAGATCGTGTTCCACACCTTGCTCAAACGCATCCCCACGCTGCGCCTCGCCGTGCCGCTCGACGAGGTGCCGTTCAAGCACGACCGCCTCGCCTACGGCGTCTACGAACTTCCCGTTACGTGGTAACCAGCCCGATTGGAGTGTCAACGATGTCGACTTCTACTTCCACTCTGTATCCGCCAGGAGGCTACGGCGCGCCAAAGGACCGGCGCGGGCACGCGGGCGCAGACGTCGGGCTCCCTGCGGGCACCGAGGTCTTCTCGGCCGACAACCACATCTCCGTGGCCGACGACATCTTCTACGAGAAGTTCCCGGATGACCTCAAAGACAAGGCGCCGCGCATTTGGTACGAGGACGGCGCCTACATGGTCGGCCTCGCAAAGGGAAAGACGTTCCTGCCCGGTGACTTCAGCCGGGTGCTCATGCAGTACGACGACCTCGCAGGCGCCGCCACGAACAACATCGAGGCGCGTGTCCAGGAGCTGCGAGAGGACGGCGTCGACAAGGAGCTGGCGTTCCCGAACGCGGTGCTGGCGCTGTTCCACTACCCCGACAAGGAACTGCGCGAGCGGGTGTTCCGCATCTACAACGAGTACATGGCCGACCTCCAGCAGCAGTCGAACGGACACTTCTACGGCGTCGGCCTGATCAACTGGTGGGACCCCAAGGGTGCCCGGCGGACGCTGGCAGAGCTGAAGTCGTTGGGACTCAAGACGTTCCTGATGCCGATCAACCCCGGCAAGGACGACGACGACAAGGTCATCGACTACGGCAGCACGGCGATGAGCGCGGTGTGGGACGAGATCGAGGATGCCGGGCTGCCCGTGGCCCATCACATCGGCGAGACGCCGCCGAAGACGCCGTGCGAATTCAACAGCGTCGTCGTCGGCATGATGATCAACATCGACGGGTTCCGCGAGGTGTTCTCCAAGTACGTCTTCAGCGGCATCCTCGACCGCCACCCGAAGCTGCGGATCGGCTGGTTCGAGGGCGGAATCGCCTGGGTGCCATGGGCGCTGCAGGACGCCGAGCACCTGCTGGCGTCGTATCAGCACATGTTCAACCACACGCTCGAACACGATATCCAGTACTACTGGGACACCCACATGAGCGCGTCGTTCATGGTCGATCCGCTGGGCCTGCAGCTGATCGACCGGATCGGGGTCGACAAGGTGTTCTGGTCGTCGGACTACCCGCACAACGAGAGCACGTTCGGGTACTCGGAGAAGTCGCTGGCATCAGTCGTCGAGGCGGTCGGACCCGAGAACGCCGCCAAGATCGTCAGCGGAAACATCAAAAATTTCTTGGGCGTCGAATGACAACCCTTGCGGCGGATGCGTCCGCCATCGGAATTCCGGACCTGCCCGACCGGGCACGCATGTACCGCGAGAGTGGTGCCAGGCTCCGATCGGCCATGGCAGACAACGGCGTCGACGCGCTGATTCTGCTCGGCAACGGCAATGTCGTGTACGCCACCGGCGCCAGTTGGCCGCTGCTCGATGCCGGGCTCTCCCACGTCGAACGGCCGGTCGCGATCGTGCTGGCTGACGACGAGCACCCGCATCTGTTCATGCCGTTCCGGGAGGGTGCGTCGTCGGAGTCGGAGATTCCTGCCGACCACATTCATCCGCCGCTCTTCCTCGAATTCGACGAGGGTGTGGAACATTTCGCGCGTGTGTTGTCCGAGCTCATCCCGGCAGGCGCGACGGTCGCCGTCGACGAGCTGACCGGCGCGATGCGCCGCGCCGCGGATCGGCTGTTCCCTGCGGGCCCGCCCACAGACGCCGCACCCGTCGTCGGAGCGGCCAAGCTCGTGAAGACGCGTGACCAGATCGCAAGCATCCGAAAGGCTTGCCGCATCACCGAAGAGGCGGTCGTCGACGTGCAGAAGGCGTTAGCGCCGGGGGTACGGCAGATCGATCTGTCGGCACAGTTCGTCCGGCGCGCGTTCGAGCTTGGTGCGACGGCCAACATGCTGGAGGCCATCTGGCAGGTGATGCCGACATCCAAGGCAGAGGGCACGTGGACGACACACGGGGATCTGGCGCTACCCCTGCTGACGACGGAGCGGGAGTTGGCGGCCGGTGACGTGCTGTGGACAGACGTCAGCATCACCTACAACGGGTTCTGCTCGGACTTCGGCAGGACCTGGTTGGTCGGTGACACCCCTACGGCACGCCAACACGACCAGTATCACCAGTGGCGCACCATCCTCGATGCCGTGCTGAAAGTCGTCAGGGCCGGCGCAACGTCGGGTGACCTGGCGCGCGCGGCGATCGCCGCGAACGGCGGCCGCAAGCCGTGGTTGCCGCACTTCTACCTCGGCCACGGCATCGGAACCAATGCCGCTGAAATGCCGATGATCGGAACGGATCTCGGTAAGGAGTTCGACGACAACTTTGTGTTCCCGGCCGGCATGGTGCTGGTTCTCGAGCCCGTGGTCTGGGAGGACGGCACAGGCGGCTATCGAAGCGAGGAGATTGTGGTTATCACCGAAGACGGCTTCGTGCCGTTGACCGACTACCCCTACACCCCCTATGGCGATTGACATCCTGCCCGACGAACGGGCACTGCGAACCGGCCGTCGCGAACGTGCACTGGCCCAGATGGAAGCGCACGACATAGATGTGCTGGTGCTTGGGCGCCAGGCCAATGTGCGGTACTTCTCAGGGGCACCGCAGCTCTGGGTGGCGGGAACCCGACCGTTCGGGCCGATCTGCACGATCGTCCGGTCGACGGGAGAGATTCACCTGAACAGCACGTGGGACGAGGGAATCCCCGACGACATTCCACACGATCACCTCTACGGGCTGGCGTGGAATCCGATGACCCTCATCGAGGTGTTGCGGGGCATCAAAGGTACGGCAACCGCGCGACGGGTGGGAACCGACGCTCTCACACCGTCATTCGCCAAGCTTTTGCCGATGGCCTTTCCCAACGCAGAGCTCGTCGATGGAGAGATCGCCATGCGGGCCGCCCGCCGGATCAAGACTCCGGATGAAGTGGCCGTCTTGCGCGGGGCTCTGCGTGTGGCTGAGGACTCCTTGGCCATCGCGGTCGGTGAATTGCGCGACGGAACCATCGAGCAGGCGTTGACCGGAGTGATGCTCGAGGCGCAGGCCGCGGGTGGCGTGAGCACGCCCGCTACACAGGACGGTGCGTGGGTGACGTCACGGGAGCACCCGTGGCGACGGGCCCGCAGCGACGGACGTGTCGAGCACGGCGACCTGGTGGCGTTCTCGGCAGGCGTGCTGGCCGACGGCTATCTCGGCGAGGTTGGCCGCACCTGGCCAGTCGGCGACGTCGAGGGCCCCGAGGTCCCAGCGCTCTACAACCGCTGGAATGCACTGTGGGACAGGCTCGCTGCGGCGTGCAGGCCGGGCCAGCCCGCTAGTGATCTTCTTGCGGCATACGAGGCCGCCAACGAGCCGCTGCCGCCGATGCCTGTCGCGCACGGCCTCGGGCTGGGATTCGACTCGCCAGTGGTGACATCACAGCTGCAGAAGACTGCGGCGGAGGAGATCCTCGAGCCGGGGATGGTGCTG
>Ga0075364_10001595_pt1 | contig 12400 bp, 13 predicted proteins | sample EndMetdeltDD1764_FD_71517 | JGI IMG/M metagenome (GOLD analysis project Ga0075364, IMG submission 71517) | Populus endosphere microbial communities from Tennessee, USA - Endosphere MetaG P. deltoides DD176-4 | ecosystem: Host-associated > Plants > Roots > Endosphere | place: USA: Tennessee... | reverse complement strand
ATCGACGAGATCAACGCGCGCTGGGAGCGCGGCTATGGCGACGACGAGGTCTGGGGCCAGATGATCATCACGGAGACCTCGCCGGATCTCGAGATCTTCACCGCGACGCCACGCACCGGGGTCTGGCGCATCGACGACGACGGGCGTGTCTCCTTTGCGCGGTCCGCCAACGACTGGGCCACGTTGCTCGACGGGTCCGAGGCCTTCTACATGCGTGTCGCGGCGCCTGGCGACTTACGTTCGGAGGGAGCCCAACTCGGCGTGCTCGTCACCCGCTCACACCTGCAGACCGACGACTATCAACTCACTGAGCGCTGCCAGCGCTGGGTCAAGGGCATGAGGGCGAAATTCGTCTCGACACCCCTGTCGCCGGCCGCCCCGATCGTTTCGCGGCTCGTCGCACGAGCGTGAGCGCACCGGCCGGCATCTCACTGGACAACTGGTTGTCGGCGCCCTATGCGCATTGGTCGTTCCAGCACGTCGAAGAATTCGTGCCGACGGCGATAATTGCGCGCGGGACCGGGCCGGCCGCGTCGTTGCCCGCAGCCGGTGCGCCGATCGCCGAGATCCCGTTGAACAGCGCTGACGGGGCGGCGACAAGCGTCGGCGAGGTGATGGCCAGGACCGCGACCGACGGGTGGGCTGTCGCGCACCGCGGTTCGATGGTGGCCGAGGAATACCTCCACGGCATGACGGCCGACACCCGGCACCTGCTGTTCTCGGTGAGCAAGTCGCTGGTGGGAGCCGTGGTGGGCGCGCTGCACGGGGCCGGAGTAATCGATCTTGAGGCGCCAGTCACGAAATACGTTGCTGCCCTGACGAATTGCGGCTACGCCGGGGCGACCGTGCGCCACCTGCTGGACATGAGGTCGGGTATCTCCTTCTCCGACAATTACTGCCATCCGACCGCGGAGGTACACGTGCTCGACCAGGCGATGGGGTGGGCACCCCGCAGCAGTCCGGCTGTGCCCGCCACGCTGCGTGGTTTCCTGCTGACCTTGCGGCAGAAGTCGGCTCATGGCGGCCCGTTCGAATATCGCTCGTGTGAAACGGACGTGCTCGGCTGGATCTGCGAGGTCGCCGGCGGCCAGCGGATGCCGGAACTGATGTCGGAACTGGTGTGGAGCCGCATCGGCGCCCAATGCGACGCCTCCATCGGAGTAGATGCGGACGGCACCGGGTTCTTCGACGGCGGCATCAACGCCTGCCTTTCCGACATGATCCGGTTCGGGTCCCTGTTCGTGCGCGAGGGTGTGTCGTTGACCGGCCAGCAAGTGGTGCCTGCGGCGTGGGTCGCCGACACCCTCGCCGGCGGGCCCGATTCGCGTCAGGCGTTCGCCGCCAGCCCCGACGACAACCAAATGCCCGGCGGTATGTACCGCAACCAAGTGTGGTTTCCCTACCCGGGCAACAACGTCGTGCTGTGCCAGGGCATGTGCGGTCAGATGATCTACGTCAACCGGGCCGCGGAGCTGGTCGCGGCCAAGTTATCCACCCAGCCGGACTTCGCGGACCCGCAGAGTCTGCTGGACACGCTGCGCGCATTCGATGCGGTGGCACACGGATTGGCTCGAATTAGTAACTAGCGCGACGTTCCGGTGCTGAAGGCGAAAACCGTTGTCGAATCATAGGTCTCGCCCGGGTTAAGCACGGTGGTCGGGAAGTTCGGGTGATTCGGCGAATCCGGGTAGTGCTGGGTCTCCATCGTGAATCCCGCGCCCTGCCGGTAGCTATGCCCGCTGGTGCCGGTGAACGCCCCGTCGATGAAGTTGGACGTGTAGAACTGCACACCGGGCTCGGTGGTGGTGACGGTTAGGGTGCGCCCCGTCCGTGTATCCTCGGCCCTGGCGGCCTGCACCAGCCCGGTGTTGTTGCCGCGGTTGATAACCCAGTTGTGGTCATAACCGTGGGCCAGCAACAGCTGCGGGTCATTCGCGGTGATATGCGCGCCGATCGCGGTCGGTGATGTGAAATCGAACGGTGTCCCCTTCACCGGGGTGATCTGCCCGGTCGGGATCTGTGTGGCGTCGGTTGGCAGGTAGTTGTCGGCATTGATGGTGACCTTCTGGTCGTAGACGTCGAGCGCGTCCTCCCCTGCCAGGTTGAAGTAGGTGTGATTGGTTAGGTTGATCAAGGTCGGCGCATCGGTGATCGCGTGGTAGTCGATGCGCAGTTCGTTTTTCTGGTTCAGGGTGTAGGTGACGGTGGTCGTCAGCGTCCCGGGGTAGCCCATTTCGCCTGCCGGACTGACATATTGGAGCTTCAGGCTCACGCTGTCGCTACCGTTTTCCTGACTGGCTTGCCACACCTTCGTATCGAAGCCCGCGGTGCCGCCGTGCAGGCTGTTGCCGTTGTTGTTGATCGGCACGTGATACTCGTTGCCGTTCAACGAGAAAGCTCCCCTGGCGATCCGGTTGCCATAGCGGCCGATGATCGCGCCGAAATAGGTCTTGGCGGATCCAGTGTTGTTGAGGTAGTCGTCCAGGGTCGGAAAGCCCAGCACCACGTTGTCGACATGTCCGGTGCGATCAGGGACCTCGATCGACTGAATGATGCCGCCGTAGCTCAGGATTCGCACGCCCATGCCGTGCCCGCTGGTAAGCGTGTAGCGGCTCACCGGGGTTCCATCCAGCTGGCCGAACGGCTCGCTGGTGATCGACGGTGGCGCTGCTTGTGATGGCGCCCGGCCGCTGTCCTGGGTGGAGCTACATGCCGGCAAGCCCGCTACACCGGCGATGGCGATCAGTTGAAGTAATCGTTTGCCGCGCATGGTTCCACGTTTACGGCCGCAGCATAAAGTCGAGAAATCGTTCGTGCAGACGTTGGGGCTGTTTGCTTGGCGTTCGACCGGACAGGTGCAGCAGCCCGATGCCCGCGGCGAACGTTGCAGCAGCCCTTAGATCGGCCTCCTCGGCGTCAAAACCGTAGTCGCAGAACGCCTGTCGCACGACCTTGAGCAACCGGCCGTCGGCCGAGCGCACCGCGGCCTCGACGGTCTCATCGGAGCGGGCCCATTCGCGCATCGTCTGTTCCAGGGTCCAGAGTCGCGGCCTGACTAGCCCAGCCATCATCTGTGACAGCCGCTCCCGCGGCGGAATGTCGCGCATCCGCTCGATTTCGCGATGGTCCTCGTCACGCAGGTGCGCCCAGGCTTGGACCAGCGCCCCGCGATAGGCCCCCATATCGGCGAAATGCCAGTAGAAGCTGCCCTTCGTTACGCCGAGGCGTGCGCAGAGCCGATCGAGTTTGAGCGCGCTGAGACCCTCCTCGGCCAGGATCGTGTAGCCGGCCTGCAGCCAGTCGTCGACCGTCAGTCGACCATGTCCGGACGTGCGAGGGCTCCCCATGGTCCGCAGCCTACGGATCGTGGTCGAGCGGGCCGCGGTGAGGTGTTCGTCGGCGACGTCTCCATTTCCACCGGCTTTAGGACGCATCAATGCCCGAGGGTGATTGTCAGCTGACAGGAACGCCGCAAGGTAGTTCACCTGGAGCACGCGGTCGAATCCGTCGACGGTGAGACCATCGGGGGCGAACACACTTCCAGCGTTGTTGGCCAGCACGTCGATTCTCGGATAGCGCCGCCGCAACTCCTCGGCAAGGACACGCACCTGGGCGAGGTCTGCGAAATCCGCACAGAGGTAATCGGTTCCGAGTTCATCGGCGACCGCCCTCGTCTTCGACGGGGAGCGACCGATGATCACGACGTCGTTGCCGCCATCGGCCAACTGCCGGGCGGCTGCTGCACCGCCACCGTCGCTGGACCCGGTGATCACGACCGTCCGCTTCGACATCTACGCCGCTACCCCTCGTCCGCCACCGTTACCGTACACGCCACTGGTAAGTCATACTAGATGTGGCTACAGTAAAGTTCGACCTGCCGTGTTGGCAACTGCTCCTACCGCCCCGAGAGGCAAGACCTGTGACTTCAACTCCAGACGCCGCGAAGCGCCGCGTGGTTCACGTCGGCACCGGCATGACGGGCAGCGTGGCGCTGCGCGCGATCATCGACGACCCCGCATTGGACCTGATCGGGCTCAAGGTGTCCTCGCCGACGAAGGTGGGCACCGATGCAGGTCAGCTCTGCGACCGCCCCGACGTCGGCATCGCAGCCACCGATGACCTGGCGACCATATTGGATCTGGGGCCGGATTGCGTCGCCTATTGCGCGACGGCGGTTCGACGTGAAGACGAGGTGATCGCCGACATCATCGGCTACCTTGACGCCGGGATCAACGTCGTGACCATCTCCGCCATCCCAATGGTGTATCCGAAGGCTGCCCCGCCGCGTTGGCGCGAACCGATCGAACATGCCGCCCGTCAGGGCAACGCGACCTTCTACGCCACCGGATGCGAGCCGGGGTTCGTCAGCCTCAACCTGCCTACCGCCCTCCTGGCCGGTGCCGGGAAGATCGACACCTACCGCATGGATGAGTACGCCCTGGACCTCGACCTGTCCTATCCGATCTGGGAGGTCCTGCACGAGTCGATGGGATTCGGAAAGCCCGACGGCCACACACCCATCCGCATCGCGGTCGGCAAGGTCAACAACGACTGGGAACCGGTGGTGCGCTACATCGCCGACGCGCTCGGCGTCGACGTGGAAAGGGTGGCGCTGGACTGGGAGACGATCCTGGCCCCGAACGACCTCGACACCGCACTCGGGGTCATCCCCAAGAACACCATCTGCGGCCATCGCTGGCAGCTCGCCGCGATTTACGACGATCGCCCGGTCGTGTCGGTGCAGTACTTCGCGGCGGTGACGTCCACGCCGTGGCCGGACACCTGGCCGCGCCCGGCGCAATCCGGCCAGGGCGGCATGGTGTTCCGCATCGAGGGCAACCCGAACATGACCCTCGCCCTCAGTCTGGATCCCACGCCGGGCGACGCCACCAACCCCGGCGTAGCCGCAACCGCGATGGCCGCCGTCAACGCGATCCCGGCGGTCATCGAAGCCCCCCCGGGACTGGTCTACGTACCGTTGGCCGGTCCGTCGATCGTGACGCGCCAGGCGCGGCGTTGACATGACGGATCCGAAAACCGTTGACCTCTACTACGATCCGTTCGACTTCGAGATCGACGACGACCCGTACCCGGTCTGGCGGCGGATGCGCGAGGAGGCTCCGCTCTACTACAACGAGCGGCACGACTTCTACGCGCTGAGTCGGTGGGACGACGTGGCGCGCGAGTTGCCGAACTGGCAGACCTACCGGTCGGGGCGCGGCACCACGATGGACGTCATCAAGAGCGGACTTGAGGTACCGCCGGGAGTGATCCTGTTCGAGGACCCTCCGCTGCACGACCTACACCGCAAGCTGCTGTCGAAGGTCTTCACTCCGCGGCGCATGGAGGGCATCGAGCCGTTGGTCCGGCAGTTCTGCGAGCGCGCCCTAGCTCCGCTCGTGGGGGCTGACACATTCGACGTGGTCTCCGACCTCGGTGCGTGGATACCCATGCGCACCATCGGCTACCTGCTGGGCATCCCCGAACAGGGACAGCAGCTGATCCGCGACACCACCAACAACAACATCGACCTCGAACAGGGACGCCACGTCGTCGCCGAAGACGCGTTCGAGCAGTCGTATCAGCTGTTCGCCGATTACATCGACTGGCGGGCCGACAACCCGTCGGACGATCTCATGACCCAGCTGCTCAACGCCGAGATCGAGGACGCCGGGGTCCTCCGAAAGCTGACGCGCACCGAGGTGCTGACCTACACCGCCATGGTGGCAGGCGCCGGCAACGAGACGACGGTCCGGTTGATCGGTTTCGCTTGCCAACTGCTAGCCGACCATCCGGATCAGCGGCGCGAATTGGTCGCCGACCCCGCCTTGATCCCGGGGGCCATCGAGGAGGTCTTGCGTTTCGAAGCGCCGTCGCCGGTGCAAGCGCGATACACCGCGCACGATACGGAATGCCTCGGTGAGCCAATCGCAGAGGGCTCGATCATGTTGCTGCTCAATGGATCCGCGAACCGCGACGAGTCCCGATTCCCGGACGGCGAGCGGTTCAACATCCATCGTCGGGACGGCGGTCACCTCAGCTTCGGCCAAGGACTGCACTTCTGCCTCGGGACCTCGCTTGCGCGTATGCAAACCCGAGTCGTACTAGAGGAACTCCTCAAACAGTGGCCGGAATGGGACGTCGACTACGCAAGCGCGGCGAAAGCGCACACCGCGAGTGTGCGCGGGTGGTCCAAGCTGCCGATCATGACACGATGACTGTCACACGTCGGTGAGGGGTGGAGAGTGCAGGCTTCGGAGCCACAGCGACATTCAGTCCGACGAACGCGAGGCTCGTTGACTGAAGACACAATCGTGGAGACGGCGTTCGCAATAGCAGCGGATTCCTCGATCGAGGAGCTGAGCATTCCACTGGTCGCCAAGTCGCTGGAGGTGGGCGTAACCAGCGTCTACTGGCACGTCCGCAATAAGTCGGAGCTTCTCGACGCCATGACCGACCGCGCGTTGCGCCGCAGCGGGTTACCGGCCTACATCGAGTCCGCCGATTGGCGCGAATCGTTGATGGCGCATGCCCGCGGCGTGCGCCAGACCTTCCTCGGCGACCCCGTGTTGACCGATCTGATCCTCATTCGAGGCGCACTGAGCCCGATGGCACGGCGACTCGGCGAGCAGGAGACCCAGAAAGCGATCACCGACATGATCGACTCCGGCCTCGATGAGCAGACAGCTCACGACACGTACTCGGCCTTGTCGGAACTCGTTCGAGGATCAGTACTTCTTCGGAGGATGGCGCAGAAGCACACCGCCGCACAGGAGTCGGAGTCTGCCGACGAACACGGTTTCACCAGCGCCCAGCCGCCGCCGGACGATCGAGCGTTCGAACTCCTTCTGAGATCATTGCTCCACAGCGTCACGCTGAAGGTCGCAGCAGATTGAGTCGCTTCGCAGACGCTTCACGATGAACCGTCCCGCCCGCCGAAGCAGAAACCGAATCTACGATCAAACTGGACGCCAGCCGACCGGCCGGCTCACAGAACCCCGAGGGTGCATGAAACCCGGGGTGCTTCAGTAATTGCCCGCGGCGTCGGTCCAGAGAACGACACCACGGCGTCGACCATGGAGAGATGCAGATGCTGTCCCCCGCGGCCCACCGCGCGCGCGAACAAGGCGACGGTGACCGCTTGACTTGCGTATAGCGCGGTGACCTTATCGGCGACCACCTGTTGCAGGAACACCGGCTGACCGTCGTCGGGATCCGCTTGGGACGATGCGATGCCGGCGTAGGCCTGAATGACGGTGTCATAGGCGCTGCGGTCGCGGTACGGCCCCACATCCCCGAACCCGGACAGCGATGCGTAGATCGCAACCGGTGCAATTCGGGTGATAAACCGCTGGGCCGCAGACGGCGCGCTGCCACCCGACCACACTTTGTGGCACGATCAACCGGCGACCGCGCTGATCACCGCCATCATGGACGAGGAAGACGCGAGGCAATCGTGATTCGCGGGCCCTAATGAAGCTACGCATGACGAGTTCCATCCCCCCACCGATCCCTGTGACCACGATGGGCCGAAACGTGCTGGTTCGCGTTCACCGTGCCGAAGCGCCGGCTCTCCGGTCAGCTCTATGTCTATTTCAAGACCACACTAGGGGTGACCGCCCTCGCCGCCGCGCACCGGCTCGTTGGGACACTCTTGGCCCACTGGGACACCGGACCGCCTCGCGGGTACTCCCCGAGATGCACTAAACCCGCTCCGACACTGGTCAGAGCGGTTTTCCATGGTCGGGCTGACAGGATTTGAACCTGCGACCACTTGACCCCCAGGCTTAACGGCGGTATACGCAGGTGTACGTAGATGTACCGTTTATGCGTTGTAGCACAACAGATTTGAGCGTATTTTTACGGCTGCGGACAGGTACGGAAAGTACGGTCAAATCGGCCGAATGGCGGTACGAGAGGCGGTACGGACAGCACTGCCCGCCGCCGCATTTGCGCTGGTAGCGACATATTTTGCATTACGACATTTGCTCAGGTAATGGCATATGTACGACTTCCATTGCAGCACTTGCTATTTGGCGATACAGCACTTTAGCTTCATAGCATGACGACCACTGTTGACACCCCGCCGTTCTCGTCCGGTCCGCGGAAACCGCCACCGGCAGCACCGCGTTCCGCGCTTTGCTGCAAGACCTCGCCGGCGCCCTGCACGTCGAGGGCCCACCGATCCCGAATCCGCCGTGCTCGACCGACCCCGACAACATTCAGATCGAACTGACCGCGGGCTGGCACCTGTCACCGGCCTGAAGGACAGCTCACTGACGTTTATCCGTATCGGAACTCGACCACGTCGCCGTCGCTGGCACTCGGGCATGCGGAACTGGGCTCGAATGACGGTCTAGGGAACCGGCAGCCCGACGACACACGTCACAACCATAGGCATCCCCGGCACCTTGTGTCGCTCGATGCGGAAGGTATAGCTGCGCGAACGTAGGGGCGCAACGAGTGATTCGAGTTCGTCGGCGGAGTACTGACGCAAGCACGACGCGACGCCGTCCCACATCAAAAACAGCGGAACGAGCGGGATGAGATATGTGAAGACGAAGTTGGTTAACCGACGCGGTTTCACGAACGGCATCAGGATCAACGTGTTGATGAATCCGATCGTCGCTCCGAGGGTGCTGGGCAGAGTCCGCTGGAGGACCTCGAAGGTGAGAATGGGCTGACGTTTGTCAACCGCATCGGCGAAGACGGCGCGCGCTACCTCAGGTGGCAGATGGTGCAACGCGTTGAAGATAGTCCGTACGCCCGCGAGATCACTCGGGACAGCTGACGCGTCCGTGGGTTGCGTGCGGAATGAAACGGCGCCCGGCAATTCTTTCTCCGCTCGCGCGAACGCACCGAGATTCGGATACATATCCGTGAGAGTGACCGACGCGTTCTGCTTCCCTTCCTGGCGAAGGCGCTTGATAACGGACACGACCGGACCGCCTCCGCCGGAGCAGAGGTCGACTACTCGCTCCGTCTGCCCGGTAACCATCGCTTCGCTGATGAGCGGAGCAACGACGGCGGGAACACGGAAGACTTCCATCACCACGCGTATTACACCGGTCATGGGGTCCCGGAGCGTAGCCGGAAACCAGTCAAAATCCTCAAATTCTGGCGCGGCAATCCTTCCCACGGACACACGGTAACGCACTGCGCCGCTACTTTCTCCGGCTTATCTGGAAAGGTGCCTAGATCCGAATCTCATCATGTCAACACGGTTGGGTGATTACGCGGCAGCCTTGCCGCCAGGCATTACTTGGAAGCGGAACTCGACCACACCGCCGCGGAACACCGCGGTTGGCGACGACGAGATACGGGCCGCGATGATGGCGCCACTTCTTTAGCCGCGGGCCCCACCCCCGGAGGTAGCGCCGTCGGGCCGGCCCTCCGGCATAGACGGGCCTACCGCAACTGCTCGAACAGGTTCCTCGCTCTGCGCTCCACCAATTCGACGAGGTCGCTCAGCAGCCATTGTGCGTTCAAGCTCGGATACAGCAGCTTTCCCGGATCACTCGTAACCCTCGCCTGGAACACGCCCGGTTCGTCTGTCTCTTCAAACATGTCTTCATCGGCCATTCCGAGATACACCCACGGCCGGCCATGGGCATAGCCAGAGCACATCTGCCATGAGAGCAGGGGCTCCGACCTCTGCGCGTTCGCGTCCGCATAGATGACCGCCTCGGTGCTCCGGTATCCGCCCGTCACGTCAGCGTCAATGCCTCGGCGACATGCGATCTCACCCAGCCGCGCATACTTGGCTTTCTTCATGGCCGCGTCGGATATCCCCAGTGATTCGAGCGCGGGGTGTTGGTCGTGAAAGTTCTTGGCGTGCCAACGCAACACACGTTCGACCCGTAAATCCCGCTTCGCCGGATGCAAGATCCAGAACGCCGACGACAGAATTTCGAGCGCACCACGAACAAGGGTGAATGGTGCCGCGCTGTGAAGGACGTTGAGGTCGATGAGAAGTGATTTCATCGCATGTAGGTGGTCGACACCTGCGACGATGCACATTTGCACCGCGTGCGAGACGTGGTAGGGGTCACTAGCCCGATCATCGCCAGCCAGCGACGATCCCGGCGACACGGCGAAGTCCATCGGATCGTTGATCCGATCCATCATTTGATCGACGTCCGATGCGAACTTCGCCCACAACGAGTCGATCTTGTCCTGATCCAGTGCGTCCGCCATGCGTCGCGATTACCCCGATCGCAATTCGGAGTCCGCTCGCGCTGCCAGATATCGCGCCATCGCCGGCCCTGTGTCGATCCGAACCCGCAGGTTCCTCGCATAACCGCGGGACCAGCACTTCGCGAGAACCAACGAGCCGGAATACGGGTTCGCTGCGCCGAGGTCGGCGAACGAACCTTCATAGAGTGCGCGGGTCGCCTCTTGCCGCATCGTCACTCGACAAGCATGCGGGCAGCAGGCCCAGAGCAACGGGATCCCGCGCCGGCGATCACGACGATCAGCGGCCGCGTCGCTGTTGTTGCCGACGCTGTGCCCGGTTCCCCGCCGGCGCCTGCGGTGGCTGGGGTATCTGCAATGGCGGAGGCTGTTGGCCCGGTGGTTGTGGTCCAGCGACAACCTGGATTTGCTGCAGCTGTTCGATATACGCGCGGCCATTGTGATTTTCGACGATCTTCGTCATTGGCGTGTTGGAAAAGGTGATCCGCGTGGCGTGATGCACTGACAATACCAAGTCTTGAAATGTCGAATCTTTCTCCAGGTCAACGACTTTCAGGTCAAGTTTTCGCGCGTCGTCGCGACTGACCCGCCTACCGTGTGACTTGAAAAACTTGAAGTTCGCGAACCATTTCGATGCGGCCTCAGCCTTCGTCGCGGCGTCGGAGTCGCCCGCGAACATGTACCGCTCCAGCGATTCCTTAACCGCCTGCTCAGCCAGTTCTCGCGATGCCACGCATTGCGCGAGTAGACCAGGCAGCAGTGACCTCAAGATAGGAAGCCAGGCACCGATGTTGGCTGTTCTGGCATTCCTTTTTACCCATTTCGAATTGGTCAAGAATCGCTTGAGCGGGCGAGAATCGCGGGCCCTCCGGTGTGGATACGGTGAACTGCGGGTCGATGGGACCGAGTTGAGAATGGCTGCCGAGCACAATCTCATCAGCGGCAAGGGACATCATGGTCGCCGCCGACATCGCGGCAACCGGGATGATCGCGCGAATGTGGTCAAATTGAGTGCGCAGGTACGCCATGATCGACTCGGCCGCATCTGGGCTGCCGCCAGGGCTGGTGATGATTAAGTCGAGTTCCTTCTCAGAAACCTGGTGGCAGGCCTCCATGAACCCCTGGAGGTCGCCCAGGTTGACGGACATCGCTTGGCCCGGCGTGTCGTTAACCTTCGATTCGAGCCATGGTGTCGCGTAGATGATGGCCGCCCGGCCCGTATGAGCGTGGAGTTGGCCGAGGTATTTCCGTCGCAGCACGTCGAACGGAGAGACGTTCGTTTTGCCGGCTGCTGTGACCTGTGCGGCTATCTCTTCCAGTTCGACGAGCAGCTGTCCCCAGGCAGGCATCTATTTCGCGCGAGGCGCTGAAGAACTGCTCCCAGACGTGATCACGGCCTGCCGCACGTGCGCAGCGACCATGTATGGAGACTCGAACTGTTCATAGGCGGCCAGGACGTCGAGCACGCCGGGCTGAGCGGCATCGATGATGCGTTGCACTTCAGGGTCGACGTCTGGCATTTCGGGTTCCCCCAGGTTGCGTGTTGGCGATGTCAAAGCCTACGACATACGACGTCGGCGGCTGACACGATTGGGTTGCCGTTCAATCTCAAGTGCAAACCCCAGGTCGTCAGCGTGTGATCTAGCCGGCTTCGGCGGCGGCTCACCATCCTTCACGGCGCGCAAAGCGCGATCGGCCATCCTCGCGCCTCTGGTTGTTTTTTGTTTTAGGGGGTCCGGGGGGGCGACCGCCTATGCCATGGGATGCGCCGTGGGGCCCACCCCCGGGTCACCCCCGCTGGGTCGCCGGCTGCCGGCTGGCGCGTCCTGGTCCTCGTCGTTGTGGTGGCCTCACGGCCGGCGCGCGTTGGAGGGAACCGGTACTCCGTCCCGCGCCGACCGCGAGGCTGTTCGTGGCCGGCTATCGGTTGAAGCCGGCTGCCGCGGCGCGTTCGGCGCGAGCGCGGTCTTCGGCTTGTCGATCAGCGTTTAAGGCGGCGACGCGGGCCATGAAGTCGCCGAGCGTGGCGAGTTCCAGCACAACCCCGCGGCGAGCCAATACCCAAGCGTCGACTTCCGTCCGTTCTTTGCGGGCGAGGTCGTATGCGGGTTCGAGGTCGGCCTTGCGCGCCGGCGTCAGGACGAGCGGTCCGTGCCCGGTGTAGCTGACGCCGGCGCGCAAGGCCGACCTCGAACCCGCATACGAC
>Ga0075364_10001594_pt1 | contig 12400 bp, 11 predicted proteins | sample EndMetdeltDD1764_FD_71517 | JGI IMG/M metagenome (GOLD analysis project Ga0075364, IMG submission 71517) | Populus endosphere microbial communities from Tennessee, USA - Endosphere MetaG P. deltoides DD176-4 | ecosystem: Host-associated > Plants > Roots > Endosphere | place: USA: Tennessee... | reverse complement strand
GTGGCCGCGGCCCCGCCGTACATGTTGCAACCTCGTCTTATCATCAAGGGCCATGAACGACCAATACGACGCATTATTCAGTTCGTTTACGTGGCTGGTGCCTTCGCAGTTCAATATTGCGCAGGTCTGTTGTCACAGGTGGGGTGAAAGCACCGCTGACGCTCGCCGGATAGCCATTTTCTACGAAGACGAAACAGGCCACCGCGAGGTATGGACCTATGCGCGGCTGGCTGAAGCCGTCAATCAATTCTCAAATGGATTGACCCGCATGGGCGTAAATCCCGGCGACCGCGTCGCTGTGGTGCTGGGACAACGCCCGGAAACCGTCGTGGCCCAGATGGCAATTTTCAGCGTAGGCGCTACCCTGGTGCCGCTTTCGGCGCTGTTCGGCCCTGAGGCACTCTCGATGCGCCTGGCTGACTCGGGTGCACGTGTGGCCGTGGTGGATGCCTCAACCTCCTCGACCCTGCTGGGCATCGCCGACCAGTGCCGCGAACTCATGCAAATCGTGGGTATCGGCTTCACCGATGATCGCACCATGTCGTGGCGCTCTCTGCTGGCGCGTCAGTCCTCCACCTTCCGTCCCGTGGCGACCCGGGCAAGCGATCCGGCCATCCTGCTCTACACCTCTGGCACCACGGGTGCGCCCAAGGGCGCACTATTGCCCCATGCCGTGCTGATCGGCAATCTGCCAGGGTTCGTGGCGTCGCAGAACTGGTTCCCGAAACAGGGTGACGTGTTCTGGTCGCCCGCCGACTGGGCATGGACGGGGGGCATGATGGACGCCCTGCTGCCCACGCTTTATTTCGGCCATCCCATCGTGGGTGCCGCGGGCCGGTTCTCTCCCGAGCGTGCATATGAGCTCATGGAGCGCTATCAGGTCACCAATGCGTTCCTGTTTCCGACCGCGCTCAAGCTGATGATGAAAACGGTGCCCAAGCCGCGCGAATATTATCAACTGGCCTTGCGCGCCCTGATGAGTGCGGGCGAAAGCGTCGGTCAGACGGTGTTCGAATGGTGTCGGGACGCGTTGGGCGTGATTCCGAACGAAATGTTCGGTCAGACTGAAATGAATTATCTGGTGGGCAACAGCCATGAGCGCTGGCCCGCCAAACCCGGAAGCATGGGCCGCCCTTATCCCGGCCATCAGGTGCAAGTCATTGATGACGCTGGCAACATCGTCGCACCGGGTGAAATTGGTGAGGTGGCCCTGAATCGTGTCGATATCCACGGACACCCAGACCCCATCCTGTTCAGCGGCTACTGGCGCAATGAAGCCGCTACGCTGGCGAAGTTCACAGGCGACTGGTGCCGCACCGGTGATCTCGCCCATCGCGACGAAGACGGCTATCTCTGGTATGCGGGGCGCGCCGACGATGTGTTCAAGTCGTCGGGCTATCGCATCGGTCCAGGGGAAATCGAGAACTGCCTGATCGGGCACCCCGCGGTCGCCAATGCCGCCGTCGTGCCAAAGCCCGATGCCGAGCGGGGCGCCGTGGTCAAAGCCTATGTGGTGCTCACGGCCGACAGCGTGCACACCGACCGCGAGGCGCTCACCGCCACGCTGCAGGCGCACGTGCGTGAGCGACTCGCCCCCTACGAATATCCGAAGGAAATCGAATATATAGAAGAATTACCGATGACGACGTCCGGCAAGGTTCAGCGCAATGTCCTGCGCGCGCAGGAAATCGAACGCGCTGCCCGAACCACGGACTGATCCTCGAGCCACCAGGAGACCTTTTCGCATGCCAATTTACCGACTGGGCGATCATGCGCCCCATATCGACCCCAGCGCCTACATTGCCGACAGCGCAGACATCATCGGGCGAGTGCACCTGGCGCGTGATACCAGCATCTGGTCCCATGTGTCGATCCGGGGTGACAACGACGACATCGTGATCGACGAAGGCACCAACATCCAGGAAGGCAGCGTGCTGCACGTCGACGGCGGCTGTCCCATGCACATCGGCGCCCATGTCACGGTGGGACACCAGGCCATGCTGCATGGCTGCACGGTTCGGGAAAACAGCCTGATCGGCATGCAGGCCATTGTGCTGAACGGGGCTGTGATCGGGCGCAACGTGCTCGTGGGGGCTGGTGCGCTCATCCCGGAGGGCAAGGTTATTCCGGACAACGTGCTGGTCATCGGCATCGGCAAGATTCAGCGCGAACTGACTGCAGAGGAAATTGCCAGCCTGCATCAAAACAACCTGAACTACATCGAACGTGCACGAATGTTCAAGACCCAGTTGCAACGGGTCTAGCCTCTGATCGGCTAATATCGCGGCATGGCTGATCTCCTTAAAAAATACCTTTTCGAAAACCGGACCGTCAAGGTCCAGGCCCTGCGCCTGCACGACACGTGGCGCGAAGCGCAGGTCCATCACGACTACCCGCCTGCCATCCAGCGCATTCTGGGTGAGCTGGTGGCAGCGTCGGCGCTGTTGGCTGCCAATCTGAAATTCGATGGTTCTCTGGTTCTGCAGTTGCAGGGCGACGGCCCGGTCTCGCTGATCGTGGTGGAGTGCCGTGCTGATCTGAGCCTGCGTGCCACCGTAAAGGTGCGCCGCGAGTATGTGGTGCCTGACAACGGCACCCTGAAGTCACTGGTGAACCCGGGCGGCAATGGCCGTTTCATCGTGGTGCTGGATCCCGCGCGCAAGGTGCCGGGCCAGCAGGCTTACCAAGGCATCGTTCCCATCGAAAGCGACAGCGTTGCCAAGGTGCTGGAAGATTACATGGCCTCGTCCGAACAGCTCGACACGCGGCTGATTCTGGCGGCCGACGCGCACCATGCCGCCGGCATGCTGGTGCAGCGCCTGCCCGATTCCGGCGGCACGAGCCAGGATGCCTCCGAGCCGCTCGCCAGTACCGCGACCTTCGAGCATGCGAGCGTGCTGATCGACACGGTAAAGACCAACGAACTGATCGCAACCGATACAGACACACTGATTCATCGTCTGTTCTGGGACGATCCCCTGCTGGCTTTCGAGCCGCAACAGGTGCGCTGGCACTGTTCCTGCAGCCGCGAGCGCATCGCCGATATGCTGCGCATGCTGGGTGTGCAGGAAGTCAACGACATCCTCGAAGAACGAGGCGCTGTCGAGGTGAACTGCGAGTTCTGCGGCAAGCCCTATCACTTCGATCCGATCGACTGTGCGGGGCTGTTCACCGGGCCCGCAGCGCTGCCCGAGCAGGACCCGCCCACTCGCCACTAGGGCATCGCCTGCGGTGCCCCACAATAGACGGGCACCTCTTCCCTCATGCATAGTGGGGCATGCCCCCGCTCTGCATTGTTCCTGACCTCAACACCCGGCCGCGTCTCAAGCAATGGGGCGCGACGATGGTCGAATGGACGCTCGGCGCGACCGTCCTGTTTCTAGGTGTCGCCATGGCGATCGAGTTCGCGCACTGGCAAACGACCCGTCATATCGCGTCCATCGCACTTATGGAAGCCGCGCGCGCGGGCAGCGTGCAACACGCCCATCCCGACGCCATCCGGCAGGCATTTCTGACGAGCATGCAGGCGCGCTTCGCGCATCACTCGAACAGCGCGGATGCGATGACACGCAGTTTCGAACGCGTGCGTGCAAGCACTCAGTTGACGGCTTGGCAGATCGAGCAGCGCTCGCCGGATGATGCGGCATTCAGTCGAGCGCCTGTCGATGATGGCCGGCGCGTTCGTCACGCACGTGGCAAGCGCGTGCTCAAGCATGACCTGACCGAACGTGACGGGCAGCCACGCCATCTTGCCGCTTCTGGCAGGGTCGGCTGGGCCACTGATCCCAATGGCCCCCATGCCCGTGCCCTCACCCTGCATCTACGGCTGACCTATCGTCAGCCCGCCTTGTTCCCTGCCCTCGCGCGGCTGGCGTCATCGCTTACGTCAACCGATGCGTCCACCCGTCGTGCGTGGGCGGCCGGCCTGCTGGTGATCCGGTTGGATCAGAAGATCGAGATGCAGTCCGATGCCGTGCAGTGGGGCAGCGGGCCGATCGAATAGGCACACGCACAGGCATAGGCCTCGGACTAGAGGCCTATGCCTGCTCCTGCGCTTGCGCCTGATCCTGATCCTGTGCCTGTGCCTGTGCCTGCGCCAGATGACGCTGCGCACGAGCGGCTTCGAACGCATCGCGGTCGGCACCCGGGGGCACGCGATCGAACACCGCAATCGATTCGACATGCCCGGTGTGCGGGAACATGTTCACCACACCCGCCGCCGATAACCGATATCCCCCGTCGTGAACGAGGATTCCGGCGTCGCGCGCCAGCGTACCTGGCGCACACGACACATAGACGATGCGCTCAGGCTGTTCGGCGGCTGACAGTTCCGCCATGGCCAATACCAGGGCATGCGCCCCTTCGCGAGGCGGATCGATCAGCACACGATCGAACCGGCCCAGGCCGCGCAGCCATTGCGCGTCGATCGTAAACAGATTCAGCGTGGAAAACGATGTGCGATCCGACAGCCCATGTCGTGCCGCCGCATCAAGCGCACGATCGGTCAGTGTGGACGCGCCTTCGACCCCAACCACTTCACGAGCCAGCGTGGCCAGTGGCAGCGTGAAATTGCCCAGGCCGCAGAACATATCGGCCACGCGATCGGTGGGCTGCACGTCAAGCAGCGACAACGCCCGCGCGATCAGCGAGCGGTTGACCATGTGATTCACCTGCGTGAAATCCGAGGGGCGGTAGGGCATGCGCAGGCCGAACTGCGGCAAGGTATAGGCCAGGGTATCGGCGTGCTCGGGCTCCAGCGGATGTATGGTTTCCGGCCCCTTGGACTGCAGCCACCACTGCACGCCATACTCGGCGGCGAAGGCGCGCAACTGTGCCAGATCGTCATCGGTCAACGGCAGCATGTGCCTGAGCACCAGCGCCACCACGTCGTCGCCCACACAGACTTCCACCTGCGGCATGCGATTCGGCGCGGACATCCTGCCGAACAAATCACGCAAAGGACCCAGCATGGCGCTGACATGGGCCGGCAGCACCAGACACTCTTTCATGTCAACCACATAGCTGCCGCTACGCTCGCGAAAGCCCACGAGCACGCCCCCCTTCTTGGGCACGTTGCGAACCGACAGGCGGGCGCGATAACGATAGCCCCAGGTCGGCCCCAGCATGGGGGGAAGCATGCGCTCGGGTCGCAGCCGGGCGATGTGGGAAAACCCGTCTTCCAGCACGCGCTGCTTGATCGCCACCTGAGCGTCGGGCGCGAGATGCTGCATGGCGCATCCGCCACAGACGCCGAAGTTCGGACAGGGTGGCACCACGCGCTGCGACGACTCGCGCACGATGCGATCAACCCGGGCCACGTCGTAGCTGGGCTTGACCCGCGTGGTCGTTGCCGTCACACGTTCGCCTGGCAATGCGCCATGGACGAACACCACTTTACCGTCCCGGCGCGCAACCCCGCGCGCTTCCATATCCAGGGACTCGATATCCAGAAACTCGGTCATATCCAACCAGCACTCTCACACGATCAACCGCGCATTGTAGTGCGAAGGGCCTGACGCGATCATTTCGCGTCAGGCCCTTCTACAAACAACGACCCATCAATGCGCCAGCGGCGCAGCCATCAGCTGGCGCTGGGAGCGGCCGCAGGGGTGGCGGCAGGGGTGGCGCCACGTTCATGGCGGGCACGTCGCTCGGCCATTTTGTCCTGACGGGCTTTCATGAACGTCGTAATCTGACCGCGCTGCGTGTCGTTCAGGCTATCCCAGATCGCCAGGCCCTTCTTTTCGAAAGTCTGGGCATCGTCGCGACGTGCATCACGGGCATCGTCCGATGCCTTGATCAGCGCACGGGGATCGAGCTTGTTGGCAGCCAGTTGAGACTGGAGCGTGCTACGGCGGGCATCATGCTCGGTGCGCATTTTTTCATGTGCAGCCTGTTGCGAGGCGCGCAGGTCATCAACCAATTTCTGCTGGTCGGCGGTCAGCTTCAGAGCGTCAACCTGTGCCTTGGGAATGGGACCCAGACCCGGGATGAACAGGCCATCGCGCATCATTTCGTGACGGGCGCCCGGCTTGCCGTGAGGTCCTTTGCCTGGCTTACCGGCATGGGGCATCGACTCGACAGCAGGCTGCACCGCCGGTTCAGTGGTGCTTGCTGCAAACACTGACCCGGAAAAGCCGGTTGCCAGGGCAAGAGCGAAACCAGCGGTCAACGGGCGAATCAAAGTTTTCTTCATCATCAATCTCCAGGTGTTCAAATGACACACCTGCATCATGCCTGCCCTGTGATTTCAAGCAGGTTTCAGAAAAGAGACGGTTATTTCAACTGATTACGCCGATGCGGCATCCCATGCCGCCAGGTATTGCACCCAGTGCGCGGCCGGGCTGGCCGACAAGGTGTCGCGCACCAGCGCGATTTCCGCCTCGTACGCCTGGGCATCGAGCTCACCGCGCAGGAATCTGAACCGGCAATAAACCAGCCAGGTGTTGACCACGTCGGTCTCGCAGTAGGCACGCACCTCATCCTGCTGCCCATCGGCCCAGGCACGCCAAACCTGGCTGCCGTCCATCCCCAGCTTGCCGGGAAAGCCGCACAGGCGCGCCAGGTCGTCCAGCGGCGCGTTGGCCCTGCCGTTGTACTTGGCCAGGACATCCATCAGGTCGGTATGACGGGGGTGATAACGACTGATGTAGTTGTTGTACTTGAACTCGCGGTCGTCTTCACCCATGTCCCAGTACCGTGGTGCGGCGACGCCGTGGATCAGGCTGCGGTAGTGCAGCACGGGCAAGTCAAACCCCGACCCGTTCCAGCTTACCAGCCTGGGCGTGTAGCGCTCGATGGTTTTGAAGAAACCCGAAAGCAGTTTCTCTTCGGTATCATCGGGCTGCCCAAGGGTGCGCACCCGAAAACCGTTGTCGTCACGAAAGACCGCGCCCACGACGGCGACCTGCTGCAAATGAAGGGGCAGGAAATCCGAGCCGGTGGCCTCTCGCCGGGCCGCCATGGCACGCTCGACGACCTCGATGTCGGGCACGTCATGGCTCCAGCCGTTGAGCCTGCGCAACCCCCGGACATCGGGGATGGTCTCGAGGTCGAATACCAGCGTCGGGATCATTGCGGGGGCAGATAACGCAAAGGATCGACAGGCGTGCCGCGACGGCGCACCTCGAAGTGCAGTCGCGGCGAGGTGGTGTCGGTCTGCCCAAGCTCGGCAATCCGGTCACCACGCTTGACCTGTTGACCGGTTTTCACCAACAGGGTGCGGTTATGCCCATAGACAGTGATGAAGCCGTTGTCGTGGTTGACGATCACCAGATTACCCAGCCCGCGCACGCCGTTGCCGATGTACATGACCTTGCCATCGGCGGCTGCCTTGATCGGATCGCCTGGCGAGCCGGCAATGTCGATGCCTTTGGTGTTGGTGGTGAAGGTCTGGATGATCGTGCCCGATGCTGGCCAGGCCCAGTTGATGGCGCCGGCATCCGGCGCCGGTGCAGGCGTGGGCGTGGTCGATGCCGCTGGCGCAGCCGGCGTGGCGGCAGGCGTAGCGGGTTTCGCGGGCTCATCGAGCGGACGCGGCTGGCTGCTGGTGGCAGGTCCGCTTCTGATCGTGGTGGCCGACGTACCGGCCGTCAGGGCACCACCGGTCGTGCCACCGGGGCGTGCCGTAGCGGTCAGGCGCAGCACCTGTCCGACCGTCAACTGATTGGGATCGGAAAGGTTGTTCAGCCGCTTGATGGTTTCGAAATCGGTGTTGGTCGTGCGCGCGATCGCATACAGGGTGTCACCGGGTCGCACGACATAGGTCGCTGCGGTCGGTGCCCCTGCCGGGGTGGCCCGCGAGGCCTCCACACCTTCCACGATGGGCGCGCGCGTCGTCGGCCCCGAACAGCCCGCCAGGCCGATCAGTCCGGCCACGGCTGCCAGGCGCGCACCTTGGACCCAGGCGATCGAACCGGTACGGGCACGGCCAGCGACGGTGCTGAGCGGGAAAAAAGGTTTGGAAGCGATCATGTTGCGGCGTCCGACAAAATCAGCGGCCAGATCGACCTGCCCGTCTTGCATAAGGTTCTCCTGAATGCTCACGATTGTATCCCGGCCCTGAGTGGCACAAAGCGAACCGCTTCCAGTTCCGTGCGTTTCCAATTATTCGGGCTCGTGCGTTCGATCAACACCAGCTTCTGCTGCGCACCGCCTTCCGGCGCAATCAGTCGGCCATGCGGCGCCAGCTGCAACAGCAACGCCTGGGGAATGGCCAGCCCTGCCGCCGCGATGACGATGGCATCGAAAGGCGCCGTGTTGGGCAGCCCCAGCATCCCGTCGCCATAGACGAGGCGCACGCGTGTGGTCAGGCGCAGATTGCGCAGGTTCTCGCGCGCCAGATCGTACAGGCCACGTATGCGCTCGATGGCATGCACCTCGCGCACGAATTGCGACATCACTGCCGCCTGGTAGCCACATCCGGCACCGACCTCGAGCACACGCGTTGGCGTGCGGCCTTCAAACGCGGCGGACAGCATGCGGGCCACGACCCATGGCTGGGAGATCGTCTGCCCCTGCCCGATGGGCAGCGCTGCGTCCTCGTAGGCCCGACTGGCGAGCGCCTCGTCGACAAAAACGTGGCGCGGCACGGCCTGCATGGCGTTGAGCACACGCTCGTCGACGATGCCCTGGCCGCGCAGGCGCTGCACCATGGCCGCGCGCAGGCGCTCGGAATTCAGCCCCAGATTGGCTTTGACCTCGGCCACCACGCCAGCGGCGATCGGGCGCTGCAGGGTGGCTGACGACACGCGCGTGTTGCTGTTGGTCGCACGCACCCCGGGCACCACGGTGGTCGAACGGCTATCGAACCCTGGTTTACGTACACCGAAGGGGTCGGTGCCGCCCGAGTAGGGGCCTAGTGGTTTTCGCATAGCGGCGTCGCCCACTGCGCAATCGAAGACATGTTGGCGTGATCGGTGAGATCGAGCCGCAATGGCGTCATGGCTGTCGCACCTGCTGCGACGGCGTGAAAATCGGTGCCTTCCACGGCATCGACTGCCGCCCCCACCGCCCCGATCCAGTAGACGGTATCGCCGTAAGGGGTGGTCGATTTGATCACCGGCTCGGAAGGATGCCGTTTGCCCAGTCGGGTCACCACCGGGGGCAGCAGCGCCGCATAGGGGCGGTTGGGAATATTGACATTGAGCAGCACGGGGGCAGGCATGGGCCGGTCGATGTGCCGGCGCACGATGTCGCGCGCCACTCGGGCGGCATCGTCGATGTGCGCCCAGCCCTTGTCCACCAGAGAGAAGGCAATCGAAGGAATGCCGAAGAGATAGCCCTCGGTGGCGGCAGCCACGGTGCCGGAATACAGGGTGTCGTCGCCCATGTTGGCACCGTTGTTGATGCCGGAAACGACCAGATCGGGTTTGCGGTCCATCAGCCCGGTCAGCGCGACGTGCACACAATCAGAGGGGGTGCCGTTGACGCAATAAAACCCGTTGGCAGCCTGCCGCACGGTCAGCGGCCGGTTCAGCGTGAGGGAATTTGACGCGCCACTGTGGTTCACCTCGGGTGCCACGACGGTCAGGGTACCCAGATCGAGCAGGACGCTGACCAGCGCCTCCAGCCCCGTGGCTGTGTAACCGTCGTCGTTGGAAACCAGAATATGCATCGTAGGGGCTGTGTGATTCAGATACGGCATTGTACCTTCTGACGCAGAATCAGCCGCGTTTGGTAACGAGTCGACATATCGGCAGGCGGTGCGCGGTAGAATCCACGGCTGAAAAAAAGACATTACGGAGATTACATGCCCACGCCCACCGATCCGCTCTGGCTTGGACTGCTCAGCATTGCGCTGGCCTACCTCATCGGTTCGATTCCCTTCGCCGTCGTGGTCAGCCGTGCCATGGGTCTGGCCGATCCGCGCTCGTACGGCTCCGGCAACCCCGGCGCGACCAATGTCCTGCGCACCGGCAACAAGAAAGCCGCCATCCTGACGCTATTGGGCGATGCACTCAAGGGCTGTGTGGCCATCTGGCTGGCCCATGGCCTGTCGCAGTATGGCGTGCCGCCTGCCATCCTGGGCGCCGTGGCCGTTGCCGTGTTCCTGGGTCACCTCTATCCCCTGTTCCTGAAATTCCAGGGCGGCAAAGGCGTGGCGACGGCCCTGGGTGTGTTGCTGGCCCTGCAACCGTGGCTGGGCCTGGCGACCATGGCCACATGGCTGATCATCGCTGTATTTTTTCGCTATTCGTCACTGGCCTCGCTGGTGGCGGCCGTGTTTGCCCCGCTGTATTACCTGTTTGGCTCGGGGGTGCTGTGGTATGCGCACCCGTCCATCACGGCGGCCATCGTCATCATCAGCGCCTTCCTGTTCTGGCGCCATCGCGCCAACGTGACGCGTCTGATGCAGGGCAAAGAATCGAAAATCGGCGGATCCAGGAAAAAATAAGGGTTCACCGAACCACGATATCTTCCAGATCCCACCGTGGGCGCACCGTAAAGGCGTGCCCCATGCTGTCCAGGTTCACCAGGCCCGCGTTGACCCGCTGCGCCGCAGCGAAGGCGATCATGGCCCCGTTATCGGTACACAGTTCCAGCGGGGGAAAATAGGCGCGGGCGCGCAAACGGGGCAAGGCCTGATCGAAATGGTCCCTGAGCCGCTGGTTCGCGCCCACGCCCCCCGCCACCACCAGGGCGGTCAGGCCAGTCTGTTTCAGCGCACGCACGGCCTTGGCCGCCAGCACATCCACGATCGCGGCCTGGGTGGCCGCCGCCAGATCGGCGCAGGCCTGGGCGTCCCAGTCGCCGTCGCGCGTCAGTGCCTGCATGCGCGTAAGCACGGCAGTCTTCAAACCACTGAAACTGAAGTCCAGATCCTTGCTGTGCAGCATGGGTCGGGGCAAAACGAAGCGGGTGTCGTCGCCCGACTGAGCCAACCGCGCCAGGGCCGGCCCGCCCGGATAGCCCAGGCCCATCAATTTGGCTGATTTGTCGAAGGCCTCGCCAGCGGCGTCGTCCAGCGTCTCGCCCAGCAAGGTGTACTGGCCGACTCCGTCGACACGCATCAATTGGGTGTGGCCACCGGAAACCAGGAGCGCCACGAACGGAAACGCAGGACGCGGCTCGGCCATCAGCGGTGACAGCAGATGGCCTTCCAGATGGTGGATGGGAATGGCCGGCACCCCCCGCCCCCAGGCGAACGCCTGGGCAACGCCGGCACCCACGAGCAGTGCGCCCGCCAGCCCCGGACCGGCGGTGTAGGCCACCGCGCCCACATCGGCGCCGGTCATGCCAGCCTTGCGCAAGACGTCCCGCGTGAGCGGGACGACACGCCGGATGTGATCGCGTGACGCCAGCTCGGGCACCACGCCACCATAGGCTTCATGCATGGCGATCTGTGAATGCAGGGCATGCGCGAGCAGGCCACGCTCGGTGCAGACCGCCGCCACGCCTGTCTCGTCACAGGAGCTTTCGAAACCGAGAATAATCATGGGCAGCAGTGTACAACCTGCCGATAAATAGGTAAGTTCTGGACAGACACATCTTTGGCTAAAAGAAACAGAATATGGTCAAAGCACTCAACTGTGGTGGAAATCCGAAAACCCGCTGATTCCGGAAGGCCCCGACGGGCCCGATCGGTTACGCAGGGTTCACGGCACGTCCTGGACGTTGGAGCTCTTTCGATGGGTATTTTTCGCTCGCCGCCAAGCGCACACGATGCGCTGGCGCTGGTCGGCCGACTCAACCGCGGCATCCTGATCGACGAGGAATGGGAGGGTGCGCTGCGCGCCCTGGCGGCCTATGTGGGCGCAGACTTTGCCGCCCATGCCATTCGCGATCGTCGCCGAAATGACCTGATCATCTACGACGGCGGCCTGCTGCCCGCTGCCGTGGGCGAGGTCTATCAATCCCGTTTCCAGCACCTGGACCCTGCGCGGGTTCGACTAGAGAACGCACCGGTGGGGTCGATCTACGTCGATCAGCTGGATTTCGGCACCCGCAACATGGCGGAGTCCGAGTTCTACAAGGACTTCCTGCACCCGCATGGCATCGAATCGATCATGGCGATGGTCGTGGACCGTAGCGACGATGCCGACTGGCTGGTGGGTTTCCAGCGGGTGCGAGGCCGTCCGCTCTTTGATGTTGCCAATGCGGTGGCCTTGCGCGGGCTGCTGACCCATTTGCAGACCGCCTTCAGACTCAAGCATAAAGTGCGCGAACTGCAGCAAGCGCAGGCATGGAGTCAGGTCACCATCGACAAGGTCGCCCGCCCCATGGTGATGGTCGACGAACGCATGCGCATCCTGGGTTGCAATCACGCCGGAGAACGCTGGTTGGCCGATCCCGGCAACCCCATCCGTGCGTCGGTACCCCACGCTTCGCTGCGACTGGCGGTTCGCCAGGCCTGCGGCCACGAGCAGGCACCCGCCAAGGTCGCCACATTCAGCTACAC
>Ga0075364_10001593_pt1 | contig 12402 bp, 11 predicted proteins | sample EndMetdeltDD1764_FD_71517 | JGI IMG/M metagenome (GOLD analysis project Ga0075364, IMG submission 71517) | Populus endosphere microbial communities from Tennessee, USA - Endosphere MetaG P. deltoides DD176-4 | ecosystem: Host-associated > Plants > Roots > Endosphere | place: USA: Tennessee... | reverse complement strand
GCCCGTCCGTCTGGAACGCATCGCCGACTACGCGGGCTGCAAGAGCTGGGTCCCGCTGGCCCTAGACCCCGCCTGGGCGGACCCGGTGCACGACGACGCGACACTTCTGGAGATCGCCGAGCGCGTGCGCAGCGCAGTCGGCTAAGGGAGATGCGGACCGGCGGGCAGCACGAGCCGTGAGGTACCGCCAGCGCCAAGGTGCACGGTATGCGTGGCCGACGCCAGCTGCCGCCCGCTGATCAAGGGTTCTCCGGTGCCGAGATTGCGGGCGAACCGCGGGTGCGATCCGCCGGCGATCAGCACCCGGATGCGCGACCCGGCGGGGAAGCGGTGTGCGACCGCGTCGAGTTCGATGCGCAGGTTGCGGGAATCCGGTGTCGCGCAGAGATACCCGTCGCTCACGTTGCGGGAACGGCCACGCGCATCCACCTCGCTGACGCGGACGAACAGGTCGTTGTAGCGGTTGTCGCACGAATGCGACAGCTGCAGCAACGGGCTGCCGACGACGTAAAGATCCGCCTGCAGCGGCTCGCCGGTGAATGCCAGCACATCCGTGCGCTGTGCGAGTCGGGTGTCGTTGCGGTAGCCGCCCTCCGGTGACAACAGCCGACCGCCGATGGTCGGCGTCGGGTCGCCGGGATAGAAGGTGAAACTCTGCGCCGGTGTGTCCTCGCCGGGTGCGGTCTCGCCGAGCCGCCCCGACGGCAGCAGATACAACACGTGCTCGGGCATCGCGGGTGGCCAGTCGGCCATGTCCTTCCATCCGTGGCCGTTGACGTGGATGCGCACCGGTTCGCGAGCCGCCCTGCGGGTGCCTGCAAGATGAGTGTCCAACCAGTCCAACGATTCTCGGACGACCGTGGGTCCCCCCTTGGTCATCATGTCCGTGTGGGTCCACGGCCCCATGGTGACGGCGACGGGCACTCCACGCTCACGCAGGCGTTGGTACTGCGCCAGCGTCTGCTCGAGGAACAGGTCCTGCCATCCGCTGAGCAGTAGCACCGGAATCTGAGTGCGCTCCAGTGCCTGATGCAGTTGCAGCGGGGCCCAGTGTGGGTCGTCGTGCTCGGGATGCTCCAGCCAGGATTCGTACCACGGCGCGCCGGCACCGAGGAGCGCCCTGCCGGCCTCGCCGACCGGCAGCGCGCTCGTCGCCTTCGCGAGCGCCCGACGCGCCCGCAGCTGCCGAACGAGGGCGCGGAATCTGGGCTCCTCCTGGTGCGCGACCATGTCGCTCCAGCCGAGAAAGTCGTTGAGCCCGAACGAACCGGTGCCCCAACGCGGAGCGCTGAGATCGTGCGGGCCAACGGTGATGACCGCGGCCCTCATCTCAGGCGGAGGGTCGGTCAGCAAGGCCCACTGGGTAAAGCCGAGATAGGAGAGCCCGACGGTGGCGAACGATCCGGTGAACCACGTTTGGTCGCACAACCAGGCGGCGGTGTCGGCGCCGTCGGCGATTTCCTGCCTCATCGGCGCGAATTCGCCTTCGGAGCCGAACGTTCCCCGAACGCTCTGGACCACGACGTGATAGCCGCGCGACGCGTAAACACGAGCGAACATCAGCGAGAACGGCCAGGCTCGGCCGTACGGGCCCCTGACCAACAACGTGCCCGCCGGCTCCGCCATCGTGGGTTCGTAATGATCGGCGATCAGGTGAACACCGTCTCGCATCGGAACGCGGAGCCCGCGATGAACCATGTACTCGGTGGTGTGCGGTGGGAGCTTGAGCAGGGAGCTGACGGCGAGACCGGCGTAGCGCCTGATTCGCGAGCGGATGGGTGACGGGGCGGCGGTCGATACTGCGGTCACCTAACAAAGATACGCACGCGAACCAGCGATGGGACGCCGACGAGCCGCTAGTAGATGTAGTACGGGCTCAGCTCATGGGCGCGCTGCAGATTGGTCTGCAGGCAATCCGGGTTGTCGGCGGAGGTGATGGGCGAGTAGAAGAGCGACTGCTGGATCACTCCGTAGCTGGTCTTGAACGCGAGCATGCAGGTGATCCACCAGCGGTCGTTCCAGTCCGTCGGCTTCATGATCCAGTACTGCGCGGCGCGATGGCCGTTGATATCGAGCTCGACGGCGTCGGGCGGCAGCGTGGCTTCGTATGTGCGCCAGACGAACGCCTCTACCGCCATCTGGTAATTACCCGCGTCGTAGTGGCAGCGCAGGCTGTCCTCGGGGGTCGGTGGCGTGAAGGCCAGGCCGATCCGCTGAATCACGTCGAGCGGAATGTCCTCACATGGGTTGAACGGCCGCGGGTTGACGGTCTCGATCACCGGCCACTTGATCGTGGTCGCCACGTCGGACAGGGGAGCGGCCGTGGAGCGAAGCTCGACACCGCCTCCGGCGGCGGGGCCGGCTGGGTTGGTCTGCCAGACCACGATCACCGCCACAACCAGCGCACACAGCGCCGAAAGGACGCGCAGTTTGGCGGCCATCAAACCCCCTGCCTTTGTGGCGGCTGCGCCGCCGCATGTTGTCCGACCCTGCGGGGAGTGTAGCGGTCCGCCGCGAGCGTCCGAAGAGGAAACGAGAACATGTTCTAGTTGCCGGACGAGGTGCTCACGGCATCGCAAGTAGGCTGGTCGGCTGTGACACGTGACGGCCGACGACCCACACTTTGGGCGATCAGCGACCTGCACACGGGTCACACCGGCAACAAGCCGGTCACCGAGTCGCTGCATCCGTCCACCCCCGACGACTGGCTGATCGTCGCTGGGGATGTCGCCGAGCGGACCGATGAGATCCACTGGTCGCTGGACCTGCTTCGCAAACGGTTCGCCAAGGTCATCTGGATTCCGGGCAACCACGAGCTGTGGACCACCAACAACGATCCGATGCAGATCTTCGGCAAGGCTCGCTACGACTACCTGGTCAACATGTGCGACGAGATGGGCATCGTCACGCCGGAGCACCCCTTTCCGGTGTGGAACGAGGAAGGCGGCCCGGCCACGATCGTGCCGATGTTCCTGCTGTACGACTACACGTTCCTGCCGCAGGGGGCGGGCACCAAGGCCGAGGGGCTGGCCATAGCCCGTGAGCGCAACGTTGTCGGCACCGATGAGTTCCTGCTGTCGTCCGAGCCCTACGCCACCCGCGACGCGTGGTGCCGCGACCGAGTGGCCTACACCCGAAAGCGGCTGGAGGACCTCGACTGGATGGACCAGACCGTGCTGGTCAACCACTTCCCGCTGGTTCGCGAGCCCTGCGATGCGATGTTCTACCCGGAGTTCGCGCTGTGGTGCGGCACCACCGCGACCGCCGACTGGCACACCCGCTACAACGCGGTCTGCTCGGTCTACGGCCACCTGCATATCCCGCGCACCACTTGGTACGACGGCGTGCGGTTCGAAGAGGTGTCGGTCGGCTACCCGCGAGAGTGGCGGCGCCGCAAGCCGTATCGATGGCTGCGCCAGATACTGCCGGACCCGAAGTACGCGCCGGGATACCTCAACGAGTTCGGCGGTCACTTCGAGATCACGCAGGAAATGCGGGACCACGCCGAGAAGGTGCAACAACGAATTCAGAGCAGGCAGTCATGACGATCGTCGCGACGCTGCTGTCCGGCGTGCTGCCCGGTGTGGATGCGATGGCCGCCGCCGAAATGTACGACGATCCACCGGAACTGGCACCGCTGCCGGAAGAGGAACCGCTGATCGCGAAGTCGGTGGCCAAGCGGCGCAACGAATTCATCACCGTGCGGCACTGCGCCCGCCAGGCGTTGGGGGAGCTGGGCGTGGCGCCGGTGCCGATCCTCAAGGGAGACAAGGGCGAACCCTGCTGGCCCGACGGCGTCGTCGGCAGCCTCACCCACTGCACCGGCTTCCGCGGCGCCGCCGTCGGCCGGCGCGCCGAGGTGCGGTCCGTCGGCATCGACGCCGAACCGCACGACGTGTTGCCCAATGGCGTGCTCGACGCCGTGAGCCTGCCGAAGGAACGTGCCGAATTGCAGGCGATGCCCGCCGGCTTGCACTGGGACCGAATCCTGTTCTGCGCCAAGGAGGCGACGTACAAGGCGTGGTTTCCGCTGACGCACCGCTGGCTTGGCTTCGAAGATGCCCACATCACGTTCGACGTCGATGGCAGTGGCGTCGCGGGCGGATTCGAATCACGCATCCTCATCGACCCGGCCGCCGAGTTCGGGCCGCCGCTGGAGACGTTGTCGGGCCGCTGGTCGGTTCGCGACGGGCTGGCGCTGACGGCGATCGTGCTATGACCGACGCGGGCCTTGTCGTCGTCGACAAGCCCGCAGGCATCACCAGCCATGACGTGGTGGGCCGATGCCGGCGGATCTTCGGCACCCGCAAGGTGGGGCACGCGGGCACACTCGACCCGATGGCCACCGGCGTGCTTGTCGTCGGAATCGAGCGGGCCACCAAGATCCTCGGTCTGCTGACCGCAACCGACAAGTCCTATTCGGCGACCATTCGGCTCGGTCAGACCACGTCGACGGAGGACGCCGAAGGTGAAGTCCTACAGACTGTTTCAGCCGACGGTGTCACCGACGCACAGATAGGTGAGGCCGTCGCGACGCTTCGCGGCGAGATCGCACAGGTGCCGTCGGCGGTCAGCGCGATCAAGGTGGGCGGCAAGCGGGCCTACCAGCTGGCCCGCGAAGGCCAAGTCGTCGAACTGGCGGCGCGCACCATCCGTATCGACCGGTTCGACGTGCTCGCAGTCCGGCGGCATGAGGGCCTCGTCGACGTGGATGTCGAGGTCGACTGCTCGAGTGGCACATATATCCGCGCGCTGGCGCGCGACGTCGGGGCGGATCTCGGTGTCGGTGGGCATCTCACCGCGCTGAGGCGCACCCGGGTCGGCGGGTTCGGGCTCGATCAGGCGCGCACTCTGGACGAGCTCTCAGAGCAGCCCCGGCTGTCCTACACCCTTGACGAGGCGTGCCTGCTGTCGTTCCCCCGCCGAGACCTGACCGCAGATGAGACCGAGGACACCCGGCACGGCAGGCCGCTGAAACCCGCTGGGATCGAAGGGGTTTACGCCGCCACCGCGCCCGACGGTCAGGTCATCGCGCTGCTGAAAGACGAATCGAATCGGACGAAATCGGTCGTGGTGCTGCGTCCTGCGACGCTGTAGATGCTGCTCGCTGAGTCAGCCGACCACCCAGATCGCTTCTGCGGCAGGGCTTCCCAGATCGACTGTGGTGCCAGGATCATCCTCCCTGGCTTCGGCGGATTTGATGGCCACCGAGATCATGCCTGCGAAGTCGCGTCTGGCAAGCACATGCAATCGCGAGTCCAGGCTGATGCCAACACTGTCGAAGTACCTCAGCATCTCCGGATCGGCGTCGGAGATACGGGCCACGACTCCCGTGTCGCCGTCGCGGCACACCGATAACTGCCGCGCATCAGGGGTGGGCACCTGCCCGTCCGCGGCCGGTATCGGATCGCCGTGCGGATCGCGGGTGGGGTGACCCAGCTTGGCGTCGATGCGGTCGAGCATCCGGTCGGACACCGCGTGCTCGAGCACCTCGGCCTCGTCGTGTACCTCGTCCCAGCTGTAGCCGAGTTCGCGGACGAGGAAGGTTTCCATCAGCCGGTGCCTGCGCACCATCGCCAGCGCGGCCCGTCGGCCTGCGTCGGTGAGCGTCACGGCGCCGTACTTCTCGTGATTGACCAGCCCTTGGTCGGCGAGCTTGCGGATGGACTCGGACGCGGTGCTGGCCGACACTCCGATCCGCTCGGCCAGCATCTTGGTGCTGACCTTCTCCAGCGACCATTCCTGGGCGGTCCAGATGACTTTGAGATAGTCCTGGGCAACCGTCGTCAAGTCGCGCGGGTTACCGTTCGGACTCACGATTACAAAGTTTAGGCAATCATCACCTGATCTGGGGATCTCGCGCCGCCCGACGAGTGGGCGCGCCGTAGGCTAGCGGCTGTGCAGCGCTGGCGGGGGCAAGAGGACATCCCCACGGACTGGGGCCGATGCGTCGTAACGATCGGCGTGTTCGACGGTGTACATCGGGGGCACCAGGAACTGATCGGTCACGCCGTCAAGGCGGGCAGGACTCGCGGCGTTCCGACGGTGCTGATGACATTCGACCCGCACCCGATGGAGGTCGTGTTCCCCGGCAGCCATCCGGCACAGCTGACCACGTTGACGCGTCGCGCCGAGCTCGTCGAGGAATTGGGCATCGACGTGTTCCTGGTGATGCCGTTCACCACCGACTTCATGAAGCTCACCCCGGATCGCTACATCCACGAGCTGCTCGTCGAACACCTCCATGCCGTCGAAGTTGTGGTGGGGGAGAACTTCACCTTCGGCAAAAAGGCCGCAGGCAACGTTGACACCCTTCGCAAGGCGGGCGAACGGTTCGGCTTTGCGGTGCAGGGCATGTCGCTGGTCAGTGAGCACCACCAGAACGAGGACATCACGTTCTCGTCGACCTACATCCGGTCCTGCGTGGATGCCGGCGACCTGGTCGCGGCCGCCGAGGCGCTTGGCCGACCGCACCGCGTGGAGGGCGTGGTGGTGCGCGGCGACGGACGCGGCAGGGTCCTTGGCTACCCGACGGCCAACGTGGCGCCGCCGATGTACTCGGCGATCCCCGCCGACGGCGTGTACGCGGCGTGGTTCACCGTCCTGGGACACGGCCCGATCACCGGCACAGTCGTCCCCGGCGAGCGATATCAGGCCGCGGTGTCGGTGGGGACCAATCCGACCTTCTCCGGCCGCACCCGGACCGTGGAGGCATTCGTCCTCGACACCACGGCCGACCTATACGGCCAGCACGTTGCGGTGGACTTCGTCGCCCGCATCCGTGGCCAGGAGAAATTCGCCAACGTCGAGGACCTGGTGGCGACAATGGGCGGTGACACCGAGCACGCCCGCACGATTCTGTCCGCGCATTAGCCCGTGCACTGGGCCGAGTTCGACGATTTCGCAGCTCAGCGACCCCGCTGCTAGACTGCTCGCCGACACAGCGTGTGCTGCAGTTCGCGGTGGCCACGCCCTAGAAAACAAGTTCGCGGACCGATGGATATGGAGTTAATTTCGTGGCGCTCACTGCCGAACAGAAAAAAGACATTCTGGGCCAGTACGGCCTGCATGACACCGACACCGGCTCCCCGGAAGCCCAGGTCGCGCTGCTGACCAAGCGGATTTCCGACCTGACCGAGCACCTGAAGCTGCACAAGCACGACCACCACTCCCGGCGCGGGCTGCTGCTGCTGGTCGGCCGGCGGCGTCGGCTGCTCAAGTACGTGGCCCAGGTCGACGTGGAGCGTTACCGCTCGCTGATCGACCGGCTTGGCCTGCGTCGCTGACTTCGCTCCAGCGTTTCGACGGGATTACGGTCCCGTACCTGCTGCAATGTAGGATAGGAACGTTCTGCGGCCCGTTTGGGCTGCGAACGACAACTTGGGTGCGGTTCCCGCAGATCCGCGAGCACCGTTCCCGTGTGTCATAACGGAACCCGCTTGATCGCGCGGTCTTCGGTAGTGGCTGCCGGATCTTCCCGAAAAGGGACAGCGTCCGACAGCTTCGATCGATGGCCGTAGCCGCATCAAGGCCGGTGGTTCAGACGCTTGTGACGACGCGAAACAGCTGAACACTGAATCAGAGAGGCCATACGGACGTCCATGTCTGTAGTTGAAATTGAAGACGGCGTGTACGAGTCGACCGCCGCAATCGACAACGGGAGCTTCGGCACCCGCACCATCCGCTTCGAGACCGGACGGCTCGCCCAGCAAGCCGCCGGGTCCGTCGTCGCCTATCTCGACGACGAGACCATGCTGCTGTCGGCGACCACCGCCAGCAAGAACCCCAAGGACCATTTCGACTTCTTCCCGCTGACGATCGACGTCGAAGAGCGGATGTACGCCGCGGGACGGATCCCCGGCTCGTTCTTCCGCCGCGAGGGCCGTCCGTCTACGGACGCGATCCTGACTTGCCGGCTGACCGACCGGCCGCTGCGCCCGTCGTTCGTCAGCGGCCTGCGCAACGAGATCCAGGTCGTCGTCACCGTGATGAGCCTGGATCCCAACGATCTGTACGACGTGGTGGCCATCAACGCGGCGTCGGCGTCCACTCAGCTGGCGGGCCTGCCGTTCTCCGGACCCATCGGTGCGGTGCGCGTCGCGCTCATCAACGGCCAGTGGGTGGCGTTCCCGACCGTGGAGCAGCTCGAGGGCGCCGTGTTCGACATGGTCGTCGCCGGCCGTGTGCTCGAAGACAACGACGTGGCCATCATGATGGTCGAGGCCGAGGCCACCGAGAACGTCATCGAGCTGATCGCCGGTGGAGCGCAGGCGCCGACGGAAGCCGTTGTCGCCGAAGGCCTCGAGGCCGCCAAGCCGTTCATCGCCACGCTGTGCGCTGCGCAGCAGGAGCTGGCCGCTCGTGCGGCCAAGCCGACCGGCGAGTACCCCGTCTTCCCCGACTACGGCGACGACGTGTACTACTCGGTTGCCTCGGTGGCGACCGACGAGCTGTCAAAGGCTTTGACCATCGCGGGCAAGAACGAGCGCAACGACCGCACCGACGAGATCAAGGTCGAGGTGCTCGAGCGGCTGTCCGAGCAGTTCGCGGGCCGCGAGAAGGAGATCGGCGCTGCGTACCGGTCGCTGACCAAAAAGCTTGTGCGCCAGCGTATTCTGACCGATCACTTCCGCATCGACGGTCGCGGGGTCACAGATATCCGCGCCCTGAGCGCCGAGGTGGCTGTGGTGCCGCGTGCACACGGCAGCGCGCTGTTCGAGCGCGGTGAGACCCAGATCCTTGGTGTCACAACGCTCGACATGATCAAGATGGCCCAGCAGATCGACTCGCTGGGGCCCGAGACCACCAAGCGCTACATGCACCACTACAACTTCCCGCCGTATTCGACCGGAGAGACCGGCCGCGTCGGCTCGCCGAAGCGTCGTGAGATCGGCCACGGTGCACTGGCGGAGCGGGCCCTGATGCCGGTGCTGCCGAGCATCGAGGAGTTCCCGTACGCGATCCGGCAGGTGTCGGAGGCGCTGGGCTCCAACGGCTCGACGTCGATGGGTTCGGTGTGCGCGTCCACCCTGTCGCTGCTGAACGCCGGTGTGCCGCTGAAGGCCCCGGTCGCCGGCATCGCGATGGGCCTGGTGTCCGACGACGTCGAGGTGGACGGTAAGACCGAGCGTCGCTTCGTCACTCTGACCGACATCCTCGGTGCCGAGGACGCGTTCGGCGACATGGACTTCAAGTGCGCAGGCACCAAGGACTTCGTCACCGCATTGCAGCTGGACACCAAGCTCGACGGAATCCCGTCACAGGTGCTGGCCGGCGCGCTGTCGCAGGCCAAGGATGCGCGACTGACCATCCTCGAGGTGATGGCCGAGGCCATCGACACTCCCGACGAGATGAGCCCGTACGCGCCTCGGATCACGACGATCAAGGTGCCGATCGACAAGATCGGCGAGGTCATCGGGCCGAAGGGCAAGATGATCAACTCGATCACCGAGGAGACCGGCGCGTCCATCTCGATCGAGGACGACGGCACCGTGTTCGTCGGTGCGACGAATGGCGAATCGGCGCAGGCCGCGATCGACAAGATCAACGCCATCGCCAACCCGCAGCTGCCCAAGATCGGCGAGCGGTTCCTCGGAACTGTGGTCAAGACAACCGATTTCGGCGCATTCGTGTCGTTGCTGCCGGGCCGTGACGGGCTGGTGCACATCTCCAAGCTCGGTAGGGGCAAGCGCATCGCCAAGGTCGAGGATGTGGTCAACGTCGGCGACAAGCTGCGTGTGGAGATCGCCGACATCGACAACCGCGGCAAGATCTCGCTGATCCTCGTGGCCGAAGAAGACGCGGCAGAGGCCAAAGAGAACGAGCCTGCGCCAGCCGATGCCGCAACGGCCAGCAGTTAGGGCCCTGCGTCGCGGCCAGCGCGGCGACGAAACATCCGCGGCCGTCCGTCGCACCACGTTGCCTGGCGGCGTGCGGGTGGTGACCGAATACATCCCGTCGGTGCATTCGGCGTCCGTCGGCGTATGGGTCGGCGTCGGGTCCCGTGACGAGGGTGCAAGCGTCGCTGGCGCGGCACATTTCCTTGAACACCTGCTGTTCAAGTCCACCCCGACACGCACAGCCGTCGAGATCGCGCAGGCGGTCGACGCGGTTGGCGGCGAGTTGAACGCGTTCACTGCAAGGGAGCACACCTGCTACTACGCGCACGTGCTCGACACCGACCTGGAACTGGCAATCGACCTGGTGGCTGACGTAGTACTCCGTGGCCGCTGCGTCGCAGAGGACGTCGAGATCGAACGCGACGTTGTGCTCGAGGAAATCGCGATGCGCGACGACGACCCCGAGGACACACTCGGCGACGTGTTCCTCTCGGCAATGTTCGGCGAGCACCCGGTGGGCCGTCCGGTGATCGGCAGCGTCGAGACGGTATCGGCGATGACGCGGGCACAGCTGCATTCGTTCCATGTCCGCCGCTACATCCCCGAGCGGATGGTGGTGGCGGTGGCGGGCAACATCGAGCACGACGAGGTGGTCGCGCTGGTGCGTGAGCACTTCGGGCCGCGGCTGGTTCGCGGCCGCAGCCCGGTGCCCCCGCGTAAGGGCACGGGCCGGGTGACCGGTCGGCCGACCCTGCAGCTGGTCACCCGCGAGGGTGAACAGACGCACCTGTCGATCGGTGTGCGCACCCCCGGCAGGAACTGGGACCACCGGTGGGCGCTGTCGGTGCTCAACACCGCGTTGGGCGGCGGCCTGAGTTCGCGTCTGTTCCAACAGATTCGGGAAACCCGCGGCCTGGCGTACTCGGTGTACTCGACCGTGGACACCTTCTCCGACAGCGGAGCGCTGTCGATCTACGCCGCGTGCCAGCCCGAACGGTTCGACGAGGTGGTCCGGGTGACCACCGAAGTGGTCGAGACTGTGGCGCGCGACGGCATCACCGAAGCGGAATGCCGAATCGCCAAGGGGTCGCTGCGTGGCGGGCTGGTGCTCGGGTTGGAGGATTCCGGTTCCCGGATGAACCGCATCGGCCGCAGTGAGCTCAACTACGGCGAACACCGCAGCATCGCGCACACCCTCGGCAAGATCGACGACGTCACCCTCGACGAGGTGAACGCCATCGCGCACCAATTGCTGACCCGACCCTACGGCGCCGCCGTCCTTGGCCCACAGCGATCGAAAAAGTCTCTGCCACAGCCGCTCCGGAGCATTGCGGGCTGATCAGTACTCTGGAGCCGATGACTCGACTGTCCCGGCGCCAGGCGCTGTTCGGCGGGTTGACGCTCGCCGCGGTGGCCGCAAGCGCGCCCGCACCCGTACTGGCCGACCCGGGGGAGCTCCCAGGAATCAACGAACGGCTCGATGCGCTGGAGCGCAGGCACAACGCCATCGTTGGCGTCCACGCCGTCGATATCGAGACCGGGCGCAACGTCGGCCACCGCGAGGCCGAGTTGTTCGCGATGTGTTCGACGTTCAAGACGTATGCGGCAGCCGCGGTCCTGCAGAAGTCGGAGCGGGGCGAACTGGCCCTCGATCAGACGGTGTTCGTCGATCCGGCCGAAATCGTCGCGAACTCGCCGAGGACTCAGCCCAGGGCAGGCGGATACATGACGGTGGACGAACTGTGTCAGGCGGCCCTACAGGTCAGCGACAACACCGCCGGGAACCTGCTGCTGCAGGCCATCGGTGGTCCACCCGCGATCACCGAATTCGCCAGAAGCATCGACGACGAGGCGACCCGGTTGGACCGCTGGGAGACTGAACTCAACTCGGCGGTACCGGGTGATCCACGGGACACGAGCACCCCGCTCATGATCGGGCGCGGATACAAGAACCTGCTCACCCGCGACGTTCTGGGGCCGCCCCAGCGGCAGCAGCTCGAAGACTGGATGCGGGCGAACGAGACGTCGAGCATGCGCGCCGGGCTGCCGCCGGGATGGACCACCGCCGACAAGACCGGTAGTGGCGATTACGGGAGCACCAACGACGTCGGCGTCGCATACGGTCCCGCAGGTCGGCGTGTCCTGCTCGCGATAATGACGCGCTCGCAAGCCAACGATCCGAAGGCCCAGAATCTGCGGCCGCTCATCACCGAGCTCACCGCGCTGGTCATGCCGGCATTGCTGGCGTAGGCGTATTTAGAGGGAAACACCCGATTCGTCGGTCGGCCCCGTGCAATACGTTGTTGCTCGGCAGGGAAGCCGCGGCTATACACGGGCGGGCCGCGAGGAGTCGGATGGAGCGACAGACGTTGGGGATTGAGACGTTGGCGGTTTGCCACGATGGGCGGGAACCGTTGGAACGGCGGGGGCAAGAAAACTGTGCTTCGGTCGCGGTAATCGACGAACTCGACGCGATCCACGCCGCGGTGGAGCTGTGGTGCGGCCAGGCGCAACCTCCCATCCAGTTCGCAGGCAATTACTTCTCGGCCGAGCAGTTTCTCGC
>Ga0075364_10001591_pt1 | contig 12403 bp, 10 predicted proteins | sample EndMetdeltDD1764_FD_71517 | JGI IMG/M metagenome (GOLD analysis project Ga0075364, IMG submission 71517) | Populus endosphere microbial communities from Tennessee, USA - Endosphere MetaG P. deltoides DD176-4 | ecosystem: Host-associated > Plants > Roots > Endosphere | place: USA: Tennessee... | reverse complement strand
CGTCCGCTGCCGTACCTGTATCTCGCGAGGCAGGTGTTTGCCGACGCCGGCCTTGCCTATCAGGCGCTCGACTCGCTGCCGCTCGCGGCCGAGCCCTTCGCGGCGGCCGTGGACCTGATCTTCGCCGCGATTGCCGCCGGGTTCACGCGAGGCGCGCTCGTGGAGCTGCTGCGCAGCCCGCACTTCACGTTCGGCGGCGACGAAGGCCCGCTGTCGTCGGCGGATGTGCACGTGCTCGATCGCCGCCTGGTCAAGGAGAAGTACCTTGGCGGCATCGAACGGCTTCGCGACCTCGCGCCGGCGTCCGTGACGACGGCGGTGGAGTCGCTGCTGGCAGCCGCGAACGCCGCGAGCGCGCCGGAGCAGATCGCCGGACTGCTGGCGTTCATCGCCGCGTACGAGCGCCTGCCCGAAGCCGGCGACTCGTGGTCCGAGCGGCACATGCGGGCCAGGGCGGCGGTGCTGTCGGCGCTCGAGATGCTTCGCGACGCGCACGCGCGCCACGATCCGGAGCCGCTGTCGATCGCGGAGCTGTCGGGCGCGGTGCGGCGGTGGATCGACGGCCAGACGTTCTCGCCGCGGACGGGCGCCGCGGGCGTCAGGCTGCTCGACGCCCAGGCCGCGCCGTACGCCGACGTGGACGAGGTGCGCCTCGTCGGTCTCGTCGAAAGCGACTGGCCCGAGCGCGGTGGACGGAGCATCTTCTATCCGGCTCCGCTGCTGGCGCAGCTGGGTTGGCCGTCCGAGCAGGACCGCCTCGCGGCCTCGCGGACGCGCTTCCAGGATCTGCTGCGGCTGCCGCGCCGGCGCGTGTCGCTGTCGACGTTCACGCTCGAAGAAGACGCGATCGTGTCGCCGTCGCCGCTGCTCGAAGATCTCGACGCGGTGGGGCTGCCGGTCGAACGGCTCGTCGCGCGTTCGGAGGCGCCGCCGGTGTTCCTGCACGAGATGCTGATGAACGGGCAGGCCCCGGCCGCGGCGGGCGAGACCGGCGAGTGGCTGTCGCTCCGGCTCGCGCGCACGTTCGAGGCGCCGCGATTCCGCGGCATGAGCGGACCGCGGGCGCCGTCGATCTACGCCGTCAGCAAGATCGAGCGGTATCTCGAATGTCCGTTCAAGTATTTTGCGGCGCACGTCCTGCGTCTGCCGGAGGAGCGCGACGAGGAAGCGTGGATGACGCCGCAGGAGCGCGGCCACTTCGTTCACGAAGTGTTCGAAGCGTTCTTCGCCGAGTGGCAGCAGCGCGGCCACGGCGCGATCACGACCGCCAACGTCGGCGAGGCGCTCGCGCTCTTCGACGAGGTGGGCGAGCAGCGGCTGGCGCTGCTCCCCGAAGGGGACCGCGCCCTCGAGCGGACGCTGCTGCTCGGATCGGCCGCCGCCGCGGGATTCGGCGAGCGCGCCTTCGCGTTCGAGATCGAAGACGACGTGGCGGTGGTCGAACGGCTGCTGGAATTCGAGCTCGAAGGACGGTTCAGGTTCAACGGCGCCGACGGGCCGCGCGAGGTCGCGCTCCGCTCGAAGTCCGATCGCATCGACCTGCTCGCCGACGGCACGCTGCGGATCGTCGACTACAAGATCGGCCGGGCGCCCGAGCGCAAGCGCGCGCTGCAGCTCCCGATCTACGGCGCGTGCGCGACGCAGGCGCTGGCCGGACGGCACGGGCGTGCGTGGACCGTGGGACGCGCCGGTTACATCGCGTTCAAGGAAAAGAGCGCGTTCAAGGAAATGGAGCAGCCGGCGAAGGCAATCGCGGACGGGGAGACCCGGCTGCTGGGCGCGATCGACGCCATCGAGCGCGGCGAATTCCCGGTGCGGCCGGACGAGCCGTTCCTCTGCAACTGGTGCCCGTATCCCGGCGTCTGCCGCAAGGACTACGTCGGAGACGAGTTCGAGCAATGAGCGATCAGCTGCCGCTGTTCGGCGAGGCTGCCGACGGTCGAAGCCCGGCGTCCGACGACCGGGGTCCGACGACCGAGGTCCGGGGTCCGACGACCGAGGTCCGGGGTCCGGCGTCCGAGGTCCCGCGTCCGCCGACCGAGGTGCGCGGTTCGCAGCTGGACGCTCCAGGCGATCCCGACACGGCGGCGCGGGTGTTTGCGAGCGATCCGGCGCAGAACGTCGTGCTGGAGGCGTCGGCGGGGACGGGCAAGACGAGCGTGCTGGTGGCGCGCTACGTGAACCTGCTCGCGCGCGGCGTCGATCCGGCCAACATCCTGGCGATCACCTTCACGCGCAAGGCCGCCGCCGAGATGCGCGAGCGCATCGTCCGCGAGCTGCGCAAGGCGGCGGCGCAGGCGGCGTTCGATCGATCGCGATGGATCGCCATCCGCGACCGGCTGGCCGACGTCCAGATCAGCACGATCGACGCGTTCTGCCTCTCGCTGCTGCGCGAGTTTCCGCTCGAAGCGGATCTCGATCCCGGATTCGGCATGGCCGACGAGACGGAAGTGCCGCGGCTCGTGGATCGATCGCTCGACCGGTCGCTGGCGATCTTCGTCGGCCTGGCGAAGCGTGAGCCGGACATCGCGCTGGTGCTCGCGCAGCTGGGGCTGAACCGCACGCGTGAAGGGCTCGCGCACCTGCTGCACCGCCGCCTCGTCGCGTGGGACGCGCTGGATCGATTCCTCGCGCGCGGACCGGCGGACCTGACCGCGGATCTCGTCTGCCGCCGCGCGGTGGACGCACTGGTCTCGCTCTGCACGGGCGCCGGCGGGGACGGCGGCTTCGAGCGGTTCCTGGCCGAGGGGCCGGTCCGGCAGCCGCGCTACCTGCTGCTCGCGCAGGACCTGCGCCGGCTGGCGTCGTTCCGCGAAGCGGACAACGCCGCGGTGCGCGGCCTGATGTCGCGCTGCGCGGCGCACTTCCTCAAGGCAGACGGCAAGCCGCGGACGAGCGATCGCATCCACCCGTACACGCTGGACGACTACCCGGGCCAGGAGGCCGGGAAACGGCACCGGCAGGAGGCGCTGCGCCTCGGCGAACCGTTCGAGCGCATCCTCCGCGCCTTCAGCCGCGATCTCAACGTCGTGCTCGCGCGCGGGGTCCGCCGCATGTTCTCGATCGCGCTGGCGCAGTACCAGACGGCGCTGAACGAGCGGTCGCTCCTCGACTTCTCCGACGTCCTCCAGCGGGCCGTCGACCTGCTCGGGCGGATGGACGAGTTCTCGCAGAGCCGCTACCGCCTCGAAGGGCGCTACCACCACGTGCTCGTGGACGAGTTCCAGGACACGAGCCGCAAGCAGTGGGAGCTGGTGTCGCTGCTGGTCAAATCGTGGGGCGAAGGCCTTGGTCTTGCGGACCATCCGTCGATCTTCATCGTCGGGGATCGCAAGCAGTCGATCTACCGCTTCCGCGACGCCGACGTCTCGGTCCTGCACGAGGCCGGCGGCTTCATCGACGCCCTTCGTCCGGGATCGTCCGCACGGCGATCGATCGCCCGCAGCTTCCGCGCGGTCCCGGAGCTGCTGGCGTTCGTGAACGATCTCTTCTCGGAAATCGGCCAGCACGCGCGCCGCATCGACGACTTCAAGTACGACCAGGATGACCGCTTCCCGCTGAGCACGGAGCCATCGGCCAGCCCGCCGAAGCCCGGCGCGCTCGGCCTCATCGTCGGACCCGACGCCGAGACGTGCGCCGCCTCGGTGGCCGGGGAGATCGCGCGCATCCTGCGGGACGAGACCGTGCGCGACCGTGAAACCGGCGTCCGCCGGGCGGCTCGCGCCGGCGACATCTGCATCCTGTTCCGCTCCCGATCGAGCCACCGCGAATTCGAAGCCGCGCTCGAGGCGCAGGGCGTGCCGGCCTACGTCTACAAGGGGCTCGGCTTTTTCGATTCCGACGAGATCAAGGATCTGTCGGCGCTCATCCGGTTCCTGGCGAATCCCTGGTCGGACCTGCGCGCCGCGGCGTTTCTCCGTTCGCGTTTCGTACGGCTGTCGGACGCAGCGTTGTCGCGTCTGGCCCCGGCGATCGCCGCGGCGGTCAGCGGACCTGAACCGGACGCGATGGCGGCACTCGAGCCCGACGACCGCCAGGCGCTCGAGCTGGCGCGCCGGCACGTTCCCGGATGGCTCGCGCGCGTCGATCGCGTGCCGCCGGCGGATCTGCTGGAAGCACTCCTTCCCGAGACGGCCTACGCGTACGAGCTTCGCGGCGCGCGCGCACAGCAAGGGTGGGAGAACGTCAAGAAGCTCCGCGGCCTGATCCGGCGCATCCAGAACCGCGGCTACGCGACCCTGGCGCGGATCGCCGATCACCTGGATTCGCTCACAGCCGGCGACGAGTCGAACGCCGTGCTGGAGGCGCTCGACGCGGTCAACCTCATGACGGTGCACGCGTCGAAAGGGCTCGAGTTTCCGATCGTCTTCGCCGTGAACCTCGCGAAAGGGGCGAGCGGCCTGCCCCGGCCCGTGCGCCTGTCCGGCGACAGCGTGTCGGTCGGCCCCTTCGTGTCCGAAAGCGACGAGGATGAACGCTTCCGCGAACGGGAAGAGACGAAGCGCCTCCTTTATGTCGCCCTGACCCGCGCGCGCGATCGCCTGTATCTGGGCACCGCGCTCAAGGACGGCGCGTTCTCGGCCGGACGGGGGAGTCTGGGCGACGTGCTGCCCGATTCGATCCGCGCGCTCTTCGCCCGCGCCATGTCCGCGCCGGATCTCATCGTCACCTGGACCTCGTTGTCGGGTCGTCCATACCCATTCCAATGCGTGGACAGCCTTACCGTTTCGGTGGATCGGCTCCCGCCCGGCCCATCGGCGGTTGGATCGTGACCTAAGCCTCGTCCGCAGAGCCTTTTCCCGAGACGGACCGTGGGCGGGGCTCATCCGGAGGGCTGGAATCGTCTCCTCGAGGCGTCACTCGCGGCCACCGGACCGTCTGTCGCTGATGCCTCGCAAGTCGCTGATTCTTATGAGATTTGCCTGCAGAACGGAACCATTCGAGCCGATACGCTGTCTAAGGCAATAGCTGGTCCCGAGATTGCAGTAGGGCCGGCGGACGTCAGCCGAACCGTGGCTGACGAGCGGAGGGTAACGGTATGGCAGTCCCAGCGGCGTCCATCAGCTCTGTCAGGCCGACACGCACGATTTTCGAGCTCGAAGCGCTCGAGGGGTTGCCGTGCGGCTGCGTGGCTGCCGCGTACCGTGCCCGGCCCTGGGATGTCGCCGTCGTCTCGCTCGAGGCGAAGGGTCCGCACTGCATCCTCGCGGGTCACACCTCCGGTCAGATTCTGCGTCTGGGCGACCCGTCCGAGTTCGACGAGGACGACGACGAGGAATAAGACGAGGAATAGATTGCGTTCGGACTGATCCAGCCAATACAATTTCAGGATGCCGTTGATCTGTCCGAGCTGCGGGAACACCCGGAACTTCCTGGTCAAGACCCTGCAGATGCACATCGTCCATCTTGATGACGCCCGAGTGGAAGTGAACGACGAAGGCCGCCCCGCGGTCATCGAGGTCCTCTGCGACGAGTGCGAGACCGCGCTCAAGTTCGAGGAGTTCGACGACGCGGTCCGTAAGGAAATGCTGCTGACCCTCGGCGCCCGCTAGATCTTCACCTTTCGACCTCGGCTTCCTCATAGTAGTCGCACTCGGGACAGACCCACTCGCGCACGACGCGTGTGGATGTCTGGCCCGTACCCGGCACGCAGTCGGTCGCTTCGCGAACGTGCAGCCGCATGGACTCGCCGCAGAGCGGACATTCCTTGATGTCAGCCATGTCGGAGCCATGGTAACGTGCTCCAAGCGCCATGCGCGACTATTACGACGTTCTCGGCGTGTCGCCCGACGCCGGAGCGGACGAGATCAAGCGGGCCCACCGGCAGCTGACGCGCCGCTATCATCCCGACATTTCGGGTGACGATGCGGTCCTGCCCGTGTGCGGCGTGCTCGCCGACGAAGTCCATCTCGATTTTCCGTCCGTGCTCTCGGTGCTCGATCGCATGCGCCATTCGTTCTTCGGCGCGGCCCGCCGTCCCGATCGCGCCGCCGACATCGTCGTATCGCCTCACGAGGCGTTCTGGGGCGCGGTGGTGCCGCTCGACGTGCCGGTCACGCGCACGTGCGCGCGCTGCGGCGGCCGCGGTGAAGTCTGGAGCGACTGGTGCGCCGAGTGCGGCGGCGCCGGCGATCTGCCGTCGCGCCAGCCGGTGCGCGTGCGCATTCCGGCCGGGGCGCAGGACGGCACGCGAATCCGCTTCCGTGTCGCGGCCCCGGGCATTCGGCAGACGCTGATCGACGCCCGCATCCGCGTCCGATGAAGGCCCACGTGCAGTTGCTCGGCCTCCTCCAGCTGGCCTGGGGCGGCATGGGGCTCCTGCTCGCGCTGTCCCTCCTGCTGCTCGCCGTCGGCGCGGCCGCCATCGCACGGACCAGCGGCGACACGTTCACGGCGACCTTCACCGCGCTCCTGTTCGTGGTCTTTGCCGCGGCGCTCGCGCTCGGCGGCTGGGCCAACGCGTGGGTGGGCCGCGCCATCCGCCAGCACCGCGCGGCCGGGCGCACGGGGGCACTCGGGTTGTCCGTCGTGAATCTCTTCGTGCTGCCGTTCGGGACCGCTCTGGCGATCTACACTTTCTGGGTGCTCCTCAACAACGAGGTGCGCGCGCTGTTCGTGGAACATGGCTCCGCTGCACACTGAGAAGACATCGACCGGCCTCGACGCCAACCTGGCTGCGGCGCTGGCGTATCTGGTGGGGTTCGTCACCGGCATCATCTTCCTGCTCGTCGAGAAGGAAAACCGCTTCGTGCGGTTTCACGCCATGCAGTCGACGCTTCTCTTCCTGGGCATCGTCCTCCTCGATATCCTCTTGCAGATCGTGCCGATCCTCGGCGCGCTCGTCGTGTTTCTGCTGGTCATCCCCGCCTCCGCGATCGTCTGGTTGTTCCTGATTTACAAGGCCTACCAGGGCGAGGAGTACATGCTCCCTTACGTGGGACGGATCGCGGCCGACCGGGTGTGACGACTGATTGATGTGGTGACTCCGTGATTACCGAAAAGACCGTTCTCGATGCGCTGCGCGGGGTGCGCGATCCGATCGTGGATCGCGACGTCGTCGCCGCGAAGTACGTGAAGGACCTGGCGATTGAGGGCGGGCGCGTCGCGTTCACGCTCGAGCAGGCGATCTACGGCGCCTCGACGCGCAAGCAGGTCGGCGAAGACGCGGGCAAGGCGGTGTCGAAGGTACCCGGCGTCTCGAAGGTCGACGTCACCGTGACGGCCCGCGTGCGCCCCGCGGTCATCGCCGACCTGTCGAAGCAGCCCGTCGCCGGCGTGCGCAATATCGTGGCGGTCGGCGCCGGCAAGGGGGGCGTCGGCAAGACGACCGTCTCGGTGAATCTCGCGATCGCGCTGAGCCAGGCCGGAGCGCGCGTCGCGATGATCGACGGCGACATCTACGGACCCAACGTGCCGATCATGCTCGGCATCAAGACGGAGCTCGGCACCGACGGCCGCCGCATCGTTCCGGCCGAGCAGTACGGCATCCAGCTCGTGTCGATGGCCTTCCTCACGCAGGACGACACCCCCGTCATCTGGCGCGGGCCGATGCTGCACGGCGTCGTGCAGCAGTTCTTCCGCGAAGTGGCGTGGGACGACGTCGACTACCTGATCGTCGACCTGCCGCCGGGCACGGGGGACGTCGCGCTGAGCCTGAGCCAGAGCGTGCCGGTCGCGGGGGCCGTGCTCGTGACGACGCCGCAGACCGTGTCGATCGCCGACACGCGGCGCGCGGTCAAGATGTACGAGAAGCTCAGCGTTCCGCCGATGGGGCTCATCGAGAACATGAGCCACTTCGTCTGTCCGACGTGCCGGACCGAGAGCGACATCTTCGGCAAGGGCGGCGGCGAGAACCTCGCGCGGGAGATGAATGTCCCGTTCCTCGGCCGCATTCCGATCTACGAGCCGATCCGCGTCGGCGGTGACACCGGCGTGCCGATCGTCGTCGGGGAGCCGGCGTCGGCGGCGTCCGAGGCGTTCCGCCGGGCGGCGGAGCACCTCGCCTCGCAGCTGGCCGTCCTCGCGCTGAAACCGCAGTCGAAAGCGATTCCGCTGACGCAAGTTCGCAGTTGACCCGACTGTAATAGGATTCTCCTTCGATGGTCAGACAAGCAGCCGCCGCGGGGCTCGTGCTGGCGGGGGTGACGCTCTCGGCGCAGGGGCCGGCGTCGATCCGCGGCGAGGTGCGGGCGACGCACGGGGTCGTCGCCGCGGGCCGGACGTTCACGGTCGACGCGGGGGCGCGGATCATGGCGGCCGGCGGCAACGCGATCGACGCTGGCGTCGCGTCGATGTTCGCCGCCGCCGTCGTCGAGATCTCCCACTTCGGCCTCGGCGGCGAGGCGCCCATCATCATCTACTCGGCGCGCGACCGGCGGGTCATCGTGATCAACGGCCAGGGCAGCGCGCCGAAGGCGGCCAACCCGCAGCTCTTCGCCGGCAAGGACGCGATCCCCGGCAACGGGCCGCTCGGCGCCACCATCCCCGCGGCGGTCGACTCCGCGTCGATTGCGCTCGCCACCTACGGGACCAGGTCGCTGTCGGACGTGCTCCAGCCGGCGATCGAGCTGGCCGACGGGTTCCCGATGTACGAGTTCCTGCATCACTATCTCGAGACGGAGCGCCGTGCCTGCGAGCCGTATGCGTGGACGATGCAGACGTACTATCCGGGCGGGAAGATCACGCCCGTCGGCGAGATGTTCCGTCAGCCGAACCTCGCGGCGACGCTGCGGGCGCTCGCGGCCGCGGAGAAGAGCGCGCTGAGTGCCGGCGCGTCGCGCGAGCAGGCGATCCGCGCCGGCCGCGACGCGTTCTATAAAGGACCCGTCGCGCGGGCGATGACGGCGGCCGTCCGCGAGGCCGGCGGGGTCATGACCGAAGACGACCTCGCCTCGTATGCGGGCAAGATCGAGGAGCCGGCGTCGGCCCCGTACCGCGGCTACACGGTCTACAAGGCCGGCTTCTGGAACCAGGGACCGTCGCTGCTCCAGACGCTGCGGATCCTGGAAGGCTTCGACCTTCGCGCCATGGGCGCGGGCTCCCCTGACGCGATTCATACGACCGTCGAAGCGATCAAGCTCGCCTACGCCGATCGCGATCGCTACTACGGCGATCCCGACTTCGTGAAGGTGCCGGGCGACGTGCTCCTGTCGGCCCCCTATGCGGCGGCGCGCCGCGCGCTGATCGATCCAAAGCGCGCCAGCCTCGAGCAGCGGCCCGGCGATCCGTCGCGGGGCACGGCGTTGCTGCCAGGCAATGCGCTTCCGCCTGCAGGCGGAAGCCATACCGGTACTCCTGTCGTTTCCGCCTTCAGGCGGGACGAGACCGAGCTCGAAAAGGAAAAAGGGGACACGACGTCGCTGCAGGTCGCGGACGCGGCCGGGAATCTCTTCTCGGCTACGCCGAGCTCGGGCTGGCTGCTCGGCGGGGCGTTCGTCGCCGGGAGCACCGGCGTGCCGATGAGCAACCGCATGCAGGCGTTTCATCTCGATCCCTCGAGCCCGAACGTCCTGGCGGGCGGGAAGCGGCCGCGGACCACGCTGACGCCATCGATCGTGCTCAAGGACGGCAAGCCGTTCCTGGCGATCGGCACGCCGGGCGGCGACAGCCAGGACCAGCAGATCCTGCTCGTCCTGCTCAACATCATCGACTTCGGCATGGACGTGCAGGCCGCCATCGACGCGCCGCGCGTGAACTCGCTGCATCCGGTCAGCTCGTTCGACAACCACCGCGCGCAGCCGGGCGTGCTCGAGGTCGAGACCAGCCTCCCGCCGGCCGTGCTCGCCGAGCTGCGCGCACGCGGCCACGTGCTCGTGACACGCACGCCGTTCGGCATCTCCACCGGCATCGTCGCCGCCGGCATCGATCCGGCGACCGGCCAGCTGCGCGGGGGAGCCGACCTCCGGCGCGAGCGCGCCATCGTCGCCTGGTAGCGATGAACCTTTCGTATACCAAACACACGCTGCCCAACGGCCTCGACGTCCTGATCCACGAGGATCACGCCGTCCCGATCGTCGCCGTGAACCTCTGGTATCACGTCGGCTCGAAGAACGAAGTCCCGGGGCGCACCGGCTTCGCGCACCTCTTCGAGCACTTGATGTTCGAGGGATCGCAGCACTACGACCGCGGCTACTTCCATCCGCTGCAGGAGGCCGGGGCGTCGCTCAACGGATCCACCAACGCCGACCGCACGAACTACTGGGAAGTCGTGCCGACCAACGCGCTGGACCTGGCGCTCTGGATGGAGTCGGATCGCATGGGCTACCTGCTGCCGGCGCTGACGGACGCGAAGTTCGCGAACCAGCGCGACGTCGTGCTCAACGAGCGGCGGCAGAACTACGAGAACCGGCCGTACGGCCTGGCCGGCATGGCGATCGTCTCGGCGCTCTATCCGACGGATCACCCCTATCACTGGCTGACGATCGGCGCGGCCGAGGACATCCAGGCGGCCCGCATCGACGACGTCCGCGCGTTCTTCCAGCGCTACTACCATCCGCGCAACGCGTCGCTGGCGCTGGCAGGAGACATCGACGCCGGGCACGGACTCGCGCTCGCCGAGCAGTACTTCGGCGACATCCCCGGCGGGGAGAAGCCCGAACGCGTGATCGTGCCGTCGCCGGCGCCGTCGCGTGAGGACAGGCGGATGGTGCTCGAGGATCGCGTCGAGCTGCCCCGGCTCTATCTCGCGTGGCACTCGCCGGGGCTCTTCAAGGACGGAGACGCGGAGCTGGATCTGGTGGCCGAAGTGCTCTCGAGCGGGAAGACGTCGCGGCTGTACCGCGCGCTCGTCTACGAGCAGCGGATCGCCACGGAAGTCGCCGCGTCGCAGAACTCGCGGGAGGCAGGGAGCTTCTTCCAGATCGTCGCCACGGCGGCGCCCGGCCGCACGCTCGCCGAAGTCGAGCGCGCGATCGCCAAGGAGATGGCCCGCCTGATCGAGCGCGGGCCGACCGGGGCGGAGCTCGAGCGGTGCCTGGCGCAGGCGGAGGCGCATTTCCTCTTCCGGCTCCAGACCGTCGGCGGATTCGGCGGCAAGTCCGATCAGCTCAACGCCTACAACACGTTTCTCGGCGATCCCGGGTATTTCGCGCGCGACCTGGAGCGGTACCGCTCGGCGACGCCGGCGCTGCTGCGCGCCGCCGCCGAGACCCACCTGACGCCGTCGGGCCGCGTCATCCTGAGCGTGGTGCCGCGCGGACGCCTCGCGCTCGCGCTTCCGGGCTCGCAGTCGGTGGCGGTCTCGTGATGGCCGTCGATCGCAGCCGCCTGCCGTCGCTCGGTCCCGAGCGTCCCTTCCGCTTTCCCGAGATCAAGCGGGCCACGCTGGGCAACGGGGTTCGCGTGGTGACGGTGGAACACCGGCAGGTTCCGCTCATCGCGATCCTCGCGCTCGTCCCCGTGGGCGCGTCGTCCGATCCCTCGAGCCGGCCCGGCCTCGCCGCGATCACGGGCGACATGCTCGACGAAGGCGCGGGCGATCGATCGGCGCTGGACGTGAACGAGGCGCTCGGCCGGATCGGCGCGCAGCTCGATCTCGAAGTCGGACACGACGCCACCGTGCTTGCGCTGACGACGCTGCAGCGGTATCTGCCGCAGGGGCTCGAGCTGATCCGCGACATGCTCGTCCGTCCGCGCTTCGAGCAGCGCGAATTCGATCGCGTGCGCGACCTCCGGCTCAACCGGCTGCTGCAGATGAAGGACATGCCGCCCGCGCTCGCGGATCGGGCGTTCACGCAGCTGCTCTACCGGAACCACCCATACGGCCACCTGCCGATTGGATCCGAAGGAGCGCTCCGCTCGCTCGTGATCCGCGACATCGGCGCGTTCCATCGCCGCGCCTTCGCGCCGTCGCGGACGACGGTGATCGCCGTGGGTGACGCGTCGCACGACGAGCTCAACGCGGCCGTCGCGGCGGCTTTCGAGGGATGGGCGGCGGAGCCCGACGGCGCCATTGCGGATCCGGCGACGTTTCCGGATCCGCTGGCGCCCGCGGCCAGGCTGGCCATCGTGCACCGGGCCGGTGCGGCGCAATCGGAGCTGCGGATCGGACATGTCGCGCTGCCGCGGAGCTCGCCCGACTACCACGCCGCGCTGGTCGCCAACATGGTCCTGGGCGGCCAGTTCGTCAGCCGGATCAACATGAACCTGCGCGAGGACAAGGGCTACACCTATGGGGCCCGCACCGCGTTCGAGTTCCGCCGCGCTCCCGGCCCGTTCGTGCTGCACGCCAGCGTCCAGTCCGACGCGACGGCCGATGCGATCCGTGAAGCACTCGGGGAGATTCGCGCCATCCGCGGCGACCGCCCGATCACCCGGTCGGAGCTGGAACTCGGCCGGGCCTCGCTGACGCGCGGCTATCCGCGCAGCTTCGAGACCGCCGATCAGATCGCGCGCGGCGCCGCGC
>Ga0075364_10001590_pt1 | contig 12410 bp, 6 predicted proteins | sample EndMetdeltDD1764_FD_71517 | JGI IMG/M metagenome (GOLD analysis project Ga0075364, IMG submission 71517) | Populus endosphere microbial communities from Tennessee, USA - Endosphere MetaG P. deltoides DD176-4 | ecosystem: Host-associated > Plants > Roots > Endosphere | place: USA: Tennessee... | reverse complement strand
CATTGGAGGACTTCTTGTTCAGTGGCTTGGGCTGGAGCGGTTTCCATTTGCAGACTCACCGCTGGCAGCGCTTCATCGAGCATGTCACCAAACAGATTAGCTTGGCCGCTTTCTGCTTCTTTTTGAAGTTTAGAGGCAAAGGCCAAGATGGCATCCAGGTTAAACAGGAGGTCTGAACGACTTCCGTAGCGATCAAATCCACCGGCCTTGATCAGACTTTCCAAGTTTTTACGGTTGACGACCCGACAGTTCACGCGCTTAGCAAAATCTTCGATACTGGCGAATTCTCCGCCTTCTTCGCGAGCTCGCAAAATTTCTGCCACGGCATTCGCACCCACGTTCTTCACGGCGTCCAGGCCAAAACGGATCTGGTTGGTATCAGGCACTACTGCAAAGTCGGCAAATGATTCATTTATATCCGGTGGCAATACCTGCAGCCCCATATGCTTACACTCGGTAATTTCAATGGCCAAACGATCAGTATCATCATTGTCACTCGTCATCAGCGCTGCCATGAAGGCGGCAGGGTAATACGCTTTGAGATACGCAGTCCAGTAAGCGATCAGGCCATAGCAAGCAGCGTGTGACTTGTTGAAACAGTACGCCGCAAAGTCTTCTAGTTGCTTCCAGAATGTTTCCATCAGATCAGGGTCGGCGCCATTCTTCACGGCGCCATTCACAAAATCGACCTTCATCTTCTGCATCACATCGATCTTTTTCTTACCGATCGCTTTACGCAGGGTGTCAGCCTGCCCACCAGTAAAGCCACTCAACTCCTTGGAGATCTGCATCACTTGCTCTTGATATACCAATACCCCGTAGGTATTCTCAAGGGCGCTCTTCATGAGGGGATGCATATAGGTGATTTCTTCACGGCCATGCTTACGGGCAATGAAGCCATCAATAAACTGCATTGGACCCGGACGATACAGGGCTACCATGGCAATAATGTCATCGAACACCGTAGGCTTGAGTTCTTTGAGATAGCGTTTCATGCCGGCGGATTCCAATTGGAACACTCCGGTAGTATCCCCACTGGCGAGTAGCTGATAAGCCTTGGGGTCATCAAGCGGAATGTTCTCCAAATCGATATCCACCCCATTAACCCTCTTGACGATACGCATAGTGTTTTTGATGATCGTCAAGTTCGAAAGGCCTAAAAAGTCCATTTTTAACAGACCAAGCTCTTCAACCTGCCCCATTGGAAACTGCGTTGCTACCACCCCTTTCTGGGCCATTTCCAAGGGCATGAACTTTACCAGCTCATCAGGTGCAATCACCACTCCACAAGCATGCACACCATGGCTACGAATCGTCCCTTCCAATCGCGAAGCCAGGTCGATAACCCGTTTGCTCATAGGGTTATTTTGATACTCTTTCTTCAGGTCGGCATCGTTCTCCCGCGATACCGCCAGCGGAATATGTTTGCCCTGCACGGGTGCTGGCACCATTTTGGCCAAACGGTCCGCTTCCGAGTAGGGTACCTCTAGGGTACGAGCCACATCGCGCACTGCCGCGCGTGCAGCCATGGTGCCAAAGGTGACAATATTGCTTACTCTGTCTGAGCCATATTTATTGGCGCAATATTCAATTACTTCGTTTCGTCGGGTATCTTGAATGTCGACATCGATGTCCGGCATGCTAATACGATCTGGGTTCAAGAAACGCTCAAAGAGCAGGCCATATTCCAGCGGGTCAACATCAGTGATGCGTAGTGCATAGGCAATAATTGAGCCGGCCGCCGAACCACGTCCAGGACCAAAGATAATTCCCTGGGCTTTACCCCAGTTAATAAAATCTTGCACGATGAGCATATAGCCGTTAAAGCCCATGCTATCGATCACGCCAAGTTCATACGCGGTGCGCTTGGCCACTTCTTCGCCCAGGATTGCCTTGGCTTCCTCGGTAGTGAGTTTCTCGGCCTGTTCACGTGGTACTTTTTCGTAGCGTTCAGCTAAACCTTGGTAGACCAACAAATCCAAGAAAGTCTTTTCTGTGTGGCCTTCGGGCACCTCGAACTTAGGAATATGGATCCCACCCAGATCAAAGTCCACTTGACACCGATCGGCAATCGCCTTGCTATTAGTGATCAGCTCAGGGTGATCCGTACCCCAGCGCTGCATAATTGCTTGTGGATCTTCTACAAATAGGTCAAAATCTTTCAGACTAAAGCGATTCTCTTCACTCAGATTCGCCCCTGTTTGCACACACAAGAGAATTTCGTGAGCATCTTTATCGGTGGGTTGGGCATAGTGCGCGTCGCATGTTAGCACTGGCGGGATATCCAAATCCTTGGCTAGCTTGAGTAGTTTTTTGTTAACCTTTACTTGCTCGTCCCACTTATGAGGGTGGTCCGGGTGGCCGTGATCCTGCACCTCGATGTAGTATCGGTCACCGAAAATTGATTTATACCATTTGGCAAACTCATAAGCCTTTTCGTCTTGATCCTGGCGAAGATGCTCACCAACTTCACCACCAATACATCCGGACAAAACGATGAGTCCTTCATTGTACTTCTCGAGTAATAAATGGTCGATGCGCGCCTTGTAGTAGTATCCGTCTAGGTTTGCGATAGAGCTCAAGCGGAAAAGATTCTCGAGGCCCTTCTGATTCATTGCCAAAAGAATAAGGTGATAGCGAGCTTTGTCCTTAGCCGGATCCTTATCGGCGATTGTACGCGGCGCGACATATGTCTCCATGCCAATAATTGGCTTGATGCCCTTATCTTTGCCTACCTTGTAGAATTCGATGGCGCCGGAAAGAGTTCCATGGTCGGTAATAGCGATCGCTTCCATACCCAAACCCTGGGCCCGATCAAGGGTTTCGGACACCTTCTGCAAACCATCCAACACGCTATAGTGCGTGTGGTTGTGTAAATGCACGTAATCACTAGCCTGCAGATCTGGCATTGGTTTCCCTTTTTTCACCCCCGTTTGTTCAATTATAGCATGAGGGGTATGACGTTTTTTAGTGTTTTACTGACTACAATGCTCTTTGTTGAGCATAGAAAGCGTAATCAGCCAATGGTTGATTATCCTTCGGGCGTATCCTCCCCACGCTCCAAGCTCCATAGCCATCCATAATCTGCATATTTGGCGCATAGACTAATAAGCCGCCACCCAGACTCCGTAGGCCCATAACTCCTAAGTGATATCTGGGGTTTGCGCTGCCAATAACCATATGTAGTGGTTTAAATACTTCTTCTCTCTGTGTCATCGCTGGAATATATCGGATAAATGAATAGACCTCTCCTTCTTCCAGGGCATTATGTGAAACTCCCTGTTCATCTATACCATATCGTTCTCCGTGCATAGCATTGGAATCTAGTGCTTCGCCGGCAATCACATGATAGGCAAAGGTTGCACAATCATAATCAACTGGCTCATTGTCTACAAATAATCGAGTGTAGGCGTCCACGAATCGCTGTACACAATTCCGAGCTAAGGTCAGTTCAGTTCGGCGCAATCCTGGTCTGCGTGGTCGGTCAAAAAGGTCGTGACCTTCTTGCATCATGAGAGGCGGCTTTCCTTCTTGTTCCACTCCTAATACGACATCACACCCAATTCTACCAAGGGTGGAGATGTCGTATTTCTCGCGTTGACTTAGAATTGTGACAGTTTCAAGTTCACCCATGTATAACGCTATTCACCTGCATTCGAGTATAACTTTGACAAAAATGCGATTAGAAGTCTTGGGAGTCGCATTCGTAGAGGCATAGTATAGCAGGTACTATGAGATTTCTCACTGCATATTCTCTTGAGGTTACCTATACTGACGGGTGTAAGGTCTAGGAGGACGTAATGTACGAGAATGGCCAATATCCACAGTATCCCGCCACCCCGCCACAACCTGCCCAACCTTATCAGCAACCAATCCAACCAGTGACTTCCCAGCAAGTACAGCCACTTCCGGCTCAGCCAGCCACGCAAGCATCCCCCAGCAGCAAGCAAAAGAAATCCATGCAAGAACTGGCAAAGACACTGCACAATTCCCAAGATGTGCTAGCCAGAGCGACCACTGTCTTTCCCTTCAATCTTTTTCCTGACACTGTCACGCTTGATCGCGAAAAAATAACTATTACCCGACGCATTTTCTTTAAAGCGGGAGAGACTATTAGTATCCGGGTTGAAGATATTTTAAATATCACCATGGATCATGGACCTTTTTTTGCCACCCTAAAAATAGTGAGCCGCTTCTTTGAAGCTAACAAGCAAGCCCATGCTATAAAATACCTCCACAAGAGTGAAGCTGCACGTATTAAGCACATCACCCAAGGTTATATGATTGCTTTACAAAAAAATATCGACTGTTCAGCCTTATCTAGCGATCAGTTGCGACAAGCCTTAGAACAGTTAGGCCAGACGCAAGACGAAGTCTAATGCACAAAGATGATGTTCGGGCTTACAACCGTATCCTTTAAGTGCTACGATGGAAGTAAGATCAATTGACAACATCATCACAGGGGTAGGATATGTTGAGTACTGGTTTCTTTGGGGGAAGAGAATTATCTGAGAAATGTGCCGTGTTCGGTGCCTATGGAGTAACTGAGGCTGCGAGAGCGGCATTTTATGGTTTATGGGCTCTCCAGCATCGGGGCCAAGAAAGTTCAGGTATTGTAAGTGCCGATGGGATGCGTCTGTATCGGCATACCGGCACGGGGTTAGTGGCAAATGCCTATCATGAAGAGGATTTGGAGCAATTAGCGGGACATGTCGCTATCGGTCATAATCGCTATTCCACTTCTGGCGGTGCCGGCGATCATCACTCGCAACCGTTTTGGGATCGAGATTTGCAATTTGCTTTTGCCCATAATGGCAACCTTCCAACAACCGACAAATTGGCTCGGTTCTTGGAAACCAAAAAGATATCAACAGAGCGACTCAATGATTCGGCCATGATGGCCGCAGCGATTCGCTACTTCATCTCCCAAGGGAAAGACATCGGAAAGGCCGTTATCGCGGCCTTTCCACTTTTTGAGGGAGCATTTTCAGCCGTGGCTATGACACCTCATACACTCGTAGCCTTTCGTGACCACTGCGGTATACGCCCACTCGTAATCGGGCAGCTCGGCGATGGCTACATTATTGCTTCCGAAACATGTGCTCTGGACACGATTGGGGCAACATTTCTGCAGGAAGTTCGCCCGGGCCAAATGGTAATCATCGATTCCGACGGCATACGTACGCGACAGATTACACCCGGCCGTTCGAAGCTCGATATCTTTGAATTTGTCTACTTTGCCCGACCAGACAGTAAAATTATGGGGCGCAGCGTGAATGAAGTTCGCGAGAATTTTGGCAAACAACTCGCCCGGGAATACCCGTTGCGGGCTGATATGGTCATCCCTGTGCCAGATTCTGCTATTCCTGCTGCTCAGGGCTATGCTCGAGCAAGTGGGCTCCCTCTAGAGATGGCCCTTATTAAGAATCGCTACATTCACCGCACTTTTATCCGCCCCACCGCAGCACTCAGGGAGCGGGATTTGCAGATGAAACTTAACCCCATTCCTGAAGTGATCAATAATAAGCGGGTAATCATAGTTGATGATTCGATTGTTCGCGGGACAACGACAAAAAAGATTGTTCGCATGGTCCGGCAAGCTGGGGCACGAGAAGTGCATGTCCTTATTAGTTCGCCGCCGGTGAAATATCCGGATTTCTATGGCATTAATACTCCAGTACAAAAAGATCTTATTGCTGCTCGAATGAGCGTGAAGGAAATCACTGCGCATATGGGAGCCGATTCCCTCAATTATCTTTCTTACGATGGCATGATCAAGGCCACTAGCCTGCCCGCTGACGCGTTTTCAACTTCTTGTTTTAATGGCGTGTACCCTGTAGCTATCGGGGAGAGGGCTAAAGAGTTTGTTAAATTATGAGGAAAGGATAGGGAGAATGGCAAAGGTTTTAGTAATAGGCAGCGGAGGGCGTGAACATGCATTTGCATATACATTATGCGCTTCACCACAGGTAGAAAAAGTCTACTGTTCACCAGGCAATGCCGGCACCGCAGCGACAGAAAAAACCGAGAATGTCACGCTCGAAGCCACCGAGATAAGTAATTTTGCCCTTGAGAAGCATATCGATCTGGTAGTCATTGGCCCCGAAGCACCATTAGCTGATGGTCTGGCAGACGAATTACGCGCTGAAGGGATTGTTGTTTTAGGGCCAGGCGCTATTGCAGCCCGCTTGGAAGCAAGTAAGGCGTACGCCACTGAATTTATGCAGGCCGAAGAAATCCCCTTACCGCCTTCGCATATTACCTACGATGTCACCACTGCCATGGAAGCGGTAGAAATCTTTGGCGCCGAAAACGCTGTTATTAAAGCTGATGGTCTGGCGGGCGGTAAAGGGGTGGTTCTACCTGATTCGACGCACGAAGCAGAAACTACCCTACAGAAGATGTTTAGCGGTGACTATGATGGTGAAGGTAATACCGTGGTGATTCAACAACGCTACCACGGCCCGGAGGTCTCGGCATTTGTATTAAGCGATGGGCAACGATTCACCTTTATTCCTCTGCTTGCGCAAGACCACAAACGGCTCAAAGCCGGCGACAAAGGCCCTAATACCGGTGGCATGGGTGCCTACGCCCCATTACCCGAAAGCATTATCAATGATCATCAAATCGCCAAACTTCATGATATCGCCACCAAAACCATTCAGGGCATGGCCGATCGAGGCATCCCTTACCGAGGCATTCTCTATATTGGCGCAATGCTTGCCGAAGAATTAGGCGGCGATCCAATTGTCATTGAATATAACGCACGTTTTGGTGACCCTGAAGCCGAAGTCATCTTGCCGTTGCTCACCAAGAACAACGTCGATATGTATGCATTCTTATACAGTGTCGCCAATGGTGATGCTCAAAAATATAGCCTCCCTAAAGAACTCTCTGGCGCAGCAGTTACCATATGCTTGGCAGCGCAAGGCTATCCCGAGCAACCACAGAAAGGACAGCCAATCACAGGGCTAGGCAACACCCACCCCAACGTCCAAGTCTTTCACGGTGGCACCAAAACTGATGGAGAGCAAATCGTTACTGCTGGTGGTCGTGTATTGTATGTCACAGGGTTTGGTGACACGCTTAGCGATGCACTTGCGGCAGCAAATAGCGCAATCGGTCCCGAAGCTATTAACTTTGAAGGTATGCAATACCGTAATGACATTGGTTATCGAGCAATGAAAAAATAGAGAGGAAGACTATGGCAACATCCGCCCACACCTACGCAGCGTCAGGGGTCAATTATCAAGAAATGGACCCGATCAAAGTGCTGGCGCAGCAAAAAGCAAGACAAACGGCGGATAATTTGCACTTCTTTGGACTCGAAGAATTATCAACCAGTCGGGGTGAATCAGCCTACGTTTGGGAAGCACCAAATGGCTATGGCGCGCTAGTGGTTGAAGGACTGGGCACTAAAAACCTAGTAGCCGATGCTATGCGTACCAAAGAAAAATCCTATTACGACCAGATTGCTCAAGATACGGTAGCCATGATTGTGAATGATCTTATAGTAGTGGGTGCACTCCCACAAGTGGTTAACGCCTATTTTGCCATAGGTGATTCTGCGTGGATGAATGATAAGCAACGGGCCACAGATCTAATTAATGGCTGGGCAGCGGCCTGTAATGCTGCGGGGGCAGCCTGGGGAGGTGGGGAAACACCAACCCTCAAAGGCATTATCAATCCCAAGACTATTGACCTGGCCGGTTCGGCAGTTGGATGGATTGGCAATAAGCAAGATCTGGTACTCGGCGATAAGTTAGCTGATGGCGATGCGATTATTCTCATTGAAAGCAGTGGCATCCACGCCAACGGCCTCACAATGGCTCGCAAAATGGCCGAATTACTCCCCCAAGGATACGCCACTGCCCTTGATGATGGGCGATCATATGGCGAAGCCCTCCTTACTCCAACGCATATTTATGTATCGCTAGTGCGGGAGTTGCAGGAACAAAAAGTACCCCTACATTATATGGTTAACGTTACCGGCCATGGGTGGCGCAAATTGATGCGTGCCCGCCAAGCCTTTAGCTATATTCTCAATGACATTCCCGAGCCGCAACCGGAGTTTAAGCTTATCCAGCAGACCGCCAGGGCGTCAGACGAAGAAATGTATGGCAACTTCAATATGGGGGTAGGATTTGCCGTCTTCACTCCGGCTAAGGCAGCCGCAAAGGCTCTTGCTTGCGCCGAGCAAGCTGGCCTAAAAGCCTGGCAAGCAGGTACCGTCAAGACAGGGCCCAAACAAGTAATTATCACATCCAAAAATATTACCTTTACCGAAGACAGTCTGGAGGTTCGCTAGTGCTCACATTTACAGGCATTACAGCTCTTTCTGATTTTCGCGCAGCCTATCTCCTTCAGCAACTCCAAGACCAACAACAACAGGTCACAGCTGTTACGGCGGAATATATCCATTTTGTCGAAACCTCAGCAGAGCTTTCGCCTGCAGCCAAAGCACAGCTCGAAAAACTGCTCACCTATGGCACCCCTTATACTGGCAATGCCAAGGGGACTACATTACTGGTAGTGCCACGTATCGGTACAATCTCGCCCTGGTCCTCTAAGGCAACCGACATTGCTCGAAACTCCGGTCTTCATGAGGTGGAGCGGATTGAACGAGGGATCCTGTATTACATCGAAGCAGGTGGTACGCTGAATCAAGAGGCAATCAGCCCTATACTACATGATCGCATGACCGAAACAGTCTTGGCGGATACCCATGAAGCAGCGGCCTTATTTCATCATGCTAAGCCTCGACCTTATCAAGAAATACCTGTTCTCGCCGAAGGTGAAACTGCTATCGCCCACGCTAACAAGGCGCTCGGTTTGGCACTTGCTGAAGACGAGATCACCTACCTTACCCAGGCATATAAGAAGCTACAGCGGAATCCTACTGATGTTGAATTAATGATGTTCGCTCAAGTAAATAGTGAGCACTGCCGACACAAAGTCTTTAATGCCACCTGGGTGATCGATGGTGAAACGCAGCCCAAAAGCCTCTTTGGCATGATTCATAACACCTACGAAAAATCATCTAAGGGAGTCCTTTCGGCCTATACAGATAATGCTGCCGTTCTCCAAGGCGGGCCAGCCAAAATGTTCTTTCCTGATCCGGCCACCAATATATATCGTGATCACCTGGAACCAGTGCATTTTGTAGCCAAAGTCGAGACCCATAACCACCCGACGGCCATTGCCCCTTTTCCTGGTGCGGCCACTGGTGTTGGTGGTGAAATTCGTGATGAAGGCGCAACTGGCCGTGGCGGCAAACCCAAGATGGGTCTGAGTGGCTTTAGCGTCTCGAACTTACACCTCCCCGATGCCATACGCCCTTGGGAGAAACCATACGGCAAACCTGGGCGGATTACCGCAGCGATGAATATTATGATTGATGCTCCCCTGGGCGGGGCCGCTTTTAATAATGAATTTGGCAGGCCCAATGTGGCTGGCTATTTCCGTACCTATGAACAAGCTGTCGTCACTAATGGCGACACGGAAGTTCGTGGCTACCATAAACCGATCATGCTTGCTGGTGGAGTTGGTGCTATCCGCGAATCACAAATCCAAAAAGGCAAACTCAGCCCTGGCGCTCTAGTGGTGATTCTTGGTGGGCCAGCGATGCTTATTGGTCTGGGAGGCGGAGCAGCCTCGAGCATGCAGGCCGGTAAAAGCGCCGAGAACTTAGATTTTGCCTCGGTGCAAAGAGGCAATCCCGAAATGCAACGCCGTGTACAAGAAGTGATTAATGCCTGTTGGGCGATGGGTGATAAAAATCCACTCATTACCATTCACGATGTTGGCGCCGGCGGCTTGTGCAATGCACTCCCTGAGCTAGTGCATGATTCAGATCTGGGAGCTCGTTTTGAACTTCGCAAAGTGCCCAACGCTGAGCCCGAAATGACACCTATGGAGATCTGGTGCAATGAAGCGCAAGAGCGATACGTCGCCGGAGTAAGCGCCGACGATTTGCCGGCTTTTACCGCCCTGTGCGAGCGGGAAAAATGTCCTTTCGTAGTGGTGGGCGAAGCAACTGCCGAACAGCAACTCATTCTCCACGATGCCCACTTCCAGAACAATCCTATAGACGTACCTATGGACCTGCTATTTGGCAAACCACCCAAAATGACACGTACGGTCACTCGGCAACAACAAGAGCTCCCGCGACTGGACATGCATCATATTGAACTAGACGAAGCGATCGAACGAGTACTGAAGCTTCCTGCTGTAGGTAGCAAAAAATTCTTAATTACCATTGGCGATAGAAGCATCACCGGCCTTGTTGCCAGAGATCAAATGGTTGGTCCTTGGCAAGTTCCAGTCAGTGATGTAGCCGTCACGGTGCGGTCATTCGCGAGCAACGCCGGCGAGGCAATGGCCATCGGTGAAAGAGCGCCCATCGCCCTCATCAATGGCCCAGCATCAGGACGCATGGCTATTGGCGAAGCGATTACAAACATTGCCGCTGCCTCTATTCAAAAACTATCCGATATCAAATTATCCGCCAACTGGATGGCGGCCGTTGGGCATGGTATAGAAGATCAAAAACTCTTCGAGACCGTCAAGACGGTAGGCGAAGAGTTTTGCCCCGCCCTCGGTCTCACTATCCCAGTAGGTAAAGACTCCATGAGCATGCGCACAGTCTGGGAAGACAAGGGCGAGAGTAAATCTGTCACCGCTCCACTCTCGCTAGTGGTGAGTGCGTTTAGTGCAGTACAAGATGTACGACGAACGCTCACACCTGAACTGCAATCTGGGGATACTACCCTACTCCTCATTGACCTTAGCACTGGCTTTACCCGAATGGGCGGTTCGGCGCTGGCGCAAGTATACAATCAGGTTGGACACGAAAGCCCCGACGCCAATCCAGAACTCCTCAATTTATTTTTTAGAGTGTTTCAGCGACTAAAGGCCAAGGGGAAGATTCTCGCCTATCACGATCGCTCCGATGGCGGCCTCATGGCTACCTTGTGCGAAATGCTCTTCGCCAGTCGTATGGGCGCTGATATTGATATCAGCTTCCTCCCAGGCACCACACTCAACCAGCTTTTTAATGAAGAATTGGGCGTCATTATTCAGGTAGCCAGTAAGGACGTAGGCGGCGTCCTCAATGAGCTCCAAGCCAGCCTGGGTCATTGTACATATGTCCTCGGTCACCCCACCAAAGAGCAGACGCTCATCATCAACCGAGATGGTCATGAGCTTTATCGGAATAGCCGCGCTCAATTGGAACAATGGTGGGCTGATACCAGTTATCAGTTGCAGTCTCTACGCGATAATCCGGACTGTGCATTGCAAGAATTCATGGGCATCACCGACGATACCGCACTCGGTTTGACCGCCAAAAGCACCTTTAAGCTACAATCCAGGCCATATGCGTTTCAACCTAAGATAGCGATCTTTCGCGAACAAGGGGTGAACGGGCAAAACGAAATGGCCGCAGCCTTTACGGCCGCCGGATTTACCGCTATTGATGTACACCTAAACGATATTCGCCGCGGTAAAGTCTCTCTTGATGACTTCGTTGGCCTGGTTGCTTGCGGTGGCTTCTCGTATGGTGATGTACTTGGTGCAGGTGAAGGCTGGGCGAAGTCAATTCTCTTTTCAGAAGATCTCAAAGAGCAATTTAGCCATTACTTTGCCCGACCAGATACTTTTACGCTGGGTGTATGTAATGGCTGCCAGATGCTCTCAGCGCTCAAAGAATTAATCCCAGGCGCCGAAAGTTGGCCGCAATTCCTGCGCAATACCTCTGAACAATTTGAGGCCCGAGTGGTGATGACCAAGATTTGCGAAACACCTTCCCTCTTTTTTAAGGGCATGCAGGATAGCCTTTTGCCAATCCCCGTTGCCCATGGAGAAGGCCGCGCTGACTTTGGTGATGTTACCAAATCTCAACAAGCGTTAGAGCGGCAATTAGTTGCTCTGCAATACTGTGACGGCAATGGCAAGGCGACTCGCACTTATCCAGCCAATCCTAACGGCTCACCCCATGGCATTACGGCACTTACTACCCCAGATGGTCGAGCCACTATCATGATGCCTCACCCGGAGCGAGGATTCCTTACCAAACAGCTTTCGTGGCATCCCAAAGATTGGGGTGAATACACCCCATGGTTCAAGATGTTTCAAAATGCCCGGGAGTGGGTTGATTTTAAGTAGTTTGCTTTGCTGTTTTGCCACTTTGTTTGTCATCCTGCTGTCATTTCAGGACCCTCTCTTGCCATCCCTGAACCTCCGCGGTGTCATCCTGAACTTGGTTCAGGACCCCCTCTTGTCACTTCAGCACCCCACCTGTCATTCCGAACTTGTTTCGGAATCTAGATCCTGAAATGACATGCAGGATGACAAGGGGTGGAGTGTAGGATGACGGGGTGGGGTGCACAGAATGAGCAAGGTGCAGGATG
>Ga0075364_10001589_pt1 | contig 12421 bp, 9 predicted proteins | sample EndMetdeltDD1764_FD_71517 | JGI IMG/M metagenome (GOLD analysis project Ga0075364, IMG submission 71517) | Populus endosphere microbial communities from Tennessee, USA - Endosphere MetaG P. deltoides DD176-4 | ecosystem: Host-associated > Plants > Roots > Endosphere | place: USA: Tennessee... | reverse complement strand
ACCATGTCCGCAATCAAGCGATCAGCGCAAGGAGTCGATGGCTTGTTGCACGGTCAACACCTCGCAGCCCAGGGCTTTGGCCTGGCCTACCATGGCGTCGAGCGTGGCGGGCGAACAGCCATAAGGGCCAAAATCATCCGCCACTTCGTGCGTGTTGACGATCAGCCAGCCACCCCGTGCCGTATCGGTCAGCGCGGCCTGCCACTGATCGTCAGCCAGCGTGCTGCCGTACAGACGATAGCTGCCCAGCATCGAAAGATCCACTTCGCCACGGTGCAACCCATTGCCGGTGACGCGCGAGGAACGAAAGCGTGGTCCGCACACGCGCTTGGCCCCGAAACTGTAGGCGCCGAACGGATAGGCAAAATTCATGCGGCGGGTGTCCACGCCGAATTGCTGCAGAAATGCGGCATTTCGATCCAGTTCGGCACGCAGTGCGTCGGGCGAGGCCCGGTCATAACGCTGGTGCGAAAACCCGTGACAGGCCAGTTCGTGTCCTGCTTCATGCAGGGCCTTCAAATGGGCAGCGCTATGGCAGGGGCGGCCTTCTTCGATGCGATCGGTCAGGCCGCCGGCCACATAGAACGTGCCACGTGCGCCGTGACGCGCCAGAATCGCCGCACCTTCCTCGCAGGCCGACACCGGCGCGTCGTCGAAGGTGAAGCTCACCATCCGGGCACCAGGCTTCAAGGTGGCGGGTTTACGCAAGGCCATGCCGGCAAGTTTGCGGCTGACTCGCATGACAAGATCGGCCATGCTTTTTCTCCACGATATCAGTATCGTTCGATTATGCCCCGGCTTGGGGCGACTGACACCGGCCTGTTGCGCCTTGGGTGAATTCCGTTGACCAGACATCCACAAAACTACCTTCCTGCATTAGATGGCATGCGTGCGCTGTCGATTCTGTTGGTATTTGTCTCGCACGCATGGCTGGGTCACATCGTGCCCGGCGGCCTGGGTGTCACGGTGTTTTTCTTCATCAGCGGTTTCATCATCACGCGGCTGATGCTGGCCGAATTCAAACGTGAAGACGCCATCGACATCCGCGCCTTTTATGTGCGCCGCTTCTTTCGTCTGACACCTGCCCTGGTGGTTTACGTTTTATGTTGCCTGGTGGCGATGTGGGTCGTGGGGGCACGTGTGCGCGGCATCGAGCTGGCGGCCGTGTTCTTTTACTTTGCCAATTTCTATGAAATTTTCGTCGGTTTTGGCGTCGGGGAATCGCTTTATCCGCTGGGCATCACCTGGTCGCTGGCCGTGGAAGAGCACTATTACTTTGTTTATCCGCTGCTGTTCACACTGCTGGCCGCCCACACCCGGCGCTTTCTGTCCGTGCTGATCGTCACCTGCGTGTTGGTGCTGTGCTGGCGCATTTATCTGGATGTGATCGTCGGCCTGGATCCCGTGCATGCCGATCGCATCTACAAGGGCACTGACACCCGTTTTGATTCGATTCTGTATGGCGCGATCTTCGCGTTGCTGCTTGATCGCGTGCCACGGGCTGCTGCGTTTCTGGCGCGGCCGGCGGTGTTCTTCGCCGGCCTGATTCTGTTGCTCGTTACCTTGCTCGTGCGCCATCCCGTGTTTCAGGAAACACTGCGCTATTCCCTGCAGGGGATAGCGATTATGGCGATGACTTCTGTCGCGGTGTTCAGGCCCGGCATCATTCAGCGTGTGCTGTCTACGCCATTACTGACCTACATCGGCAGGATCAGCTACTCGCTCTATCTCTATCACTGGCTGGTGCTGGGACTGGTCAATCATTATCTGAGTGACCAGAGCTATGTGCTGCGATTCCTCGTGCTGGCGGTCGTCTCGGTTGCCGCGTCGCACCTGTCCTATCATCTGGTGGAAATCCCGGGGCAGCGGCTGCGCACGCGTTTCCTGTCGTCGGGCAAACGACTCGCCTGATACGTTCCATGCCTAAGAATAGAAGCAGGTCGAACGCCGAGCGCTCATACGTCGGCGCGCGGCGAGGCCTCCCTTTGCGTCTGGACCACAACGCTCAGTTGTCGCAATACGACGCTTCCACATATTTCGGTGGTTCGCACTCCGGGTTCCACAGCAGCCTGGCAGCGCGCCCGTTGTTGTCGAAAGAAAACACCACGCCCAGTCGCGCCACGTTCTGCCTGTAACTGGCGCTCTCGTTGCGACCGTCCGTGCGATCGTGATAGCCATCCACGACCACCAGCACGTTGTCGCGAGCGGCCCATTCCACACGAACGCCGGTGCGGTACAACCGTGCGCTATCGGCCACGGCCCCTGCAATCGGCGTGTCTTTCTGGTTCTCGGCCACCATGTTGAACGAAAAGCGTGTTTTGTCCGTCATCTTGTAGCGAAATGATCCGCGTATGCCGGTGACCGTGGAATAAAGCGTCGTAGGGCTGTCATCATTGGCGTAAGGGCGGCGCCACATGTTCAGATCGAAACGCGTTTTAGCCGAATAGTCCCACCCGGCCTTCAGATCAAGGGTCAGCAGGCGTTCATCACGTTCCGACAGTTTGCTGTAATCGCGTTGCAGGTAGCCAATCCGGGCGCCGAACGTGGTCTTGGCGCTGTAGTCCCACTGGCCGCCGATGAACACTTCACGGTCGCGATAGCGGTTGTCGATCAGGTCGGTCCAGAACGGGGTGCGATCGCGGTAATACACGTTGGCCTGGCGAATACCGCCCCGCAGAAACGAATTGCCGTGTCCGCTATACACAAACGCCGCCTGCCAGCCGTCTTCGTTGCGGTTGTACAGTGTGCGATTGTCGGGCAGATCGTAGTCCACCTTGCCCTGGTTCAGCGTGATGACCGGCAGCTCCAGGCTTTCGGTAATGCGCATGCCTGCCTGCACGCTCACACCGTCGGTTTGCACCATGTCGCGATCGGGAAACGTGCGGTTCAGATAGTTGTACAGGCGATTGTCGTACATGTAATCGACCCGCCCATTGAACAGGTCGCCTGCGTGCCAGCGCAGGGTCGCATCCAGTCGTTTGGCCTGGTGATCCAGCTGATCGAAGTGCGAATAATTGGCGTCGTTCACCGTTCCCGACACATCCAGGCGGGTGCGTTCCGATAACAGCGGAATAATCGCTGCCGCGCGCACACCATTGACCAGCACGACATCGCTTTCGCGGCGAGGGCGGTCAGCCTGCGAGAAGCGAAACGGGTTGCTCTGGTATTGCGGGTAAGTCTGCGCCTGAAAGCTGTACTCGATGCCTTCCGGAAATTCGGTGGCCTGCGCGCCATGGCTCAGACCTGCTGCGGCGAGCGCGCCGCTCACAAGCTGCATCCGATATCGCGTGAATGTGCGGCGGGTCATTGCACGACCTCGGGCATGGCCACCACCTCGTACCACGGGCCTACCGCCCCGTGTTCGGTGGTCAGCCTGACCTGCAGCACACCATCGCGCACCGACACTGCGTCGGCCGCCAGCGCTGACCCTCGTGTGCCATCGGTGGCCAGGGGATAGACCGTCCAACGTGCGCGATCGCCAGACATCGCGGCACCGCTTGCGTCCTGGGCGCGCTTCAACGTCACGTTCGCCGGGGCATATTCCAGCCACATCGGGCCGGTGGCATCACGCGGACCGCCTGGGCCTGCCGTGCCCTGTTCGTCGGGCGCAAGCAGGGTGAACTCGCCCGCGCGCTTCAAGGCTTTGGGCCGCAAGGGCTGGCTGCCGGGTTCCGAGCCGCGCGTGCCCGCCACGTGCGTAATCAGCAGGTGTCTGGACTGGGTCAGCGGTTCGCGATCCAGCGCGCTGATCAGCGTGGTTGCATAACCGCGGGCGGTGGTGTCTAGCGTCAGTGTCATCGGGCCAGCATAATAGGTTTTGCCTTTGTCCTGACGACCGATGATCCCTGCGACAAACGGCGTGTCCAGCGCGAACAGGTCATTCGATTTGCCGTTCTCGAACGCCCAGTCATAAGGTATCCAGGCGGTCTGCCCAGCACGAAACAACTCGGCCGATTGCCCGGTCAGTGCCATTTTGGCGGGGTCGCCACTGAGTGTGAAGCTGTCGGCGGCACGGTTCCACACCTTGCCATCCGCATAATCGAAAAAGTACAGCGCATCCCAGTCGCCCGCCAGCGCCATGGCGGCGACCACCGGCATGATGGCCCCGCCTTGCTGGTTGGGATAGGCCATGTTGTATTCGCTCATGGCCCAGGGACGCGTGGGGTCACGTCGTTTGTGCGAGACCGCCAGTTTCTGCATGCCGGTTCGCGTCAAATCATTGTTCCGAAAATGCCAGTCGGTTCGTGACCACGCAACGCCCGGAAAGTCGTAGTGATCGATGTAGAAGTGCTCGTCCAAATAATCCATATCGGCGTGCGACTGCACATAAGCCTGCCCGCCATATCCCATTTGCGTGCCGGTCACCGGCACCGGCCACCCGGCCGCGCGTTGCACCACATTGCGCAATTCGTTCAGGTATTCGCGATCCATGTCACGCAGGAAAGCGGCAAAGGTTTCGCCTCGCACGGCCATTACCGCAGTGAACTGCAGGTCGGCGTAGGCATCGCTCGCACCGGGTTCACGTTTTCTCAGCCACTCGCGCCACCGCAGGCCGAGCGCGTCGCGCCATGGGCGGGTCAGCGCCGCGCTCAGGCGGCCGCGTTCGTAGGTATACAGCAGCGACGACTCATTGTTGATTTCCACCATTGCCAGCACCGGGTTGCGCACCAGGTCCAGCCGTTCGATCAATGCACGGGCGTATTGCGCCTGCAGTTCGCGCATGCGTGGATGAAAGATGTGCAATGGTGCCGTCTCGCCACTGGGGGGCAGTTCGGGCACATCGTCCACCAGGCTGCGAAAGGGATAGCCCACACGCAGATTCAGGTCGACATAAATGCCTTCCTGCGCCAGCGCCGCGATGAATGTCTTCAGCCGTTGCACGGCCTGGGTGTTGAATGTGGGGAAGGGGCCATCGGTCAGGATGCTCTCCGGGGTGGCCGCACGTCCCGGTTTGGTGTCCATGTGATGCAGGCGCACGCCGTTGAACCCGAGTATGCGCAGTCGGCGCGCCAGGACAGGCGCCATCTCCGCAGACGGGAAGTTGGCGGCGAAGCTCAGGTTGATGCCGTAGATTTTCAGGCGTTCACCAGTGGGCGACGCATCGCTGCCCGTGCCGACCCGAACGAAGTGCGGGCCTGCACGCACGATCCGGTCCTGTGCCGTGATGGGGCGCGCGGGCAGGCGCCGGGACACATCGGGCGCACCCGTGAAATCCGGGTCGAGATCAAAACGGTAGAACAGCGTTCCGGGCTCGCCGGCAGGTGCGACCAGGTCGGCATGCGCGGGGGCCGCAGCCATGGTCAGGACAGTCATCGCCACGCAGCAGGCGCGTTTGATCTGCAGTCGCCCCATCATGCCGGCACCGCCACCAGGCTCGTCTGCCGTTCATCACGGCGGTAACGCGCCAGGCTCATCGAGGCATCCACCAGCAAATAAATGAACAGCAGGTTCTGCGCGACCACCCCGCGCAACAGCCCCGATTCCGAAAAATTGCTCACCAGCAGGAACAGCAGCAGCGTCCAGTGCAGCAGTGCCCGGTCGCGGTCAAAGCGCAGCAGGCGGCCCAGCGTCAACATGTAGTGCACCAGCATCCCGGCGAACAGACCCAGGCCCACAAAGCCGATCTCGTTGATCAGATCAAGATAACCGTTATGCGCCTGGAAAATGTTGTGCCATCCCTCCAGGTGGTGGGTCACCACATCCGACGGGCTGCCCGGCCCGGCCCAGAACGAGCCATAGCCGATTCCGAGGATGGGGTGGTGGGCGATTTCCTGAATTACCAGCGCCCAGATCACGTCGCGCCCGGTCAGGTTACTGCTCTTGCCGGTCAGTGCCCCCACCACGCTGAACATCTCTTCCCAGGTCGGCAACCTGCCCATAGTCACATAGAACGCGTGCAAGGCCAGCACCAGCACCACTGACACCACCAGGGCCACGCGCGAGTAAAGGAAGTCGCCGCGCGGCACCCGCTTGCGCAGCATGATCAGAATCATCATGCCCATCACGGCGGTCAGCAAGGCGGTGCTGCTTTTGGCCATGACCAGAATGAACAGCGAGAACAACAGCCCCACTACCCGCACCTTCACGGGCAGATACATGCGTGTGAACCCCGACACCCACAGCAGCACCATGATGGCCGCGACCATGCCCAGCGTGTTCTTGTGCTGCGTAATACCGCGCCAGGCATTGCCCAGAAGCGGGTCCACGCCGATGCGCGGCAGCAGCACGCTGACCACCATCGACAGGGCCATGATCACCAGCATGGTGATGCCTACCAGGCGACGCCAGTCCATTCTGTGCGGCAACCGGTCGTGCACCACAATGGCCAGAATCGTCAAGCCAGCCAACTGAATGGATTTCTTCAGTGCGGTAATGGGCAAAGGAGACCACAGCACACTGGCAAAGCACAGCACCACCATCATGATCAGAAAAGGATTCAGTTCACGCACCCTGAACCAGATCGTGTCGAAGCGGCGCAGCAGCAAAATGCCGCTGAACAGAAACAGCGACCCCCACTGCAGCTGAAACATCAGCGAGCCCTCGACCGACACTGAGGTCGTGCCATAGGTGTCCCACGAAAAGTTCACGGGCAGCAGCGAGAACGCAAGACTGGCGGCGACCATCGTATAAACGAGGGCGCGCTCCCAGAAGGGCAGCGGGGTGTTAACCGGGCTGCTTGCCGTATTCATGGTAACGATGCCCGATCAGGACACTGAGTTTGCCCAGCTGGGCCATGGCCACGCGGCACCAGCGCACCGAACGCGACCGCGAGACCGGCAGAAGGACCAATCCGAGGACTGCGGCAATCAACAATTGCACCACGGCACGGGCGAGCAACACGCCCACGCTGAAGGCGCCGCCCAGTCCGCTTGCGGCCTGCCATTCCGAACGCAGATACGTCTGACCAACGCGATAGGAGCGGCGCAGCAGCCACTTCAATGTGGCGCGATCGGCGGGCACCTCTTCGAACACTTCGGCCTCATCGCACCACACGAAGCGTGCACCGCTGGCGGCCAGCGTTCTGAACAGGCGGGTGTCTTCCCCTCCGGTGTTGCCGAACGACAGATCGAACGGCCCGGGCAGGGGGGCCAGCAGGCTGCGGGCCAGCAGCACGTTGCCCGTGCGTGCCTCATTCACAGGAACAGTGGCACCTGTCGTAAAGCGTTGTCGCTCGAAGTACTTGCCTGCAATCATCCAGGCGGGTGTGTCAGGACGATACGTGGCCACAACCGGTGCAAACACCACATCGGCCTGCGTCGACGCCTTGGTATCGATCAGTGCCTGCAACCACTGCGGCGAGGGAATTTCGTCGTCATCGATGAAGGCGAGCAGGGTGCCTGTGGCCAGGCCCACCACGGCATTACGCGCCATGGCGATATTGGGCTGCGGCACGTGGGCCCAGCGCAGTGGCACGCCCAGCGTGTGTTCGTGCTTGTGCAGCACCGGCTCGGCGCTATGGGCGGGATCATTGTCGGCCACCAGGATCTCGCACGTACGGCCTTGCGCCTGCGCAGCCAGTAGCGGCAGCAGCCGGTCCAGTAGCGCGGGTCTGCGGAACGTGCAGATGCAAATGCTGATGTCCATATCCGTCATGCTCCAGGGGAATTCGAGGATGGCGCGGGGGCAGAGGTTGCGGCGGTGGCGTCAGCCGTCCTTGTGCGGCGCAGCTGCTGCACGCGCCACCAGCCGATCACCATGTTGGTGCCCTCGACAATGATCAATGCCCACACGGCACCGGCCGCACCCAGCATTGGAATCAGAATCGCCGCCCCGGCCATCATCAGAAACAGCGCCACCAGGCTTTGTCCGAACAGAAAACGGTATTCGCCCAGGCTGGAGAGCCATGTCGTGCTGACCCAGCGCACCACATTGAAGGCGAAATACAGCCCCCACAGGCTAAGCAAAGGACCTACATCGTGGTATTGCGGCCCCAGCACATACTTTTGCAGCAACGGGAACGCCACCAGCAGCACGCCGACATAACCCAGGGTCAGCACTTCCAGTCCGAGTGATGAACCGACCGCCATACGGGTCAAATCGCGTTCGCGCCCGTCGGCTTGCCAGCGGGTGATCACCGGGCGCGCCACCCGACCCCAGGCCACGGTCAACAGTGCCACCGGCATCAGCAGCAGCCGCGCCGCATTCAGGTCGGCCGCCGCCGTCACGCCCAGAAACGCCGCCGCCAGATACAGGTAGCTATAGCTGGCCACCCAGGCCACAATGCCACCGGGCAAGGCCCACCTGCCAGCCGACCAGATGGCGGCGACCGCATTGCGATAGGCTTGCCGGTCATGCGCGACCTTCTCGGTGGACAGCGGGCCGTCGGCAAACACGCCCACCAGATTGGCCAACGCCAGTGCCGTCAGCACCGCAGGCACGGTCAGCCCGTCAAGCGGCACCAGCGCGCCCACGGCCAGGGCCATCGCTACGCAATAAAATCCATCCAGACGCACCACGCGGGCGGGCGTCCCCTCGATGAAACGCACTGTGCGGCGGTACTCGCGCCACGACGTGCTGTACAGATAAAACGCGAAAGCCAGGCCTGCCAGCACCGGTGAGGCGTGCGGCAGCGACAGGCCGATGATCACGGCCGACCCGACTCCGAACAGCACTGCCAGCACCAGCGCACAGCGGCGCTGGAACCGATGTAGGTGCGCAATCAGGCGCGTGCGGGCCGGGCCATCGAGCGAGGGCGCAAGCGTGGTCAGCGGGTTGCTCACCACCGACTCCAGCACGCTCACGAAGAACAGGCCCACCGTGTAGAGCTGCGCATACAGCCCATAGGTTTCTTTGGTGGCCAGGCGGATCAGCAGAATGCCGAGCGCAAAATTCAGCGCGCTCAACAGGCTTTGGTCCAGCAATGACAGCACCGACTGGTGCAGCAAGCGACGTGGTTTTTGCTCGGTAGGCATCGGCCGCGTCCTAGCTCAGGCGCGGCGGGCGCAACGCCAGTGATTGACGCAGCGACATGGGGTGGGGGTGCAGATTGTGCAGGCAGCCCAGTACGTTGGCATGGGCCTCACGCATCAGATCACGCGTTTGCGCGAGTTCCGCCAGATACGATACATCCTGTCGTGCCACCAGCACGCACGCATCCGTTTGCGGGGCGATTACCTGGGCATCGGGATAAGTCAGCGCACGCGGCGTGTCCACGATCACGACATCGGCTTCGGATAGCCAGCGCGCAAACAGCGGCGCCGCCACTGGGGCATGCCACAACGCCAGCGGGTCTTTGTGCACGTCGGGCAGGGCCCCCGCGGCCACTACCCGCAAATCGGTTCCCGTGTGCCAGGCTGTGCCGCAATCGATGTCTGCGCGACCGTCCAGCATGGCGGCGACACCCGGCTCATTGGACAGGCCGAACCAGTCGTGCAGACGAGGATGGCGCAAGTCGCCGTCAACCAGAATGCAGCTGCGCCCCATCCTGGCATAGGCAATGGCCAGCCACGCCGCCATATGGCTGCGGCCCTCGCCGTTGCGGGGGCTGACAATGGACAGTGAAAACGGCTTGCCTGCCGGCATGCGTGCTTCCAGCCCCAGGGCCGTGCGCTGCAAGTCCGTCATATCCGAGGCGTTGGCCTTGCCCGAGCGCGCGCCGAAAGCTTTGGAGAAAAAAGTGCTCATGCCAGGCGCTCCAGCTTGGGGGTGCGACGAACCGGACCCAGTGCGGTCAGGCCCAGGCTGCGTTCGATATCGTCACGACTGCGCAGTCGACGGTTGCTCAGCTCCAGGAACAACGCCAGGCCAAAGCCCGCAAACAGCCCTGCCATCAGCCCGGCAATCGTATTGATGCGCCGGCTCGGCTTGGTATAGGTCTCGGGTGTTTGTGCGGCCCTAAGGACCATCAGGTTGCTGGGCGCCACGTTGGTGGAAATCAGCAGGTCACCGTAACGCTGCGATGCTGACTCGAAACTGCGTTGCGCGTTTTCCAGCTGACGCAACAGCGATGCGCGTGTGGCACTGTATTCTTGCGTCTTCAAAATGCCGCCGCGACGCGTGTCCACTTCTTTCTGCACCAGTCGTTCCTGTTCGGCCAGTTCCAGCGGCAGTTGACGCATGGCGTCGAGTGCTCGCGTCGACTCGCGATCCAGGTCGCGACGCAGGCTGGCCCGTTCGCTTTCCAGTGCGCGCAGTTGCGGGTTGCCGCTGCCCAGCACGCCCGGGCCGCGCGCCGACGCCAACTGGCGCTCGACGTCGGTCAGCTTGCCCTTGATGTTGGCGATGTCGCCGCGGGTGGCGATCTCGGCAATGTCGGCCGGCGCCATGCCCGCCTTCAACTGAGCCGAAATGCTGTCCCAGCGCGCCTGCGCACGCTGTCGGTCCACCTGCACGCTCACCAGCTTGGACAAGGTGTTGGACAGATCGCCCACCGACACATTCTCACCACTGCTGGTCGTAATCAGACCTTGTTCACGCTCGAAGTCATTCAACTTGCGCTGGGCTTCATCGGCTTGTTGCCGCATCTTGGCCAACTGGCCATCGTAGAGCGACACACGTTCACGCCCCGCGCGCTGACCCAGTTCCGCCGTCAGGCTGAAATAGGCCTGCACCACCGCGTTGGCCGCATCGCGCGCGCCTTCAGGCGATCCTCCGTTATATCGAACCTGCAACACGCGGCTGCTGCCCTGGTTCACGACCTCGACACGGCGATTCACGCTGTTGATCAGCTCGCGATAGGCGCGCAGGCGCTGCGCCTCGTTCATATCGGCCGTCTGCCTGCGAAACTCCGGGGTCTGCGCGAGGCCCAATGCGTCCACCACGCGGTTGGACACCTCGTAGCTCTCAATCAGCGCAATCTGGTCTTCCATATAACTGGTGTCCAGCATGGGCGAGAACTGACGCGTGCTGATCGGATCATTGCTCTGATAGTCCACATACACATCGGAGGACGCCCGATAGGTCTTGGGCAGCACCAGCGTGGCGGCCAGCGACAGCAGCATCAGTGCCAGACCGCACAGCACGATCATCCATCGGCGCGACCAGATCATGGCGGCCAGCTGGCCGGCAGACAGGCTTGTTTCAGAAGTAGAGTGTTGATTCACGCGCATTCCTTGCGTGGGCGGGCTGCGCCCGGATAGCTGGACATCAAAAGAAACGCTCGTCCACGTGGATCACGTCACCCGGCAGTACCGGATCGGTCAGTGTCGCCTTCAATGTCTCTTCGCGCTCGGTGCCGGGCACCTTGCGATTGATGGTAATGCGTCGCTCCGAGGCCCGTTGCGACAGGCCACCGCCAAGCGACACCGCACGCATCACAGTCAGACCATCCTCCATGGGATAGGCCCCGGCACGCGCCACTTCGCCATAAATAAAAAAGCGCTTGGCCGGCCCGATATACACCACATCGCCTGCGACCAGCGGCACATCCTGCACCGCGCGCGACAGCGCCTGGCGGCCGCCCACGTAGAGTTCCAGGCGGGACTGCGATGCGCCGGGTTCCACCGCGTTGGGCGAAGTTGATTTGCGCAACAGCACAGCCGTGTCGTCGGCGGTTTCTTTCAGGCCACCTGCCATCGCCAGCAGTTCTAGCAGGCTGAGCTCGCCTTCCAGCGGATACCGGCCCGGGCGCATCACTTCACCCAGAATCGACGTCATCTGGCTACGCACCTGAAGCACTTCAACCGAAACCTGGGGGTCCTGCAGATAGTTCTTGCTGCGCAGGCCGGCGGCCACCTTGCCGGCCACCGTTGCTGGGGACATGCCGTTCACGGCAATGGAACCGACCACGGGAACGACGATATTGCCTGCCACACTCACCGTGATCGTGGCGGACAGCTCAGGCTGCCCGAACACCGTGACCTGAAGCGTGTCGCCCGGGCCTACAGCCGAAATCCCGCCGACCGGGCGCGTGGCGCTGTTGCTGCGTGCGGGCGTGGTGGCAATGCTGTCGGCAGGCATGCCGGGCAGGGCGGAAGACACGCTTACATTGCCGAACGGCGCAGCGCCGGAGATAGCAGCATTCTGTGCCCAGGCAGGCTGCACCGCCCCGACCAGGCAAAACGCCATGGCCAGCGCTGCAGCCCTTGCGGCCCGTGTCGCCGGCGATGGTGTCGACGCCACGTGGCTTGCGCTCGTTCCGATGTTGTTCGGCGTCAACGTCACGTGGCTTGCACTCGTCCTGATCTTGTTAGGCGTCAACGCCATGCCTTTGCCGATGAACGTGCGCCTGCCTGCCATCAGTGTCTGTGCACAAGCGGCCAAGGTACTGAATGTCGAAACAAGTGTTGCCGCGGATGAAGCCAGGCCAAGCGCCAAGCCGTTCTGTGGGCCGGTCGCTCCACCCGCGGCCGCACCGGATGCCGCGCCGCTTGCCGTACCGGAGGTCGTACCGCATGCCGCGCCGGAAACCGCACCGCTTGCCATGCGCGTTGCAGGGCGATAGGCGAATCGCCTGTTGATTACCACGGGAAAAGCATCAGCA
>Ga0075364_10001588_pt1 | contig 12422 bp, 10 predicted proteins | sample EndMetdeltDD1764_FD_71517 | JGI IMG/M metagenome (GOLD analysis project Ga0075364, IMG submission 71517) | Populus endosphere microbial communities from Tennessee, USA - Endosphere MetaG P. deltoides DD176-4 | ecosystem: Host-associated > Plants > Roots > Endosphere | place: USA: Tennessee... | reverse complement strand
GCCGTCGACGGCGAGCTATTCAGGCGCCTGCTACCGCTGGTGCTGGGGTCCGAGGTGGACGACGAGTTCGTTCCGCTGTTGCTCGAGCAGGGTGGCTTTCAGCTCTCACAGCCGACGCTGCCGCGCACGGTGCCAATCCCCGAAACGACGAACGTGGTCATCATCGGTGCGGGCATCGCCGGCATCATCGCCGGGCTCGCGGCCGCCGACGCCGGGGTTGGCTATGAGATCTTCGATCGCAATGACGAGGTCGGTGGCACGTGGTTGACCACGACCTACCCGGGCATCGGCGTCGACACTCCCTCGGCGTACTACTCGTTGTCGCGCGAGGTGAATCCGGAATGGACGAGCTATTACCCGCAGGGCGCCGAGTACCAGGCCTATCTGGTTGCGCTGGCCAACAAGTACGGATTGCGTGAGCACATACGATTCGGCACCGAGGTACAGGCGCTGTGGTGGGATGAGGACCGCGCGCAGTGGCAGATCCATTCGGTCGACCGCAGCGGTAACCGTGATGTCAGCCACGCGCGGGTGGTGATCACCGCCGCGGGCTACCTCAACCGGCCTCGTTGGCCGGAGCTGCCGGGCCGGGAGACGTTCGCAGGCACCAGCATTCACTCCGCACAGTGGGATGCGTCCCTGGATCTCGCCGGAAAGCGAGTCGCGATCATCGGCGCCGGCTGCACAGCGGTGCAGATCGTCGACGCCTGTGTCGATGAGGTCGAGCACCTCACCGTGTTTCAGCGGCAGCCACATTGGGTGGCGCCACGCAAGCGGTTGACCGACGATGTTCCCGAGTACCGGCGATACCTCGGTCGCCACGTGCCGTACTACGCCAACTGGAACAGGCTGAAGTCGTACTGGGCCACGGCGGACAACAACTATCCGGTCATCCTGCAGGATCCGGAGTGGGCGGAAACGCATTTATCGATTTCGCCCGCCAACGATGTGCTCTTGCGGATGTGCATGGACTACATCAAAACAACGTTCGGTGCGGGAACGGAACTGGCGAAAAAGGTAACCCCGGACTTTGCGCCCTACGGCAAGCGGATCATCCGCGACCCCGGCGGCTACTACGCGGCGCTGACCCGTAAACACGTCGACGTGGAAGCGAGTGAGCCGGCCGAGGTCAACGCGAAAGGTATTGTCACCTTGGACGGTCGGCAGATCGATCTCGACGTCATCATCTACGCCACCGGATACCACCTGGACTTCCTATCCACCATCGACATTCGTGGCCGCGGCGGGCGCAAGCTCACCGACGAATGGGGTGACAGCCCCCGCGCCTACCGCGGCGGCACCGTGCCGGGCTTTCCCAACTTGTTCATCAACTCGGCGCCGAACTACAGTCCCGGCCACGGCGCGGGCGCCAATTTCTCGATGGAAGTGCTGTCGCACTACATCATCGAGTGCCTACAGCTGATGGCGCTGCGTGGCGCGACGACGATGGAGGTCACGCGACGGGCCTACGACGACTACGTGGCCGGCATCGACGAGGCGATGGCCGGCACGGTGTGGTGTCACACCCCTAACGCGCACACCTATTACCGCTCCGGCTCGGGCCGGGTCGTGGTGGCCACCCCGTACCGCCTGGTGGACCTCTGGCACCAGCACCGAGCGCCGATCGAAGAGCACTTTGATTTGCGATGAGTCAATTACTCTCCGGTAGAACGGCTTTGGTTACCGGTAGTAGCCGGGGGATTGGCCGGGCGATCGCGCAGCGACTGGCTGCCGAGGGTGCCACGGTGGCAGTGACGGCGCGAGCCCACACACCCTCGCGGTCGATCCGGGCCGGGGTCGCTTCGGCGCTACCGGGGACGATCGATGAGACGATCGCTCTGATCGAGAACGCGGGGGGATCGGCGTTCGGGCTGGCCGTCGACCTCGAAGACGCGGGCGCCCGCGATGGACTGGTCGACCAGGTGCTCGACCACACCGGCCGCATCGACATCCTGGTCAACAATGCGGGCTTTGCCGACTACTCGGTAATCGAGGAGATGAGTCTGGAGACATTCGACCGCACCGTTGAGCACTACCTGCGTACGCCCTTCGTCCTGACGAAAGCTGCGGTGCCCCATATGCGTAAGCAAGGCGCGGGCTGGATCGTGAACATCGGCTCGGTGACGGGGGTGGCCCCGGCACGGCCGTACCGCGACTACAACAAAACCTCGGGTGACGTGATCTACGGGTCCATGAAGGCCGCGCTGCACCGCTTCACCCAGGGTGTCGCGGCCGAACTGCTCGACGCCAACATTGCGGTCAATTGCGTTGGGCCATCGACGTCGGTCCGTACACCCGGCGCGGCACAACTGATTCCAGAGTCCTTTCCGACCGAGCCGGTGGAATACCTGGCCGAGACAGTGCTGGCGATGTGTCACCTGCCCGCGGCCGAGCGCACCGGGTTGGTTGCGTTCAGCCTGCACTATCCATGGTCGCAGCAGTTGCACGTCCACACGTTGGACGGCAAAGGCGAGCTACCGCCGCTGGAGCCGCCGGCGACGGCCAATCCGAACATCCTGCCCGCGGGGATCTAGCAGGACTCAGCTCAGCACCGGGTCAGTGATCGCGCAGAAGCTGTGGCACACCGGATTCCGGACGATGACCTCGGGGCACTCGGGGTCGAACCAGCGGTCCACGACGGCCCAGTGGATCGGGTGCATCAGGTAGGGCCCCATCAGGCCTTCGACGTCGGTGAATTCCTGCTCGAACACGTGGGTCCACTCCGAGGTTCCGAGGGCCTCGTCGACACGGCTCAGTTGCCAGGCGGTGATCGTCTTGACGTACCGCGGCATCAAGCGCAGCTCATCCTCGAACCGGGCGCCGGTGTCGTCATCGGTGCCGGGAAGTACACACAGCAACAGCGTGCGATACACGGTGCCAGCGGCGCCGGTAGTGGAAGCTTCTCCTGAATAGCAGGCACCGTTGACACCGGTGATCGCGGGATCGGCCAGCATTGCCGCGAAATCTGGTGCCGCGGAACGCCATTCGCTTTCGGCATTGAAGCGCAAGTGCACCAGGACATCGCCGCCGTTGCGGGCGCCCGGCAGCGTCGGCTCGACGAGTTGGTGTCGCGCACCGGTGTTTGCGGCGATGGCGCGCGCGGCGGTGAGCACGCGGTCGCGGTCATCCTCGGCGACGTCGAGCAGCCGGGTAACGCTATACATCGCAGAGCATATCAACGTCGTCGGCCGCGGCGGCCACACTGCGCCTGCGCTTCTCGACGAGAGTGCCGATGCCTTCCCACCATGGCCCGAGGGTTGGGTCCGGCCGGCCCTGCCAAGTCATCTCCCACCACGCCTGCAGGCTGGGTAGTGACCAGGTGATGATCACGGTGTTGGATTGGTCGTCGAACCAGATCGGCGGGCTCACCAGGATGTCGCGCAGCGTCATGCCTCGATCGCGCGCGCCCGGGGCGTACTCCGTGAGGTAGGTGTCCACAAATTCCCTCGCACAACCGGGGCGCGTGATGACACGGTCAATGACAAATACCTCACCGTCAGCCATAGGCAAAGGGTATGGCTGCGGTCTCGCGTCGGGCACGCGAAGTCCCGTCCACCGGGAGGCATCGATTACCTAGGTGGGTGAGGCTAAACGAGGGCAAGCAGCTGAGCCAGCTTTACAGACGCCTGCTGCCGGGCTTTGTGCGCGAGGTCTAACACGGGCATCGTCATGAAACCGTGTATGCCACCGTCGAATTGGGCACGCAAAACGGGCACTCCGGCCTCCTCGAGCGCCGATGCGTAGGCAAGCCCCTCGTCGCGCAGCGGATCGTGACCCGCGATGACGACGACGGCGGCCGGCAGTCGTTGTAGATCGGCGTTCAGCGGCGTGGCATATGGGTGCGAACGGTCTGCCGTCGACGGCACGTACTGATCCCAATACCACTGCAGGGCCGGCTTCGGATTGTAATAGCCGTGGCCGAATGACCGGTACGACTCGGTCTCGAAATCCGCTGCGATAACGGGGTATAGGAGGAGCTGCGCGGCCAGCGCGGGGCCGTCGAGGTCGCGGGCCATCAGCGCGGTAACGGCGGCCAGGTTGCCGCCCGCGCTGTCACCGCCGACGACGACGCGGGCCGGATCACCACCGAAACGCGAGGCGTTGCGCTCGGCCCATTGGGTGGCTGCGTACAGATCTTCGGCTGCTGCGGGCCAGGGATGTTCGGGTGCCAAACGGTATGCCACCGAAACGACCACGGCGGGAAGGCGGTTGGCAAAATCACGGCACAGCCCGTCGTGACTGTCGAGGTCGCAGAACACGAATCCACCACCGTGCGCGAATACCAAAATAGGCAGGCTTACGCCCGCACTGCCGTGGGGGCGGTAGATGCGGATCGGGATGTCGCCGCCGGGGCCGGGGATTGTCTCGTTCCGAATTTCGGCCACTGGCTCGGGTTCGGTCGACGGCACGAATCGGGAGCGGATGGTCGCCCTGGCCTGCGCGCCCGTCATCGTGTGGACGGGCGGGAAGGCGGCGTCCAGCGTCTCGATCAGGGCAGCGATCTGTGGATCGAGGCTCACGCGTACTGGAGGGCAGGACGCGACGCCGGACGCGCCAGTCGCAATGGCCGCAGCGGCTGTAGGGTCGGCGCCACCCGCTGCGGGCCGTCTTCGACGTTGCGCCAGATGCCCATCGCGGTCATGCGTACCGGTGCGGCCAGGCGCTGATCGAACATCATGCGCGTCATCGGGCCGCACACCGACACCGCGGCGACAGCCTCACCCGGGCTCCCGATGGGGGCAGCGACACAACCGAATCCGAGCAGCGACTCCTCGCGTTCGAACGCGACACCGTGGGCGCGCACCTTGGCCAATTCGATTGCGAGTTGGGAGCCGTTAGCGATTGAGTACCGAGTCTTGCCCGCCCGCAGATCCACTTCGGCGGCCTCGTCACCGTAGGCGAGGATCGCCTTGCCGACGGCGGTGCAGTGCGCAGGCTGACGACCCCCGACTCGCGTGGGGATCGCACTGTTTGTCGGTTCGCCGACCTTGTCGAGATAGACCACATCGGGTCCGTCCAGAACCGCGAGGTGGACGACAAGCCCCGTGGCGCGGTGCAATTCGCCCAGCAGTGGGCTGGCCGCGCGCACCAGACGATCCTGGTGCACGGCCAGCGAACCCAGCTCCACCAGGCGCATGCCGAGCTCGTAGTCGCGGCCGCTGCGGCGCAGCCAGCGCAGCTGTACCAGGCGCTCGAGCATCCGATGCGCCGACGAGCGCGGCAGGCCAGTGCGGCGGACGATCTGTGCCAGCGTCAGCCGTCCCGGTCCGTCGAACGCGTCGAGGACCAGCGAGATGCGGTCGATGACGGCAGTGGGTGTTGTTGGTTGGGCGGTCGCGACGGCGTCGATTCGTGACATCGGTGTCCTCAAAGGTTCTATAACTGGCTGGCATATTCCTATTAGGAATACATGGTTCCCACCATACGTCTGCGGCCGCTGTCACACAAGACACGAAAAAGCGCCGCCCAGACGTGGTTGTTCGACGGCCGGCCGACGGATCAGCGCAGGTCAGCCCTTCGCAGCAGAGCGGCCCGCACGGCGGCCGTAGAAGCTGCCGTCGCCGAGCGAGATGCCGCTGGCGTAACCCCACGCGGCCAGTCCTGCGGTCGAACGCCCCGCGGCGAAGAGGCCGGGGATGGGCTCACCGCTGACGTGCAGGACCCCGGCATCCAGCGAGGTGCGCAGGCCGCCGAGGGTGAAGCCGCCGGTGTTTTCCCGCAGGTCGATCGCGCCGACCGGGGAGCCGATCGGTTTGAGCCACTCCGGCTTCTTGTGCAGCAGCGGGTCCTCGCCACGCGCGGCGCCGTCGTTGTAGGCGGCCACGGTCGCCTGCAGCGAACCGGGTGGCAGCCCCATGTCGCGCTCCAGGTCGGCGACGGTGTCGGCCACCCAGGTCGCCGGGCGCAGCATGAACTTCGGTGACCACGACGCGTTCGCCTCTTCGTTGGCGTCGTTGTCGATGATCAGGTACGCGGTGTTGTCCTGGTGGTAGAGCGTGAGCTGGCCGATCCGGCCGGGGTAGGTGTCCTCGGCGACGTAGCGCTGACCGCGGCCATTGACCAGGATGCCGCGCACCAACTGCTGCGGGTCGATGAAGATCGCGACCTCGGTGGCGTCCATGTGGGCCAGGTCGGCGCCCAGCGCCTGAGCCATCCGGATCGCCTGCCCGTCGTGCTGCTCGATCGAGGCGGCCGGTCGCCCGGCGATGCGCGGGGCGTACTGCGCCACCATCGCGTCGTTGTAGGCGAAGCTGCCCATCGCCAGCACGACTCCGCTTCGCGCGCGAATCGCCAGCTCAGTGCCGTACCGGCGGGCGCGCAGGCCAACCACCCGCCCGTCGGATTCGACGATCAGCGACTGCACCCGCACGTCGTAGAGGGCGCGCGCGCCGGCCGCGGTGGCGGTCTCGACGAGGGGCTTCATCAGCATGTAGCCGGCGCTGGCTTCGCCCTGCTTCTTGTTCGACATCTGCGGGACATGCCCGCGCGGGGCTGGCGTGGCGATGGTGTTGAACGGGTAGGCGTTTTCGCCCCCGCTGTACATCAGGCCCTGATCGCCCATCGGCTCCCAGCCGGGCTCGGCGAAGAACTCCGCCTTGAACGGCACACCGCAGCCGACCAGCCAGTCGAAGTGTGCGACGCTGCCGGCGCAGTAATCGGCGATTCGGTCCTCGTCGGCACCGGGGCCCATCGCAACGTTGAGAAACGCAGTCATGTTTTCGACGGAATCGCTGAAGCCACATGCCTTTTGCAGCGCGGTGCCACCGCCGAGGTAGATGAATCCGCCCGCCATCGCCGCCGCTCCGCCCCAGGATCCGGTGCGTTCTGCGACCAGGACGTCGGCGCCGGAGCGGGCCGCTTCAACCGCGGCTGCTGCGCCGGCCACCCCGTAACCGGCGATCACGACGTCGGCCTCGTCATCCCACGAGGTGATCGACGAGGCCGCGACGGGTTTGACGTCGGTGTCGGGCGTCATAACCGCATCGCCGCGGGCATCTCGCCGACCCACTGATGGCCCCAGTAGCTGTCGGCCGTGATTTCCTCTGCGGTGTAATAGCTTTCGTCGACCCGCATGCCGTCGGTGCCGAACTCGATGTCCCAGTCACCCGGTGCGCGGACGTAGAACGAGATCATCTTGTCGTTGGTGTGGCGCCCGAGGGTGGACGACAACTGGAAGCCCTCGGCGTTGACGCGGTCCAGCGCCCGACCGACCGCGTCGAGGGCGTCGACCTCGACCATGATGTGGACGAGGCGCGGGTCGCGCTGGTGGGCGGCGGGGACGATGGCCATGCTGTGGTGTCGCTCGTTGATGCCGAGGAAGCGAACCCGCACCGGGCCAAACTCTTTCGGCAGCGGTACCCGGAACGCGCCGCGGGATCGGAAACCCAGCACTTCGGTGTAGAAGTCGAACAGTCCGTTGGGATCGGTGGCCGGCACGACGACGTGGCCCAGTCCCTGATCGCCGGTGACGAATTTCGCGCCGAACGGGGTGATCACCGGGCTGTGGTCAAGCACCGCGCCGTGAAATACCTCGATTGTGTTGCCCGCCGGGTCCTCGAACGTGATGACCTCTTCCACCCGGCGGGCCTCGGCCTCGTCGGCGGATAGTTGCTTCAACGGCACCCCGGCACCGTCGAGGGCCGCCTTGACCCGTTGCAGTGCCGGGTGGTCGCGGACTTCCCAGCCGATGGTGAGAACCCGGTCCGTCTCACCGGGCACCACGATCAGCCGGGCCGCCCGCTCGTCCATCCGCAGGTACAGCGCGGACGGGTCGGGGCCCTTGCCCTCCGCGAAGCCCAGCACCCCGAAGGCGAACTGGCGCCAGCGCTCGATGTCGTTGGTCGAAATGGTGATGTAGCCAAGGCTTTTCAGGTCGCTCACCGTCGTGCTCCTAAATCAGGGCCCGCAGCGGACCCAGCGGCGGCTCGATGCCGAGCGAACTCAGCGCCGACGCGTGGTAGGTGGTACCGGGCATGTGGATCGCGTGCAGTTGGCCGACGTGCGCGTCACGCCAGTACCGCTGCAGCGGCTTGTCCATGCGTGCCGCGTTGCCGCCCGAGCGGGCGAAGATCTCGTCGACCGCCGATACCGCGCGCCACACCGCGCGCACCTGCGTCCGCCGACCTGCTGCGCGGTCCGCGAACGACACGTCCTTGCCGGCGGCGACCATGTCGTAGATGCGGTCGACGTTGGCCAGCAGTTCCTGGCGGGCGGCATTGATGTCGGCTGCGGCCTCGCCGATGGCGAACATGACGTAGGGGTCGTCCTTGATCGCGGTTCCGGTGGCGCCGACGCGCTCCCGCTGGTAGTCCAGATGCGCGGCGAGTGCTCCCTCGGCGATGCCGATGGTCGCCGAGGAGATGCCGAGCGGGAACATCGTCGACCACGGCATCAGGTACAGCGGCTCGGTCATCCCGGCCTCGCGCTGCGCGGTGCCGTCCATGACCTTCGTCGCGTCCATCGTCCGGTAGGTCGGGACGAACGCGTCCTTGACGATGACGTCCTTGGAGCCGGTTCCGCGCAGCCCCACCACATTCCACGAGTCCTCGACGATCTCGTAGTCCTTGCGCGGCAGGATCATGTGCAGCATCTGGGGCGGCATCAACGGGATGCCCTCGGCATTGGCGAGCATCGCGCCCAGGATGATCCAGTCGCAATGGTCGGTGCCCGAGCTGAACTGCCAGCGGCCGTTGAAGATGTAGCCGCCAGCCCCCCCGTCAATGGGCTTGGCCACCCCCTGCGGCGCGTACGGGGACGCCATCCAGGTGTCGACGTCGTCGGCCCAGATCTCGGCGGGCACCTTCGGATCGGCGTAGGCCAACTGGTAGGGGTGCACGCCGACGACGCCGACGATCCAGCCGGCGGCCGGATCCAACGCCGCGGTGGCCATCACCGTCTCGGCCCACTCGCGGGGGTGGGCCTCGAACCCGCCGTACTGCTTGGTCTGCAGCAGCCGGATCAGGCCGGCCCCCTTCATGGCTTTGACGGTGTTGTCGGTGAGCCGGCCAATCGTCTCGGCTTCGGCGGCCTGCTCGCGCAATTGGTCGGCCATGGCCATTACCCGGTCAAGTACCCGCTCGCTCATGCTGTCGTCCTAACGTGTGTGGGCTTATTAATGGTCTACCGCAGTCCGTGCCGCGACTCGCGGGCGATCCCGGTGAGCGGACGTACCGGTCAGAATCAGGCCGCCCCGACCACGCGCGCCCGGTGGTCGGGAAAACGCGATCGCATCGCCCGGTGACCGGGAGGACAGCGGTGCGACACAGCGACCGTCCCTACAGTGAGCGTCTGTGAACGATCCCCTGGATGCGCTCGTGGTGGGCGCCGGATTCGCCGGCCTCTACGCGCTGCACAAGCTGCGCAGCCAAGGGCTCTCGGTCCGGGTGATCGAGTCCGCGCCCGAGCTGGGCGGCACCTGGTACCACAATCGCTATCCGGGCGCGCGTTGCGACGTCGAGAGCATCGATTACAGCTATTCGTTCTCGGTCGAACTGCAGCAGAAATGGAACTGGACCGAGAAGTACGCCACCCAGGCCGAGATCCTGCGCTACCTGAACTGGGTTGCCGACCGGCTCGACCTGCGCCGCGAGATCACGTTCAACACCCGAGCGGTCTCGGCGGTGCTGGACGAATCGACGTTGCGTTGGACGGTTACCACGGATGGCGGTGAGGTGCTCACGGCACGGTTCTGCCTCATGGCCACCGGACCGTTGTCGGCCGCGATGACCCCGAAGTTCAGCGGCCTCGACACCTTCGCCGGCGAGATCTACCACACCGCACGCTGGCCTCATCACAGCGTCGACTTCTCCGGCAAGCGGGTGGCGGTCGTCGGCACCGGATCGTCTGGTATCCAATCGATTCCGATCATCGCCGAGCAGGCCGCGCACCTCCGCGTATTCCAGCGCACCCCCAACTACAGCATTCCGGCGGGCAACAAACCGCTGTCCGCCGAGGAACTCGACGACATCAAGGCTGGCTACGCGGAACGTCGGCGGCTGTCGTGGCGCAGCGGCGGGGGATCACCGCACATCACCGCCGCGAAGCGGACCATGGAATTCACTCCCGAAGAACGCCGGGCGGCATTCGAAAGGCGATGGCAGCTGGGCGGTGTGCTGTTCTCCAAGACCTTCCCCGACCAGCTGTCCGACCTCGCCGCCAACGACGAGGCCCGCAAGTTCTACGAGGAGAAAATCCGCGCGGTCATCGACGATCCGGCCATCGCCGATGTGCTGATTCCCACGGACCACCCCATCGGAACCAAGCGAATCTGCACCGACAGCAACTACTTTCAGACCTTCAACAGGTCCAACGTGTCGCTCGTCAGCGTGCGCGCCACCCCGATCGAATCGGTCGATGCTACCGGCGTCAACACCACCGACGCCCACTACGGCCTCGACATGATCGTCTTCGCCACGGGATTCGACGCGTTGACCGGGGCGCTGACCAATATCGATATCGTCGGCCGCGACGGGATGAAGCTGCGCGACGACTGGGCGCACGGACCCCGCACCTATCTGGGTTTGGGCGTGCACGGTTTCCCCAACCTGTTTCTGATCTCGGGCCCCGGAGCTCCGGCGGTGCTGGCGAACATGGTGCTGCACGCGGAGGCACAGGTGAACTGGATCGCCGAGGCCATCACCTACGTCGACAACCACGGTTACGCCGCGATCGAGGCCACACGGGACAGCGTGGATGGCTGGGGTGCCGAATGCGCCCGTCGCGCCGAGGCGACGCTGTTCCCCAAGGCGAACTCCTGGTACATGGGCGCGAACGTGCCGGGAAAGCCCAGGGGGTTCATGCTATTCGTCGGGGGCTTCGCGACGTACAACGACATCTGCGCCGAGGTCGCCGACGCCGGCTACAAGGGATTCGATCTCGTCAAGCCGCCACGATGAACGGTTTGTCGGCCCTTTAGGTGCGTGACAGAAACGCCAGCACCGTACTCTCGAACGCCTCCTTGGCCTCGATCATCGCCCAATGCCCGGAGTTGGGAAATATATGCAGTTCCGCGTTGGGGATGGTTCGCATCGGGATGAGCGCCATGTCGGGCGGGCTCACCCTGTCGTCGCGGCCCCACGTCAGCAGGGTCGGCGCCGCCAGCTTGTGCATCACCGCCCACGGCATCGGCCGGTCCGAGGCCGCCATCGCGGCGTTCATCGCGGCGAACGGCGCCTTGCCGTACATGCGGCGGGCAGCGGCCAGTGTCTCGGGGTCGGTGGCCAGCTGCCATCGTTCCTCGATGAGTTCGTCGGTGACCAGCGACTGGTCGTACACCATCGATTTGAGCCAGTCGACGAGCCGCTGTCGGGTCGGGTCCTCGACGAACTCCTGCAGCAGCCGGATGCCCTCGCTGGGGCTGGGGCTGAAGATGTTGGTGCCGACGCCGCCGATCGTCACCAGCCGGTCGACGCGGTCCGGATTCTGGATGGCGAAGTTGATGCCGACGCCGCCACCCATCGAGTTGCCGACGATGTGCACCTTCTCGACGCCCACCGCGTCCAGGAAGGGTGCGACGGTGCCGAATGCGGTAACCATCGGGTGCCCACCGAAGTCGTCGCTGACCCCGAAGCCGGGGAATTCCAGGATCAGGCAGCGGAAGTGCTCGGCGAAGGCGGGTAGTACGCCACGGAAGTTGCGCCAACCGGTGACCCCCGGCCCGGAGCCGTGCAGGAACAGCAACACTGGAGCGCCGCCGGCGCCGGCGTCGTAGTAGCGCAAAGCGCCTTTCGGGGTGCTGATTTCGCGTAGGTCTTGTTCGACGGCCACAGCGCCTACCGTAGCTGCTCGGTCGGCACCGCATAGCGCTCCTGGTAGGCGCGCACCCGGTCGCGGACCTCGCGGGCGTCCAGGCCGGTGTCCGACCAGGTGTAGCGGCCGCGTCCGCCGTCACCGGGATGTGCCGTTAGGAAGTCGCGCATCCTCTGTGCGGCATCAGGTTTCAGTTCCCGGCCCAGCTTGGCGTAGATATCGCCGATCGTGGCCCAGGGATCCTTCATGAAATCGGTGAACAGCACGTCGATCGCGCGGCCGGCGGGCACGGCGCCGCCGTCGCGCAGCGCCATCCCGCGCTCGAGGCCGACGACGATCTCTTCATAGGACTGCGCCGCGCACTCGGCGATGCTGGACTCGTTGCTGCACATCCGGCGTAGGTGATGGGTCAGCGCGGCGATCGACGAGATGACGTTTAGCGGGTCGCGGTGCGTCTGCACGATCAACGCGTCGGGGTACTCGGCCAGCAGCGCATCGAGCTGCCACAGGTGCGCCGGCGATTTCAGGAGCCACTGACCGGGAACGCCAGACTGCAGGTGCTGCAAGAAGATTCGGTGGAAGCGGTAGGCGCCGGCGTAGTTCGCGTCATACAGCAGCCAGTGGGAGTAGCTCGGCAGGCGGTATTGCACCGGAAAGATCATGCTGGTGAATTC
>Ga0075364_10001587_pt1 | contig 12423 bp, 11 predicted proteins | sample EndMetdeltDD1764_FD_71517 | JGI IMG/M metagenome (GOLD analysis project Ga0075364, IMG submission 71517) | Populus endosphere microbial communities from Tennessee, USA - Endosphere MetaG P. deltoides DD176-4 | ecosystem: Host-associated > Plants > Roots > Endosphere | place: USA: Tennessee... | reverse complement strand
GCTGGCACGCCCCTGCAGCCAGCGGGCCGGCGTGCGCGCACGGTTAATGCGCATACCGGCGGTCATGCCGCTGCTGGGCATCGGTCCGGTGGCAGCCGCTACCTGGCACCCGCGACCCGAAGGCGGCCCATCGACAGCGACCGTCCTGCAGAACGCGCGCCGTCGCGCAGGTCGACGCGGTGCGCATCATCGCGTGATGCGGCATGCCCGAGCGCAGCCAGGACCGGGCCGGCTGCGCCCCCATCGGCCGGGCATGCGCGGCGGCGGCGCGCGTGCCCGGCATCCATCACGCCGGCGACGCCGCCGGGTTGAGCGTGTAGGTCCCGTACACCGTCGCCTCGGCCAGCACATGGCCGTGCATCGCCGCGAACACGTCGGCCGCGGTGAAGCGCTCCGGCACGTCCAGCCGGTCCACATCCAGCGCGAACAGGCGGAAGAAGTAGCGGTGCAGGCGCAGGTCATTGAACGGCGGATACGGACCGTCGTAGCCGCGGTACTCGCCCTGCAGGTCGGCGTTGCCGGCGAACCAGCCGGTGTAGTCGTTCAGGCCCTGGCGTGCGCCGGCAGGCCCGGCAGGCGCCTGCTTGCCGCGCGCGGTGAAGCCAGCGCTGCAGCTGCCCGCGGCGATCGTGCGCAGGTCGGCCGGCAGATCGACGACGGTCCAGTGCACGAAGTCGCCGCGCGGCTGCTCGACCGGGATCTGCAGGTCGTCGCGGCCGACCGTCTCGGGCACCGTCGGCGCGTCCGGATCGATGCACAGCAGCGCGAACGAGCGGGTCCCGGCCGGGACCTCGTCCCAGGCCAGGTGCGGGTTGCGGTTGCCGGCGAAGCCGTCGGGGCCACCGGCGGCGAATTCGGCCGCGATCGGGCCGCGGGGTTCGAAACTGTCGCTCCAGATATGCATCGTCTTCTCCTCGGAATCAGGTGTCGGAATAGCCGAGCCGCACCGCGACCGGCGTCAGCACGGCGAACGCATCGCCCAGCTCGGCGCCGTAGGCGCGCCAGCGGCCGGGCGGCAGGCGCCGCTGTGGCGGGAGCGCCGGCACGTCCGGCACTCCGGCACCCAGCACTTCGGCCAGCTGGTTGATCAGCAGCTGCGGATGCAGCAGCGATTCGTCGACGCGCAGGATCGTCACTGGATACGCGCCGCACTGCTCCAGATCGACCAGCTGGGTCAGCGCCTGCGACAGCCAGTGCGCCGCCGCTGGCGGCTCACCGGGAGCCAACGGCAGTGGGCTGCCGAAGGCCAGCCAGTCGAGCAGCATGTCGCGCGGATCACGAATCGCAGTCAGCAGGCGACCGGTGGGGAGCCCCTCGCGCAGAACCGGCACCAGCGCATTGTCCCACCAGGGCAGCCAGTCGATGACGTGATCGCTGGACGCGCCACGCGCGCGCAGACCATCGCGCCACTGCGCCAGCACCTCGTCACCACGCAGCATCCCATCCACCAGGCGTTGCGCGGTTTCCTTCCATTGCAGGGGGTCGGCAGGAGACGTCGGGCCAAAGCGGTCGACCAGTACCGGCGCCCCCAAGCGACCCATGACATCGGCCAGCCGCTCGATGCCCGACCCCGGAGCGCCCCACAGCAGCAAGGTACGCGCCGGCCCCGACATTGGGTCTGCCGGGGCAGATCCGGCCACGTCGGCGTGCGTGATCGTCGGCAATGCCATCCGCTGTCCCAGCGGCTCGCGATGCTGCGCGGCCCAGATGCGTACCGCATCCGCGGTACGTGCGTGCCGGTCCAGCAGCCAGCCTTTCCAGCTGCGGAGATCGTGCACGCCGTCGGCCAAGGTACCGGCGATCAGCGCATCCGCACGTTCCATCGCGGCATCCGGCTCGGCGGCCATCATCGATTCGACGATGACCTGTTCGGCCACGACATGGCGGGGGTCGAGCGCGACCAGTGCACGTGCGAAACGCTCCGACTCCGACGCATCGCCTGCGTGACCGGCGCACATCAGGCCAGCCTCCAGTGCAGGCCCATGCTCGGGCATCGCCGTATTCCAGCGCCGCACCACGTCCAGCGCCGCGGAGCTTCCCGGCACTTCGAGCAGCAGGCGCGTGGCCCAGAGGTCGGAAACCGTCGCATGCGTGGCCAGCGCAGCCTCAAGTGTTGCCTGCGCCTCCTGTCCACCCTCGAGACGCCAGACCGCCAGCAGCGTCTGGAGCACGCGGCGATCGCCCGGGTGCCGTGCCAGCAGGAGGCGGAGATGCAGCAGCGCCTGCGCGGTGCGGCCCGCCTGGAGTTCGTAGGACACCGCGACCAGGCGCAGTTCGTCCGCATCGCCGGCGTCTGCCTGCAGCAGCGGCCCCAGCAGATCAGCCGCTTCGGCCGGACGGCCCTGCAGCTGCGCCAGACGCGCGATCACCGCACGCACCGCATGTTGGTCGGGGCGCGCTTCCAGCAGACGCCGGAACGCCTGTTCGGCGAACGCCCAGTGCCGCTTCGCAAGATAGGCTGCACCCAGAATCGACAGCAATTGCGGATCGCTCCCGAGCGCCTCCATGTTCGATGTCGCCAGCTTCAGGGCACGGTCGACATCACCGCGTCGCAGCGCGATGGCCGCATCGATGGAGATCAACTGCGGATCGCCAGGGGCGATCCGGGTGGCGACCGTTCCAAGACGTTCGGCCTCGTCGACGTCGCCACGCGCAAGCGCGAGCTGCGCCTTGACCACATAGGCCGGGAACAGGTTGGGATCGAGCCCGAGGCTGTGAGCGAGCGCTGCCTGCGCATCATCGAGCTTCCTTACCCGGGCCAGAAGCGCGCCGCGCTGCAGATGCAGCCCGGCGTCGTCGGGCGCCAGTTCGATCGCACGGTCGATGCTGGCGAGGGCCTCCTCGCCAAGGCCGGCCTCCGCCAACGCCATGCCCAGCCCGCGCAGTGCATCGACGCTGGTGGGTGCGGTATCGACCCAACCCCTCGCCGTGGCCAGCGCCTCGTCGATGGCGCCGCGCTGGAGGGCGTCGCGAACTCTGTCCTGCATCCGGGTTTTCCAAGGCGAAAACCCGCAGTGTAGCCTGCCCGCTCAACCCGCCGGCAAGGCCGCGCCCAGGCGCTCGGCGACCCAGCGTTCGGCGAAACCGTCGCCACGCAGGCTTTCGACGAAGGCGCAATGACCGCCCCAGTGCGCGACCTCGAGCCGGGCCGCCTCCGGCAGCGTCCAGCTCCGGAAATGGTCGCAGGGGATCACCGGATCGTCCTCGGCCATCAGGATGTCGGCCGGCACCTGCAGCTCGCGCAGGCGTTCGCCGGCGATCGAGTAGCTGTCGAAGTAGGCGTCCAGGCTGGCGAAGCCGGCGTGGCGCTGCGCCAGCCAGCCCATCAGGCTGCGCATGTCCAGCGCCAGTGTCGCATCGTCGTAGGCGTGCAGGTCCGGGAACAGCGCGCGCTTGCGCAGCAGCGAGCTGCGCCACTTGCGGCGGAAGTACCAGTCGTAGATCTGCGGCGCCTGCTCCATGCTCAGCATCGTCGCCGCCGGGTCGACCAGCGGGCAGACCGCGGCGATCCTGCGCAGCGGCAGGCCGGCCACCGCCGCGCGCAGGCCCAGCCGCAGCGCGAAGTTGCCGCCCAGCGAATAGCCGGCCACGACCAGGTCGTGGACGCGGAAGCGGCGCACCATGTCGGCCGCCGCATGCACGACCTCGTCGATGCGGTTGGAGTGGAACAGGTCGCGGTTGAGGTGGTGGGTGTCGCCGTGGTCGCGGAAATTGAGCCGGAACACGTCGAAGCCATCGGCCAGCAGGCGTGCGGCGGTCAGGCGCATGTAACCGGACTCGGCGCTGCCCTCCCAGCCGTGCAGCAGCAGTGCCATCCCGCGCGGCGTGCACCCGGGCAGCGTGCTGTGCCATCCCTGCAGGCGGACATCGCCACCGCCGTCGAGGATATGGTCGCTGGTCGAGGCGCCGAGTTCGGCCAGCGCCTGCAGGCCGCGCCGGCGCCGCAGGCTGCTCGACCCCAGCACCGATTGCAGGTGCGGGTTGCGCAGCAGACGTGGCGGCCGGTAGTCGGCGGCATTCAGCATGGGCGGCGTTCCGTGACGTAAGCCGTCATTACTGCACCGCACCACGCGCGCCGCAAGTGCCCGCCGTGCGGTTCAGCGTTCCATCACCGCCAGGATCCGTTCGCGCGACAGCTCGGCCATGCGCCGACGTCCATCGAGTTCGCCCGGCGGGATCGGCGCCAGGAAGTGCACCTCGGTCAACCGCGCCGGCTCGCCGAGCAGGCGCAGGAAATTGGCGAAGAAGCTCTCCCGCGGGCCGAACGCGACCACGGTCTGCGCGCTGCCGTCGACGCCGTAACGCAACGCCACCGGCTGCACCGGCACCTGCGCCTCGACCGCCGCCTGGAAGATGCGCGCATGGAACGGACCGACCTCCTCGCCGCCGCGGGTGCGCCCTTCCGGGAACACGCCGACGCCCTTGCCTTCGCGCAGGCGCTGGACCATCTGCTCGAGCACGCCGGTGAGCGAGTCGGTGCTGCCGCGCTGGTGATAGATGGTCTGCCCCTGCGTGGCCAGCCAGCCGACCACCGGCCAGTCGGCGATCTCGCGCTTGGCCACGAACCCCATCATCCGCTGGCTGTGCAGCACCTCGATGTCGACCCAGCTGACGTGGTTGGCGACGAACAGGGCGGCCCCCTGCAGCGGCGTTCCGAACCGCCGCAGGCGGAACCCGAAGATCCACATCAGCCCGCTCGACCACGCCCTGACCGCGCGGTCGGCAAGCCGCTCGTCGCCGACCTGGCGTGCGGCCAGTGGCGGCAGCAGGCACAGCAGCGTCAACGGCAGGCAGACCAGCAGGTGCAGCGCCAGCAGCGGCAGGCGAAGCAGATAGCGCAGCGGACGCATGACGCCGCCAGCGGTGGCGGCGCGGGTGGGGGGCTGGTTCATGGGCACGCACGATACCGGATGGCCGACGGCTTGCGTATCGGCCATGTCCCCACGCGACGCCGACGCGGCGCGGTCAGGCCGCACCGGCCATCGGCACCACCGCCAGGGTCAGCCGCGACACGCAGGTCGGGCGGCCGCGCGCATCCTCGATGCGGATGTCCCAGACCTGGGTGCTGCGGCCGACGTGCACCGCGCGCGCGGTGCCGGTGACGATGCCCTCGTGCACCGCACGCAGGTGGTTGGCATTGATCTCCAGGCCCACCGCCATCCGCTCGCGCGTATCCAGGCACAGGTTGCCGGCGCTGCTGCCCAGGGTCTCGGCCAGCACCACCGACGCGCCGCCATGCAGCAGGCCGTACGGCTGGCGGGTGCGCGGATCGACCGGCATCGTCGCGCGCAGCCAGTCGCTGCCGGCTTCGGTGAAGACGATGCCCAGATGCTCGATCAGCGTCCCCTGCGAGAGGCGGTTGAGGTCGTCGACGGAAACGGGAGCGAGAAAGGCCATCGCGAAGATCCGGGAAGCGGCGAGCCGGGGATTATCGCCCAACGCCGTGCTACAGGATCGGTACCAGTCCCGCACCGAACGCGGTCAGCATCCGGGTGAACAGGGTCTTGGGCCCCATCCGCACCTCGGGGAAATCGCCGACCGGCTGGTAGCACTGGTGGAACCGCGGATCGCGGCGCGGCAGCGGCTGCGGACAGTCCGGGCCGGGCACGAACGCGTAGTTGGTGGCATAGCGCCATGGCCAGATGTCGAGCACCGGCGAGGCCTCCAGCACCTTGCCCATGCTGTAGTTCAGCCCCGACAGCACCGGCGGCTTGACCCGCGGCGCGATCGTCCAGGAGTTGCCCGGCGCGATGTCGCGCTCGATGCTGGCCGCCAGCGCCTGTGCGAACGCCGGATCCTCGATCACCACCACCGCCTCGGTGTTGTAGTTCTCGCTGCGCGGATCGAAGTTGTGGGTGCCGATGATGCCGATCCGGCGGTCGATCACCAGCGACTTGGCGTGCAGGCCCATGCGCGGCCCATCGCGGGTCACCGGCACCGGCCGGTTCGCCGGCCGGCTGGCGCGCAGGAACGACGGCCGGGTCTCGGTGCGCAGCTTGTCCTGCACCTGGCGGTCCTCGCCACCACCGCTCCCGCGGCTGCCGCCCACGCTGCCGCCAGGCAGTTCGCTGCGCGCCACCCTCGACTCGCTCTCGTCGCCCGGCTGCCAGGCCGCCAGCGCCTGGTCGACCGGCGGATCCTCGGGAAACGGCTTGTACTCGAAGATGTCGAACCCCAGCTCGCGCACGTGCCGGCGTTTGTACTTGTAGGTCAGCGCATAGACGATCGGGTTGTCGGTGGCCGCCAGGCTGTTGGTGGACACCCGGACCCGTGGCGCCGACTCGCGCGCGCGCAGCTGCCCGAACAGCGCGCGGGCATGGTCGGACAGCACCAGGTAGGGCGTCTGCAGCAGGATCTCGTCCTGCGCCTGCGCGATCAGTTCGCCCAGCCCGGCCGATCCGGCATTCTCCGGGGTCGGGTCGTCATGGTGCTTCTGCGGCAGGTCGGCCAGGTACTCGACCGCACCGACCGGCAGCGCATGCGCGACCAGGCGCTCGTGCACCACCTGCGGATCGCTGGCCAGCGCCGACATCCGCGCCAGCCGGCCCGGGCGGCGCGGCGTCGCCTCCGGCATGGCCGGCACGCCGGAGTCCAGCAGCAGCCGGCCGATGTCGCGCAGGCGCTCGACCGGCACGCTGCGCGGGTCGTTCCAGTAGGCGTCGAAGTTGCGCTCCATCGCATGCACTTCCGGCCCTGCCACCAGCACGTCGCGGTCGCGGAAGTTGTACTCGCCGTCCCAGTCGTAATAGTCGTCCTGGTAGTTGCGCCCACCCGCGATGCCGATCGCGTCGTCGACCACCAGCAGCTTGTTGTGCATGCGCTGGTTGAACCGGCGGAAGCAGCAGAGCACGCTGGCCGAGTAATGCAGGTAGTTCGGCGTGGCCAGGTCGAAGGTCGGGTTGTAGATCCGCAGTTCGAGATTGCGGTGCGTGCCGGCCAGCGCGCCGAGGATCTTCAGGTCGGCGATCGCCGACAGCTGGTCGATCAGCAGCCGCACGCGCACGCCGCGCCGTGCCGCGGCGATCAGTTCGTCCAGCACCAGGCGGGCGCTGTCGTCCTTGTCGAAGATGTAGGTCTGCAGGTCGATCCGGCGGGTCGCGCTGCGGATCACGTTCAGCCGCGCCAGCAGCGCGTCGCCGCCCTCGTCCAGGATCAGCGCGTAATGCCGCGGCTGGGCTGCGGTCGAATCGGCGAAGGCCTGCCCGGCCAGGGTGCGCAGCGGCGAGCGCTCGGCGCAGCGGTCGGCGCGATCGCAGGTCAGCGCGGTCTCGCGCGCCTCGACCGCGATCGCGACCGCACGCTCGCGCTCGGCCGTCGACAGGGTGCTGCACGCACCGGCCAGCAATGGCGCCAGCAGCACCAGGACGCGGAGGATCGGGTTCACGGCGTCGCGCGCTCCGCCAGCCGTACCTGCATCACGAAGCGCACGCGCTCGGACAGCGCGAGCTGCCAGTCATCCATGCCGTAGCGGCTGCGGCGGATGTCGCCTTCGACCACCACGTCGCAGTCGTGGCCGGGCCGCGCGCAGGTCGCAGGCTGCATGTCCAGGGTTTCCTCCTTGTGGATGCCGCGCAGGGTCAGGGTGCCGCGCAACTCGCCGCCGGTGCGCAGCAGCGTGGCCGGATACGGGTCGGAGACGAACTCCATCCACGGATGGCGGACCGTGTCGAAGAAGCGGTCGCTGCGCATCCAGTCGGTGTAACGCGGCCCGCGTGGAATCTCGGCCGCGGCCGTGGCGATGCGCAAGCGTACCCGATGCCGGCCGTCAGGCAAGGTGTCCACGCTGCCCTCGAAGCGCGGGAAGCGACCTTCCAGCCGCTGTCCCAGCCGGGTCCTGACCTCGAACCCGAGGGTGCTGCGGGTCTCGTCGATCCGCTCGACCGGCAGTGGCGCCGGCTCGGCCGAGGCCGCCGCAAGCCCCGGCAGCAGGGCGAGCCAGCAGGCCAGCGCGATCCGCATGGGATCAGGGCCACCAGAAGGCGTCGAGGCGTCCGATCCCCGGTTCGATCGCGGCCTGCGCCGGCAGCGACAGCACCACCACCGCAGCGGTGGGCATGCCGCGGTAGTCGCCGGACTGGCCGCTGTGCAGCAGCGCCACCAGCCGTTCCATGCCGGGATTGTGGCCGACCAGCAGCAGCCGCTCGACGTCCCGGTGGGCATCGACCAGCCCCATCAGCGTGCCGGGCGTGGCCTCGTAGATCGAGGGCTCCAGGCGCTGCTCGACGTAGCCGTTGATGTCGAGCACCGCTTCGAGGGTTTCGCGGGTGCGGCGCGCCGGCGAGCACAGGATGCGGTCCGGCAGCAGGCCCTGCTCGGCCAGCCAGCGCCCGGCCGCCTCGGCCTCGGCCAGCCCCTGCGGCGACAGCGGGCGGTCCAGGTCGGCCTGGCCGGGACCGGCGGGTTCGGCATTGGCGTGGCGCAGCAGGATCAGTTGACGCATGCAGGTTCTCCGAGAAATCGTGTCAGGCCCTGGTGAGCCATTTCAGCAAGGGCTCCCAGTCCGCCTGATGATCGCGCACGTGGGCCGACTGATAGTCGAACAGACTGCGCCCCAGGCCGACAAGCACCACGTACGCCTGGGTGTCGCGCAGTTGGGCCACGACCGGGTATGGCCAGGTCCTGAGCATCTCCAGCGCCTGCTGGGACGCGTTGGTCCAGGGCTTGGTCCGGTTCAGCACCAGCCCGACCGGCAGCTTGCGCGCATGCACGCGCTGCACCTTGGCCAGGGTGTTGAGGAAGCCGACCGTGGCCTCGATGTCCAGCGCCGACGGCTGGACCGGCACGACGATCGCGTCGGCATGTTCGATGAAGTGCTCCAGGTCCTCGGCCAGCGCGCCGGCGGGCGCATCGATGACCACCTGGTCGGCGTCGTCCGGCAGCCAGGTCCGCCAGGCGCGCCGGCGGCTGGCGTCGATCGGCAGGACCGCGCTGTCCAGGGCGGCCCGGCGTTCGGCCCAGCGGGTGGCCGAGTGCTGCGGATCGGCGTCGGCCAGCACCGTGCGTCGGCCCTGCAGCGCGGAGTGCGCCGCCAGATGGGTGGCGATGGTGGTCTTGCCCACCCCGCCCTTGGAACCGGCCACCAGGATCGTCTTCATCTACGGGTTCTCCGGACAGGCTGGGCGCAGGGTACACCGCGGCCGGTGAGGGCGGTAGGAAGGCCGGCCGGCCTGCTATCGTGGCCGCCCCACGCACCGGATGCGCCATGAGCCAGCTGCAGGACCTGACCGCCCTGATCCGCGCCAACACCGCGCTGATCGTCATCGAAACCCTCGATGAGGACCGGGTGGTCGACCTGTTCCGGCAGGCGCTGATGCAGACCTGGCGCGCACTGCACCGCTGGACGATCACCGAGGGCCTGCGCCGCCTCGACCTGGACCGCGAGGACGCCGCCGAGGGCCCGCCCGATGCCAGCTACGCGCTGCACGCGATCCGCCAGGCGCCGCAGCGCGGCATCTACCTGCTGCTCGATTTCCACCCCTACCTGGGCTACGCCAGCCACCAGCGCCTGCTGCGCGACATCATCCAGCGCCGCGGCTGCGAGCCGCATGTGGTGGTGCTGGTCGGGCGCAGGGTCGAGCTGCCGGCCGACCTGGAACCGCTGGCGGTGCGCTTCGTGCCGCGTCTTCCCGATGCCAACGCGCTGCTGAAGATGGTCCGCGAGGAGGCCACCGCCTACGCGCGCGAGCATGGCGGACGCCGGGTCGAAGCCGAGGAGGACGCGGTCCGCCAGATCGTGCGCCACCTGCAGGGCCTGGACCTGACCGATGCGCGCCGCATCGCCCGCCAGCTGATCCATGCCGACGGCGCGCTGACCGCCTCCGACCTGCCGCAGCTGGCGAAGCTGAAGTTCGAGCTGCTCAACCGCAGCGGCCACCTGCATTACGAATACGACACTGCCGGCATGGACGAGGTCGCCGGTGCGCGGCGACTCAAGCGCTGGATCGGCCAGCGCCGGCCGGTGTTCGCCGCGGCCAGTCCTCCGCCCGGGCTGGAGCCGCCGAAGGGCGTGCTGCTGCTGGGCGTGCAGGGCTGCGGCAAGTCGCTGCTGGCCAAGGCCATCGCCGGCGGCTTCGGCGTACCGCTGCTGCGCCTGGATTTCGGCACGCTGTACGCCAAGTACCACGGCGAGACCGAGAAGAACCTGCGCGATGCGCTGGCATCGGCCGACCAGCTGGCACCGTGCGTGCTGTGGATCGACGAGATCGAGAAGGGCCTGGCCGGCGACGGCGGCGACAGCGATGGCGGCGTGTCGCGGCGCGTGCTCGGCTACCTGCTGACCTGGATGGCCGAGCGCAGGACGCCGGTGTTCCTGGTGGCCACCGCCAACCAGGTCCAGCACCTGCCGCCCGAACTGCTGCGCAAGGGCCGCTTCGACGAGATCTTCTTCGTCGACCTGCCCGATGCCGACACCCGGGTCGAACTGCTGCGCCTGCACCTGCGCAACCGCGGACTGGATCCGGACGGCTTCCAGCTGCCGGCGCTGGCCGCGGCCGCCGACGGCTTCTCCGGCGCCGAGATCGAGCAGGCCATCGTCTCCGGCCTGTACGCCGCGCACGCCGAACAGCGGCGGCTGGACACCCCGCTGCTGATGGACGAACTGCGCAGCACGCGGCCGCTGTCGGTGGTGATGGCCGAACAGGTCGCCGCGCTGCGCGCCTGGGCAGCCGAGCGGACCGTACCGGCGGATTGAACGCCGGCATGGCGCTGGCCGGCGCCATGCCGGCCAGCAGCCGCGGCTCAATCGCCCCGTGCCGCCTCGGGTTCCGGTTCGCGCCCCTCGACGATCAGCCTCCGCAGGCGTGCATCGTCAGGCAGCCAACCGTCCGGCGCCTGACGCGGCAGACCGGCGGCTGCGAGGCGATCGCCCAGCGCGGCAAGCTCGCCGGCCTCGATGAAACGTTCGAAATAGTCCAACGGCAGGACCTCGCCAGGCACGACCGGCACGTGCTGACGCAGCCAGGCATTCTGCCGCAGGCGCTCGCGCCAGACGTGCCGATCGGCCTGGTCGGTCTGCAACCCGGAGATCTCGACGCCCGACGCCACGGCAATCGATGCCTCCATCAGCGAACGCCCTTCCGCCAGACGCGCATACATGCGCAGGCAATCGTCGCGCCGCTCCTGCGCGTCGGCCCGGCAGAACCGCGTCAGGTGCGCGGTGGCGGGGAGAACGAACGCCGTTGCAACAGCCAGCGCGCTGACACCAGCGACATCTGCCACCGTCACCGGGCGGCCGAAATCGAACAGTTCGCCCACCATCCCGGCCACCTCCGGACTCGGTGCAGGTACCTGCATCGCCCGCAGTTCGGCGTACAGCAGCCGCGTCCAGCCGTTGAACGGATCGAGCACGCGGTCACTGTCCACGGCCGCGTGCAGATGCGCGGCTGCGGCGGACGCGTCGCCGCGCCCGATCGCCGCGGACAGCGCCAACAGCCGCACGTCCAGATCCTCGCCGACAAGCCCCTTCAGCGCGGCCAGGACAGCCTCCTGATCGCAGGCCGGATCGGTGCTGCAGCGGGTCGCCTGGAGCCACAGCACCAGCGGATCGCCGGTTCCCCGCGTCACGGCGCGCGCAAGCCAGACGTCCCGCGGCAGCTCCTCGCTGCTGCCATCGGGCGCCATCGCCATCGGCGACAGCAGTGCCGCAACCGCCAGGCTGCGCGCATCGTCTGCGGCGGCCAACCCACGCAGATGCGCGCGGACCGCTTGGGCATGGGCTGTCTGCCATTCAATCAGCAGCGGCGGCAGCGCATCATCCTCGGACGCCGATCCCACTGCCGGCGCCACGTGCACTGGCGCGGCCACCGGCACCACCGGATCGGACGCCGCAGCGTCAGCCGCGATCAGCAACGCGGCGATGCATCCGACCAGCATCCCATGTCGACGCCGCATGCCCGTTCCCTCCATCGACCGACGCCTTGTCCAGTGCATGCGATGACGATAGCACCCCGCCCACACAGGTGCGTGCGGCAGCGCTCAACCGGGCAGCCGTGCCAGCAGCCAGGCCCACGCCGGCAGCGTGACCAGGCACAGCACGATCCCATAACCGACCAGCGCAGCGGCCAGACGTGGCGCCAGCCCATGCGCCATCGCGAGCGCGGCGGCCGAGATCATCGTCGGCATCGCCGACTCCAGCACGTTCGCGCGCAGCATCAGGTCCTGCATCCCGAACAGCAGCGAAAGCGGCAGCGCGATGGCCGGCATCACCAGCAGCTTCAGCACCAGTCCGGTCGCCAGTGGTCCCAGCTCCTCGCGTGGCAGCCGCAGCCGGATCGACAGGCCCACCGCCAGCATCACCAGCGGCAGCATCGCCTCGGACAGGCGGCGCAGGCCCGCGCCGATCCAGTCCGGAGGCTGCGCCGGCATCACGGTGAGCCCCAGCAGCAGCGCCCACAGCGGCGGGAACCGGACGATGCGCAGCAGGAT
>Ga0075364_10001586_pt1 | contig 12428 bp, 10 predicted proteins | sample EndMetdeltDD1764_FD_71517 | JGI IMG/M metagenome (GOLD analysis project Ga0075364, IMG submission 71517) | Populus endosphere microbial communities from Tennessee, USA - Endosphere MetaG P. deltoides DD176-4 | ecosystem: Host-associated > Plants > Roots > Endosphere | place: USA: Tennessee... | reverse complement strand
GCATTGGGCGAGCATACCGATCAGTTCCTGCGTTGATTTTGCATCCGCGACATGCCGTCGCGGATGTGTTTGCCCGTCCAGAGATCCGCCACAAGGATCCGCCACTTGTCATTTTGGAGCAGAGACCATGAAGCCGCATCGTTTGTTCGTCCCCGCGTTGCTGGCCAGCGCGTGCCTGACCGGTCACGCGTTCGCGCAGAGCCCGCCCCCTTTTCGAATCGGTGCCATCGTCGACATGTCGGGGGTGTACTCGGCCCACGGCGGGCCCGGCATGGTCACTGCCGTGAACATGGCAGTGGAAGATTTCGGCGGCAAGGTCCTGGATCGCAAGATCGAGGTGCTCAGCGCCAATTACCAGAACAAGGTGGACATCGCCTCGGCGCGCGCGCGCCAGTGGTATGACCAGGACGATGTGAAAATGATCATCGAATCCACCGATTCGGCTGCGGCACTGGCGCTGCAGGCGCTGGGCCGCGAGAAGAAACGCATCACCATCTTCGCCGGGTCGGCATCCTCGAACCTGACCAATGCGCAGTGTTCGCCCTACGGCATCCACTACGTCTATGACACCTATGCGCTGTCGCGCGGCACGGGTCAGGCGGTCACGCAGGCAGGCGGCGACAGCTGGTTCTTCATCACTGCGGACTACGCTTTCGGGCAAAGCCTGGAGGCAGACACCTCGGCCGTGGTCACCAAGAACGGCGGCAAGATCGTGGGCCGGGTGCGCGCGCCGCTGTCGACCAGCGATTTCTCCTCTTATCTGCTGCAGGCCCAGGCGTCGGGCGCCAAAGTCATCGGTCTGGCCAACGCCGGCACCGATACGCAGACCTCGGTACGCCAGGCGTCCGAGTTCGGCATCACCCAGAGTGGACAGAAGCTGGCCACGCTGCTGGTCTTCCTGCATGACGTCAAAGGCATGGGCCTGCAGTCGGCACAGGGTGTGCAGTTCACCGACGGCTTCTATTGGGATCGCAATGACGAGACCCGCAGTTGGTCCAAGCGCTTCTTTGATCGCCACAAGACCATGCCGTCCATGGTGCAGGCCGGCGCCTACTCGGCGACCATGCATTATCTGAAAGCGGTGCAGGCCGCCGGTACCGACGATGCCGACCGCGTGGCCGCGCAGATGAAGGACACCGAGATCAACGACTTCTTCGCCCGTCCGGGCAAGATCCGGGTGGACGGCCGCATGGTGCACGACATGTACCTGGCCGAAGCCAAGAAGCCGGCTGAGTCCAAGGGAGACTGGGATCTGCTGAAGATCAACGCCACGATTCCCGGCGAGCAGGCCTACCGCCCGCTGTCCGAAAGTGTCTGCCCGCTGGTCAAGGCGGCAGGCTGAATCCCGCTCAGACGCCGACCGGCAGACGTGGCCGGTCGGCGTCGACCGGATGCAGCGTGCCCTGTGCATCCCGGCGTGCGCGCAGGCCAGGCAGCAGCCAGCCGCTGGCGTTGAACGCATCCTGTGTGGCGCCCTGGTCATCGAAGTAACCCAGCATCAAGGCGCCCCCCTTGAATCCCAGCTCGCCGACTTCGCCGAGCGCGCAGGGCTGATCCGTGGCGCCGCCTTGCCATACGGTGCATCGATGCGCGATCCCGTCCGGTTCGGCCCAGGCACCCTGGCCATGCATGCCGGTTTCCGGCACGCCATGCAGCGACAACGGGGTCACGCCAAGCGCCCATAACCGCGGTGCCACATCGGACACGTCGCCACCGTTTGCGACATAGCATTGTCGGACGCTTCCCAGCCGGGACAGGCCACGCACGTCGATCTCGTCGAGCAACGCCCTCACGGCCTGACCCGATGCGATCAGACAGCCCAGCGGCGCGGCGAGCAGACGGTCCAGGGCAGGCCCGCGTACGCCGCGGTCATCGATGATCATCTCGGCGCCGGACACCATCATGTACTCGATGCCGAGCAGGCCCAGAGGCGTGTGCAGCGCGTCCAGCACGCGCACTGCCGTATCGCGTGACCCCGGCCATTGATTGACCAGACTGCGTCCGTTGCACAACAGTGTGTTGTCGCTGTGCATCACGCCCAGCCAGTCGCCGGTGACGGCGCGGCGTGCGTCGATGTGGATCACTTTGTCAGGGTCGAGCGAGGGTTCACTTGCCCGCAGCGCGTCGATGCTGCCTTCCAACGGAAACGCACGCAGCCCGGTCGAATCGACCTGCACCGGACGTCCGGGCTGTACAACGTAGATGACACGCAGGTGAGACATCGCCCGCGCCGCATCAAAGACAGCCGACGCCAGCCGCGTCGTGCCGTGACCCGGCATGGCCACCAGCGCCGCGCAACGCAGGCGAGTCATCAGCGAAACCGCGTCACGCGCATCATGTTGCGCGCTCAGTGAGGCGCAGCAGACATAGCCGTTGCGTGAACAGGCCAGCATCACCACCAGCTGCTCGGCACGGTCGGGCAACCAGACCAGCACCCGCGCGCCCGCTTGCAGACCCTGGTCATGCATGTCCTGGGCCAGCACCTCGACCCGCTCGAGCAGCTCGCGCCAGCTCCAGCGCCGATACACATCGCGCACGGCAGGCGCATCGGAGCGGTCGCGAGCGTGCTGGCGCAGCAAGGTGTAGAACGAATCAGGCTTCCACGCGCCACTCAGATAATGCTGTCGGGCGTGCGCCGGATTGAGCAGCGTGAGCAGTCCCTGCATGTCTGTCTCCATCTGTTTTGCGAGTCAGTCTATGTCATTTCACGTGCGGTTGCGCGGCCTTTTTCGGGATCCCCCACGTGAGGCCAGTCGTCCCGCATCCGCGTTCGGCATGGCGCCTGAACGGGCTGTGTACACGGCACGCACGGTGTGTGGACCGGGCGTATTCTGCGCAGACAGTTTCGTGCGTTTTTTGATGGTGCCATCGCCTTGCGTGGTCTTCAAAACCTGGCATCGATGTTGCTTGAGCACAGGCAAGGCATTCGCGAGTCATGCGCATGCCGCGCATCACACAGGGGATGCGCCATTTGTTGATTACATGGAACAGGCATGAATCTGGACTACGCCGAAACTGATCGTCAATTTCTCGAGGACGTGCGCCGCTTTCTCCACGAGAACCTGGACCCCGTCCTGCGCGACAAGGTGCTCAATCACCGTCGTCTGGACAAGGAAGATTACGTGGCATGGCATCGCAAGGTGTATGCGCACGGTTGGGCAGGCGCGAGCTGGCCGCAAGCGTATGGCGGGACGGGTTGGGATGCCGTCAAACGCCATATCTGGGACGAGGAATGTGCCAAGGCCGGCGCACCCGTCATCCAGCCATTCGGTATCAACATGGTCGGTCCGGTCATCATGGCCTACGGCAACGAGGAACAAAAGCAGACCTATCTGCCGCGCATCCTGTCCTGCGAGGACTGGTGGTGCCAGGGCTACTCGGAACCGGGCGCAGGATCGGATCTGGCCTCGTTGAAGACCCGTGCCGAGCGCGACGGTGATCACTACGTCGTCAATGGCCAGAAAACCTGGACCACCCTGGCGCAGCACGCCAACATGATCTTCTGCCTGGTGCGCACCGATCCGACCGCGCGGCCCCAACAGGGCATCTCGTTCCTGCTGATCGACATGAACACGCCGGGCATCACGGTCCGTCCCATTCTCATGCTGGATGAAGAACACGAGGTCAACGAAGTGTTCTTCGACAACGTGCGTGTGCCGGTGAAGAACCTGGTCGGGGTAGAAAACCAAGGCTGGACCTACGCCAAGTTTCTGCTGGGCCACGAACGAACCAATATCGCGGGCGTGGGCCGGTCCAAGCGCGAGCTCGAATTCCTCAAGCACTTTGCCGCATCGGTTCAGAGCAATGGCCGCCCGCTGCTGGAGGATCCCCGCTTCGCCATGCAGGTCGCCGAGCTGGAGATCGACCTGATGGCGCTGGAAATGTCCGTGCTGCGCCTGTTGAGCGATCCATCCGATCACCCGCATACGGGTATCCAGGCGTCCATGCTCAAAATCAAGGGCACCGATATCCAGCAGGGCATCACGGCGTTGATGGTCAAGGCCGCAGGACCCCATGCCCTGCCCTTCGATCCGGACTACCTGGCCGGCGTCACCGAGCACGCCGTGACCGGTTTCGACGACGCGGCCCCCCTGGCCCCGCTTTACTTCAACTTCCGCAAGACGGCCATCTACGGCGGCTCCACGGAAATCCAGAAAAACATCATTGCGCGCGCAATGACGAAGAACTAGAGGATCAGACATGGATTTTGCATTGTCCGATGAACAGCGTCAGTTGGCCGATGCCATCGGCACCTGGTTGCAGCGGCATTACACCTTCGCGCATCGCCAGGGCGTACTGCACGAGCCGGGCGCCACGCGCGCGGCGGACTGGCAGGCACTGGCCGAACTGGGTGTCCTGGCACTGGCCGCGCCTGAACAGGCCGGCGGGTTCGACGGCACGCCCGCGGATCTGGCCGTGGTGATGGAGGCGCTCGGTCCCGGGCTGATACTCGAACCGGTGATGCCCAACCTGCTGGCCGCGCAAGTGCTGGCGCGCACCGGCTCGCACACCGGGCTGCTCTCGCAGTGGGCCGAAGGCGCGACACGCGTGGTCTGCGCGTTCGGCGAGCGTCACAGCCGCTACGACGATACCCAGGTCGCGACCCGTGCTACGCCGACCCCACGCGGCTTTCGGCTGGACGGCGCCAAAGTCGTGGTGCGCGGCGCCGCACAGGCCGATCACCTTCTGGTCACCGCGCGTCTGCAGCAGACCGGCGCAGGCGACTCGCTGGCCCTGTTCTGCGTCCCATGCGATGCGGCTGGCGTGACGCTGCGCGGCTACCGCTGCGTCGATGGCCCTCACGCTGCCGACGTGCACCTCGATGGCGTCGAGGTTGATGCCGATCACCGCATCGAGGCGACCGAATCGATCGAGGATCTGCTGGCCTGGCATGCCGACCTGGGTGCCGTGCTGGCGTGCGCCGAAGGCCTGGGCGTGATGCAGGCACTGATCCAGGCCACGCAGGACTACCTGGCCACGCGCAAGCAATTCGGCGTGCCGCTGTTGACTTTCCAGGCCCTGCAGCATCGCGTGGTGGACATGGCGATCCAGCTGGAGCAGTCGCGCTCGCTCACGCTGCTGGCCAGCGCGGCCATGCAGGATCCGGACACGGCACGGCGCCAGCGTGCGGTGTCGGCGGCCAAGTGGCGCAGCGCCACTGCGCTGACCTTCGTCGGCGAACAGGCGGTGCACCTGCACGGCGGCATCGGCGTGACCGACGAGCTGGACGTGGCCCACCACTTCAAGCGCGCCACCGCCCTGGCGCTGACCATGGGCGACGCCGATCATCATCTGGCGCGGTTCATCCGGCTGCCCGGCTTCGCACCCGCGCCTGCCCTCGCGTCCGTACACACGCCTGCACCTGCGCCTGCCCAGGCGCAGCCGGCCTGATTGGAGAGTGGTCATGACCTCACCGGAACCGCGGTACCCCGACAGCGATTTCTCCGAACAGGGCGAACGTACGCGCCGCGCCATCATCGGCGACGAGTACGTCGATCACATGCTGGCGATCAAAGACCCCTTCGATCATGAGTGGCAGGCGTACGTCAGCAACCAGCTATGGGGCCGCACCTGGTCGCGCGGCATCCTGGACCATCAGCAGCTCAGTCTGATCAATCTGGCCATGCTGGCCGGGCGCGGGCGCATGGAAGAGTTCGAACTGCACTTCAAGATTGCGCTGACCCGCACGCAGGTGCCGCTGATCCAGCTGCGCGAACTGCTGCTGCACATCAGCATGTACTGCGGCGTGCCCATCGGACGCGACTGCTTTGCCATTGCCCGCAGGGTGCTGGCCGATCATGCGATCGATCTGAGCACGCTGGATCAGGAGTCCGCTCATGCACCCGGCTGACTCGGTCACCCCCGCCGCCGCCCTGCCCCGCATCGGCTTCATCGGCCTGGGATCCATGGGTCTGCCACTGGCACAGCGCCTGGCGCGCGCCGGCTATGAGCTGGTGGTCTGTGACCGCGAGGCGCACGCCTGCCAGCCGCTGCTGGACCTGGGCGCCGTGCGCGCGCAAACCCCGCAACAGACGGCCAGTGACGCGGACGTGGTGTTCGCCTGCCTGCCCACGCCGACGATCAGCGAGCACGTGGCCTTTGGAGATCAAGGCGTGGTGCATGCCGACCGCATGCACACCTACATCGAGCTCTCGACCATCGGGGCCCAGACCATGGCGCGTATCGCCCATGCGTTGGCCGAACACGGCAAGAGCGTGCTGGATGCGCCGGTCAGCGGCGGACCGCGGGGTGCGGCGGCCGGACGACTGTCCTGCTTCGTGTCTGCACCTGCGCCTGCCTTCGAGCGCGTCGAACCCGTGCTCAAGGCCATGTCGGATCACCTGTTTCGAATCGGCGACACCCCCGGGCAGTCGCAGGTGCTCAAGCTGGCCAACAACCTGTTGAACACCGCCAATTTCACGGTCGCGTGCGAGATGCTGCTCATGGCCGTGCGCGCGGGCATTGCACCGGAGGTGGCGCTGTCGGTGATCAACGTGAGCACCGGACGCAACCGTGCGACCGAGGAGACCTTGCCGCAGCAGATCCTCTCGGGCGCCTATGCCACCGGTGCCCGCCTGAGCATTCTGCAAAAGGATGTGGGACTGGCGGTGGATGAAGCCCGTGCCCTCGCGGTATCGCATCGGGCGGCCCTCGCCGTGCGCGACATCTGGGACGAAGCCGTCGCCGCCGGCTGGGGCGAGAAGGACTTGTCGGAGATCTACCGGTTCATCGATGCACAGGCATCCCGATGAGCCATCTGCAGCCCTCATCTCGATCGGCAGCACCCAGCTTGGTCCGCAGCCCCCCAGCTTGATGGGCCGCACCCAGCGTGATTTGCAGTACCCATCTCGATCAGCAGCATCTTGATCAGCAGGCATCACGTCAAAAGAAGAGGAGACTATGAAAACACCATTGATCCGCATCACCGGCTCGCTTGCATTGAGCCTCTCGGTCTGCGCAGCAGCGTGGGCCGCTGACTTTCCCACCCGCCCCGTCACGCTGGTGTCACCGTACCAGGCTGGCGGCAGTGCAGACGGTATCGCACGCGCCATTGCCGAAGTGGCGGGACGCAATCTCGGCCAGCCCGTCGTGGTCGAAGCCAAACCTGGTGCCGAAGGGCTGATCGGCGCGCTCGATGTCGCCAAGGCACCGGCTGACGGCTATCGTTTGCTGTGGGGCGGGGCCGGTTCCATGATGATCGTGCCCGCGCTGCGCAAGACTCCGCCCTTCGATCCGGCAACGGCATTCACGGCCATCGCCGGCACGGTGGACTTCTCGTTCTTCTTGTTCGTGCACCCGGACATCGAGGTCGACAGCGCCAAGGCGTTCATGGATTACGCGCGTGCCAATCCGGGCAAGATCGATTACGCCACGGGCAACAACCAGGGCCTGCTGTCGTTTGCCTACGTGGCCCAGCAGGAGAAGATCGACGCGCAACGCGTGCAATACAAGGGCGAGACCGGGGCCATCACCGACTTGCTCACCGGACGCGTCCAGGCCATGTTCGGCACCTCGACTGCGATTCCCTACGCCCGCGACAAGCGGCTCAACGTGCTGGCCACGACGTTGAACAACCGCAGCCCCTTGTTGCCCGATGTGCCGACCATGAAAGAAGCGGGCGTCACGGAAGTGCCCTTCGGTGGCGGATGGCTGGGCATCTTCGGCCCGCCGGGCGTACCCAAGGACGTGGTGCAGCGTCTGAACAAGGCGTTCATGGACGCATTCAACGATCCGTCGGTCAAGCAGCGCATGGAGCTGGCTGGACTGGTGCACACCCCGCGCACCATTGCGGAGTTGGAGCAGTACGTGAAGGATGAGCGCGATCTGTACCACAAGGTCGTCAGGGACCTGGGACTGCCTTTGGTGGACTGAACACCGTGCGGGGTCGCTGCGACCCCTGACAGCCGCCGGATGACGGGCCTCGGGCTGACGTCATCCGGCTTTTTTACGGGCGGTTCACGCCACTTCGAACAGGCCTGCCGCGCCCATGCCGCCGCCCACGCACATGGTGACCACCACGTACTTCACGCCGCGACGCCGGCCTTCCAGCAAGGCATGCCCCACCAGACGGGCACCGGTCATGCCGTAGGGGTGGCCGAACGATATCCCGCCCCCGTCCACGTTGAATCGCTCCGGGTCGATGCCCAGCGCATCCCGGCAGTACAGGGCCTGGCAGGCGAACGCCTCGTTCAGTTCCCACAGACCGATGTCCTTGATCGACAGGCCGTGCGCCTTGAGCAACTTGGGCACGGCAAAGACCGGACCGATGCCCATTTCCTCCGGTGCGCAACCTGCCACTGCCATGCCGCGATAAATGCCCAGTACATCGGCACCGCGCTGCTCGGCCAGGCGAGCGTCCATGACCACGCAGGCCGACGCGCCGTCCGAGAGCTGACTGGCGTTGCCTGCGGTCACCGTTCCACCTTCGATGACCGGCTTCAATCCGGCCAGTGACGCCAGCGTGGTCTCGGGGCGATTGCCCTCGTCACGTGACAGCGTGACCGGCTCCAGGTGGGTCTGTCCGCTGGCCTTGTCGGTCACCATGCGCTCGGCCTGGATGGCGACGATTTCCTGGTCGAACCGGCCGGACTGCTGCGCCGCAGCCGCACGCATCTGGGACTGCAATGCATAGGCATCCTGTGCCTCGCGCGAGATACCGTATTTCTTGGCAACCCACTCCGCGGTCTGCAACATGGGCATGTAGATGTGCGCGGCCGCCGCGATCGCGTTCGGGTCTTTTTCATCGTGCGCCCACTTGAAAAAGCCATTCTGCACGGCCGAGACGTTCTCCTGTCCACCGGCCACGACCACACGCATGTCGTCGATCATGATCTGCTTGGCCGCCGTGGCGATGGCCGACAGGCCCGAGGCGCACTGACGCTCGATGGTCTGGCCCGCGACGCTGACCGGCAGGCCGCCGGCCAGGCCCGCGTGGCGGCCGATATTCATGCCGGCTGTGCCGGCCGTGAGCACCGTGCCGACGATGACATCATCGACTTCTTCTGGCGCCACCCCGGCGCGCTGCACCGCGTGGCGAATGGCGTGTCCCATCAGCGTGGGCGACTTGATGTGGTTCAACGCGCCCTTGAAGGCCCGTCCGATGGGGGTCCGGGCGGTTGAAACGATCACAGCTTCTTTCATGGCGTGCGTACTCCTGGATGGTCGTGTGTCTGATGAATGCAATCGGCGGGCAGGCCCGCCGCCGGGCGGTATCACGCGCGCTGTCCGATATCCTGGAACCGCGCGCCGCGTTGCGCCAGATCGGCAAGCAAGGGATTGACATCCCAATAGCCGTGGTCATTGCCTTCGGCCCGGCCGCAGGCGGCAAGCCGGTCCACGATCTGCCGCGCGCCAATGGCATCGGCCAAATAAAGCGGCCCACCCTTGCTGCGCGGAAACCCGTAACCATTCACCCAGACCACGTCCACGTCGCCGGGCCGATAGGCGATGCCTTCCTGCAGAATGGCTGCGCCTTCATTGATCAGCGGGTACAGGCAGCGCTCGATGATTTCCTCGTCGGTGATATCCGTGCGGCGCGTCACGCCATGCCGGGCGGCCAACTCACGCGTCATGGCCTGGACCTCGGGGTCCTCCACCGGCGTGCGTCCCTCGTAGCGGTAATAGCCCGCCCCCGTCTTCTGTCCATGCCGACCGCGGGCGTGCAGCTCGCCCACCACCGCGCGGTAGCGGGCATCCTCGGGCGCCGCTGCGGCAGCGGCGCGCTCTTGCACGATCTTGGCCGCCACATCGGTGCCCGCCATGTCCAGCATGCGGCACGGACCCATGGCCAGACCCATGGACTCGATGGCGCGATCGATCTGCGCGGGGCTCGCGCCGGCCATGAGCAGGAAATCCGCTTCGCGCAGATAGCTCTCCAGCATGCGGTTGCCGATGAAGCCATAGCACACGCCCGACACCACGGCGACTTTGCCGATACGCTCGCTCAGTTGCATGACCGTGGCCAGCACGTCGGGCGCGGTCTGCGCCCCGCGCACCACTTCGAGCAGCCGCATGACATTTGCCGGGCTGAAGAAATGCATCCCCAGTACGTCCGACGCCCGGCCGGTCGCCTCGGCCAGCACGTCGATGTCCAGCGTTGACGTGTTCGATGCGATGATGGCGCCCGGCCGGCAGACCTCGCCCAACCGGCGGCACACCGCCAGCTTGACCTGCAGGTTCTCGTAGACCGCTTCGATGACCAGATCGCAGTCGCCCAAGGCGGTGTCGTCCACCGAAGGCGTGAGGCAGGCCATGCGTCGTGTGACGTCTTCGGCGCTGATCTTGCCTTTGGCGGCGGTGGCCTCGTAGTTGCGCGTGATGATCCCCACCCCACGCGTCAAGGCCTCTTCGGTGGTGTCGATCAACACGGTCGGAATGCCGGCGTTGAGAAAGTTCATGGCGATGCCGCCCCCCATGGTGCCGGCACCGACCACCCCCACTCGCGCGATCGTGCGCAACGCGGTCGCACTGGCCAGGCCCGGGATGTGGCACGCCTCGTCCTGGGCGTGCATCACGTAGCGTTCGGCCGGCTCACCAAAACTGGGGTGGCCGGATTCTTTCAACGTCAGATTCATGACGGAGTCCTCGACAAAAGATAGTTTTCGTACTGCTCGCGCAATTGCTTCTTGGAGACTTTGCCGGTCGCCGTGTGAGCGATTTCGTCGACGAACACCACATCATCGGGCAGCCACCACTTGGCCACCCGGGTGACCAGGAAATCGAGGATCGCCTGCTTGCCCAGCGTGCGTCCGGGCGCCAGCACGACGATCAGCAAGGGCCGCTCGTCCCACTTCTCGTGGCGGGCGCCGATCACAGCCGCCTCCTTGACTTCGGGCAGCGTCATGACATGGTTTTCGAGGTCGATGGAGGAGATCCATTCGCCGCCCGACTTGACCAGATCCTTGGAGCGATCCGTGATCTGCACGTAGCCGTGGGCATTGACCACCGCGATGTCGCCGCTGTCGAAATATCCTGCGCGGTCCACCGCCTCCAGCGGCGGCTGACCGTAATAGGCTCGGACCACACACGGGCCGCGTGCCTTGAGGTGACCCATGGACGTCCCATCGCGCGCCCGGGCACGGCCTTCGTCGTCCTGCGCCTGCAACTCGACCAGGAACGGGGTCCGGCCCTGGCCTTGCATCAACGCAATGCGTGCGTCGCCCGCCAGATCGCGGGTGTCCGGCGAGAGCGTGCAGATCGAGCCCAACGGTCCCATCTCGGTCATGCCGTAGGACGAGCGCACCTCCGCCCCGTGGCGGGTGGTCAGCGTATCGATCAGCACACGCGGGCACGGCGAGCCGCCGACGTACACCCGCTTGAGCCAGCGCAGCTGGATGTCGCGTTCGTCCAGGTAGGCCAGAATCGTCTGCCAGACCGTGGGCACCCCGCCGGTGCAGGTCACCTGTTCCTGAACCAGCAATTCGCCCAGCGAGGCCCCATCGAGTTGTCCACCCGGAAAGATCAGGCTGGCCCCGACCATGGGAGCCGAGAACGGCCAGGTCCAGCCGTTGGCGTGGCACATGGGGGCAATCTGCAGCACCACGTCATTGGCGGAAAAACCGTACATGTCGGGCGAATTCGCCGTCAGCGACATCAGCACGATCGAACGATGCGAATACAGCACGCCCTTCGGGTTGCCCGTCGTGCCCGAGGTGTAAGCCAGACTGGCGGCCGTGTTCTCATCGAAGGTGGGCCACTGGTAGTCGCGTCCCGGCTGGCCGATCCAGTCCTCGAACGCCACGGCATTGCGCAAAGTGGTCTGCGGCATGCCGGCCCGGTCGCACAGCACCACATAGCGTTCGACCTTGGGCAACTGGGCGGCCAGGCTTTCCATGAGCGGCACGGCACTGCGGTCGATGATCAGGATGCGATCCTGGGCATCATTGATGATGAAGACGATCTGTTCGCCGAACAGGCGGGGATTGACCGGGTGATAGACCGCGCCGATGCCGGCGATGCCGTACCAGCAGGCCATGTGGTCGGCGGTGCTGGCCGCCACGGTGCCCACGCGATCACCCGGCTCGATCCCTTCGGCGACCAGCCGTTTGGACACCAGCAGCGCCCGGTCGTGGATCTGGGCATAGTTGGTGTCCTGCAGCGTGCCGTCGTAGCGTCGTGTGACCACCCGGCGATTGCCGTGCTCGCGCGCGGCGTGCTGAATGACGCGGTGGCACAGCAACGGCCAATCCTGCATCAAGCCTCGCATAGTCGTCCCTCCGTTTTTCTGTTCGCCCGTTTGGCCGGGCCATGGGCCTGACAAAGCAACATCGGTGCCAACTCGATTGGCGCGCTCGCGCACGGGCAGACTGAAGGTCAGCGGGCATGCGCGCGCTCAGGCGGTGTCTGCGGGACACACCCTCTGTCCGTGCCGGCTGTCTCTGCCGCAGACAAGCGGAACCCGGCCGCCTTGACGGATGGGCGGGTCGGCC
>Ga0075364_10001584_pt1 | contig 12441 bp, 11 predicted proteins | sample EndMetdeltDD1764_FD_71517 | JGI IMG/M metagenome (GOLD analysis project Ga0075364, IMG submission 71517) | Populus endosphere microbial communities from Tennessee, USA - Endosphere MetaG P. deltoides DD176-4 | ecosystem: Host-associated > Plants > Roots > Endosphere | place: USA: Tennessee... | reverse complement strand
GTTCTGCTGGCGCTCAAATCGGGAGCGGGTTTGGCGCCCCTCCCGGCGCCAATCGGTGACAACGATGACGAGCTTGTCTGCGTCCTCGGTCACGTCCCCGAGTTGTCTTATCCGATGTACCTGCTTACCCATCGAGACTTGCGCAGAGTGCCCCGCGTGGCCGCCTTTTTCGATTTCTGCGTGAGAGAACTCCGACCTGTCCTGACGGGAGCCGCACTTCTCCGTGAACGCGCCCTACCTCCTCGATCAAGTCCGCCGCGTCGGCGCTAATGCTCGGCTTGGCAGGGCTGAGCGTGAAAGAGGCGACCAACCGTGGCACGGCAGAAATGGGTCAATAGTTCGCCTGCCAGGCACCGCATCTGCACGGCAAAAGTACCTCCGGAAGCTGACGGATGCGATGCAGCGCCGCGAACGGTAAGTTCGTGCCAGGAACGGGCGAAGTCGCCTCTAAGACGAACGCGATCGGAACCGAGAAATTGGGTAGCGATGCTGTGAGGCCACCGATTGATGGGCCCGCGTCGCGGTACGTCTGTATGCTGCCAGCAGCAAGACGGCAGCGCAGCAGGCCGCACTGAAGGCGCTGACGGTGGCGAGCGTGACATCCCCCAGGTTGACCCAGGCGTAGAATGCCGTGCTGGTGTTGGCGCCGATCCAGATCGACCAGCAGGAGAAAGAGATCGCAGTCGCGCCATTCTGATCGCGCGCGACAGCGACAATCTGGGGAAAATATGAGGCGAGCCTCAGCACGTTGAACAGACCAAACGCAACGGCAATCAGATCGACGCTCCCAACGGCCATGGCACACCACCATCACGCGCTGATTTTGATCAGGCTGTCGGCCAAGAGTTCCGGCGCACTCACCATGGGGAGGTGGCCGGTCCACAGGTTCGGCGTCCGGCAGCCGTTTGTCTGGTTGAAAGCCTCCCCGCCCGCTTACTGGGTCGGGAGCCTGGTCTTCGAATGCGCACTGTTGGCGATCTGGTTTGCGACGACGCCCTCTCATCGCGTTGCGACCACGACCGAGCGGGCTTTCATCGCCGTTCTGCCCTTCGCCAATGTCGGCGGCGATCCGGCGCAGGATTACCTCGGCGAAGGCATGTCCGCCGAAATCATCGCGAGCCTATCGAAGTTCGCTCAGCTGCTCGTGGTCGCCGAGACGTCGTCATCCAGATACAAGACCAACACGACCGAGCCGAGCGCGATCGGACGAGAGATCGGTGTGCGCTACCTGGTGCGAGGGAGCGTCAAGCGCGACGGCGACCGGTTACGGATCATCACGCAACTTCTGGAAGCTTCGACAGGCGCTCAGATATGGGCCCAGCAGTATGACCGAGAACTTGCAGCCGTGTTCTCCGTCCAAGACGACGTCACGCAGAACATTGTCGGCTCTTTGGCGGCGCATGTGTCACGAACAGAGCTGGACCGCGTCATGCGAAAGCCTGCCGGAAGTTTTGCGGCTTATGAATACATTCTCCAGGGTCGTTCACTCTTGAACAAAATCTATGGTGCGGATCGAGGGCAGACCCTCGCTACAGCGCGAACTCTATTCGAGATATGCCTTGAGCTCGATCCAAACTACGCACCGGCCCTGCACGGCCTCGCCGCGGCGTGCCCACGGTTTGAACCTACTGCCGCATTCAGATTTGGGAGCCCGCTAAAGAACGCGATGCAAAGCGGCGAGCATTCCATTGAGGTTTGGGACTACTAAGTTTCTGATTTTTTGGGATCAGGGTGGTCCCCTCCGTTTCACCATCCAGCCTTGTGAAATGTCTATCGATCGATGGCGGCGCACACCCTCGGCCTACCGACCGTAACCCGAATGGGCCGAGAACCGCGTTTGCGGGGCTCGGTCGCGCTGGCCGCTTTGCCAGCGCGATAGGGCGGGACGCCGGCCGCAGCCGGCGGAGGCCCCAAAGCCTTCCGCCAGTCGCTGGACTTATCGCGACAACCCGACGTCCTGAGTTCGTCCACGTGCCAGCGTCATCGTGATTGCATGGTCACGCACGCTGATGTCGATGTCCTTGCCGCGCATTCTCAGCAGCTCCTGCCGCCATGGAACGAGCGTGAATTGGTGACGGCCTTTGATCACCGCGACGCGCTGCGTGGCCAGGTCGATCGTGCGGACATGTTTGCCACTGATGCGCACACCTCCGGTCGGCGGGAAATGCGGAACCCCGAGTTCGGCGGACAGCTTCTCGGCGGCGAGAGTGAGGCCTCTGTGTTTCAAGTCCCGCAGCATGTCCGGCTTGGGTGTGATGGTCGCGGGCTGCTCGACACTTGCATAGCGGTTCGCGATCAACCACTCCTCGCGCGCGATGAGGGCTTTAGAGACGTCCGTCCCGAAGCCCTTCTCGTGGATGACTGGCTTCGCCTCGGCGAGAATGGTCTGGTCGAGCCACGTCGCGGCCTCGGCGGTGGCAAGCTGCTCGACTGGCCAATAGGACACGACCTCGATCTGCGCGTTGCGCATTTTGCCTTTGCCGCCACCGCCCGACAGCGCCACGATCATCCCGGGCTCCGGGATGTCCTGGCCGGCGAGCTTGCCCGTCTCGGCATAGTGGATGCGGCCGTCGATGCCGTCGACGATAAGATACTTGCGGTCGGTCATCTCGTCGGCGATGCCGACCTCGACGACCCGGCCGATGACCGGCTCGGATTTCCGTGCGCCACCGAAGATGGCGAAGTCACCGGCTGCGCGGTCGATGCCATGCGCGCGCATGGCCCGGTTCATGGTCACCATGATGTCGCCGCGCTCGCCCAGGCTACGTAACTTGGCTTCGAGTTGGGGATCGATGGCCCAGACGCCTAGTCTTTTCTCCTCCACTAGGCCCATCTGCTCCAGCCGCCGCAGCCGGCCTGTCCGCAGGCTGTGTTGCGCATCTTGATGACGCTCGGACCGGCCGCGCGCAACATGCGGTATGGCTGACACAACGAGCATGTTCTCCTTTGCATTCTTCAGGATGCCACGATCGAGCGAAGTGAACCGCTCGGCCTTCATCTCGTTGGCGAGCTTGATGATGCGTTCGAACTCCTGCTCCGGGCCCAACTCCCGGGTGATGAGGTCTTGCGCACGATGGCGGATGCCGTGGCTGATGTAATGGCGTGCCATCACCAGGGCCTGGCCGCCGTCGTCGTGGCCAGCGATGATGATGTGGGTGTGCGGGTGGCCAGTGTTGAAATGATCGACGGCGACCCAGTCGAGCTTCGTGCGCAGGTCCTCCTGCATGTCCCGCATGAGGTCACGCACGAAGGGCTTGAAGTCGGCCATGCGGCCCCCATCCTCCGGCGCCACGATGAGGCGGAACTGATAGGTGTCGCCTTTCTGACGATCCAGGAAGTCGCCACCGTCCGCCACATCGTGCTCTCGGTCGTAGAGCTGGCCGGGACCACCGTCAGGTGTCACGCCATCGCGCATGATGTAGTGCTGATGCGTGCGCGCAGCGGCCAGGTCCGACGTAGCGTGCCGGGCAATGCGTGCCTTGACGATAACGCGGCGCCAGCCGGGTGGCGGCGGTGTCAATCCGTAGAGTGCGCCCTTGCCGCGACCAAGCTCGGCGACGGGCCGTCGCGTCAGCGCATTGGCCCAGGGGGATTTGGGGGCGCGGTGTCGCGTGGTCGCTTTGACGACCATGCGCGTGAGGCGGCCGGCCTTGATTTCGCGGCGCGACTTGCCGATCTTTGGTTCAAATTCCGGGTTTGACATGACGCGCTCTTGCGCTCATTTTCGTATTTGAATGTCATTTCCATTTTGGATGAATTGAAGGCCTCTCGGAGACTGAAATGCGGCCCATCCATCTCTAATGCCTAGCACACAAAAATATTTAATGCGCACGACACGACGTTGATTTTGCTAGATATTATCCGACCATAGCGTCACCTATCTATCTTGCCCTATGACCCATTGATTTCCATCGCATCTTCCCCTCTCGACAAAATCCCAGGTGGTTCTCCATATTGGGCATGAGATCGCGTCTCGACTAGCAATCGAAACGCGAACTAACAGTGCGTCGAACTGAGAATGATTGGGATACGAAAATGACCATCTTGGATGAATTCGGATCGTATTGGACGGCATTATGCGACCGCGCCTGGCGAAAGAGCCGATCTCCTGGAGATCAGGCCTCGCCCCGCTTCCCCCCGGAGCCGCCGTCGCTCGCTTGTCCCAGCCCACAGGGGCGAGCGATGGCGGCGGAGGGGGCGAGCGCTTCCCCTTGGTGGGCCAGAGCGAGCGCCGTCTTAGAGCGCTTTGCGCCGTGGTTGTTTGAAAAGGTCCCGGACGATGAACTGCGTGCGCGCATGGTCGAGCCGTGGTCTCGACGAGCACAACACCAGGCGCAGAAGGATCGTGAGATCGGGCAGCTTAATGAAGGCATGCCTTCGGAGGTTGCGTATCGACCAACAAGAGCTGCCGATGCCGAGACACCGACCACCGAGCATGGCATCGCGGGGGAGGGCTTGACCCATGCGTCAGCGCCACGCGCTCTACCTTTCCGAGGCGATGACCGAGCGTCTGCAGGTCATGGCCGAGACGCATCGCGTCGGCAAGTCGGAGATCCTGGAGCGCGCCCTGAAGCGGTACCTGGCGAACGAGAGCGGCGATCCACCGACGGACCTGTTGGTCCTGCGGCAAGAAGCGAACAGCCGGTCGCTGCGCCGCCTCGAGCGCGACCTCGCCATAGCACCCGAGTTGCTAGCGACATTCGTGCGCTACTTCTTGACGATTGCGCCGCCGCTGCCCGAGACCGAGCACGCGGCGGCGCGGGCGCTCGGTCAACTCCGGTTCGACCAGGTGATCGAGGATATCGCCAGACGCCTTCGCACCGATCGAAGCCTGATCGCGCGGGTGGCAGCGATCTTGAGCGAGATCGCGCAAGACACGAATTCAGGCGGCCAGCAACTGGATGCTGAGCATGCGTCATCGACGATCAACGCGGACCCACGAGCTCCGAGCACAGATCGTAGGGATGAGTGACTTGTTCGAGTACGCTCGGCGTCGAGCGCGGCAACCGACCTACGATGAATTCTGGAGCTTGAAGACCGTCGACGCCACCGGCAAGGTCACCGCAGGCCGGCGCATTCTGCGCTGATTGAGGAACTCCTGGCGTGCGAGGTGGCGGCTCGATCCGCACGGCGGCAAGTTCCGTGTTGGATGGAAGAACGGCCAGGGCAAATGAAACCGTCCGCTCGGAAATCGCCCATGTTCTACCATGAAGGTCAGATAGAATGGCTCCGCAAAAGGGTCGCTGCCGAGCACGGCTTCCATCTCTACAAGCGCTATTCGGAAAAGCACGCTGCAGACGCGATTGGCTGCGACTACTCGACCCTGAAGCGCAAACGCCGCGCCGGACTACTGCCGTTCGTCGATCTCGGCGGCGGCTCGGTGGGCTACATGGGCTACAACATCGCTGACATCATTCTGTTCGGCGTAAGGGCCAAGGAAATCGAAGGTGAGCATTTGAGCAGCGGGACCGACTCATGGCCAGATACACCAAGCGAGACTACCAGGTCGGCGACTGGTGGCTCGGACAGCGCGACGGATCGGCCGCCTACTATGCCATCCGCTACAACCCCTCCAAGCAAAGCAATGAGCGCGTTAGCCTTGGCACGTCGGAGCTTGAGGTAGCCAAGCAGAAGCTCACCGAGCTTCACCTGCAAACGCGCACGGTCGGGCAGGAGAAGCCGGAAGAGGCTTCGCTCGCCGATGTGCTTCGCCGCTACTGGGAGCAGCACGGCTCGAAGGTGCGCAGCGCCAAGAGCAACCGCCATTGCATCAACGTATGGCTCGACCACTGGCAAGATGCGAATGTCGGCGATCTTAGCGTCAAGCGCCAGGAGGAATTCCACAAGTGGATGCGGGCGCGTGGCTACACGCCCGCCGCCATCATGCGCGTCTTGAACATCGGCAAGGCGGCGCTGAACCGCGCTCATCGAAGGGGTGAGCTCAACAGCGCCACCCATATCCTGACCGTGCCGGCCGGCGCAGGCAGACCGATGGGACGCCCGATCGATGTGCCCGACATGCAGGGCATCTATGCCCACGCGGTTCCGCACGTGCAGGCCTTCATGCTGTGGGCGCTCGGAACTGGCGCCCGGCCGGAAGCTATTCTCGAACTTCACTCCCGGCAGGTCGACTTCGACCATGGCCTGATCCACCTCAACCCTCCCGAGCGCGAGCAAGTGCGCAAGAAGTACCGGCCGGTTGTGCGGCTACCGGACGCACTTTGGGAGACTTTCGAGGGGTGGGCGGTCGCCTATGACGGCGATCCGATCAGAAGCATCAAGAACGGGTTGTGGCGGGCCTGCGACCGGGCAGGGGTGAAGCGCTGCTCACCCTACTCGTTCCGGCACACGGCGGCCCGCTGGATGCGCAAGATGGGCGTTCCGCCTTGGGAGGTTGCCGCCCAGTTGGGACATAGTGTAGGTAAGGAGTACGCCGTCACCGAGCGGTACGCCTTCTACAGTCCCGACTACCTTTCCGGGGCTGTTCAGGCGCTTGATGGGCTGATAAGGCTCGTCGTCGTCGGGCCAGTTGCGGGCCAGTCGAGCGAAAAGAGTGAGCAAAGCCGCAGTAGCTCAGGGGTAGAGCAACGCATTCGTAATGCGTGGGTCGGGGGTTCAATTCCCTCCTGCGGCACCAGCACCCTCAACGGCTTAAGCTGCAACACTGCAGGGGTGCATCGGTCCAGATGTACCCAATTTGCCGATCCGCCATCCACATCGCAATGAACCGGAGCGGCCCGCCGGCTGGCCGCACGCAAGGCTCGCTCGAAGTTCGATGCCCTCATCGACTTTCGTCCGCCTATCCGAACCAACCACGAGATCAAGCCTCGATCATCATCCGGCCTGCATCCAATTTGACGCCGCACGCGCCCTTTGCGCCCGCATCCGTGCAGACCGTGGGAAACACTCTCAGGCTTCGTGGAGCATTGGTCGCACAGCAGGAAGCTGGCATGGAAGTTGCGGGACATACTAGGGTGTTCCGGGGGCGCTTCGTCGCAAACTTCGATCATCGTTGCGATTTGCGGTGCCACCTGGAGACCGCGCAGCCTGGCTTGCTCACAAGATTTGAGCAGTGGGTGAGTAGGATTTGGGCGCTCGGGGCTTCGCGATGCGGATGGCTTTTTGGAAGAAGAGAGTCGACGGGGATCAGGCTCAGAAGATGGAATCCGCTTTCGACGCGAGTAGTGTCCTTTTGCCGATGGGCATCGCGCAACAAGGGCAGCCCTCAACACCACCCAAGTCGCTGTCATCGGCAACAACCGGCCCGGCCAGCGCTCCGGACTCGACCGCTTCGCATATCGACCAGATGCTGCTCGACATCTACGAGCGCGCGCAGCCGTTGCAGGAGGGGCAACTCGCTGATTACATTCCAGAGCTCGCGAACGTCCCGCCCAACTCGTTTGGCATAGCCCTCGCGACCACCAAGGGAAAGGTGCACTCGATCGGCGATGCCGACCTCGAGTTCACGATCCAGTCGACCTCCAAAGCGTTGACCTACTGCATGGCGCTCGAGCTGTGCGGCCGCAAAGAGGTCCTGGCCTGTGTCGGCGTCGAACCAAGCGGCGATCCGTTCAACGCCATCGAGTTCAGCCCCATAACGCGTCGGCCCTACAATCCGATGGTGAACGCCGGGGCCATCGCCATTTCGGGGATGCTGCGGGACGCACTGGGCGCGGAGGCCGCATTCAACCTCGTCCTCGAGAGGTTTTCGCAGGCTGCAGGCCGACCGCTTCGGCTGAATGAGGCCGTGTATCGCTCCGAAACCCTGACCGGTCACCGCAATCGGGCCATTGCGCACTTGCTCCTGAGTGCGGGCGCGCTGAAGGAGCCGGTTGAGCCGGCGCTCGATCTCTACTTCAAGCAATGCTCGATCATGGCGACCCCGACCGACCTTGCCGTGATCGGCGCGACGATTGCGAACCTCGGCGTGCATCCTGTCACGGGGGAGCACGTTTTCGACATCGATGCCGTGCGCGACACGCAATCCGTCATGTTCTCTTGCGGCATGTACGACTACTCGGGCGGCTGGACCTACGAGGTCGGCATTCCCGCGAAAAGCGGCGTCGGCGGTGGGATCCTCGGTGTTGTCAATCGCCAGCTGGGTATCGGCACCTATTCCCCGCGCCTCGATAGCAATGGCAACTCGCTGCGAGGCATCGCAACATTCAAGATGATGTCCAGCATCCTGGGCCTCCACGCATTCGACCTGACCAACACCGGGTCCGCCTTCGTCAGCTCCTTCTTCGAGCCGGGCGCCGCGTAGGGATTTCTGTCTAGTGTCTAGTGTGATGATCGAGAAATTCGCCAGAGTTCGAGGCATGCTTCGGAGCGAATTTTTCGATCTGAATCACACTAGTAAGTTTATGACTCTCGTGTCCCTTATGATTCCGAAGTTCGCTCCCGAGCCCGCAGCGAACATCGGCGAACTTCGGAGTCGGGACACTAGTGCGGTTCGGTGTTACAAAACTGTCGCATATGTCGAGTAGGCCTTGGCGCGGACTAGGCAAGGAAACCTGAGGTAAGGCATGCGTTTGGAACAGGTAATGGCGCCAGGTGACGTTCTGGTCGTGAAGCTTACGGGGGCGCTCGACATTGCCGGTGCCGGCGAGATCGACATGCCGTTCAGCGTCATATCAGGCAAGTATGACAAGGTGGCCGTGAACCTTGCCGGCGTGAGCTTCTTGGCTTCGATCGGCATCCGCGTTCTCGTGAAGGCAGCGCGCACCATCGGCCGGAGAAGCGGGCGCTTCGTCGTATTCAGTCCGACGGAGGAGGCGCGCAAGGTTCTGCGCTCGACTGGCATCGACGCCATTATTCCTGTCGTCGCGGACGAGAAGGCCGCGATCGCCGAGTGCAGTAAATGATCTTGGCGGATCAGATCCGCCTTGCTCCTACTGCTGCTGAGGTCTCCCGGCTCAATACGTGGTTTGACCAGAAGTGTGCCGAGCGCGGCATCGACAAGACACTGGCGGCCGATCTGAAGCTCTGCATCAATGAGGTTCTTGCGAACCTGATCAGTTACGGCTTCAAGAACACCGCCAAACCGTGGATGGTGGTCAAGATCCGTCTTCAGCCCGGCTATGCAAGCGCAAAAATCATCGATAACGGCGCGTATTTCGATCTCCGAAGCTGGGAACTGCCCAAAAATCGCGATCTGATGGCAGGCGAGCCTGGCGGATTTGGCATCGCGCTGATCAGGGAGCGCGCCAGAAAGATCAGCTATTCGCGTTTCTGGGGACGCAACCGCCTCAAGATCGTCTGCAAAACCGCTAACCCTTGAACCGCATCGCGACGCAGGTGATGTCGTCGGACTGCTCGGTTCCTTCCGAGAAGCGGCCGACCTCATCTGTGAGCGATTGCACGACATCCATGGCGCTCGCGTATGGCCGCCGCGTCACGGATCCCTGTATGCGCTCAGAGCTGAAAACGCGGCCATCGATATTGAAGGCCTCGGTGATGCCGTCGGTCAGCAGCAGCATGGTATCGCCCGGGTCGAGTGTGCGCGTTGCCGTCGGGTATTGCGCCGTCTCGATAAGGCCGATGGCCGGTCCCATATAGCCCAGCGGTTCGCATGCGCCGGAAGCGGTCAGCAGTACGACTTCGTCATGCCCCCCGCTCGAGTAGGCGAGGCTGCCCGTTTCCAGGTCGAGCACGGCGAAGAATATCGTGACGAACATGCCCTCGGTATTGTCGCGTGACAGGATGGCATTGACCTTCGACAGAACAAGCCCAGGCTCGTCTCCTTCGAAGGCGACGGTGCGAAGCACGGTTCGCGAGACGCTCATGAACAGAGCCGCCGGAACGCCCTTGCCGGAAACGTCGCCGACGGCGAGGGCAAGCTTGCGGTCATCGATGAGAAAGTAGTCGTAGAAGTCGCCGCCCACGGCTTTGGCCGGCTTCATGATGGCGAAGATCTCGAACTTGCTCCCGAAGGGTCCGGTGGGAGCCTCTTTGGGAAGGAACGTGCGCTGGATCTCAGCGGCAGCTTCCATCTCCCGAGCGATGCGCTGCAGCGTTTCCCGGCCGCGGTTGCGCTCGCTCTCCGCATCGTAATAGAGGTATCCAGTCCCCAGAACATACGCGGCCGAACTGGTGATGATCGGAAATACCGCATCCAGCAGGATGCCCCGCGAGAACGCCCATAAGCTGCCCAACGAGAACAAGCAAACGGTGGCAAAGCCAATTGCCGCCGAGACGCGCGCGCCCCAAAGATAGACCATCAAGCCCAACAGAAGGGCCGAGACGACGGTGAGAACAATCTCCATTCCCACGGCGTAGTCGGGCCGAACGAGAAGGCGCTTGGAAAGGAGTTGCTCGAGAGCTTGCGCGTTGATCTCGACACCAGAAATGATGGGATCGAGCGGGGTCGCCCGCAGATCGAGGAGACCGGGCGCACTCGTGCCGATGATCGCAATCCGACCATCGAGATCGCTTCTCGCAGCCTTGCCCTGCAGCACATCGGCCGCCGAGATCGAGCGCTTTGGATCGTGCCGCGAGAACCACAGCCAGATCTGGCCGTCACGATCCGTCGGAATGATGGTGTCGCCGACGGCAACCGTCGTGATGCCGCGATTGCCGGCGAAGCCGCCATCGCCGGCTGAGCGCACGCGTAGTGTCTTGGCGCCGTTGAAGACGCGCAGGCCCTCCGTCACGAGCGATGGGTAGAGCCTGCCCGATATGGCGACCACTGTCGGAATACGCCGCAGGATCTGGTCATGGTCCGGAAACCAGTTGAGCACACCGATCCCCGCGGCCGATGCTTCGAAGGCCGGCAGGTTGCCCGATGCACCCGGAAAGCTCCGGCCGAAATCACCGACGTTTTCGCCGATCGTTGCGAACGACGCTTTGATCTTTGGCAGAGGGCCGCCGGCCTGCGAGGTGCCGATAATGCCGAGCACCGTGGGATGCGCGGCAATGGCCTTGGCAAACGTATCGTCAGCCGTCTCAGCACCGCTGAGCTTGCTCAGAAACGGCTTGAGCTCCGGAGAATTGCGTACCGATTGTGGCAGATGATCGAGCGGCCCGGCGGTAGCATCGGGAAAGACCATGTCGAAGACGACCACGCGCACGCCTGATGCAAACAGACTGTCGATCAGCTGGGCGAGGAGGTCGCGCCGCCATGGCCAGTTGCCGAACGCCTTTATCGAGCGTTCGTCGATGTCGACGATCCGAACCGGGTAGCTGGCGTCGGGGGTGCGCGGCAGAGTTTGCTGAAGGATGTCGAACCCGAGCAGGCGCAGGCGGGCCATGAATCCCGGATCGGCCTGGCGGACCGCAACGCATGCCAGAACAACGCCGCATATGATCAACCAATAGGCAGTTCTGACATTCAGCCGGCGCTTCCCGGGCAGCCCCTCGTGCAGCATGCGCTAGTGTCCCGATTTCGAAGTTCGCCGGCGCTCGACGCCAAGTTTGGGAGCGAACTTCGAAATCATAAGGGACACTAGAATCATGCATTTGCTAGTGTGATTCAGATCGAGAAATTCGCTCCGAACCAAGCCGCGAACTCCGGCGAATTTCTCGATCATCACACTGGTAAGACACCCGTGGAAAATACCCAAGCCACATGATACACATCGCCCACCGTGTGGGGAACGTAAACTTCGGAACATCGCCATGCAATTTGGGGTCGGGCCTGGTGCGCAGCGCAGCAGGGCGTGTTGGTTTGTGCTGTCTGCGGTGTTGTCCGCATTTTCCGTCAGCGGAGCCCGGGCAGCTGATGCCGCACCGGAGATCGGCACTGCGGTTCTGATCAAGCGGGAGGTTGTCGCAACGCTCGGCGACGCTCGGCGCGACCTTAGCGAAGGCGGAAGAGTGCACCGCGACGAGTATCTGGAAACCGGCGACGAAGCGCAGGCGGAACTCAAGCTCGATGATCAGACGAAGCTCGCGCTTGGGCCCAATGCGGGCTTGAAGCTCGACGAGTTCGTGATCGGCAAATCGGGCGGAGTGACGACGATCGGTGTCAACTTTGCCAAAGGCACGTTCCGCTTCATAACCGGTTCGCAGAAAAAGGACGCCTACACGATCAACACGCCTTCCGCGACCATCGGCGTGCGAGGCACCGTGTTCGACGTCTATGTCGACGGTTCCGGCGACACCCTTGTTCTGCTGCATGAGGGTGAAGTCGACATTTGCTCCACGACCAGGACGTGCCGGCGTCACAACTCGGTGGGACGCATCATTCATGCGACAAGGGCCGGAATTCTCTCAGCCCCGCTCAAATTCACCGAAGGCCTGATCCCGGGCGTCACGAACGTGGGAACCGTGTTCCCCTTCGTGGGGAAAGCGCTGCGTATTGATCCTGTCAGGCGATTGAGGGCGGCAGCGATAGTTGAGCAGCCCATAGCCAAGACCGGCGGCGCTATCACGAAGGGTGCGCAGGATATTGGGCGCACCGTCCGCAAAGCTCTGCCTTTCTAGTGAATGCAGATTTCGGGG
>Ga0075364_10001583_pt1 | contig 12446 bp, 7 predicted proteins | sample EndMetdeltDD1764_FD_71517 | JGI IMG/M metagenome (GOLD analysis project Ga0075364, IMG submission 71517) | Populus endosphere microbial communities from Tennessee, USA - Endosphere MetaG P. deltoides DD176-4 | ecosystem: Host-associated > Plants > Roots > Endosphere | place: USA: Tennessee... | reverse complement strand
CCGCGCGCGCTCGTGGGCCGGCGGGAAGGCGGTACGCGACATGCTCTTCGCACGTGCGGATATCACCCACACATGTCAAAATCATCGCCATCGAACCCGCCGAAGCAGCGGAAGAATACAAGCAGCGTGCGAAACAGCCGGGCGACGGTCAGCGGGCCGGCACAGCCCGACGGATCCACAGCCGGCGACATCGCCGCGGAGAAAGCAGCCGCCACGCAGGACGTCGCGTCCGCGTTTGCCTTCAACCCGAACAAGGCCAGCGAATACGATCCCGACGCCGCGCTGGCGCCTCCCGAGGGCGCCTCGGTCAGGCCCGCCGATCCGATTGTCGGAGCGAGCACGGTCAGCGAGATGAACGGATCCGACAAGACCGGCAGCGGCGGGCCGAATATCGGCCAGAATCCCACCGTCGGTCCGCTCGATCGCGTCCGCGTGGATTCCACGAATCGAACGCTGACCACCAATCAGGGCGTCGAGATTGCCGACAACCAGAGCTCGCTGAAAGCCGGCCTGCGCGGTCCGACGCTCCTCGAGGACTTCATCCTCCGCGAGAAGATCACGCACTTCGATCACGAGCGCATCCCCGAGCGGATCGTGCATGCGCGCGGCTCGGCGGCGCACGGGTTCTTCGAGTGCACGAAGGCGATGCCCGAGGTCACCCGCGCCTCGCTCTTCGGCGAAGCCGGCAAGCAGACGCCCGTCTTCGTCCGCTTTTCGACGGTCCTCGGAGAACGCGGCTCGACCGATACCGCCAGGGACGTTCGCGGCTTCGCCGTCAAGTTCTACACGGACGAGGGCAACTGGGATCTCGTCGGCAACAACATCCCGGTGTTCTTCATCCAGGATGCGATGAAGTTTCCCGATCTGGTGCACGCGGCCAAGCCCGAGCCGCATTTCGCCATGCCGCAGGCGGCGTCGGCGCACGACACCTTCTGGGACTTCGCGTCGCTGATGCCCGAGATCACCCACATGCTGATGTGGGCGATGTCGGATCGCGCGATTCCGCGCAGCTATCGGACGATGCAGGGTTTCGGCGTGCACACCTACCGGCTGGTCAACGCCGCAGGCGAGTCGCAGTTCGTCAAGTTCCACTGGACGCCCAAGGCCGGCACGCACTCGCTGGTGTGGGACGAGGCCGTCAAGATCTCGGGCGCCGACCCGGACTTCCACCGCCGCGATTTGTGGGAAGCGATCGAGGCGGGCGCCTACCCGGAATACGAGCTCGGGCTGCAGATCTTCACCGAAGAGCAGGCGGAGGACTTCACCTTCGACGTGCTCGACGCCACGAAGCTCGTGCCCGAAGAGCTCGTCCCGATCGTCCCGGTGGGCCGCCTCGTGCTGAACCGGAATCCCGACAACTTCTTCGCCGAGACGGAGCAGGTCGCGTTCTGCGTCGCGCACGTCGTCCCCGGCATCGACTTCACGAACGATCCGCTCCTCGCCGGACGCATCCATTCGTACGTCGACACGCAGATTTCACGGCTGGGCGGTCCGAACTTCCACGAGATTCCCATCAACGCCCCGATCGCGCAGGTCCACAACAACCAGCGTGACGGAATGCATCGTCAGGCGATCCATCGCGGCCGGGTCTCGTACGAGCCCAATTCGCTGGGAGGCGGATGTCCCTTCCAGGCCGGCAAGGCGGGATTCGTCTCGTTCGCCGAGCCGCGCGAGACCGGCGACCACAAGGTCCGCGGAAAGGCCGAGCGGTTCGCCGATCACTATTCGCAGGCGACGTTGTTCTGGAACAGCCAGACCGAAGTGGAGAAGCAGCACATCGTCAACGCCTTCCGCTTCGAGCTCTCGCGCGTGCAGACGCCGGCGGTGCGCGAGCGGATGGTGTCGGGCCTGCTGAACGTCGCGACGGAGCTGGCCGAAGGCGTGGCGGCGGGACTCGGCATTCGCGAGATGCCGGCGCCGATGCCGAAGGTCCTGACGCGCGAGGTCGAACCCGAAGTCACCGTCTCGCCGGCGCTGTCGCTGTTCGCGCGGCCGGGCGACGGCAGCATCCGCACCAGGCGCGTGGCCATTCTCGTGGCGGACGGATGCGAAGGGGAGTCGCTGGTGGCGCTCGCGGATCGGCTCACGGCTGAAGGCGCGGTTCCGCGCTTCGTGTCGACGACGCTGGGCTCGGTGCAGCCGGCCGCCGGCGAGGCGATCGAGGTCGACGTCAGCCTGGAAGCGGCCCCGGCCGTGCTCTACGACGCCGTGGTGCTTCCGGACGGCGCGGACGCCGTCAACGCGCTGCGCGCGGATGGGCGGACGCTCGAATTCATCAAGGACCAGTACCGCCACTGCAAGCCGATCCTCGCGGCAGGCGAGGGGCGGCGCCTGCTCGAGGCGTGCGGTATCGAGGCGACGCTGCCCGACGGACAACCCGATCCGGGCCTGATCGCCACCTCCGACGCACGGACGGCGGGCGACGACTTCGTTGCCGCCATCGCCGGACATCGGCACTTCGCGAGAGAGACCGATCCGCCGCGCGTGTGACGATGGCGCCGCGGCAAGGCGGCACGCCGCTCGTCAGGCTTGTTCCTGCAGGAACGACGCAACGAACTCCTGAAGCCGCGCCCACGCGCCGCGGCGCCTCCACGCGTCGAGGGTGAGCGCCGTGCAGCCCTCGACGTCGGCCAGGAACGTGGTTCGCAGCTCACGGGCCAGATCGCGATTCCACACGTTGACGTTGCTTTCCTCGTTGTGCGCGAAGGATCGGTTGTCGAAATTCGTCGTGCCGACGGTCACCCAGCAGCCGTCGACGACCATGGTCTTGTGGTGCAGCATCGTGCGGTCGTACTCCAGGACTTCGACCCCGGCCGCCAGCAGCCGTCCATAGAGACGGACGCTGTTCTGGCGCGCGAGCCAGTTGTCGTTCCGCTTGCCCGATACCATGATGCGAACGTCGACGCCCCGTTGCTTCGCCTCGATCAGCGTCTCGATCGCGACGGGATCCGGCACGAAGTACGGATTCGCGATATGGATGGATTCCCGCGCACACACGATCGACAGGTAGTACATGGTGCGCACGGTGGAGGCGCCGGTTTCCGGCGAGCTCAGGAGCGTCTGCACCGCGAGCGGCCCGCGACTGACGGGCAGCGGGTAGAAGTCTTCTCCGCTCAGCAGCTCGCCCGTCGTCTGCTGCCAGTTGTGCGCGAATCCCGCCTGCAGCGGGACGACCGCCGGCCCTTCGAGCCGGATTTGCATATCCCGCCATTCGTCCGGTCCGCGTGCGTCGCCACGCCAGTGATCGGCGATGCCGGCGCCGCCCGTGAAGGCGATCCTGCCGTCCACGATCAACGATTTCCGGTGGGTGCGATTGTTGAAGCGGCCGAGCGTGTACCAGCGGATCGGGTTGTACCAGGCGACCTGACACCCGCCTTTCTCGAGACGTTCGAGAATGTCGGCGCCGATGCTGGCGGACCCGATGGCGTCCAGCAGCAATTTGACGCGGCATCCGTCCTGCGCCCGGCGGGCGAGCGCGTCGGCGAACTCCCGGCCGATGTGGCCGGCCCAATAGATGTAGGCCTCCACCGTAATCGAGCGCTCGGCGTGCGTGATGGCCTCGAGCATCGACGGGTAGAAGCGATCTCCGTTGTTCAGAAGCGCCAGGCTGTTGCCGGCGATGAACGGGGCTCCGCTGGCGCCGGCGACGGTCGAGAGGAACTCGGGCGAGTCGACGGCGAATTCGTGGTCGAGCCCGAAGCGCGGGGGCGGAGCGGCAGGCGCGATGAGGTAACTGATCAGCCCCATCGCACCCGTTCCGATGGCCCATCCCCATCGCGCATGGGCGATGGCCCACACCGCGACGAGACACCACGGCCACCACGACCAGAGCAGCCGCCGGACGCGTGTCCAGAACGGGAGAATGCCCTTGGGATTTCGGGCCCGGGGATCGACGCGGTGCCGCCAACTGCGTCGCCGGCGCCACGTGGGCCATGCACCTGGCCGACTTCGAGGCGTGCGCGGGCGGCCGAGCGGCCGCGTGTCCCCCGCAGCAACGTCACTCCGTGTGGTGTACGACAGTTGCTTCACTCCGGCGTCAAAGGACTCGTCGCGCGTTGCGACGGGCGCCAAAGGTGCAAGCTTACGGCCAATGCCTCGGCCGGGGGTGTGACTATTCGTTGCGCAGGGCGATCAGCGGATCGATGCGGGCCGCGCGCCGGGCCGGCAGATAGCTGGCCAGGAGCGCGACACCGATCAGCACCGACGACACGGCCGCATACACGGCGGGATCGGTCGGCTTGACGTTGAACAGCAGGCTCGTGATGTAGGAGCTGAGCAGCGCCGCGCCGATCAACCCCAGCGCCACGCCGATGCCGCCTTTCCACAGCCCCTGGCGAAGGATGAGGGCGCTGATCTGTCCACGCGACGCGCCGATGGCGCTCCGCACGCCGATCTCGCGCGTCCGCTGCGACACGTCGTAGGCGAGCACGCCGTAGATGCCGAGCGCCGAGAGGAACAGCGCCAGGCCGGCGAACGCCGCGAGCAGCATCATCACCGCGCGGCGGTTGTCGAAGGACGAGTCCACCGACTCCTGGAGGGCGCCGGCGTCGAACAGCGGCAGCGCGGGATCGATCGCGCGCACCTTGGTGCGCAGCGCCGACACCACGTCGCCCGCCGGCCGCGACGTTCGCAGGAACAGCGTGAGCCCGCCGGGCCGTCCGCCCTGCACGACCTGATAGATGAACGGGTTCCCGCTCTTCTCCTCGACGCCGTTGTGCGGGATGTCCTTCACCACGCCGATGATCGTGGGCCAGTCCTCGGGCTTGTCGGGGCGGCCGCCGAAGCTGAAATGGCCGCCGACGGCGGACTGGTTGGGGAAGAACTTCCGCGCGAAGCTCTGGTCGACGACGAACGCGCGCCGGCCCTGGGCCGTGTCCGCTTCTTCGTAGAAGCGCCCTTCGACCAGCTTCAGTCCCAGCGTCTGGAGGTAACCCGGCGTCACGATGACGCGGTAGGCGCCTGGCTGCGGCGCGCCCGGCGGCAGCGTGTCGTTCTCCAGCGTGAACGCGTTGATCGGCAGTCCGCCCTGAAACGGCGTGGACGACGACAGCGCGACGGACGTCACGCCGGGAATCTCGCGCATCGCCTGCAGCAGCCGCTCGCGGATCTTGCTCGCCGCTTCGTCACTGGCCCGATGCTCGCGCGTCAGCGCGATGCGGGCCGTCACCACGTTCGCCGCGTCGAGCCCGGTGTCCACCCGCAGCGCCTGCGCGAAGCTCTGGATGAGCAGGCCGGCGCCGGTCAGCAGCATCAAGGCGACGCCGACCTGCGCGACGACGAGCACGCTGCTCAGCGCACGCACGCCGCGGCTCGACGACGAGCCCCGGGAATTGCTCTGGATCACCGCCGCCAGGTTGGTGCGGAACATGTGCAGGACCGGGATGAGTCCGATGAACAGCCCGATCGCCAGCGCGAGCCCGACCGCGAACCCGAGCACGCGCCAGTCGAGCGACGCCGGCAGCGACTGCGGCAGCATCTTCGCCAGGTAGACGTTGGTCACCCGCAGCGCGCCCCACGCGACCGCGAGTCCCAGCGCGCAGCCGAGCGACGTCAGCAGCAGGCTTTCCAGCAGGAACTGCCGGGCGATCGTCCCGCGCCCGGCCCCGAGCGCGGATCGAATCGCCATCTCCGACTGGCGCGCGTTCGAGCGCACGAGCAGGAGATTGGCGACGTTGAAACAGCCGATCAGCAGCACGAACGCGACGCCGCCCTGCAGCATCAGCAGCGTCGGCCGCACCGGCTGCACGCGCTGCTCCTGCACGCCGCCGACGTTCATCGTCATCCCCGAGCGCTCCACGAAGGCCTTCAACGGGGGCGGCCCCGCATCCACGTAGCGCTTCTCGATGATCTTGGCTTCGGCGTCCGCCTGGCCTGCCGCGACGCCCGGCTTGAGGCGGCCGAACAACTGGATGCCGACGCCGTAGCGGCCCTGCGGATTCTCCGCGCCCGCGGGCCAGCTCAATGGCACGATGAACTTCATCCGCGCGTCGAACGCTTCCAGGATGCGCGGCGCGACGCCGATCACCTTGTAGGCCTCGTCGTCGATCCGCACTTCCTTGCCGAGGACCTCCGGGCTCTCCTGGTACTGCGACTGCCAGTAGCTCTGCGTGAGGACGATGACCTTGTCGGCGCCCGGCTTGTTCTGGTCCTTCGTGAAGAAGGTGCCGAGCAGCGGCTGGATGCGGAGGATGTTGAAGATCTCGGCGGTCGCCCGCACGCCGGGCAGACGGACGACCGACTCCTTGTCGCCGACCAGGCTGTAGTTGAACTGCCAGAGCGCGAGGCTCTCGTACGAGGAGGCGTTGCGCGAGTAGTCGAGATAGAACGGGACGTTGGCCGGCATGTGGTGCAGGCCCGCCTTCGACGCCGACGAGTACAGCTCGACGATTCGCTCCGGCTCCTGGTAGGGCAGCGGCTTCAGCATCAGCGAGTAGACGGTGGAGAAAATCGCCGTCGTCGCGCCGATCCCGAGCCCGAGCGTGAGGAGCGTGGTGGCGGTGATGCCCTTCGACTTCCACAGCAGACGCGCGGCATGCCGCAGTTCGGTGAGGGAGCCGGAGAAGATGCCGGCGGACGTCGAGGCCGGGGCCGGATGCGATCTGCTGGTCATAGGGGGTTGCCCAGCATACGTTCTGCGGACAGGCAAAGTTCCTGTGCGGCTCGAAATCTTAATTCCTTCATTGACACGGTCACCCTGCGGCTGTTACAGTCGGTGCCGTGAAGTCTGAATTTTTTAAGACTTGGTTCGCCGCATGGCCAGAAGACAGTCGCCGGCGCTGACCGACGCCGAAGCGGAAGTGATGGCCGTGCTCTGGCGTTTGCGCCGCGCCTCGGTCGGCGAGGTCGCCGACGCACTGAACGAGACGCGCCCCGTCACCTACAGCACGGTGCAGACGATGCTGCGGATTCTGGAGACGAAGGGCTACGTGACGCACGGCAAGGTCGCGCGTGCCTTCGTCTACGAGCCGGTCGTGGACGAACGCCAGGCGCGGCGCCGTGCGCTGCGCCATCTCGTCAGCCGGCTGTTCGAGGGATCGCCAAGCCTGCTCGTGTTGAACGTCCTCGAGGACGAGGAGATCGACCCGGCCGAACGCGAGCAGCTGCGGAAATTGATCGAGCGCGCCTAGGAGTCCGACATGGACGTTGTACTGAACTGGATCTGGCAGGGTGGAGCGGTGGCGCTGGCGACGGCCGTGATGCTGCTCGCGCTGACGCGCGCGCGCGCCAACGTGCGCTACATGGTGTGCTGGGCCGCCGTCCTCTTCGTCGTGGCGCTGCCCGTGCTTCCGTCCCTCCGTCCGGCCGCGATCGCGCCCGCCTTCAGCGCGGTTCAGGCCGACGCGATCGTCTCGCTGCCGCCCGCCTGGTGGATGTCGACGATCGTGCTCCTCGCGGCCTGGGCGATGTGGGCGGCGATCCAGGCCGTCAGGTTCGTGTCGGCGGTCCTCGCGATCCGCCGTGCGCGCGCGCACAGCCGGGCGTTCCCCTCCGACGTGGCCGCGCGCCTGCCGCGCTGGCGCCGCGTCCAGGCGGAAGGGCGTCGCGCGACGCTCGTCCTGTCGGATGCGGTGACGAGCGCGGCGGTGCTGGGCTGGGGCCGGCCGATGATTGCCGTGGCTCCGTCGCTCCTGAACACGCTCGACGCAGACGATCTGGATCGCATCCTCGTGCACGAATGGGCGCACGTCCAGCGCCGTGACGATCTCGTGAACGTCGCGCAGATCGCCGTGCGCGCGGTGGCCGGCTGGCATCCGGCCCTCTGGTGGATCGATCGCCGCCTGCAGATCGAGCGCGAGATCGCCTGTGACGAGCTGACGGTCGCGATCACCGGATCTGCGAAGTCCTACGCGCAATGCCTGGTGACGCTTGCCAGCCGGAAGAGCGCGCCGCCGGCGATGCGCCTTGCGCCTGCCGCGCTGCGGTCCTCCGATCTGCACGCCCGTGTCGTCAAGCTCCTGTCGCCGTACCCGTCGATCGCGCCGGTGTGGTCGCGCAGCATCGCGGCAGGGATTGTCGCGGCGCTGTGCGCGACGTCGGTTGGCGTGGGCGGCGTGCAGCTCGTCGAGGCGGCCGCCATCGCGTTGCCCTTCGTCGTCTCGCCGCAGATCGTGGGCCCGGCGTCCGGGCCGCGCGCAGCGGCCGTCCCGCCATTGATGGAGACGCCGCGCTGGGAGCGCCGGCCGACGTCCAGGTCCGCCGCATCTCAAGCGCCGGCTGCGAGGCCGTCGTCTTCCGTGCCTCAGCCGGCCGCCGGCGCGCCTTCGCCGCCGACGTCGGGCGACGCGGGCCCCGTCGATCCCGCGCGCGCCGCCGTCATCGAGGTCCACCCGGGGATCGCTCCGGAGTTGCCGGGAACCGCACACACCGTCGCGGAACACGCCGGCGTCACGCCGGAACAGCCGTCATCTCCGGGCGCCGCGGGCTCGGAATCTCCTTGGAGCGCGGTGGCCGCCGGCGGCACCGCCATCGGCAAGAAGTCCAAGGACGCCGGCGTCGCGACCGCCGGGTTCTTTACTCGCGTCGCCCGTCGCGTCGCCGGCTCGTTCTAGGGGCCCAGTCATGCGCATTCATCTCGTCAATCCGAGCGACGTGTCTTTCGGCACGGCTGTCATCACGCCGCGGTGGCAATACGTGCTGGCGGCCGCGACGCCGGCACGGCACGGAACACCGATTCTCGTCGACGAAACGCTCGAGCCGCTCGACGAAAGCACGGTGCAGGCCGGCGACGTCGTCGGCATCGGCATCCATACCGGGAACGCGCTGCGCGGGTATCGCATCGGCCGGGCGGCGCGCGCGCGCGGCGCATTCGTCGTGTTCGGCGGCATCCACGCGACGCTGTTCCCAGACGAGGTGCGCGAGCACGGCGGCGCGCACGCGGTGGTGACGGGCGACGGCGACCTGGTGTGGCCGGCCGTGCTCGACGACTGCGACGAGGGGAGGCCGCAGCCGCTCTACGCCGGCGGGCGAGTGGAGGGGGACGCCTTCTACCCGGCGCGCTGGGACCTGCTGCCGCGCAATCGATACATGTGGGCGTCGGTGCAGACCATCCGCGGCTGTCCGAAGCACTGCTCGTTCTGCTCCGTCTGGCGCACCGACGGCCAGAAGCCGCGCCAGCGCGACGTGAACATCGTCGTCCGCGAGATCGTCCAGCTTCGCCGCCTGGGCTTCCGCTTCATCGTTCTCGCCGACGACAACTTCTATCCCGTCCCGATCGCGGACCTGGCCGCCGCGGAGCGTCGCGCCGACAAGACGCAGCACGCGTCGCTGACGAGGATTCGCGAGGAGCGCTTCGAGCTGATGGAGCGCCTGGAGCAGCTTCCGGACGACATGGTGTTCTACACGCAGATCACGATGGAAGCGGCGGAGGATCCGGCCTTCCTCGCGGCGATGCGCCGCGCCCGGATTCGGGGCGCGCTCGTCGGCGTCGAGTCGGTCACGCCCGAAGGGCTGAAGGCCGTCTTCAAGAATTTCAACGAGTCGGGAGACGGACTCGTCAAGCGGCTGCAGGCGTTCCGTCAGGCCGACGTCCACGTGCTCGGCTCGTTCATCTTCGGCCTGTCCACGGACAATGCCGAGACCTTCGCGGCGACCGCCGATCTGGCGCAGCGCGCCGGCGTGTCCTTCGCCCAGTTCGTCATGCTGCAGCCGCTGCCCGGTACCGTCGACTTCGGCAAGTGGGAGCACGACGCGCGGGACGTGCCGGAGGTCGACGGCGTGCCGCTCACGCGTTACTGGCTGATTCCGTCGGAGCGCCGTCCCCGCGTGTACATGCCGCACCCGACGATGAGCGCCGAGGAGGTGCGGGTGCGCACGCAGGGCGTCTGGGACCGCTTCTACGCGCTCGATCTCGTGTGGCAGCGCTCGGCCTTCCTGAAGAGCCTCAAGTCGCGGCTGGCGTTCGTGCTCATTTCAAAGCTCTATCGCCAGATGTACGCGAACACGGGTATCGCGACCGACAGCGCGCGCGTGAGGCGCTCGGCGCTGTGGGCGCGCTGGCTGGCGCGGTTCGCCCGCCGGCTCTTCGCCTCCGCGCCGATGCCCGATCTGCGCGAGCCGCGCCGCGCGCCCGCCGCCGCCGGCAGGCGGATTCCGGTCGTCACCGTTCCTTGAGCATCGCCATGACCCGCATATTCCTGACGCTGTCGCTGCTGGCGCTGTTGGTCGCGCCGGCGCCGGCGACGTCCGATCCGAGGTCCTTCCTGACGGCCGCCTTCGGCCTGTCGAACGAGGAGATCAAGCGTCTCGACACCGGCGAGGTCGTCTCGCGGACGCTCGACGTCAAGAACGGCCGCGAGGTCGCGACGCTCGGCATCGTCCGCATCAAGACGTCGCCGTCGGTGTACGTGGAGCGCCTGACCGACATCGCGACGTTCAAGCGGACGGCCGACATCCTCCAGATCGGACGGTTCAGCAGTCCGCCGCGGCTGGAAGACGTCGCGTCGCTCAGCCTCGACGACGCCGAGCTGAAACGGCTGCGCGATTGCCGCGTGGACGACTGCAACGCGCGGCTGTCCGCCGACGCCATCGCGCGCATCCGGCGCGAGATCGACTGGCGCTCGCCCGACGCGCCGCGCCAGGCGACGCAGCTCGTACGCCAGCTGCTCGTCGACTATGTCGGCCTCTATCACCAGCGCGGGAGCACCGCGCCGATGGAGTACGCCGGCCGCACGCCGCGGCTCAACGTCGCCCGCGAGTTCGCGTCCCTGCTCGAGGGCGACAGCATCACGTCGAAGTACGCGCCGCGCCTGCGCCAGCACCTGCTCGACTACCCGGCGTCCGCCGACAAGATGACGGACTTCGTCTACTGGTCCAAGGAGCTGGTGCGCGGGCGGCCCGTCATCAGCGTCACCCACGTCGCGACGGCGGCGGCTCTCGACGATTCTCCGGTGGCCTACGCCATCGGCACGAAGCAGATCTACGCGATGCACTACTTCGACGCGTCGCTGGGGCTCACGCTCCTCGTGCCGGATCCGGCCGCAAGCGCGCCGGCGACCTACGTCGTCTACCTGAATCGATCGCGCATCGATCTGTTCGACGGACTCTTCGGCGGCGTCGCGCGGCGGATCGTGGCGGGCAGGGCGCGGACGCTGGTGGCCGAGCAGCTGCAGCGGCTGCAGCGCGTCCTCGACGGCCAGAAGCCGGCGGTCGCAACTTCACAGCGCCAGCGCTGAGCATCCCGGCGGTCGACGTCACGCATCCCGCGGTCCGCGTGACCAGCGCGCGATGCACGTTCGGCTGTCGAGCCCTGGCAATCCTGCGACGGGCGCCCTACGGCACGAACGGGAGCGGAATGCGGAACGTCCCGTCGGCGTTCACGCGGCGGATGAGCACGAGGCCCGTCGCGCCGAGGATCGGCGAGCTCGCGACGTCGGTCGCGCCGAGCAATGGCCGCCAGGTCGAGCCGTTCCCGCGCAGATAGTAGAACTGCCACGGCGTCCCCTCCCCCAGCAGCACGTGAATCTGATCGGCGAGCGCGAAGAGGTTGTTGCCCGTCCATCGCGCCGCCGCGGGAGCCGCGGGATCGACGCGGGCGCCGATCTGAGCGGGCGAGAGATCCTGCGGGAACCCGGACGCGAACGACTGAAGACCTCGCACCAGGTTCTTGCGGAACGGGTTGATCCGGACGTTCCCGGCGTGACGCCACGCCGGCGCGGCGTACTTCGACTCGATCGTGAAGCTGGCGTCGGGCGGCAAGACCTTGTCGCGGAAATCGTCCGTGCTGCCCGCCCTGCTCCAGGTGACGCCATCCGCGCGCAGGAAGTAGCGTTCCGCGCGGCCGTTCTCGAGAACGTCCACGCCATCGGCGAGCAGCGGGTTGTCGCGTCCGACGAGACCCGGCGTCAGCATCTGCTGGAGCCGCGCCAGCGTGACGTGCGAGCGCAGCACGACGCGCGCGCCGGCAAGCGCGTCGGGGGACAGCGATGGAAGCGTGCTCGACGCGCCCGCACCCAGCGTGACGGTCACCGTCGGGTCATTGGCCGCGATCGTCGTCGCGGTGTCCACGTCGAATCGCTCGCCGGCGAGCGGACCGGTGACGACTTCGACGTAGTACTTGCCGGCTGCCGTGAGCAGGCTGCCGACGCTGCCGTCGGCCGGAGAGAAGGTCAGCCGGGTCACCGTGTTCGACGTGGCCACGCCGACGAAGTGATCCGCGGAGATGAGCGGCACGGCGAGTCCCGCGAGTCCGCGTGCCAGGCGACGGCTCATCACGCCGACCGGAGCCGAAGCGACGATGGTGTCCACCGGCACGACCGGCAATGTCGCCGCGAGCCGGAAGAACTGATCCGGGCGTTGCACGAGCGGCACCAACGAGCGGATGACGACCTGCTCGAGACCCACGCCCGCCGCGGTGGCCGACACCGGCTCGACGCCGAGCAGGCTCGCGAATGTCAGGTCGGCGGACGTCAGCACGCCGAACGTCACGCCGCCGAGATCGAGCCGCCGGA
>Ga0075364_10001582_pt1 | contig 12450 bp, 10 predicted proteins | sample EndMetdeltDD1764_FD_71517 | JGI IMG/M metagenome (GOLD analysis project Ga0075364, IMG submission 71517) | Populus endosphere microbial communities from Tennessee, USA - Endosphere MetaG P. deltoides DD176-4 | ecosystem: Host-associated > Plants > Roots > Endosphere | place: USA: Tennessee... | reverse complement strand
TTAAGCATCGAAAAATCCTGTGTACTCAACGATTAGGATTCTCCCGTCGACATGTGTCGGCATGCATTGTTATGAGCAGCATTCAACTTAGAGCTGAACGACGGCGGGATGCATATCAAACGTAATCGCTGGACACCCGGCTTCTCCAAACTTCTTACCGGCGAAACCCTATCCGCCATCAGCGGCTCTGCCATCACGGTAGCGCTGCCTGGCTGCTGTTCAGTCGGGACATCAGGGCGCTACCGAAGGCGTTTGCAGATGATCCCGACGATGAATGACCCCTACTGCGCGATCCGTCAGCACGCGCAAGCACGCCGTGCAGATCACGAGGATCGCACTTGAACACCTATCAAGCCGTGGTGTTCATGACGATCGTTGCCCTAGTGACGGGCAGAACGTTGATCTTCAAATCGGTTGCGCAACGCATTGCGCCCAACCAAACGGCGTGGGTCATTGGCTCGGGCACGTTCGTATTCACAGCTGCGTTCTTTCCACTGGCTCAGTCTGCAGACGTAACCGGGTTTGGGGATCTGATTTCCTGGCAGGGTGCGGTGGCCGGGTTGATGAAAGGCGTGTCGCTGACTGGGCTGCTTATTGCGCAGCAGCACCTGATCACGCGAAGCCTATCGGCGACAACTTATGTTTTTCCGGTGGCGATCGGACTGATCGGTACGCTGGATGTGCTGGCCTTCAACGGTGCCGTAACGTCTGGTGCCATGCTGTCCATCGCAATTCTTGCAGTGTCTGGAATCGCTTTTGCCCTGTTTGGTCACCTGAAAACACTTGATGTCGCAGGCAAGGCACTGTTTGGGGTCATGGTCTTTGCGGTGGTGGGCTTTGCTATCTGCGACCGCGTCGGTATTCCTGCTTCAGGGTGGTATGGCCATCTCGTTTATACGGGCCTGGGAAACATGCTTTCCGCCTGGTTCGTGTGCAGGGGTGCGCCCCGCATCCGATGGATGCCCTGGGTGGGCATCGCATTGTCCTGGTCACTCCCCGAGCTGGTATTCAATTTCGCCATCGCGGGTAGCCTGCCCATCAGTTACGGATACATGGCGATCAGTTTGCGTGTGCCGCTGTTGATGCTTGTAGCGACGATTTTCTACAACGAGGGAAGACCAACGAACCAGATCGTATTCGGACTGATTTCGCTAGTCGGGATTGTGCCGAGCTTTATGTGATTTCTTGTCGTATCGGCGCGGTTGCCATGGTTGGAACAAGCTCCGACGCTCACATGAATTGAACTGACCCCTGGTCTAACGTGCCCGGTTCTGCTGGGCTTTGCATTGTTGCCGCTGCGGATGTGGCATAACCAGCGGTGGCCTCTCCGATAAAACCGAGCATTCGACTTAAAGCTCAAAGACAGCTGGTTGGCGTAAAGTTGAGCGTTCACTGCCCAAGGCTCAACGCAGAGCACAGACCGTCCCTGGCCACGACAATGCACGCATCCAACCTCACTGGCATTCAGCCAGCAGCAGCCACACGATTTGGCGTGCTGCCCGCCGCGGCGATCGCCGTCGCGGTGGCATTCATGCCCTCAACGCGTGTCGCCCACGCCGAGACCGCTGCCGACGGTGCAATGTGCACCACGGCCTCTTCCGCCTGTTTCCACTCCTTCACACCGCCAGGCGCTCACGGCACCTTCCGTTATTACGCGTCAATGCCACCAGCCAGCGACGCCCCCTGGGCCGCACCCATCGCACCCACCTCGGCGTTGATCGCCCTGCATGGACACCCTCGCGATGTGGGGAGAACCTTCGACGCTGCAATCACAGCGACTCGCGGGGCCGGGCGTTTGCATGAGACGCTTGTGATCGCGCCTTTGTTTCAGGTTGCACAAGCCACTGCATCACGCTGCCGAAGCGCTGACACGCCGCCAGCACAAGTTGACGATATCGTGTGGACCTGCAGCAGCTGGATGCAGGGTGCAACCGGCCACTGGGGTAAAGAGAAGAGCCTGAATTCTTTTGCCATGCTGGACGCCCTGATCAACGAGGTTCATCAACGCTATCCCACTTTGAAAACGATTACGCTATTCGGCTTCTCTGCGGGTGCGCAGGCGGTGCAGCACTACATCGGCTTCTCCGATCCCGGCCTGCCTGCGGATGTTCGTCTGCGCTTCGTGGTCTCGGACCCCGGAACGTGGCTATATTTCGACGCCTATCGTCCTTTCCCTGTCGCAGACTCGGCTCAATGCCCGTCTGTGAACGATTGGAAATACGGTATCAATGCCTTGCCGTCGCATCTGAGTCGAACCGGAGCGCAGGCACGGGCGCATTACGCCAGGGCCGAGGTGCACTACATGCAGGGAGAACGGGACACGGGCACCGGGCGAGCCGCTTATTACAAGGTGCTGGACAAGTCCTGCGCAGCGCAGGCGCAAGGCACCTACCGATTGGAGCGCGGCCTGGCCTATGCCGATTACGATCGCAAGATGATCGCGCCCGACCAGCACCGCCAGGTCACGATCGTCCCGAACTGCGGGCACAAGGTCGAATGCGTATTGCCCTCCGCACAGGCCCGACCGGTCGTGTTTCCCGAATAAGCACTGACACCCTGGCATCACCCTTGTCCATCCGCTTGATCGTGCCGGACACAATGGTTCCCCCATTGCCCGGTGGCGACCGAGGCATGATTCGGGTGCCTTACTGTGAGGCTGACAGTTCCCGCAACACTTCAGCGAGTCGTTCTTCCGCCCATAGCGCAGTATCCCGTTTACGGGAGATCAGCGTGACAGGGGGCAGCTTCCATCCCAAGTCCCAGTTCACGATGCCAATGTCGCCTCGGCGCGCCATGTCGTTGGCCGTGCTCTCGGGCAGGATCGAGAGCAACGTGGGGTCGTCGCGCAGCATGCCGGCGATGATGTCCAGGCTATAGGTTTCCACAATGGGCACGGGCGGGACGGCCTGTGCCTGCGCAAAAAGCTGCGCGACGATGATGCCGGTCGGTGTGGCGGGTGACGGCAGTATCCAGTTCATCCGGGCAAGCTCTGCCCAGTCGGGCTTGCGCTTGGCAAGCCTGCGTGCGAGCGACGGATGCGCGATGAGGGTGGGTGTCTGGGTGTATAGCAGTTCGTGGTGGTAGGCATCGCCATGAACGATCGAAGAGGCGCGTCCGATAATGCAATCGAGCTCATGGCTGGCCAGCGCCTTGCCCAGCTGATCACTCGTGGCGCGTGTGAGGGTGCTGGCAATGCCATGTTCGCGGTGAAGCCGGGCCAGCAATCGCGCCAGCAAATCCCCCGATACATAGGGCACGGCGCCAATGTGCAGGTGGCCGCTCATGCCGCTGCGCGTGGCGTCGGCCTCCCGCCCCCAGGCCCTGAATTCATGAAGCATGCGCTGGGCACGCACAATGGCCTGATGCCCCAGCGCCGTGGGTTCCAGGCGAGCACCGCCGCGCACGAACAGGGGTGCCTGAAAGATGGCCTCCAATTCAGCGAGCGCTTTGGTGGCGGCCGGCTGACTGATCCCCGTGCGCGCTGCGGCACGCGTCAGGGAGCCGAGTTCGCCCAGATCCGACAGCAGGACGAGGTGTCGGTTTTTCAGACGCAGCATGTTGGGCGAAGACATTGGAAACAGTACGTCCTTTGCACTAGTGAATGGATGGCCCATGCGAGGAAGACCGGTGACCCCCGGTCATAGGTCGCTGGTCACGACAACGAAGGCACACACAACCGACACGGCACGCGCGCCCATAACCGCTTGGTTATGGTCTCATACAAAGAAAGTGTAAATCATTGCATTTCGATTTCTATACTGAAAAAGATATTTCCCGTTGCGTGTCCCATTGCGCCGGCTCGCTCGCCCCATCGAAGCGTCGCGAGCGCCAACCACAGCGTCTACCTCCAACCAGAGCATTTATGTCCGATTCATTCACCACTCGCCCCGAAATCCGCGGCACGTTCGGCGTTGTCTCCTCCACGCACTGGCTCGCCTCCCAGGTGGCCATGAGCGTGCTCGAGCGGGGTGGCAATGCCTTCGATGCAGCCGTGGCAGGTGGCTTTGCGCTGCAGGTGGTGGAACCTCACCTGAACGGGCCGGGTGGTGAAGTGCCGATTCTGTTCTGGAGCGAAAGCGAGCAGCGCATGCGCGCCTTGTGCGGACAAGGACCGGCACCCGCACTGGCTAACGCTGGGTTCTTTCGGGCGATGGGGCTGGAGCAGGTACCGGGCATCGGTCTGCTGCCGGCCTGCGTGCCCGGCGCGTTCGGCGCATGGCTGACGCTGCTGCGCGATTACGGCACCTGGGAGCTGGCCGACGTGCTGGCACCCGCCATTGGTTATGCCCAAAAAGGTTTTCCGCTGGTGCCGCGCATCGTCGCGGCGATCACGGCAGTGGAATCCCTGTTTCGCAGCGAATGGGCGAGTTCGGCGGCCGTCTGGCTGCCCGGTGGCAAGGTGCCCGATGCCAACGCACTGTTCCGGTTGCCCACGCTGGCGCGCACCTATACCCGTCTGATCGAGGAAGCACAGGCGAAAAGCACCGCACGCGTGGGTCGCATCGACGCCGCCATCGAAGCCTGGTCCGATGGGTTCGTTGCTCAGGCCGTGGACACGTACTATCGCGAAACCGCCATTCGCGACACCACCGGCGAGCGCAACAAGGGGCTGTTGCGCCGTGAGGATATGGCGGCATGGCGCCCCACCTATGAAGACCCGCTCACGCTGGATTTCGGGCGATATACCGTGGCGAAGTGCGGACCCTGGTCGCAGGGGCCGGTGTTCCTGCAGCAATTGGCGCTGCTCAAGCATCTCGATATCGGCAAGTACGCGGTGGATTCTTGCGAATTCGTGCACAGGGTGGCCGAGTCGACCAAGCTGTCGTTTGCCGATCGGCTGGCCTGGTATGGCGACCCCGAGCGTCATGCCATCCCGACCCAGGCCTTGCTCTCCGATCAATACGCGCGCCTGCGGGCACGACTGGTCGGTGAACGCGCGGCCACCGGGTTGAATCCCGGTTCGCCGGAAGGACGCGCCCCCGTGCTGCCCGACACTGGCGTGGCGGCACGCACGCTGAGCACCGCCGACACCCGCTTTGGTGTGGGTGAGCCCACTTTTGCGCAGTTGCCGCCGGTGCAACAGTGGCTGCCACGCGAAGTGTTCGTAGGCGATACCTGCCACATCGATGTGATCGATGCGGCAGGCAACATGGTTGCGGCCACGCCTTCGGGCGGATGGTTGTCGTCCAGCCCGACGATTCCGGAGCTCGGTTTTTCAATTACCACGCGATTGCAGATGAGCTGGCTCGATGAAGGATTGCCGGGTGGCCTGCAAGCCGGCAAACGCCCCAGTACGACGCTCTCGCCCGGCCTTGCCCTGCGCGACGGTCTGCCCTATATGGCGTTCGGCACCCCGGGTGGCGATCAGCAGGACCAGTGGGCGCTTGCATTCTTTGTGCGTCATGCGGTGCACGGCATGAATCTGCAGGCCGCCATTGAAGCGCCGTCCTGGCATATCGACCACGGCCCAGCCTCGTTCTGGCCACGCACGACAGTGCTGAATCGCTTGACGGTGGAGTCACGCATGCCCCAGGCCACGGTGGATGCGCTGCGCGCCTGCGGGCACGATGTGGTGGTGGGCGGTGCCTGGTCCGAAGGTCGGATCAGCGCGTGCACGCGCGAGCCTGATGGACAGGGTGGTCTTCTGCTTCGTGCCGCGGCCAACCCGCGCGGCATGCAGGGTTACGCAGTGGGTAGATAGTTTTTTCAAGCCTATCCGGCAACGATGACCGGAGGCATCACGACAAGGGGTAGTTCACATGGCTTTTTTCAAGCGAGCAGTTCTCGCATCTGTGCTGGCGGTGGCCGCACTGGCTGGCACCCAGGCTCACGCAGCCTATCCGGATCGACCCGTATCGATCATCGTGCCGTGGGCAGCGGGGGGATCGACCGATATTCTGGCGCGACTGCTGTCCGAACATCTGACGCAATCGATGGGGCAGTCGTTCATCGTCGAAAACCGCTCGGGTGCCTCGGGCAATATCGGCTCGGCCTATGTGGCACGCGCCAAGCCCGATGGCTATACGCTGCTGGTGGGTTCGATGAGCACCCACACCATGAACCAGGCGCTGTTTTCCACTATGCCCTTTGACGGTGTGGAGGACTTCACACCCATTGCCGAGCTGGCGCTGGTGACCAACACCATGGTGGTGAGCGAGTCGGTCAAGGCGAACTCGGTCGCCGAGTTTGTCGACTATGCGCGCGCCAATCCCGACAAGATTGCCTATGCTTCTGCGGGCACCGGCTCGACGAATCACCTGAGCGCGGCCATGTTCGAGAAGGCCACGGGCATCAAAATGACCCACGTTCCGTATCGCGGCGGTGCGCCCGCGGTTCTGGACACGGTCGCCGATCGCACGCAACTGTTCTTCAGTGCGGGCACACAAACATTGCCACACGTTAAAGCGGGCAAGCTGAAGTTGCTGGCCGTGACCGAGGCGCAGCGTTCGCCGCTGCTGCCCGACGTGCCTGCGGTGGCGGAAACCGTGCCGGGCTACGAAATGGCGGTCTGGTATGGCGCGTTCGGCCCGAAAGGCATGGACCCCGAGCTGGTGAAGCGCCTGAACAAAGAGATCAATGCAGTGCTGGCCCGGCCCGATGTGGTGGCCAAAATGGAAGCGATGGCCGTCGAGTTGCGTCAGGGCACCCCTGAGGCTTTTGACAAGCTGCTGCGCGCCGACGCGGCCAAATATGGCGCACTAGTCAAAGAACTGGGTATCCAGGCCGACTGATCCGCGGGCACACACGAGAGAAACATGACCGTTATCGCCACGCAGGCACACCTGTCCGAAAAAAATGTCGTCATGCTGTCGCAAGCGTGCGCCAGCGGTGATGCGACCGCGCTGTTCACCGAAGTAGACAGGCAGACCGTTGCGGCGTTGTCGCATGTGCTGTGCACGATCAATCGCCTCGATGAATCAACCTTGCGATTGCAGCGCCTGTACAGCTCGAACCCCCAGGCCTATCCGCCTGGGGGCACGAAGGACAAAGCAGGCACATCGTGGGGACGTCACGTGTTGCAGCAACGTCGTGTGTTCGTGGGCGAGGGCGCGCAGGCCATCGCCCAATCGTTCGACGATCACGATGCGATTGCCGCCCTGGGCCTGCGCTCGGTGATCAATGTGCCGGTCGTCTTCGCGGGAAGATGCCTGGGCACGGTGAATTTCCTGATGGCAGGCGCACGGGTGACCGACGAGCAGGTCGAGGCGGCACGCTGGAGTGCGTTGCTCGCACTGCCAGGCTTTCTGATGGAACGCTAGAATGGGTGCTTCTCCAACACCTTTGCCGATCGCCCGACCTGAGACTCCACGCATGCGCAGTCTGCAACCCGCCACGGTCACACAGACTGCCTGAATGTTGCGGTGCCCGGGCAGATCGATACCCATGACCGCTCTCGCCCGCCCTCGCCTGCTGTTCTGCTCCCTGTTGCTGACCTGCCTGGCAAGCCCGGCTGCTGTTGCGGCAGACGCGCTCCCCACGCCGTTGACGCCTGCACCGGGGGCAACGGCGCGCGTGGAAAAACAGGGAGATCGATACGTGCTGATCCAGCCTCGCGGCTCACGGACCACGCTGGCCACGGACGACGACATGCTCGATGGCAGCGAGCCGCGATTCACCCAGGACGACTTCAACGGTGATGGGTTTTCCGATCTGCTGGTCGGCATCCCCGCAGGCCCCGTGGACATCAGCAATAGCCTTTACCTGTATGACGCTGACGCGAACGCGTACAAGCGGTTCAACGTGCCGCAAGCGGTATCGCAGCGCCAGAACTGCGAAGGGCTATGGAATCTGACACGTGTGCTGGAGCGCAAGGGCGTGCTCAGCGAATGCCGGGGTGGCGCGCGCCAGCACTTCGACTTGTTGCAGTTCGAGCCGGACGGGACGGTGTGGCTGGCATCGCAATCACGTGCACCCGAGCCTGCAGTGCGCTGGCCCAAATTCGTGTTTCCCACTCTGGCAGTGACCTATGACCAGCAGGGCACCATCCTGAGCGAGACCGTGATGGGCCACGACGAAGGCGAGGATCAAGACACCCGCTGGACAGTGCCCGTGAAACGGCTTGCCCTGTATTCCGCGCCGCACGCCGATGCCCTCACCAAGGGTTATCTGGTCCAGGGCGACACGACCCAGATGCTGGCCTTCGACTCGGATGCGTGGATGAAGATTGCCTACGTCGGCAAGCGTGGCCGGATCGAACGATGGATTTCGCTGGCAGACGCCTACGGTGCCGCCAAAGCGCCTTGAACGACCATATACCCGCCCAGCAGCCCCAGACTCACCAGAAAACAGGTCCTGAACACATCCGGCGACAAACGCGAGCGCAGGCGCTGCCCCACCTGCATGCCGATCAGCGCAGGCACGAGCATCAATACGGACATTCCCAGCGCTCCCGCCGAATAGCGATGGTTGATGTACAGGCCCAGTGCCAGCGCAACCGTGGAAACGGTAAACGAAACGCCCATCGCCTGGATCAGTTCATCCCGCGAAAGCCCGATGGCTTGCAGATAGGGCACGGCAGGAATCACGAACACGCCCGTGGCGGCGGTGACCACGCCGGTCAGCGCGCCGACGATGGGCCCGGACCACCGCTGTGCCGCCACGCCGATTCTCGGACGCGCCCCGCGCAACCCCCAGCCGGCATAAGCGATCAATGCGACGCCCAGCGTGATGACCGCCCAGGTTCCTGTCGGGGCGCCCAGCAGCCATGCCCCTGCAAGGGTTCCTGCAAACACCCCGGCCTGCATGGGAGCCAGACGCATCATCAGGGGCCCCAGACCGCGCCACGGCCGAATCTGCCAGATGTTGGTGACCAGCGAGGGCACGATCAGCAGCGCCGCCGCCTGTGCAGGCGTCATCATCAGGGCCAGCAGCGCCATGGCGATGGTGGGTAGTCCCAAACCGACCACGCCCTTGACCAGCCCTGCGAGCAGAAAAACGACGGTGGCCAAAAGCAGCATCACGGTCATGGCGGGAGAAGAAAACGTGTCTGGTAATGGCATGGGGCAAAGGTGTGCAGGTCAGAAAGCATCCAGTCTGCGCCCGCTCAGCCCTCACCGGAAGCGGGAATAACCTGACCGAGCCTCAGGCGTGGGCTGAGGACAACTGTGCTAGCGTGTGTGCATCTGCAGCCGACCTCCACGCACCATGCGATTCGACCTTACGGATTTGCGCCTGTTCCTCCACGTTCACGAAGCCGGCACCATCACAGGTGGCGCGCACGCCAGCCACATGACACTTGCGTCTGCCAGCGAACGCATCAGAGGCATGGAAGAGACGCTGGGTGTTGCTTTGCTCACACGCGAACGGCGCGGCGTGCGCGTCACGCCAGCCGGGCACACGCTGCTGCAGCATGCACGACTGGTTCTCTCGCAGATCGACCGCATGCACCACGATCTCGGCGACTATCGCTCGGGCCTGCGCGGACATGTGCGCCTGCTGTGCAATAGCTCTGCGATGAGCGAGCACCTTCCCGAATGCATCAGTGGTTTTCTGGCCGAGCACGCCGGTATGTCGCTGGATCTTGAAGAGCGCACCAGCGAGGACATTGTCGATGCCGTGCGCAATCAGTTGGGCGAGGTCGGCGTGGTCGCCGATTCGGCCGATCTGCAAGGGTTGGCGGTCTATCCTTTTCGTGAAGATCCGCTCGTTCTGGTGTGCCCGCATGGACACCCCCTGGCACGACACAAAAGTATCGCGTTCGCCCGGGTGACCGATCACCCCCTGGTGGGGCTGGGCGCAGCAAGCGCCCTGCACGATCATGTGAACCAGCAGGCACGCCGCCAGGGCAAGACGCTGCACTACCGCGTGCGCCTGCGCAGCTTCGAATCTGTGTGTCGCGTGGTGGGACAGGGGATAGGCGTAGCAATCGTGCCGAAGGCGGTGGCGCTGCGCCACCGGCGGTCATGCCACATCAGCGTCGTCACACTGACGGATGCCTGGGCGCGGCGTCATCTCGTGATCTGCGTCAGGTGCTTGCAGGATCTGCCCGAGCATGTGCAACAACTGGTGCACTATCTGACGGCAGCAGCGGCACGTTGACAGGGGCGCCAGACGCCTTGATCGCCACGCCCGCCTGTCCGGCATGACCCTGCGCCTGCGAACCCCGACGACAGTTCAGGCCTGGATCCACTTGTCCAGGGGAGCCGCCGGTGCCGCCTCGCCCACCCACGGGCCCTGCGCCTGCTCGCATCCCTTCTTCAGCAGACGGTCGTAGTGCGCCTGGCTGGTAACGCCCTTGGCCGTGACGGACAATCCCAGGCTTTCGCCCAGGTAAAGGACGATGCGAATGATGGCCGCGTCAGCCCGCGACTCGAACATACCGCCTATGAATGTCGGATCGATCTTCAGGCGCGTCAGCGGTGCCCGTTTGATGCGTTCCAGCGACATGTTCCCCGTGCCATAGTTCGCCAGGGAAATGCCCACATCCAGCCGGCGCAAATCATCCAGGGTCGCCGTGGTCTGCACATCCTCGCGCATCAGAATAGCCTCGGTAATTTCCAGCTCCAGGGCAGACCCCGGCAGTTGATGCCGGTTCAGATAGGCCTGCACCTGCAAGGCCAGATCGCTGCGTCGAAACTGCGCATCCAGCAATGCCATACTGACGCGCAGATCCGGGAATGTGCTGCGCCAAACGGCCAGTTGGGCACATGCCGTGGACAACATCTGGTCTCCCACCTTGGCCGCAAGCGGGCTTGAGTGCAGCGCCGAAGCGAATTGCGCGAATTCGAGCACGCCCTGCTCGGGATGCTTCCAGCGCAATTGAGCGTCCATGGCGGTGAGTGCGCCATCGGCCAGACGGACGACGGGCTCGTAGTAAAGCGTCCACTCCTGGGCATCGAGGGCACGCGGCAACTCGGTCTGGTAGGCCTGCCTGGCCAGAGAGACGTCGCGCAGCCGGCTCGAATAGAAGCGGCTGCAGTGCTTGCCGCTGGCCTTGGCCTCGTAAAGCGCGAGATCCGCACTGGAGAGCAGTTCGCTGAATGTCGTACCATCGCACGGGTATCGCGCGATGCCCACGCTGGCGCCAACGGATACCGGTTCGCCCTCGAGCACGACCGGCCCGGAAAGCGTCTCGATTATCTGGCCCGATAGCGCCTCCAGCTGCGCGACGTCCCCCCCGGGCAGGATCAGTGCGAACTCGTCTCCGCCCATGCGAGCTGCCGTGACCGTCTCGGGCACACAGGCGCGCAGCCGTTGCGCGACAGCGGCCAGCATGGCATCGCCTGCGCCGTGCCCAAAACTGTCGTTGACGTTTTTGAACCCATCCAGGTCGACCATCATCAACGCGCCGAAGCCACCGCTGGCCAGCGCGTGCTGAACCCGCTCGCGAAATAGAATGCGATTGGGCAGGTCAGTCAGCGCATCGATGTGTGCCAGACGATAAAGCCGTCGTTCATTCTGGCGTCGTTCTGTCGCGTCGCGCAGCACTGTGCAGAAATTTGCCTGACCCGCTTCGCGCCACATCGAAGTGGAGATTTCGACCGGCACCCACACACCGCTCGCACTTCGGATTTCAGCATCCACGCTTCGACCGACAGAGAGAGAAGATTCATCCTCGGCCAGCGCAAGCAGTTCCCTTACCGATTGTGGCGATGCCACCTTGTCCATTGTGGCGCCCAGCATGGTGTCCCTGTCATAGCCGAACAGGCGCTGTGCCGCCGGATTCCAGAAGGTGATGCGCGACTGTCCATCCAGGCACACGATGGCATCGGGAGAGACCGCTGCCATTTTTTCGAAACGCTGCGAGCCCACCTGCCGGGCAATATCCAGGCGCCGCAGTTCGAGGCGATCCATGACCAGGGCGGCCAGGTCGCGCAAGTTCGTTCTACCCTCCTGACTCAGCGGCGCACGGGCCTTGTCGTCGATGATACACAGCGCACCCAGCACATGCCCCTGGGGAGCGATCAACGGACATCCTGCATAGAACCGGATGTGTGGCGGACCGGTGACCAGACGGTTGTCGCAGAACCGCGGATCCCGGGTGGCATCGGGAACCTCCAGAATGGCGCGCGCACCCAGCGCGTGAGCGCAGAACGACGATTCCCGTTCCGTTTCGCACAGGTCGGTGCCTACCTTCGACACGAACACCTGACGCGCGGCCTCAACCAGCGAGATCGATGCAGTGGGCACCTGAAAAATGCGTGCCGTCAGCGCCACGATGCGATCCAGGCCAGCGTCGCTGAGCGTCTCGTCTATCCCGTATTGACGCAGGACGCAGAGTCGTCCCGCCTCGTTATGTTCACTTTCATTACCGTTCATTGCGCTGTCTCCCACTTCTGTCACATCGTATGAGGTTTGACGCGTTTGCTCTGACTATTGACGCGGGTAAGAGGCCGGAGATGTTGCGGAAATGGGACTGAGATGCGGGTACTTGGGGCCCAATAATGCCACCGAACTGTCGGGACACACCAGATGGGCAGCTTGGGCTTTACCATTACAACAGCTGCGATC
>Ga0075364_10001581_pt1 | contig 12458 bp, 9 predicted proteins | sample EndMetdeltDD1764_FD_71517 | JGI IMG/M metagenome (GOLD analysis project Ga0075364, IMG submission 71517) | Populus endosphere microbial communities from Tennessee, USA - Endosphere MetaG P. deltoides DD176-4 | ecosystem: Host-associated > Plants > Roots > Endosphere | place: USA: Tennessee... | reverse complement strand
ACCAAAGTATAAGCGTTTTGGGTACTGAGCGGCAAGTCTTTAAAGCCCAAATCTTGCGCATACCTCGGTACATCCGCCTTGGTCTTTGGTAATAAGTGGCCGATTGTATCTTGAATGGATTGCGTCTCAATAGGCGTCGAGGAATATGTTTCCCGATCGTCGGTCACCCGGCGTACGAGTCGCTGTCCAATGACCGTTACCACCGTAGAAGCAATCAGAAACGGTTCAATACCCATATCCAGCAAGCGAGGTAATACACCGGCGGCAGAGTTGGTGTGCAGTGTGGAAAATACCAAGTGACCAGTCAGCGCCGCCTGCACCGCTAAGTCAGCTGTCTCTCTGTCACGAATCTCCCCTACTAATACAACGTCGGGATCCTGACGCAAAATCGAACGGAGCCCGGTGGCAAACGTCAATCCAACATCACCATTAACCTGAATCTGGTTAACTCCCTCCATTTTGTATTCAACAGGGTCTTCCAGAGTAACAATGTTAATCGCTTCGCTCTTAATCTCTTGGATCAAGGCATATAGCGAAGTAGACTTACCCGAACCAGTTGGACCACTGGTGAGGATCATGCCATTTGGCTTCTTGATACCCCGACGGATAGTGCGCAGAGCCCGGCCGGCGTAACCCATATCTTCGAGCTTGAAGCTCACTCCGCTCTTATCGAGCAGACGGATAATTACTTGTTCACCCCACACTACTGGCGAGACTGCTATACGCAAGTCGACGTCTTTGTTGGCGACATGGATGGCGAACTGTCCGTCTTGTGGAACACGGTGTTCGTCGATTTTGAGGTTGGACAAAATCTTTACACGCGAGACCAGAGCCGGCTCAATAGATTTAGGCAGACGCATAATTTCTCGCAATACACCGTCGATGCGGCAACGAATCTTCAGCGCATTCTCTAGGGGTTCAATATGCACATCCGAGGCCCGGGCCCGAACCGCATATTCCAATACTGTGCTGAGCGCACGACTGATTGGTGAGTCTTGGACAATGGTTTTGATATCGCCAGAAGTTCGTTGTACGCCTTTTTCGGCCTGTTGCTCAGCAGCAACGGCAGTAACCGCCTCACTTACCCCTTCTTCGAGGTCAGTGTGGTATTGATCTAAGACATGTCGAATCCCCTCTTCTGAGGCCATGTAGACCTTGAGGGGACGACCAATCTTATTGGCCAAATAGTCCACAGCCTGAACGTTATTAGCCTCAAGCATGGCCACGGCCAGACGATTTTGCATCTCACCCAGGGGAACGGCCATAAAACGCTCGGCAATCTCTCGCGGCAAGAGATCGAGTACATTCTGGCTAATGTTGGCCGCGCTAAGGTTAACGTACGGCACGCCAGCAACTTTAGCCAAACATTGCGTCAATTGCTCATTAGTAATGAGCCGCTTCTCAATCAGATATGTGATAAATGGCTTACCCGATTCAGTAGCCGCAGCCTTATGCTTCTTAAGATCTGCAGCCGTAAAAAGCTTGTCCGCTAGGAGGACTTGCTCAAACTTTTTCTGGTGGGCTTCGTCAAAGACAACACTCAAGATCTACCTCATGCCACTAGTTACTAAACGGCTGCTCTTTATTTGCGTTGCCAATGGTAATTGTTTCAGTTGGGTTGACTGCAGTGTCATTAAAGATGGTAGGACTTGGCGGTGTAAAGTCGGCACTAATAGGTTCAACAACTTCTACCTTGGTAGGATTATTAGCTGGGGTACCAATAATTGCTTTGCCGATAAAGAACGAGACTACCAACGAGATAGAAACAATCAAGATAATTAATGCAATGTCGTTCTTTTTCATTATCGAACCTCCTTGGTGGTAAGGCCAATTTCACGAGTTGGTTGGAAGTATGTAGTGACATTAAGCTCAGCTTTCATATCGGTATCAGAGCCAGTGATCGAAACTGTGTCAACCTTCATCGGGCGAATAGTTCGCTCTAAATCAGTCACGAAATTGCGAATCTTGTCATAACTTCCTACAACTGTTATGTTGTACGGCATTTCCATTGGGCGCGGCGTAATGGATTGCTCCTTCACCTTCCCCTCTTGGTCAATAGAGGTTAGCGACTCGATAGAAAGACTATTGCGCTTTACGAGTGATTCAATAGATGTCCGCAGGGCTGGGTTATCATAATTGCCAGGCAAGGCATCCAGAATGGTCTGTGAATTTGCAAGGCTCTTAGAATCTTCGATGTCTTTATACTTGTTTTCGAGCTCACGCGCATTGATGACATTCTGGCGGAGCGTATCACGGGCAATTTTCTTTTCTTTGTATACATGATCATTGTAAGACTTTTGCTTAAGGAGGAAGTTCCCCATTACGAGCATCATCGAAACAACTACTGAAGCAACTGCCACTACAATCAGAGTAGTTGAATTAGCCTGCTGGATCTTTTCACGTTTGCCCAGATTTAAGTTCAATACTTTATTGATCGGCTTTTTCATTACTGGGTCCCTCCAGAAGTTTCATCTTTCGACCCGCTAAACAGTTCGTTGGACTTTACAAATCCTTGGCCGGTTGTGGTGTTTGGCACAGACATTTTAGGGTTCTGGGTCTTGGTGTTGAAGATAACCGGGTTAAATTCGAGGGTTACTAAGAATTCAATTCCTGGCTTCTGTGGATCAGGTGACTTTGTTGCATTAGAAATAGTAACGTTCTTGAATGGGGTCAGACTCGTGCGATTCTCGTCTGGACCATAGGTTAGCTGTGCGCTTTTGAGCGTATCAACAAAGACGTTCAATGATTTGTAATCGCTGCTGCGACCGGTAAGCTTGAGGGTATTACCTTTATGCGTCAGCTCTAACTTGCTCAGTGATACTTCATTTGGTACTACCACTTTGAGGTATTCAAAGAGGCGCGAATTAATATTCTTTTTGTCGTGCAGTCCTGGCAATGCTGCTAGGGCGCCTTGCACAGTGAGTACTTTATTAATATCGGTAAGGCTTTCCACTTCTTTGCTGTTCTTATCGATATCACTCTGTAGTTGGTTGCGAGCAATACGCTGGGCACCGTGCACATAGAGTGCGAGCAGCGCAACCAGTACGCCAGCCACAATCGAGGTAAGGATCGATATCGTGATAATATTGCGCTTCATGCGCTGCGACTTGAGGTAGTCTTTTTTGACGTCTGGGAGTAAGTTTAATTGAATCATGACTCCCTCTCCGCAAGGCCAACTACCACCGCAAAGGAGTTGGCAATCTTCATTAGCTCATCTTGCATGTTGCCTGGGTAACTTACGTTCTGCCAAGCATTGCCAATCACTACTGGAATCTCTGATTTCTTAGTGATATATTCCCCAAAACCTGGCATGACTGAAGCAGTGCCCGAAAGGATAACGTTCTTGAGTTGCTTGTCCGGATAGCGAGTTTGGAAGAATTTTATAGACTTCTCGAATTCAGTGTAGAGCTGTTCCACGGTGGATTCGACTGCCCGATAAATCTGTCCTTCGAGTTTGTCTGGATACAGACCAAACTTAAAGATAAACTGTTGCGCCTGACTTTCATCGATATTCAAGTTCTGCATCGCAGCCTTAATGAACGACTTACCGCCGACTGGAATAGAGCGAATCAAACGAGGTGTCCCCTCAAGCACAGCCACGAGGTCAGTTGCGTAGTCCCCTAGATCGAGGACAATCATTGGATCAGTGTTGCCAGTAGGTACCAATGAGCGTACTAAGCCGAGAGCATCTGGCTCGATAGCCACCACGTTGAAGCCGAGGTTCTCAAGAAGTTCAAGGCGTTGTTCACTAAATTTATTGGTCACCCCTGCTAGAAGCACTTCGTCCTTCTTGGGGTCACGAGGTGAATTTCCCAATACTGCCCAATCAACCTTTGCTTCGTCGCTTGACATGGGGATGTATTGATCAGCTTGGTACTTAATAGTATTGGCAAGCTCTTGCGGGGACAGCTTAGGCAGATCCACCACAGTAGCAAACATCTTGTTAGAAGGAATGCCCAGAACGACATTCTGCGTAGTCATTCCCACATGAGTCACCAGCGCCATGATAGAGTCACCAAGCCGCCTCTGGTCTTCAGAAGAATCACTCATTGCGACCTTCACATCGATTGGCGCAGCCCCATACCGAACTAGTGCCCAATTGTGGCCACTTTTACGGAGCTGTACCACCCGGAGAGCGGTCGCGCCAATATCTAGCGCAAATACATCGCCTACAGCGTCAAATAGTTTCATCCTGATTACATTCTAGCATAAGCATTATATTTGCATAGTCGCATTTTCTGGTCTGTACTACTTTTTTCATGACCATATACCACCCCTCTACTCCCTAATAAATCGGTGGGAGTTCCTTTGTATCTTCAATCTTTACAGAGTTACTGACATTACTGTTACCGAAAGGACTGGTGAGGTACAACCCAGGATCAAACTGCACTGATTCAGCATAAGGCTGCCCTGCGCCCACGGTACCATGCGTTCGTTGCCAGTAGATCTGATCGGCAATAAAGGCCCCGTAGACGGTTAAGCCATTGGTGCAGGTGTTCGTAGTCAGCGGTGTGTAGGTACTGGTTTGATTAGTGCGTACACAGGTATGAATTTTATTCTGGGTGATTAAGAGCCCGTTGAGGTTCTGTACATTTTCTTGTACATAAATGTTTCCTCTCGCTACAATGCCCAGTGAAGCGATATTAGTATTACTGGAGTAGTTATTGTCATAAAGCAAATCACCAGTAATTCGAACAGTGCCATTCACCAAAATGGTCGCTTGCATATTGTTCGGCAACGTACCACCGGTGATTACCGCGTTACCATTAATGAGATACTTATGCTTGCCAGCACCACCGGGCAAGGTACTCAAGTTGATAGTGCCGCCTAGAGTTATAGCCCCACCAGTGCCGATTTGCCCATAGTAATCTGGTAGACAGCGCGTCGGTGCGCCAAAATTACCTCTGCTTGGCGTATTCGCGAAAGTTAGCCCTTGGCCATTCGGTTGCCGCGCTGAGCCAAAATCAGTGACCGGTCCTAGCGCCAGTACCCCATATTCCCCTACGGCGCCTTCGTTGCCGGTGACCCATGAGGAGATCGATGAGAGTCGTGGCGCCTGTCCATTACACTTGTTATTACTCAAATCAAAGCGACTTCCGGCCCACACGTCGTTATTGGTTGCGGTGAGATACGGTCTGGTCACTACCACTGTACACACCTCCGAAGGGTTCGGTCTACCCGCGGCAAGGTTCACATTAAACGGTCCGCTGAGAGTGAGGCGCTCACAAATTCTATCTCCGGCATCTGCCGCCGTGGCATTGAAGGGCCTGGAGCCTCCTACCCCAAATTGCCCGTTAGCCGTGGCATTGAAGTCGCCCGTGGTAGCGCCACCGGTGGCCGCCCCATTGCGATAGCGCTGGATACTCCAGTGCACTGTACCAGGCAAAATTGTGTACCCCGAGACATTCACATAGTGTCGGAAGGTAGCGGTATCAGGATAGGTCATCTTGGGTTTGTCGACTGTCGACGAAGGAAACACCGATGCTGGGGGGATTGGTGAAAGAATTCTAAAGGTAAAAGTATACTCATCGGTGCGGCGTTCGCAAAGGTCAAAGCGGTTATATGGAACATTGGCGCCATCACCATTCGACTTCAAACGGCATCTGTTTACGTCGCCAGATTTATTACCATAATTGTGATACGTCTGAATCGTCGCGTAATCGACCTGAATAGTAATCTTATACGTTCCCTGGGGTAAATTAGACGGCGGATTATAGGTGAAAGGAATTGGCGGTGCCAACCAATAACGGCTGTCTGGATCACGATTGTACCCTAGAATCTGGCCGATTGGCTTATTAGTGATCGTGCCCGGACCACCCACGACGGACACATTGTAGATACGCGAATTAGATTCATAACGAGAGGCTTGGTTTACTTTATATTGAGCCGCACCAGAATCTGGCACCGGATCGCGGTCATTAGGGTAGTTGCCGTTCGTTACCTTGTGATCATTAGCAATCCCGAAGCCCGAGGCGTTCATAGTCACGATAGCGCAAAGGAAAGCAATGTCATTAATCTGCATTTGCACCTGGCTACCGGCGTTGACTGGGGTGTTATTGATGTTCCGAGGATCATTGCGACGTGTTAGCCATACACTTTGGTAATAAGCCGAGGCGTTGACGACCTCACGCTTCTGATCGTCATTATTATGGGGCATACTGGCTCGATTTTGGTTAAACTCGTCTGTACAATCATTTTCCCAACCGACTACCTGCGATTTGGCGCTGCCTGCATTGGGGCTTGTCCATTCGACGTGATTATTCACCCAGTTGGCATCACGTCGCGCGCTGACAGGCTGGCTATGCCACACTACAGCACCGATGCTTGCCCCAAATACCAAAGCAAGACTCAGAACGAGTCGATACTTATTACTAGGTAGTCTAAATGGCTGTCTCATATGGCAGGATCTATGCCTCCCTTGGAGTTATCATCTGCCTGCTTGGCCTGTTCAAATTGTTGCTGTAAGTTATGGAGGCTCGCCTGGCCCTCATCAAGATTCTTATCATAGGCATATCCCTCGCCATAATCTTTTTTGAGCGTATCAATGGTCGCTTGGGCATTACCATACTCCCCCATCAGAATCTGATACTCAGCCACAATGTACATACAGTTAGGATCTCTGGTGTAGTCAGGCTTGGTTTTGATACGGCTTACCAGTTCACCAAAGGTTGTCTGATTCTTCAGGTTATTTTGGTTACTGGCATCATGAGTTACAGCGCTTCCACAAATCGAGACCGTCTTTGGTGAACGGTGACCAATATAGAATATAATCGCGCCACCAACCACAAGAGCCACCAGGACGAATGCAAAAACCAGCAACATATATCTTCTTTGGCCCATTGATGTTTGTGCGCTTTTTACGCTCCCCACTACACCAGTCTCAGGCAAAGATGACATATCGTCCGACTTGTCAGCAAAACTCTTCGGCTTACGCTCACCCATCAATTCGCACCTTAAGCATTATCTTTATCCGATAATAGCACGGGGCACTGGCTGGCACAATCTTGAAAAAGCTCATCAGTATATCGGTGGCAATTCTTTACTATCTTGAATCGTCGGCGTGCGCCCAGTGGTATTCAGAGGGTTACTCAGATAGAGACCGGGGTCAAACTGCACTGATTCGGCATACGGCTGACCGGTTGCAGTGGTCCCCTTGGTGCGTTGCCAGTAGATCTGATCGGCAAGGAGGGCGCCATAGACATCCAGACTATTATTACAAACATTAGTGGTGAGTGGCGTATAGGTGCTGATTTGGTTAGTACGGACACAGGTGTGAATTTTACCTGGTGTTGTGCTTGTCCCCTGGGCAACGAAAAATCCGCTCAGGTTGGTAATATTCTCTTGAATATAGATATTGCCTTTGACAATCACCCAGAGTGACGAAAGTTCATTTGCCGACCCATAAGTGTTGGCGTAATTAATATTACCCCCTTTAATGGTCAGGTCTCCATTGACCACCAGGACCACTTTAGTACCTTTAGGTACCGTCCCGCCAACAGTCATCGCCATGCTCGTGGATGAATAATACAACTTCCTCCCCATGTCGGCGGTCATGGCCGGAAATCCAATCCATGGCTCTCCACCTGTACCGACCAAATCGTAATAGTTTGGAATACATCTAGTCGCTGCACCCAAGCTCCCGGTAGATGGCGTATTGGCAAAAGTGAAGCCAGTTCCCGCAGGTTGCCCGGCCGAGCCAAACCCGATAATTGGCCCAAGAGCCGTCACGCCATACCTCCCATTGGCTCCTGAATCACTTACATTCCATGAACTTATTTTGGAATTACGGGCTGTTTGGCCTGAACAATTATTTGAAGAGTAATCAAACCGCCCGCCCGCCCAGATATCATTGTTGGTTGCGGTCAAGAACGGCCGGCCAATAATATTCACGCAACCTTCTGCAGTATTATCCGAGGCGTTGGCATAATAACTGCTGTCGGTGGGATTTGTGATCGTAATCACATCACACACCTTAGAGCCCGGCGCAAGCGAAGTCGGCACTGTATAGGAATTACCCTTAAGGGTAATTGTTCCATTGGCATTGATTGGAATGTTATTACTACTCCCAGTGGTCTGGCATGGCTGTGAACCCAGACTAGTAGGCGTCCCAGACGGCGTATACGAAGTGCGCATAATACTACAGTTGGCCGTGAAGCTACTTCTATAGTTTGAGACAGTGATTGACGGTGTAAAGGTGGCTGACTGCCCTGGGCTTACCTGGGCTGGACTACTGCTCATCCCGGCTTTGATTTTAGCATCGGGCTGTTGGCATTCACGATAATAGAAGATGCTATCGAAGGGAGACTTTAGTTGCAATGTATTGTCATAGTACACGTTATACATCTTCCAGCGATATATACGATCTTTATTGAAAGTATAGTACAGCCGTATTCGCCGCTTACTCGCATTGGTCCAAACCGTATGATAGCGAGCGGTTCCCACAATGAGATCATCTTTCCATCCTCCGGCACTGTCAGTAGTCGGGCTCGTATGATTCACACTGTTCCACATCACGCTATTGGGATAAACATCTTGAATATACGCCCCAGTGCTACGGTTGTATTCCTGCATTCGTACCTGGAATTGCTTGGGCTGCACGTCATAGTTCGTACCCGAGTTGTCGTCGTCGTAGATTTCGGCGTATGAATTATACGTGCTCGAGGTAACCGAACAATCGGCGCCAAACCGATTAGTGATCGTGCTATACACGCGAAAAGGATCTGACGGGTTTGGCGAGTTTGGATTAGAGCCAGGCGGAATCGGATAAACCGACTCCAACCCTAGTGAAGGCGTATCGAACGAACTGTCCTGAGAGACATAGGAACCTGCAGGCGCATTAATCTTAAATAGATTAAGATATGTCCCGTTAGCTAAGGCTTCTACATCTAAGAAGTAGGGGTACATACCAGTATCAGGATCCAGGGCTGAACCACTAACATTAAATGTCTTCAGATCATCCCAACAACCGGTCGTGCTCCGCCACGTACCGTACTGGGTAATAACACCTGTGCCGGTATTAGTCATTGTAAATTTGCTCACATTCCCCGCCCCTAAGGTGTAGCTACCATCATAGCTTGGGATTCCGGCATCTCCCGAGTCGTTATAGCATAGGTCAGCATCCGCCACTGTAATTGTGCCAGTTGCAGTCGGTAGATAGATTTTGATGCGGGTATTAAGAATATCGGTATACCCATCGCGCGAAACCGCATACTTCATTTGCCTCGCTACCCCAGGGTATGAGTTACCATAATATGATTGTTCTTCTATATCATCCGGATCAGGACCAGTATTAGGCGTGGCCATTGCCGGGTGTGCGTGGCCAGCCAATAAAGCAAAGGCGATCAAAAAGACCACTACACTGTAACGCGCGATCTTTAGTGTCCGCCTCATTGATCCTTAGCCTTCCCTTGCAGATTCTTGATGAGTTGGTCGACTCCAGAGGCCTCTTCGGGATGCTGCTTCTTATAGTCTCCAAGGCGCGCAATTTCTTTATTGTAGTATTCACGAGCCTTATGGCGATTGTTGAGCTGCACATACATATCACCGATTGATTGATTAAAAGAGATATCATTCTGAAGCTGGTGACGCTCTACCACCTCTTGAGCCTTGAGGTAATACTCGAGGGCCTTTTGGTAAACCTTCAGTGTTTCGTAGTTTGACCCCAGTTGACTATAATAAGTGGCTTGCTCCATTGGATCAGAAGGTAATGACTGCTTCTCCAGACGCCGAATATTCTTGGTGTAACTATTCTGGGGATCTAGCTGAACTGTCTCTGGTTTGCGATGCGCCAAATAATACCAAGTACCTCCAATCACCACTCCGGCAAAAAGAAGGTTGCCCACCACAATAAGAATGAGGGTTTTGCGGGGATAGCCCTCCACTACTCCCCAGATTATCTCAAGCAGATTCTGAGAAGACTTTGGTTTTACACTAGTCTTTGGATCCTTTTCAGCCATACACCCTTTTGCTGAACACGTTTATGCTTTGTCATTATAGTACTCGAACGTACTGAATAAGCCAATCTAATCTTCGGTGATCATACCCCCGCTTTGGTGCTGCCACAACCGATAATAGTGCCCTTTTTGGGCTAATAGTTCTTTATGAGTCCCCTGCTCCACAATCAATCCTCCATCCATCACCACAATGCGGTCCATGTGCCGCAAGGTTGAGAGCCTGTGGGCGATGGCAATCACTGTTTTGTCATGCCACAGATCTTCTAACGCTTGCTGGACCAACACTTCCGATTCACTATCGAGTGCACTCGTAGCCTCGTCAAGGATGAGTAATGGTTTGTTATCCAAGAAAGCCCGGGCGATGGCAATTCGCTGACGCTGCCCCATCGAAAGCTTGATGCCGCGTTCACCCACAAGCGTGTCATAACCGTGAGGGGTGTCGACAATAAACTCGTGTGCATGTGCTCGTTTGGCCGCTTTTTCAATTGCTTCTTTGCTCGCCTGGCCATCTACCCCGTACGCGATATTCTCACCAATAGTTCGATGGAAGAGCGAGGTATCCTGGGGTACATAAGAGATCAGGTTCGTCAGTTGTCGTGTGACAACGGGCTGCCCGTCCAGTAAGAGATTTCCACTCTTTACCGGATAATAGCCCAGGAGCAGCTTGATAAGCGTCGTTTTTCCACTGCCGCTACGGCCTACCACACCAACCTTTTCATTCTTAGCCACTTGCAAGTCGAGACCCTTTAGAATGAGGCGATCCTTTTTGTCAGGGTAGGCAAAACGCAAATCATGAAAGATCAGGTCTTTGCTATATGTCGGCGTCTCAGAACCTTCTGCTACCCGACTTGCCTGCCGCTTATATGCAGCAACGATATTACGTTTTCCAAAGAGATATTGATACGCCTCTTCAGTGCGTGCGGCTTTGAGGGTAAATTGTGAGACATTCCAAATTGTCCCCCAAATGTAATCAGAAAAGATCGTCAGGGCTGACATGAAGGTGGTGATTTCAGCCAAACTAATTTTGCCTTGCAAAAAGAGGTGGACGTTAATCAGAATAGTTGCCGGCCAAATAATATAACGAACAAAAGGACTGAGCGATGCCCAGAAAACCAATCGCCACCAGAGAGCACGGTTAGCAGTCTGAATCACCTGTGCCCGCTTTTTTATAACCTCTTGTTGCTCTACCTGCTCTTTTTTAAATGCCTTCACGCTCACAAAGTTCGAAATGACATCAATAATATAGCCATCCATACTCGAATTAGCATCCGTTGCCCGCTGTTCTTCGGTGGCCATGCGTTTGATCGTGAGGCGTCCAGTGATGGTCATAAGCAGCAGAGAAACCACAAATACGACTCCCGTGAGAGCGTTAACTGTAAACATGATGCCTGCAATGATCGGCAGCTTAACTAGTTGATCAGCATAGGTATAGCAAACAGTGGTCACGAATTCACGGTACTCTCGCCCCAGCGTTCCTACATAACTACTGATCTTTCCCGTAAACTTACCTACAAAATAGGGATATTTTCGAGTAATGACATTATGAAACACGACATTGTCGTATTCATAATTGCGGCCATTAATAAATTTCAGAAAAAAGAGTTCAGCCGTTCGCCACGTAAGGTCATGCCCAACGCTCAGGAAAATAAGTATACCGGCGTACCAGTACACTTGCTGGGTGTCTAATGGAGTGTGGGCCAAAGCCGCCACAAACCGACCAATAAAAACTGGAACTATCGCCAACATGCCATCGGCAACCAGGAAGAATACAAGCGTCAATAAAAACCGCCACTTATAAGTAGCGAGGTAACTCAAATAAGACCGGATTGAATAATACCTCTTACGACTCATTGCTCTTTAGTATAGACAGCCCACTTACAGAGGACAACAGGGTCAACAAATCTTCTACTCTACACCTCTGTTATACTGAGTAGCGATGAAAAGCATATGGCCACGACTTTTCTCTAGGTCATTTTTTGACGCTAATACCCTACTTTTGCGTTTTGCCGCAGTAGTGGCCCTTTTGAGTATCCCCATTAAACGACTAGGGCATCACATCGATACCATCTTGCCGTTCAATCCAGATAGCACATCGCATGTGATTAGTCTGTTGGTAGGGATATTTTTACTCTACATCGCCAATCAGGTTGCCCGCCGCAAACGATCAGCGCTTGCGCTCGCCGTAATCGGCCTATTACTGCTCGTTATCACCGAACTGCTCTACTTCCGTAATCCCCTTCAGATTGCCCTTTACACCGCCGCAGCCACTAGTCTTCTCAAGGACCGTCGTCAGTTTGTAGTGCGAAGCGACCTCACCAGTTTGCGCCGCGGATTCGTAACTGCGGCCGGCATTTTAGTAGTAATATTCAGCTTCTCGGCGGCCGTCTTTACCGTCTTTGACCAACGAGACTTTGGCCGAAAGCTTACTACAAGCGAAAGTATTGCTTTTACCTCAAGGGCAGTAGTAGGTGCACCCCTCCCGACCCACGTGCATTTGCATCGTAA
>Ga0075364_10001580_pt1 | contig 12466 bp, 9 predicted proteins | sample EndMetdeltDD1764_FD_71517 | JGI IMG/M metagenome (GOLD analysis project Ga0075364, IMG submission 71517) | Populus endosphere microbial communities from Tennessee, USA - Endosphere MetaG P. deltoides DD176-4 | ecosystem: Host-associated > Plants > Roots > Endosphere | place: USA: Tennessee... | reverse complement strand
ATTTGCTTGAGGTCGTTGGTCAGCTCGACGCCGTCCACGATGATCTGGCCCTGCTGGTGCTCTTCCAGACGGTTGATACAACGGATCATCGTTGATTTACCCGAACCCGAAGGGCCGCACACTACGATACGCTCACCCTGCTTGACGTTCAGATTGATGTTGCGCAGGACGTGAAACTGGCCGTACCACTTGTTCACGTCATTCAATTCAATAATGGCATCAGACATGCCTGTACTCCCAAATGGTTATCGCTGATGTCCAGTGGCCAGGCTCTTCTCGAGCGATTGGCTGTACTTGGACATGGAATAGCAGAACACGAAATAAATGAGTGAAATGAAGAGGTAGGTCTCGACGCCAAAACCGCGCCATGCCGCATCCGACAGCGCCGCCTTCGCGGCCAGCGTCAGATCGAAAATACCAATAATCACCACCAGAGACGTGTCTTTGAACAAGCTGATGAAAATGCCGACCAGAGGCGGAATCACGATCTTGAGCGACTGCGGCAGAATAATCTTGCGCATCTGTTGCCAGTAGCTCAAACCCAGCGAATCTCCCCCTTCGAACTGCCCCTTGGGAATCGCCTGCAAGCCGCCTCGCACCGTCTCGGCGATGTACGCCGCGGCAAACATGATGATGGCGATCTGCGCGCGCAACAGTTTGTCGATGGAGAAGCCTTCAGGCAGGAACAGCGGCAGCATCACCGACGACATGAACAGCAGACTGATCAGCGGCACGCCACGAATCAGCTCGATGTACACGACGCACAAGGCCTTGATGGCAGGCATGCGGGAGCGACGTCCCAATGCCAGCAGCACGCCAAGCGGGAACGCGAAGGCGATGCCGAACGTGGCCAGGATCAGTGTCAAGGGCAAACCGCCCCAACGGCTGTTCTCGACATACGTCAGGCCGAACATCCCGCCCCACATCAGAATCGCAACCGAGGTCAGGCCGACGGCCCAGATGGCCAGCAAGGACAGATTCCAGAAGCGGCGCATACCGCTGGCCACGACCACCGCGATCAGAATAAAGGTGGCAATCAACGGCCGCCATTGTTCGTCGTAGGGGTACGTACCGAACAGAATCAGACGATGCTTTTCGACGATGAACGCCCAGCATGCGCCTGCCGCCGCCCGGCATTCGGCTGCGCTGTCGGCCGTCCAGACCGCCTGGACGAATGCCCACTCGATCAGGGCCGGCACGGTCATCAGCAACAGCCAGGCGATCAAAACCGTGAGCAGGATATGGAAAGGCGATGCAAACAGACGTTCACGCAGCCATGCCCAGGCGCCAGTGTGGGTAGTGGGTGGCGGCAAGCCCGCCGTAGGAGTGGAAGTTGTGTTGCTCATATCAACGCTCCACGAGCGCGATGCGCTTGTTGTACCAGTTCATGAAAATCGAAATCGACAAGCTGACGGTGAGGTAGGCCGCCATGATGATAAGAATGCCCTCGATCGCCTGACCGGTCTGATTCAGCGTAGTGTTGATGACCGACACGATATCCGGGTAGCCGATCGCCACAGCCAGCGAGCTGTTCTTGGTCAGGTTCAGGTATTGGCTGGTCATGGGCGGGATGATGACCCGCAGCGCTTGGGGCAGCACCACCAGGCGCAATACCATGCGGCTACGCAGCCCCAGCGACCCTGCCGCTTCCCATTGACCCGTGCCGACCGATTGCACGCCCGAACGCACCACTTCAGCGACGAAGGCGGAGGTGTAGATCACCAGACCCGTCAAGAGCGCCGTGAACTCGGGCGACATGGTCACCCCACCCGAGAAGTTGAAGCCCCGCAGCTCCGGCATATCCAGCGTCAGCGACGCGCCGCTCACCAACCAGCCGATGACCGGCAAGACGATGAACAAGCCCAGAATGCATCGGCCCAAGGGGAACATGTGTCCCGTTTTGGCGTGGTGTTTGCCTGCCCAGTTGGCCAGGACGATCGAGGCGACGATGGCCAGACCGATGGCGCCAAGGATCCAGTCGAGGGATGCGCCTTCCAGGCCGGGGATCATCAATCCACGGTTGGAGATGAACACGCCCGAAATCGGGTTGAGCGCGTTGCGCGGACCCGGCGTGCTCTCGGTGATGATGGCATACCAGAAGAACAACTGAAGCAACAATGGAATGTTACGCATGACTTCGACGTACACCGAAGCCACTTTATTGATCAGGAAATTCTTCGACATCCGCGCGATACCGATGATTGTCCCCAGAACGGTGGCAAGCACCAGACCGAGCACGGCAACGCGCAACGTATTGAAGATACCTACCCAAATCGCACGGCCATACGTATCGGCGGGCGAATAGGCGATGAGCGACTCGCCGATGGCGAATCCTGCTTCTCTGTTCAGAAAAGCAAAGCCGGTAGCGATGTTACGCGCGGCAAGGTTGGTGAGCGTATTGGAAACGAGAAACCAAACGGCCAGACCGACTACGCTCAGAGCGAGCGCTTGATAGACGATGGCGCGCACACTTGGATCGTTCCAGGATAGTCGCCTTTTGGGCGGCTGCACGTGGGCTTTGTTTTGAGTGGTTGTCATCGGTCAACTAAACGTGAATCAAACACGGGGCGATCACCGGTTGATGATCGCCCCACTACTTGGCACTGTCTCTGAAGATTTCAGCGGGCGCGAATTACACGCCGCCCGCATCATATATCAACGTACGGGCCAAGCGTACATTACCCCACCATCCTTCCATTGCGCATTCAATCCGCGCTCCAGTTTCATGGGGCTATCGGTACCCAGGTTACGAGCGAATACTTCACCGTAGTTACCCACTTGTTTCACGATGGTGTACGCCCATTTCTCGTCGACACCCAGGTTTTTGCCCATGCCGGGCGTTACACCCAGAATGCGCTGCACGTTGGGGTTGCTGCTCTTGAGCATTTCGTCGACGTTTTTCGAGTTGATGCCATACTCTTCGGCTTCGATCATCGCGTTCAGCGTCCAGCGAACGACGTTGAACCAGGCTTCGTCGCCCTGACGGACCATGGGGCCCAGCGGCTCCTTGGAGAAGTCTTCCGGCAGAATGATGTAGTCGTCAGGTGCGCCCATCGTGCTGCGGATCGATGCCAGCTGCGATTTGTCCGTGGTGAACGCATCGCAACGGCCCGCGCGGAACGCTTGGACGATTTCGTCGAACTTGTCGATAACAACCGGTTTGAATTCCAGTTTCTGACCACGGAACCAGTCGGCCAGGTTCAGTTCGGTGGTGGTGCCGGGCTGAACGCAGATCGTCGCGCCGCCGAGCTCCTTGGCGCTTTTCAGGCCCAGATCCTTTTTGACCATGACGCCTTGGCTGTCATAGTAGTTGACGCCCGCACCCAACAGACCCAGCGTGGTGTCACGCGTGAGCGTCTGCGTCGTGTTGCGGGTCAAAACGTCGATTTCACCGGACTGCAAGGCGGTGAAACGTTGCTGCGTATTCAAAGGGGTGACTTTGAATTTGCTGGCATCGTTGAACATCGTGGCGGCAATGGCGCGGCACAGATCGACGTCGGAGCCGACCCATTGACCTTTACTGTCGGCGATCGAGAAGCCGGGGATACCGGTGGACACGCCGCATTGGACAAAGCCTTTCTTCTTGACGTTATCAAGAGTGGCACCAGCATGAGCCACGGACGACGCGGCCAAAAGCGCGGCGCCAAAAGCGGCAAGTTTCAAAGCTTTCATTGATAATCTCCGTGAAGACAAGATGTGGCGCAGACCGCAACTGGGACCGGCGGATACGCTACATGCAGTTCGGAACGAATCGTAACTTTCTGAGAAGGCCCGCGACATCGGGGAATTCCCTTGCGAGGTTATGATGTGCCAACTCTCATCAGATGCCATGATCCAATTCCAACACGTCTTCAAATCCTATGGCCGCGGCCGTAACATCCTGGCCGACATCAATTTCGACGTCGCTGCTGGAGAGTTCGTCTTCGTATCCGGCCCGTCGGGCGCTGGAAAATCAACGCTGCTCAAGCTGATCGGCGGTCTTGAACTCCCTTCTCGCGGCTCGGTTCAGGTCAATGGCCAGCGCCTGGAGAAGATGACGGCACGGGCCCGCCCCTATCTGCGACGAGCTGTTGGCGTCATTTTGCAGGACACGCATCTGTTGTTTGATCGCACAGCGATTGCAAATGTCACATTACCGTTGACGGTCACCGGCCATTCGCATGCACAGGCGCAGGCGCGTGCCCGCGCCGCGCTGGACAAGGTGGGCCTGGCCGGCCGGGAGCAAGCCAACCCGATCGAACTCTCGGGCGGTGAGCAACAACGTCTGGCCATTGCGCGCGCCATCGTCAACCGTCCTGCCATTCTGATCGTCGACGAACCGACTGCCAATCTGGATCACGACACGGCCACCCGCATCATGAATGTCTTTCGCGACTTCAATCAGGTGGGCGTGACCACGTTGATCGCCTCACACGACCAGGCGTTGATGGCGCAGTACGCAACGCGCACCCTGCGGATCGACGAAGGCCGATTCAGTGATGTGCCTGGTGTGGAGCTCGCATGAACGCCTTACTGCGCCAACACCGCTATGCTTTTTTCGTCACGCTCAGACGCTTGGCGGCACACCCCTTTTCGTCTCTGGCCAACATTATGGTGATGGCCATGGCGCTGGCCTTACCCCTGTTGGGCGGCGCCATTCTGCTGTCGGTGCAACCCGTCACCAAGCAGGTGTCGGTCACGCCGGAATTGACGGTTTTTCTGAACGTCGAGGCGCCCGCGCAAGCTGCACCCGCCATTGCCCAACGCATCGAATCCGAGCATGGCCAGGCCGTCGAGGACGTGCGCGTCATCCGGCGTGATGAGGCCCTGGCGCAATTGCGCAATAACCCTGCGTGGTCGGATGCGTTGGCCGTCTTGCCCGGGAACCCGCTGCCGGACGCCGTCGTGGCTCGCATGGCGGCGGGCGATGACCTTGCCGCGCGCGCCGCGCAACTGGCTGCCGGTATGCAAACGTGGGAACACGTCGACCGGGTTCAGCTGGATAGCGACTGGGTTCAGCGCCTCGAGGCTTTGCTGCGCTTTGCGCGCATCGGGTTGATCTTTTTGGGTCTGTGCGTGGCGGTGGTGGTTTTGGCCACCGTGTTCAATACCGTACGGATGCAAGCGCTCGCGCAACGTGAAGAAATTGCAGTGGCCCGATTGGTGGGTGCAACGGAATCGTTCGTTCGCCGCCCCTTTCTCTACCTGGGTGCGGTATCGGGCGCGCTGAGCGGTCTGGCCGCGATCGGCGTGGCCGCCCTGCTGCTCGTGCCGCTGAACGCGGCCCTCCTGGGGCTGGCGCAAAGCTATGGCGCAGAGTTTGCATTGCGCCTGCCGCCCGCGTTCATTCTCGTCCTCGCCGTTTTGATCGCGGCAGCGCTGGGCGCGGCCTCCGCACGCTGGTCGGTGACCCGCAACACGCGCTTCTAGGGCCCTGCGCGCTGCCATGACCGCATCATCCGTGATCGACGCCCGCGCCTCGCGCTTCTACTATGACGTGACCTTTGACTGCCAGGCGGTCAAAGTCCTGCCCAACGAGTATTACGTCACCGGCGACGACCTGCTCATCTCCACCGTGCTCGGCTCGTGCGTGGCTGCCTGTATTCACGACCCGATCGCCCGCCTGGGCGGCATGAATCACTTCATGTTGCCCGAGGGCGATCTCAGCAGTCCCGCGTCCGCTACCATGCGCTACGGGGCTCACGCGATGGAAGTGCTGATCAACGAATTGCTCAAGGCCGGTGCCGCCCGCAGTCGGCTGCAAGCCAAGGTGTTCGGTGGCGGCGCAGTGCTCGCCAACATGCAGCACATGAACATCGGCGAACGCAACGCGGCATTCGTACTCAAATACCTGAACCTGGAAAGCATTCCGGTTGCAGCGCAGGATCTCGGCGGCGACTTCCCCCGTCGAGTGGGCTTTTTCCCGCAGACAGGCCAGGTCCGCATGCGCAAACTCACTACCGAGCAGCGGGTGCAGGCCGTGGCTGAGCGTGAGGCGGCGGTCGTCCAGGCGCTGAAAGTCGCGCCCAAACCAGCGGCGCGCTTGACTCGCTTCCTGCCGCTTTAACCGCCATCGGCCCGGGAGATGGACGCGACTCTTAAGCGGCGCGTGCTCCCAGATCGACCACCTTGGCCTCGAACGCCGCCAGATGACGCGCTCGTGCTTGCGCAGCCCGGGCCATGGCGGCCTCTTTGATGTGCCCATAACCGCGAATGTCCTCGGGTACGCTTGCCAATGCTACGGCTTGCGCCAGATGGCCCGCGTCCAGCTTTTTCAAGACCATGCGCATGGTGTCCCGGTACTCCGTAATTAGCGCGCGCTCTGCGCGACGCTCAGCGGTATATCCGAAAATATCCAAGGGGGTGCCCCGCAGGCCTCTTACCCGGGCGAGCAAGCCGAAGGCTCGGAGCATGTACGGACCATACGCCTTCTTGATCAGGTGACCCTGGCCGTCTTTCTTGGAGAAGAGTGGCGGCGCCAAGTGAAAGCGCAATGACCAGTCGCCCTCGAACTGTTGATCCACGGACTTCAAAAATTCGCCGTCGCTATACAGACGCGCGACCTCGTACTCATCCTTGTACGCCATGAGTTTGAAGTAGTAACGGGCGACGGCCAGCGCCAGGTCGGAGGTGCCGCACGCGGCTTTCTCGGCCTGCGCGACCTCATCGACCAATTCGAGGTACCGGCGTGCATAGGCAGCGTTCTGATACTCGGTCAGAATCGCGGCCCGGTGTGTCTTGAGCGCGGTCAACGCGTCTTCCCGGGCCTTGAACGGTATGACCGCCGCCGACCGGGTATCTTGACGCTTGATCTCTCGGATACCGTCTTCACCCATGCCGTCTGCAACACTCGATCCCTCTGGCCCCGCTTGAGACAACGTCAGACCGGACGACGTGCCCTGCAAGCTGTCGGCATCGATCCTGCCCGCACCGTCTGCCCCTGCGTGCTGCGGCCGTACCCCGGCCAGCGATTGCACCTCGGCCAGATCATGCGCGGCCAGTCGACCCCAGGCAAACGCGCTCAGGTTGTTTTCGATCTGCGTGCCGTTCAGGGTGATGGCACGTTCGAGCGCGGCCAGACCCAGGGGTAACCACCCCTTTTGATAGGCGTAGCCCAACATGAGCGGATTGGCGTAGATCCCGTCGCCCAGCAATTTCACGGCAAGCTCGGACGCGTCAATGGTGTCGACCCGACCTGCACCGCACGCTTGCACCAGATCATTTTGCAAGCTACCGGTGGGCAGGCGCCAGTCGGGGTTATGTATGAAATCGGCAGTGGGCGCGGCGTCACTGTTGAGCAAGGCACGCGTGCGTCCGGGCAGCATGCGCGCCAAGGCGTCGGTACCGGTACCCACGATCAGATCGCCAATCATGACCAAATCGGCCTCGCCCATGGCCACGCGGGTATTGAGCATATCGTCCGGCGAATTGGCCAGCACGACATGCGAATGCACGGCGCCCCCTTTCTGAGCGAGTCCCGCCATGTCCAGCACGGAGCACCCTTTACCCTCCAGGTGGGCAGCCATACCCAGCAGTTGTCCGATCGTGACCACCCCCGTGCCGCCCACACCGGCAATAAACACACCGTAGGCACGGTTCAACGAAATGGGCGCCGGCGACGGCAGCGCGGCATCGACCCGGCCATCCTGCTTGCGGCCCGCAGGCTTACGTAGCTTGCCCCCTTCGACGGTGACAAAGCTCGGGCAGAATCCTTTCAGACAGGAATAGTCTTTATTACAGCTCGACTGGTTGATTTGACGCTTGCGGCCCAGCGGCGTTTCAAGCGGCTCGACGGAAAGACAATGCGATTTCTCGGAACAGTCGCCACAGCCCTCGCAGACGCGGTCGTTGATCACGACCCGCTTGGCCGGATCGGGATAGTCGCCGCGTTTGCGCCGACGGCGCTTTTCGGTCGCGCAGGTCTGGTCATAGATCAGGACCGACACGCCCGCGTAATCGCGCAACTCACGCATGACACGATCCAGTTCGTCCCGGTGCACGACCGGCACGCCGGGCGCCAGGTCTTTTACGAGCGCATACTTCTCTGGCTCGTCGGTGACAACGACAATTTTCTCGATACCCTCTGCGGCCACCTGACGCGAAATCATGGGCACGCTGATCGGGCCGTCCACCGGCTGGCCGCCCGTCATGGCGACGGCATCGTTGAACAGGATCTTGTAGGTGATGGGCACCTTCGCGGCAACCGCGGCGCGGATAGCGAGCAGGCCGGAGTGGAAATAGGTGCCGTCACCCAGGTTTGCGAACACGTGCTTCTCTTCGGTGAACGCGGCCTGGCCGATCCAGGGCACGCCCTCGCCGCCCATCTGAGTGAAGACCTGCGTGTTGCGGCCCATCCATGTCACCATATAGTGGCAACCAATACCTGCCAGCCCCCGCGAGCCATCCGGCAGGCGGGTCGAGGTATTGTGCGGACAGCCGGAGCAGAACCACGGTTTGCGCTCGGCCACCACACGCGGCTTGGCCGCCACCTTCTGACGGGCGTCGATGAAAGCGATGCGGGCCTCGATACCGGCACGCACGTCATCGGGCAAGTCGAACTTCAGCAGGCGGGCCCCGATGGCGCGGGCCACGATGGCGGGCGAGAACTCGTAATGGGCAGGAAGCAGCCAGTTGCCCTGTGGCACGGACCACTCGCCCCCGTCCTTGTCATCGAATTTACCCACTACGCGGGGAATTTTTTTGCCGGTACCGATCCATCCGAACAGCTCTTCTTTGAGCTGATATTCAAGAATCTGACGCTTTTCTTCCACCACCAGGATCTCGTCCAGGCCCTCGGCGAACGCCTGGGTACCACTGGCTTCCAGCGGCCACACCATGCCGACCTTGAACAGCCGGACGCCGATCCGACGACAGACCGCTTCGGTCAGGCCCAGATCCAGCAGGGCCTGGTGGGTATCCAGATAGGCCTTACCGGAGGTCATGATGCCAAAGCGGGCATCGGACGCTGGCACATCCCATAACTGGCGGTTGAGGTTATTGGCGCGCGCGTAGGCCAGCGCCGCGTACAGTTTGTAATCCAGCAGACGCGCTTCCTGGGCCAGGGGCGTATCGGGCAGCCGGATGTTCAGGCCATCGGCCGGCAGTTCGAAATCTTCCGGCAGCCTGACCTGCACCCGATTGGGGTCCACGTCCACCGAAGCGGAGACTTCGACGATATCGGTAATGCATTTCATGCCCACCCAGACACCGGCGTAACGGCTCATGGCCCACCCATGTACGCCGTAATCCAGCACCTCTTGCACCGATGAGGGGAACAGCACCGGGATCATGCACGCTTTGAGGATGTGATCGCTCTGGTGCGGCAGCGTCGAAGACTTGGCGGGGTGATCATCCCCTGCAACCAGGAGTACGCCGCCGTGTGTCGAGGTGCCGGCCGCATTTGCGTGCTTGAATACGTCGCCGCTGCGGTCTACGCCCGGCCCTTTGCCGTACCACATGCCGAATACGCCGTCGTACTTGGCACCCGGAAAGAGATTGACCTGCTGCGAGCCCCAGACGGCCGTGGCGGCCAGATCTTCATTGACACCGGGAACGAACTCGACATGATGCGCCTTGAGATGCTTGGCCGCCTTCCACATATTCTGGTCAACGCCGCCAAGCGGTGAGCCGCGATATCCGGAGACGAATCCTGCGGTGTTCAAGCCGGCCGTCAGGTCACGGGTGCGCTGCATCATGGGCAAGCGTACGAGGGCGTGGATGCCGCTCATCCAGGCGCGGCCGGACTGCAGGGTATAACGGTCGTCCAGTTGTACGGACGATAACGCGGCCGCTTGGGACGCATTCAAAGGCGCATTCATTTTGTCTACTCCGAGGATACTGGATGTCGTTTTCAGTGCCGATAACGTCTCTTTTGGAGTCGCACAACACTGCAACGAACCGTTTTTAGTGAATTTGTTTCACATGTTTTAACGCGCTACCGTCGACTCAGCAAGTGGGGAATGCCCCCTCCCGATGCGATAATCCTGCATGGCCTTCGCTTCTCAAATCATTCAGTGGCAGCGCGTGCACGGGCGCCACGACCTCCCCTGGCAAAAAACCCGCGATCCGTACCGGATATGGCTGTCGGAAATCATGCTGCAGCAAACGCAGGTCACCACCGTCATCGGCTATTACGCGCGGTTTTTGGCCCGTTTCCCCGACATTGCGACCCTGGCCGCAGCGACACAGGAGGAGGTCATGCCCTATTGGGCGGGCCTGGGGTACTACGCCAGAGCAAGAAATTTGCATCGCTGTGCGCAAACCCTCGTATCGGACTGGGATGGGCGTTTTCCACCCTCCTCGGATCTGATTGCCACGTTGCCTGGTATCGGACCCTCGACGGCAGCCGCCATTGCGGCGTTTGCCTTCGACGAACAAAGCCCGATCATGGACGGCAACGTGAAGCGGGTCTTTACCCGCCACTTCGGCATTGCCGGCGACCCGAGCAAGCGTCCCACCGAGCAGACGCTCTGGGCCCTGGCCCATGCCGAGGTCGCCCCGGCCGATCACGGCGTGCTGGATATGCCGGCTTATACCCAGGGTCTGATGGACCTGGGCGCAACGTTATGTACGCGACGCCAACCCGCCTGTAGCCGCTGCCCTGTCCAGACGACGTGCGTTGCGGCGCGCGAGGGTCGCCAGCACGAGCTGCCTACACCCAAAGTGAAAAAAACCGCGCCGCAACGGCAGACCACAATGCTCTTGGTGACGCAGGGGGATGCCGTGCTGATGCAGCAGCGGCCGCCTTCCGGCATCTGGGGTGGATTGATGAGCCTGCCCGAATGTGACGTGGACCAGACGCCTCTGGCGTGGGCCGACAACCTGGGCATGCACGTCCAGGAGGCCGTCGCCTTAGCGCCGTTCGAACATGTGTTTACTCACTTTCGCCTGCGCATCGAACCGTGGGTGCTGACGCTGGCCGCCCCACGGCCGGAGGTTGCCGCACCCCTGCGCTGGATCACCCAGGCCACACTGGCCACCGTAGCCGCGCCCGCGCCGGTTCGCAAACTGCTCGACGGAATGATGGCCGACGATCTGCTCCGGTTCTAGCGACTTTTAACGCCGGACAGTGTGTCTTTGACACCGCGATGCCGGCTGATACTCATCAAAATGCCGCAGGCGATGCCCATCGTGAGTAGCGCAGTTCCGCCATAGCTCATGAAAGGTAACGGCACGCCGACCACGGGCAAGATCCCCGTGACCATGCCGACGTTGACGAATACGTACATGAAAAACATCATGGAAATCGCGCCCGCCAGCAACCGTCCGAACTGGGACTGCGCGCGAACGGCGATGGCAAGGCCTCTCGCAATCAGCAGCCCATAGAGGATCAGGATCATCACGCCCCCATAGAACCCGAACTCTTCGGCATAGACTGCAAACACGAAGTCGGTCGTCCGCTCGGGGATGAAGTCCAGATGCGTTTGCGTGCCCTGCATATAGCCTTTGCCATACATGCCCCCGGAACCGACGGCGATCATCGATTGAATCGTATGAAAGCCTTTACCCAGCGGATCCGAGGCGGGGTTGAGCAACGTGCAGACACGGTTCTTCTGATAGTTGTGCAAGACGACCCAATCGACGTCGGGTTCACATAAATGATCTTCGTAATAAACCAGGGTACTGAGGCCTACGACGCCCGCCAGCATGAGCGGTGCCAACAGTTTGAAGGACAGCCCACCGAAATAGATCACGAAAAAACCAGCGCTGAAAACCAGGAGCGCCGTGCCCAGATCGGGTTGCCGGATGATCAGGTAGAACGGCACGAGCAGGATGACGCCGGCGACCAGAAAGTCGCGGATTCGGGCCTGGCCGTCGCTGCGATGAAAGTACCAGGCCAGCATGAGCGGCACGGCAATTTTCAGCATCTCCGAGGGTTGAATGCGCGCCACGCCCAGATCCAGCCAGCGCGTGGCGCCTTTGCTGGTCTGGCCGAAGAATTCGACACCCAGCAGCAATACCACGCCCAGGGCGTAGATGGGCGGTGCCGCCTTGAGCAAAGCGGCCGGCGGCACTAGAGCGACCACCCACAGCGCGGCAAAGGCAATCAAAAAGTTACGCGACTGTTCTGCAAACCGCCAGTCCGTGCCGCCTACGGCCGAATGCATGACGAACAGGCCCAGCGCCGCGAACAGCACCAGGATGGCCAGCAGGGGGAAGTCGAATGCAGTGACCACCCGCCACAAGTATTGTGTGATGCGTTTCATCGGGGAGGCACCGCCGTGGTTGATACCGGGGTTCGTGTGGTCGAGGCGCCATTGCGCACCGTTACGGCCGCCGCCGCCGGGCGGAATGCATCGGCCGGCACGCGATCCGGTACGCCGCCTGCAGCCCGCCTTGCAGCGCCCGCACCGACGATAGAACCCGCACCCAACGCATCCGTTGCCGAGGGCGCGACGACCGCTGCGGATTCGGTCAATTTCTTTACCGTCGTGGCGGCCTGTAGTGCTTGCTGGGCAGGCCGTTCGACCAACCAGTAGTCGAACAC
>Ga0075364_10001578_pt1 | contig 12468 bp, 16 predicted proteins | sample EndMetdeltDD1764_FD_71517 | JGI IMG/M metagenome (GOLD analysis project Ga0075364, IMG submission 71517) | Populus endosphere microbial communities from Tennessee, USA - Endosphere MetaG P. deltoides DD176-4 | ecosystem: Host-associated > Plants > Roots > Endosphere | place: USA: Tennessee... | reverse complement strand
AAATGAGCAAACAGCAGAGCTACCTACGGCCGTTTGGCGAGTACTACATTAAAAGAATTAGTTTCTTTGAAGGTGCCGCCTTCATCGGCGAGTGGTTCAAGCCGTTGGCGCACAGCGGATTCAAATTGGTCAACATAATCCCCAAAGAGCGACTTGGCAGCAAATGAAGAAGAGTAGAGATACCCAATGATCTGATCGATGGTCCAGGTGCGTTCTATTGGTACATCAAACTCTTCCACTTGGGAAAATGGCGAAGCCTTGAGCAGATCTGCATAGGGCTCTTTGGGCGGAACAAAAATACCCTCACCGCTGCGACGTTCTTGCCCCAAGATTTCTTGGACAATGCCTTTGACAATCACACACCAAGAGTCTTGGAGGTTCCAGATGCTACTGTCACCAAAAATAGCCACGGTACCGCCTGGTGTAACGATTCGGTCGAGTTTTTGGATGACTTTTTCTCGTTCCATCCAATGAAACGCTCGACAGATAGTCACGAGGGATGCATGCCATTCCTCGGGCAACTCAATGTCCTCGGCGCTGCCAGTGACAAAATGGATAGATGTATCAGCGGCCATGTGGGGTACTAAGCGTCGTTTAGCGAGGGCCATCATCTCAGTATCAGGTTCTACGGCGATAATATCGGTAAAATGCGGCAGAAAACGCTCAAGTACTTTGCCAGTACCAGTTCCTAGATCGAGTAAGTGAGCGGCCGCTCCTAAGCCTTGTACCGACGCAACAATGCGTTCTACCAGTTCAACGGGAACGCTTGGCCGGTAGAGATCATAATATTGGGCGGTTCCGCTGAATGCACTCATGATTTGGCCTTCTTTTTAGATTTCTTTGAAGGTCCAGCAACTTGCGCCTTGTGGTGATTGCTCACTACGACATTAAGTTCGTGCTGCATCATGAGCGGCCAGGCGCCCATGGCGAGGATCCACATCCAAAACACATAGCGCCTGGTGGTTTCGCCGCCGGTGAGATTTTCGATAGCTTTTCCATAGCGCCAGATCCACATAAGGGGAATGACAAGTCCAGCCAGAAAGGCGCCCATGCCCAGAGTCGTAAGAAAATGCATAAGTATGCTGCTTTGGCTATCAGCACCAGTGGTGGCGGTAGTGAGCATGCCAATGCTCGTAAAAACTACAAAAAGTCCCCAGGGTAAAAACGATGCCCAGACCGGAGGAATTTCTTCTTTGGTCTGATGAATGAGCTCGCGGCGAGTGAGTACCAGCCAATAAATATGGTAGATACCGAGAGTGAGGACCATGAGTCCAAATAGTTTACCCAGATGACGTTGCTGCACTAAAAGCTCCTTATTTGGCAGGTTTGTCCTCAGTATATCAGATCATGTGTTTGCCGTGCATCCCTGTTATGTCATAATAGAACACATGATTGCGCATGTTGCTGGAGAGGTAGTAGAAAAGACGGCTGACGCCCTGATCATTGATGTGGGTGGCTTGGGCTATGAAGTGCAAGTAGCTACCTATGATTTTGAGGCGGCTATTCTGGGCGAACATGTAAAGCTCTATACGCATGATCATCTGCGTGAAAATGCACATGAGCTGTTTGGCTTTTCGAGTCTGACTGCCAAACGCTTGTTCGAAATGTTAATCTCGGTATCTGGCGTTGGGCCCAAGATGGCGTTGGCAATTTTGGGTCTTGGTGAAGTTGAAGCTATTCGAAGTGCAATCGCCTCAGGTGACAGCGCGTTTGTGCAGCGTGCCAGTGGCGTAGGGAAGCGCATTGCCGAACGGATTGCCGTGGATCTACGCGATAAGGTGGGCCTGCCAGGTGTGCAACCGGTCGCGACGGTGGGTGGCGAAGTGACCGCGCCGCGTGATGACGCCTTGGATGCTCTGCTGGCCTTGGGTTACAATCTGCAGCAGGCTAACGAGGCTTTGCAGGATATCGATCCCAAATTAGATACGCAGAGTAAGATAAAATTAGCACTTCAAAAAGGACTCTAGTTTTACCTGAAGTAGATAATCCCGTAATGACCGAAGACCTGACAGATGAACAGTGGTGGCTCCCATACAAAGATATATTAGTACCTGGATACCTTGAATATATCATTGCCGAGTCCAAAGCAGATCTTATTCGCTCTATGAGCTTTATTGTGCCCGGGCCTCTCCAGACCGAGGAGTATATACGGGCAATTATGCGCGGCCCACTCCCAGTCAACTATGTTGATACTCCTTTGGTGGAGCTACGGCTCAAACGGCAATGGCACATGTTTGAACGGCCCCAACCTCCGCGACTGGATATTATTCTGGATGAAACAGTTGTCCATCGTCAGATTGGAGGCGCCGAGGTACTTCGGGGACAGCTGAAACACCTACTTGCTATGAGCGAATTGTCATTTGTGACGATCCGCATCATTCCTTTTGCTATTGATAAGCATTTTCATTGTTTCGACTTTATGTTGCTGGACACGAATACTTCTACGCCAACAGGCGTCGTCTATCTAGAAGGAGTTTTTGAAGTGGCGCTCGAGAGAAATCCGTTAGTTAGGGAGTATTACAATGGTGCATTTACCGAACTAGGGTTCCGTGCACTTAGTCCTGAAGATTCTCAAAAGTTACTTCATAAAAAGATAGCCGAGCTAGAAGCTAATATGAATAAGAAAATGACCTGGCAAGAAAAGCGTATATGACCTCAAGTGCGATCAAACAGAGCGTTGCCTTTTTGCGTTCATGGCTCACCTACCAATCACACCAGCAGAACCTCCCTGGTTTTGCGGTGGCAATATGCTATAAAGAGCAGCTAATCTTTTCGGAGGCTTTTGGTTGGGCGGATGTTGCTGCTAAGGAAAGATTAACTCCGGCGCACCTTTTCCAAATTGGATCGCAAGCCAAGATGTTTACAATGTTGGCGATCCTGCAGCTTTCTCGTGAGCTAGCTATTCCACTTAGCACTCCTGCATGTCACATCATCCCTTGGCTCGCCCAGCATGCGGACAGGAGGTTTCGGCTGATAACTATCGAACAATTGTTATGGCATGGTGCCGGTTTGATTCGGGATGGGTACCCAGCAGACTATTGGCAACTCCAGATGCCCTTTCCTGATAAAAGGGCACTCCAGCAGCTCGTACTTGCCTCAGAATTACTGTATGAACCGGGTGCACGTTTTAAATACTCTAATTTAGGCTACGCTCTACTGGGGCAGATTGTGGAAAAAATGGCCGGAGAAACCTATACCGCTTTTGTGGGTCGCCATATCTTGGGCGTTAACTTCACCGGCATCCAGCCCTACACTCCTACGCTCTCATCTGTAGCTCAAGGGTACCTCCCACTTATGCAGGCGCAGCGCATACCGGTTACTACACGGGTACCGACCCATGCATTTGAGAGTGTAGCTGGATGGTATGCGAGTGCTCCGGCGCTGTGCCGTTTCTTAACAACTTTTTTCAAAGATGGAAAATATGCATTTGAGGAACAGAACACTGCTCTAGCGAGTCCTGGGCGACGGGGCCACTGGATACCACCTGTCCAGCGAGGTACTGAATATGGATGGGGATTTCTCCCGTATAATTATCAAGGGCACAGACTTATTGGTCACAGTGGTAGCTTTATTGGCCACCACACCTATGGGTATTGCGATCCGCAACAGGAGATTGCCGTAGTAGTTCTGACAAATGCAAAGGATGCACCAGTCCATCACATGGCCGAAGGAATCATCGGGACGCTTGATTATTTTTCCGAGTATGGAACCACCACTCCCTCTGCTGAGCAAGCTCGTTTTAATGGACGCTTGATGAACCTGTGGCAGACCCTTGATATTGTCGCTACGAAGGATCGCGTCGTTAGTGTTAATCCGGATGCATGGGCTCCCTTTGAAGTTATTAATGAGGAACTCATTCCTACCGGCGAAGCATCATTCAGGATAAGTCAAGCTAATGACCTTGCTACTTTGGACGAAAAGGTTACCTTTTATTTTGATAAAGCCGACGTCCTAACGCACGTGAACTACGCCGGTTCAACCACTCTTCCTGAACCGATCTATTTACGACATATTCGTGATCACCAAAAAACCATCAAGTAAGTTTGATGGTTTTTTGGTGGAAGTGTGGTTAATTGGTGCTTGGGCGTCGTGTTATGCTGCGTCGCTGGGTGAAAGAAATACTGTTACAAGCACTGGTACCATTACCAGCACAAGCGCCATTGGTAAATATTGCCATAGAACCCTTCCAATTATTAATATCAACAAGCTTAAGCTTAGCAATAAGCGAATTTACCTGTCAATGCCTAGGCATGTCATAATAGAACAATGATTGATCGTATTGTCACTACCACTACCGATGATGAAGACGTCGTTGAGCAACAGCTCGAAAATACCCTTCGGCCGCAAGATTTTAGTAATTACATCGGTCAGCAACGTCTGAAGACTAACCTCAAACTGGCTATTGATGCCGCTAAAAAAAGGGGCGAACCAATCGATCACGTATTATTGCACGGCCCCCCAGGTCTTGGGAAGACCACCATGGCAACCGTGATTGCGAACGAGATGGGGGCGCATATTAAGGTAACTTCCGGCCCGGCCGTGGAACGTGCGGGAGATTTGGCTAGTTTGCTCACTAACTTGCAAGATGGTGACATTTTGTTTATCGATGAAATCCATCGCTTAAATCGTACGGTAGAAGAAGTGCTTTATTCGGCTATGGAAGACTTCAAGCTGGATATTATGCTTGGCAAAGGGCCAAGTGCCCGCAGTTTGCGTTTGGATTTGCCTAAGTTTACGGTCATTGGCGCCACGACGCGTACCGGTAATTTGGCGGCTCCCTTGCGTGATCGCTTTGGATTGATCCATCGCTTAGAATTTTATAACCCAGAAGAAATCGCGCAGATTATTCGCCGTTCGGCAGATATTCTAGCCGTGCAGATTAAGCCAATCGCTGCCGACGAACTAGCTAAACGCGCCCGCCTGACACCACGTATTGCCAATCGCTTACTCAAGCGAGTGCGCGACTTTGCCGATGTGAACGGTGATGGCATTATCGATCATGAAATTACGAGTGGGGCGCTCAGACTCCTGGAGGTGGATGAGTTGGGACTAGACCCGGCTGACCGTCATCTCTTGACCGCTATTATCGAGAATTTCAGTGGTGGTCCAGTTGGTGTCGAAACGCTCGCGGCCATCACTGGTGATGAACGAGCAACTATTGAAGATTTTTATGAACCCTACCTTATGCAAATGGGGCTCTTGGAACGCACGCCACGAGGTCGAAAAGTCACCCCCAAGGCGTATACTCACCTCAAGAAACAACCTCCAGCAGCTCAGGGGCAGACAGCACTGGTATAATGTGGGTAGAAAAGAGAAGTAGTTATGGATCCTAACGCACAAAATCCCAATCAACCACCTCGAGACTGGCAGCCACAACAGCCAACTGGGCCAGCGCCTTCTTATCCGCAGAATCCGCCTGCGAGTGGTCATTCGCCTTTGGGGAATGCTTTTGATAGTAATGGTAATTGGCAAAAGCCAGTAGAGCCGGCTTTGCCTACTCCTCAGCCGCTACAATCTTCCTATCCGACCTCTCCTCAACAGCCACATCAGCAATCACCACAACAGCCGGGAGGCTCTTATAACTCTGATCAGTTTGCGCCCACTCAGTATGGCTCGCAATACAGTAGTCAGCCTCAGCAGCACCAGAGCCAGCAATATAGTCATCAACAACCAGCGCCAAAAGCATCTTCTGGCTATGGTGTAGAGGAACGACCTCGCAAAGGAAAGGGGAGAGATCTTAATCTCAGTAAAGGTGAAGTAATTCTTAGTGATGTTCGGCGACATCCAATTGGCGTCTTGCAGATTTATTTTGTGGCTGGTTTTGTCTTGCTCGCATTACTCTTTGGCGCCGGGGCGCTGGTGCGGTATCTCAATTCCACTCCCCAGGACGGCATTGTAGGTGGTTCGGCCTTTCCATTTCCTACAAGTCTTATTACCGGGTTGGCTTTTGGACTCGCAATCCTCACCGTTGTGATTGCCACGATTGCCATCCATGTGTACCGAGGTAACAGGCTATTCGTTACTAACGAAAGCGTCATTCAGTTTGTGCAGCGCAGTTTATTTGACACTAAACAGCAAACAATTGGTTTGGGTAACATCGAAGATGTGAGTTACGAACAAAGTGGCGTCATGCCGCACATTTTCCACTACGGAACGATTCGTCTTTCTACTGAAGGCGAAGAAACGACTTACTATTTCCGCTATGCTGCTCACCCCAAGGAGCAAGCTGATAAGATTATCGATGCCCAAGAACAATTCAACCGTCTCCACCCTGAACACCACTACTAGAAATCTAGTGTGACTGGTTGCTTTTGACGAATGGAGCTTCTTTGGAAAGTTCGGCGCTTATGCGGTAGCCGCTACATACATTGCCCTGGCAGCCCATCGGTTCATAGCTGTAATGACTGTTCTTGTCGCCAATAACGGTGCCATCGTAGTCCTTGAGACTATCGGGATCGAGACCCTTAAGTTGCGATGCTTCTAGTTGCACGGGGTAGCCTTTGTGCTGTGGATAGTAGACGCCCTCGAGGTAATAGTAGATGGAATTGATATCTTGCTTTGTGCTGGTATCCTGGCTGCGCAGTTCAACATCTGATTTCTGGACCCAAAAAAGCCCAGCAACAAATGTAGCCAGCACAATCACCGCTACCAACTCAACAAGCGTAAACCCAGATTGGTACTGCATTTTCATATGATCCTATTGTACAATAGAACCCGCTTCAAATCTCCCCCCGACTCGGAAGGGGGAGTCGGAGCGGGTTCTAAGTGTCTCGCTTGGGGGTAAGGTTTCTTGCTATAATTGTAAGAAGAAAGAAAGTGAGGGAAATTATGGCTGACACGACCAAAAAGACTGAGGCTGACAGTAAAAAAGCATCCGACAAAAATGACGCTAAGGCAAAAGCACTTGGCCTCGCACTAGAACAGATTGAAAAACAATTTGGTACTGGCTCGATTATGAAGTTGGGCGAATCGCACCACGCTGATGTAGAGTGCATTCCAGCGGGTGCCCTGAGTTTGGACTTAGCGCTGGGTGGTGGTTACCCTAAGGGACGTATCATCGAAATTTATGGCCCAGAAAGTTCCGGTAAAACTACCTTAACTCTGCACGCGATTGCCGAAATTCAAAAACAAGGCGGTACGGCAGCATTTGTCGATGCCGAGCATGCCTTGGATCCTTCCTATGCCAAGCGGCTAGGTGTGGATACGACCAACTTACTGGTCTCCCAGCCAGATAATGGTGAACAAGCATTGGAGATTGTAGAGACGCTCGTACGTTCTAATGCGGTTGATCTGATCGTCGTCGACTCTGTGGCTGCACTGACGCCGCAGGCTGAGATCGAAGGTGAAATGGGTGATAGTCACATGGGATTACAGGCTCGATTGATGAGCCAAGCTTTGCGAAAGCTCACGGGTATTATCAACAAGAGCAAGGCAACGGTCATCTTTATTAACCAGATCCGTATGAAGATTGGGGTGATGTTTGGCAACCCGGAGACAACCACTGGTGGTAACGCCCTCAAATTCTATGCCAGCCTCCGTATAGACATTCGCCGCACTGGACAAATCAAGGTGGGCGAAGAGGTAATTGGTAACCGTACCAAGGTGAAGGTGGTCAAAAACAAGATCGCGCCGCCATTCCGAATAGCCGAATTTGACATCATGTATAACCAAGGTATTTCCAAAGAAGGGGACCTGCTCGATCTAGCTGTGCAACATGGGGTAGTGGATAAATCAGGTGCCTGGTTTGCCTACAAAGATGGCAAGATCGGCCAAGGCCGTGAAGCCGCCAAAGCCTATCTGAAGGAAAATCCCAAGACGATAGCCGAGATTGATAAAGCCGTGCGAGCCAAGGTGGCTGCCGAACGAGAATAGGTGATGATTGCTCCGGCTGGCGAAGTTATCACTGACAAGTGGGGGAACGCGTTCATGCCCCTTTCGGTTAAGGGGGTGGTCTTTGAAGAAGGCAAAATTTGGCTTCGTAAAAATGAATTCGGCCGCTGGGAGTTGCCTGGTGGTCGTGTAGATCGAGGTGAACAACCTTCCCAGACGGTAGTACGGGAAATTTCTGAGGAACTAGGTATTTCTGTGTATAATCCGCAGCTGGTGGACGTGGCGGTGTGGAAAAAGGATTTTGGTAATAATCCGATTATCTGCATTATTACCTTTGTTGCCGACTTTGCCGCTCGTACTGGCGAACTGGAACATGAAGGTGAAGCCGGCAAGGCTGAGTTTGCCCAATACACTCCGGAGGAAGCGCTCGCACTTGAGGATTTGCCCGATGTCTACAAACAAGCCATCCAAAAGGCAATCACCTATGCAGATCACCGCCATTAAGGCGCAAGTCAAGAACCAAGAGCGGGTTTCGGTGTATGTCGATGAAAAATACGCCTTCTCGCTGACACACAATCAACTGCTCGAACAAAAGATTCATAGTGGTTTAGAGATTGACGAATCAAGACTAGCCGAACTGAAGGCGGCTAGCGAATTCGGCAAGGCATTCGATCGTATCCTTAACTATCTGATGATCCGGCCCCGATCCCGGAAAGAAGTACAGGATTATTGTTGGCGTAAGAAAATCACCCCAGAAGATTGCGCGATCATTATGGAAAAACTGGCAGCTCGAGGCTACATCGATGATATCAAGTTTGCTCGAGCATGGGTAGAGAGCCGACGGCTCACTAAGGCAAGCAGTAAGCGAAAGCTCCAACTAGAGCTTCGTCAAAAAGGGGTGAGTGATGAATATATTGTCAAAGCTCTTGAAACAAGCGAGTACGACGAACGAGCCGCTCTGGAAGAAATGATTACCAAAAAACGCCGCCTTAGCCGCTACCAAGACGACCAAAAACTTTTGCAGTACTTGATCCGCCAAGGCTTTGCTTATGATTTAGTTAAAGAGCTGTTATCATAAGGGCTATGGTCGGATTTACTACAGCACCGGATGAAATCAAAGAGATAAAACCATTTCAAGGGGTGCCGTCTGCTGATATCTTGGGGAGCGGTCTTAAGAAGAAAGTTCCGCAAAAACCAAAACGTTTCTATCGTTCGTCGACCAAACAAGCAAAACCAGCTGTCCAACCACTTGATGCGAGTGGCAAAGAACATACTCTTTGGCAGCAACATACTGACCCGCAATTAGCATCTCAGTCGCGCGAGGCGGCCGAGCGAGTTCTAAAAGTTATTCACGAAGAACCAGAGAAAGAACGCGCTTAGTCCTGCGCAACCTTTGCCTGGCTCCCGTCTGGTTGTGGATGGTGATGTTGCTGGCGGAAAGGATTTTCGATAATTGGCTTGGGGGCCTCAGTTTCTTTGCTGCGAATTTCGACGGCCTGGACGATAATCTTTTTATCGGTGATCTCGACAATCTGACTACGGTCGATAAGCAGATTTCCACCCCAGAAACTACGCATAATTGACTGCCCGACAGTGAGCTTCATAACGTAAAAACTATTTATTTCAATACTGAATGATTCCACCCGGCCGAGTTTATGCCGATTGGTATCGACAACTGGTTTACCGATAAGGGTAAAGTTCAAATTGGTAACTTCTTTCAAGCGCACTAAGTCGTCTGGCGGCATAATTGAGTCGGCGCTGTCGACGATCAGTCCGATATTACTTACCTCGCGGATATCAGCCGTATGTAAAATAGCGGCACCGTTAATTCGCGAACCGCTGCAATGAAAGGCAATGATGTGTAGTTGCCGAGGGTCAATGATCGGTTGTGCTACCTGACCTAGAGGTGCGCCTGTCTGGAGGCTCACAATTGGCGTGTTGAGAAAGCGATTAGACGAGATAAGCATCTTATTTATAACTATGCAAAACTTCTTCAATGGTTGTCAAACCGCAAAGGGCTTTCACGAAGCCATCGACCAGCATGGGCATCATGCCGTCTTTGACTGCGTTGTGTAACAAAGCGACAGGATCAGTGTGAGCGAGTAAGCGGCGTTGCACTTCTGGAGAAGTAGTCAGCACTTCAAAGAGGCCAATTTGTCCTTTGAAACCTGTTTGGTTGCATTCTTTGCAGCCCTTAGGAGCGGAAATTTGCAATGTAGGTTGTGTGCCCTGGTGTTTGGCGGTCTCTTTCATAAAGTGTTGAAGCGTGGCAACAGTGATGCGGGTGCGGGTAGTGATCTTGCGGAGCATGGCAGCGTCAGGCTTGGCGGGGACTTTGCAGTTGTCGCACAAACGACGAACTAGCTGCTGGTGTACCACGGCCTGGAGATTATGCGAGAGCATGTATTGTTCGCTGGTGGTAGTAGTGAGTTGCTGCAGTGTTTGCGTCAGGCTTGTGGTGTGCATGCCGGCCAATAGCAAACGCCCTTTGGCGCTCGCTTCAAGTGCTGCGTCGGTGGCTCGTTTACCGTGGAGATGACTCACCATGACAGTATTGGCATCGCCTTTGAGGGCAATGTCCAAGCCTTGCGAAACATCGATACCATGTTTGCGATCGATACGTAGTTGGTATACGCCTGGCAGTCGGTACTCAACCGGATCCTCAATACTTACAACGCTATGCGCAGGACGATTGAGGGTGTGAAGCAGACTGCGCAGAGTAGTAGAGGTCCCCGAATGTTGGGGGCCACTCACGACAATCAGCCCTTGGGAGGCAGTAAGACTTTTATTTAAGCGCTTGCGTGTATCGCCCCAGATGCCTAATTCTTCAAGGCTATGCATGTAATGCTGGGCATTAAAGATATGGAGAACCGCTTTTTCACCTCGTGCCAGAGGAAGAGTGGTGAGCTTGATAGTGTAAACGCCACTTCTGGAACGAATGGTAAAACGTCCTTCTTGGGACCAGCGATTTTCGTCGGGAGCAATATTGGCGCGATGTTTGAAGTGGGCGATGAGGGCGTGCATGGCATGCTCGGAAAGTTGGGCCCATTCCTGCAAAGCACCGTCTATACGGTACCGAACTCTGGCGCCATTCTGGTGTGGTTCCAGATGTAAAGTGCGAGCACCATTCTTGATAGCGTCCAAAACTAACCGCTCCGCAGCATTACTTGCAACAGCTGAACCGGCCAACGCTACCGCGGCTTGTTCGCTCGAATTCACTTCAGAGCCCCTCGGATTACCACTCTCTTCCCCCTTTAAAGTAGGCTTTGTTCATTATTATAGCAAAAAGCTTATGCACACCACAGTCTAAAAATATCTGGCTATATCTCGCGGATACAGAGAGATAGAGGTATAATTGTGTAGGTTATGACATTTTCATTTGATTCTGACAATCTTGCTGCCACGCTGGCGCTGGGCCAGGCCATTGGCCGCGCTACCCGCGGTGGTGAAGTACTCGAGCTCCGTAGTGATTTAGGCGGGGGTAAAACGGCGCTAACAAAAGGTATTGCCGCGGGAATGGGTTCTACAGATACAGTCCAGAGCCCGACCTTCACGATTAGTCGTATCTACCAGGCTGCTAATGGCCGTGAGTTGCATCATTTTGATTTCTATCGCTTAGAAGATCCGGGCATCATGGCCGCCGAACTTGCCGAGTCATTGAATGATGAGCGGGTAGTAGTGGTAATTGAGTGGAGTGATATTGTGGCCGATATTCTACCTGAAGAGCGGGCACAAGTAACCATTACTGCCACAGGGGAAGACGATCGGAAGATTGTCATTGCACTCCCAGAATCGATGAAAGAACTTGTCCAGGCATTGCAGGAATATCAAGGGGTACGTTCATGATTCTCACCATTCGAACCGATAAGCCAGAGGCTGAGATCGGCCTTTTTGATGCGCAAGGTACTAAAATTGCCTATGAGGCGTGGTTAGCGCATCGCGAATTGGCCGACACTTTATTGAGTAAGATTAAGGCGCTACTAGAGAGCCAGCAAAAAACATTTACGGATGTCACGGGCATTGTCGCTTTTCAAGGCCCTGGTTCGTTTACTGGCTTAAGAATCGGCATTACCGTGGCGAATACATTCGCGTATAGTCAGGACATTCCCATTGTGGGCGCAATGGGCGAGCAATGGATTCAGGATGGTATCAAAACACTGACAACCACCGAGAATAAGCAGATTGTTCTTCCAGAATATGGGGCAGAGGCCAATATTTCGAAGCCACGCAAATAAAACACTATGGAGCAGGATCCCAAGGAAGAGTTAACGGGTGTAGCTTTACCTCCAAAGAGTACTCGCGGGGAATATGCTACTTATGCGCGGGTTCAAGATTTGCGTTTTACGAAGGCGCGAGAAGCAGTAAGAATTTTGCGCGAGGGGATACCGTTCTATCTCATCGGGTCTGCGCTTATCGCAGCATGTGGCGTGACCCTCCAGACGCTTACAAATGAGCGCTATAAGTCTATAACTGGCCCTTTTGCCACGTTTGCTTACGGCGTAGCAGGAGTGGGTCTGCTGGTTGCAGGCGGGAGCATGGTAGCCGCAAAAGTATTTGCCAGGCAAGAGCGTTGTGCTCGGGAGCAAGCGCAAGCAGCGCATAGTCTTTCTGATCAATCGTATGAAGACGGATTACCCC
>Ga0075364_10001577_pt1 | contig 12470 bp, 10 predicted proteins | sample EndMetdeltDD1764_FD_71517 | JGI IMG/M metagenome (GOLD analysis project Ga0075364, IMG submission 71517) | Populus endosphere microbial communities from Tennessee, USA - Endosphere MetaG P. deltoides DD176-4 | ecosystem: Host-associated > Plants > Roots > Endosphere | place: USA: Tennessee... | reverse complement strand
CCTGCGGACCAGGCTGGATATTGTGGATCGTCATGGCACCCACCATCAGCGCCATCACGGCGTTGCCGGGAATGCCGAGCGTGAGCAGTGGTATGAACGACGTCTGTGCCCCGGCGTTATTGGCCGATTCCGGACCCGCCAGACCAGCAGGATGACCTTTGCCGAAACGCTCAGGGTTCTTCGACATTTTCTTCTCGAGCGTATAGGACGCAAAGGCCGAGAGGACCGAGCCCCCACCAGGCAGAATCCCAAGCGCAGAGCCAAGCGCCGTGCCGCGTACCACGGCAGGCCAGGACTCCTTGAACTCCTGCTTGCTCGGATAGAGTGACCCCACTTTATCCGCAATCTCGACGCGCTGTTCCTTGAGTTCCAGATTGGCCATGATTTCGGCCAAGCCGAACACGCCCATTGCCACGATGGCGAAGTCGATGCCGTCCTGCATTTCGGGAATACCGAAGTCGTAACGTGCCACGCCAGAGTTCACGTCGGTGCCGACCATGCCCAGCAACAGGCCGATGAGAATCATGGCAATTGCTTTGAGGAGCGACCCGGAGGCCAGCACCACTGCGCCGATAAGACCCAGCGTCATGAGCGAGAAGTACTCGGCAGGACCGAAGGCAAACGCGACCTCGGCCAGCGGGGGTGCGAATGCTGCAATGAGCACCGTTGCCACGCTGCCGGCGAAGAACGACCCGAGTGCCGCGATCGACAATGCTGCGCCGGCGCGACCGTTACGTGCCATCTGGTGACCATCCAGCACGGTCACCACAGCAGACGTTTCGCCAGGGAGATTCACCAGAATGGCGGTGGTCGAGCCGCCATACTGGGTGCCGTAGTAAATGCCGGCGAGCATGATCAGGCCGGCGATGGGGGGCAGGACATAGGTGATCGGCAGCAGCATGGCGATCGTGGGCACAGGGCCCAGGCCAGGCAAGACGCCAACCAGTGTGCCCAGCAGACAGCCAAGAAAGGCATAGAAGAGATTTTCAGGCGTAAACGCGACTGAAAACCCCAACATCAGGTTTTCCATCAATTCCATAGGGAAGTCCTCAATTGCTCAGTGCAGATGGCCAAAGGGGGAAGATGAGCCCCAAGCCGCGGATGAACGCCACATACGAAAACAGCACCAGGAACAAGGCGTTCGCGATGGCGACTTTCCAGTTGAATTCGTGACTGGCCAGGCTGCTGACGATGACCAGCAGCGCAAGTGAGAGATACAGGCCCAGGGGCCGTAGCGCCACGCCGTAAAGCGCGACTGAGCCGATGACCAGCAACAATATTTTGAAATCGAATCTACCGATGCTGGTTTCAGTCGCTTTACCGCTGAGGGCGGTCATCAGGACGACGGCACCGATCAGCGCCAGCACGATGCCCAGCCAGAAGGGGAAGTAGCCGGGACCCATGCGCGCGGCGCTGCCCATGCTGTAGGTGGTTGCCTGGAGCGAGAAGCCTGCGCCTATGCCCATGAACATCACACCAGACCAAAAGTCTTGTCTGTTTTTTATCAAACGGCTGCCTCCTTGTTTCCGCCCGCCAGCGCTGCCGACTGCGGTCGTTCCTTTCATTTGCTGTCAGCCTCGACAGAAATGTGAAAGCTTTTTGAAAGAAGCGTGATGGTACGCGACAAAGAGGAGGGCGAAAACCGTAAGCCTCATGCAAGACTTCGGGGAAATCCCCTAGTAATTCGCCCAAGATCGCTTAACATCAACCAAAACAACGACATGACGGTCGTAAGTTTTTTGAACGTGGTTTTGTAACAAGATGGTGTCGCTTGACGATCAGTGCGTCCCGTGTTTTGGCTCAGCCCGCGCGTTCATGCAGGCTTTTTTCCAAGCGCTGTAAGAAAAGAACGAATCAGGATGCTGTCCTGACGTTCGCGTGCGTAATAGATGTATGTGCTGGTGGTAGCAGGGTCGCCATCGATGCGAACGGGTCTGAAGCGCGGATCAGGAATGAACTCCGCCTCGGACACCGCACCAACGCCCAGCCCGCGCGCGACGGCTTCTCTGACCGATTCGCGGCTGCCGACTTCAAGCGAGCAGCAGGTTTGCACATTGGCTTCGCGCAGCGCCTGGTCCAACGTGGCTTGCGTGGTGGACCCCGCCTCTCTGCGAATCAGCGCCACGCCATCCAGTCGCTCGATAGGCACACTGGCATGGCGCGCAAGCGGATGATCGCGGTGCGCAAAGAGGATGATGGGATGCTGCGCATACAACAGCGCATCGAGTTGAGCATTGTCATGCAGGCCTGCCAGCACGCCGATGTCGATGGCGTACTGCGTCAGATCATGGAGTACCTGCCTGGAATTGCCGATACGGATCGACAGCTTCATGCCGGGTTGCTTGCTGCGGTAGGCCGCAACCATTTCGATCACGTGAAAGGGGCCGACCGCGCCCAGATGCAGCGTGCCCTGGTTCAACTGGCCGGAATCACGCAGCAGATAGTCGGCCTCGGCCTCCAGTACAAGCAGTTTCTGTGCAATGGGCAGCAACTGCTCGCCCGCTGATGAAAGACTCATGCGGTAGCCACGGCGATAAAAGAGTTCCACCTTGCTTTGTTGCTCCAGCGAGTTGATCTGTGCCGATACCGTGGGTTGACTAAGGTTGAGCGAGCGCGCCGCCGCGCTCAGGCTGCCCTGGTGGGCCACGGCGACAAAGGCACGATATCGGGCGGTGGTCATCTATAGGTTCCATCTTGGGAATCATGGGAGAACAAATTTAAATCCTTAACATGAAGGTAATGTGTCGTCCCTACCATGGCGTTGTGCTTTCCACACCTGGAAATTCCTCCCTCACCCGGATCAACGCCATGAACATCACCCGCAAGTCCTGGATCAAATTCGTCAGCGCCACGGTTTTGGCTTGTGCCACCGTCGGCGTGTCCGCTCAACCCGCCGAACTGCGTGTCGGCCTGATCCCGTCTGAAGACGCGCAGGCCATGATCCGTGCAAGCAAGGATGTCATGGATCAGTTGTCCCAAAAGACAGGCATGACCGTGCGTCCTTTCGTGGCCAATGACTACAACGGCGTGATCGAGGCGCTTCGCTCGGGCAAGCTCGACATCGCTTATCTGGGACCTTTCTCCTATGTTTTGGCCAACCAGATCGCTGATGCCGAGGCGTTTGCGGTGGCGGTGACCAAAAAGACGGGCACGAGTTCTTATCACAGCCAGGTCATCACGCGCGCAGACTCGGGCCTGGACAGCGTCGCCAAGCTCAAGGGTCATACCTTCGCCTTCGTCGACCCCAGCTCGGCCTCTGGCCATCTGTTTCCAAAGGCAGGCCTGATTGTGGATGGTTTCAATCCCGAGACCCATTTCTCGCGTGTCATTTTCTCCGGCTCGCATGACGCCAGCATCATGGCTGTCGTCAATGGCAAGGTGGATGGTGCGGCGGTGGCTGATCGCATTCTCGAATCGGCGATCAACAAGGGGCATGTCAAGCGCGAAGATATCCAGATCGTGTGGCGCTCCCCCGCGATCCCGGAGTCGCCCATGGTGTGGCGCAAGAAGCTCGATCCGGCAGTCAAGAAGAAAGTTGCCGCTGCCATGGCCGAGATCAAGGATCTTCCGTGGGGCGATCAGGGTGTGCTCAACGGTTTTGCACCGACCACCGATGCCGCCTATGACGTCGTTCGTCAGACGGCCAAAGCACTGAACCTCGACCTGGCTCGTTCGAAATGATCAGCCTTCGCCAGTTGCGCAAGCGCTACGGCGATAACCATGTGCTGCACGGTATCGATCTCGATGTTCGTGCGGGCGAGTTCGTGGTGATGCTGGGGCTGTCGGGCGCAGGCAAGTCGACGTTGTTGCGATGCATGAACGGTCTCGTTCGCCCCGACAGTGGCAGCTTGCAGGTCGGTGACATCGATCTTATGCAGCGCCATTCGAGCAGAGCGCTTTCACGGCAGGTGGCGATGGTGTTCCAGCACCACAACCTGGTGCCTCGTCTGTCGGTACTCAAGAATGTGTTGACGGGCAGACTCGGCGCGCTGGGGACAATTCCTTCGATGCTGCAATTGTTTCGCCAGAGTGATCTGGATCTGGCACGCGAGTGCCTCGATCAGGTCGGACTGCTGCACAAGGTCGATGCACGCACCCAGGACTTGTCGGGCGGGCAAATGCAGCGCGTGGGAATCGCACGTGCCCTGGCGCAGCAGCCCAGGGTGATATTGGCCGATGAGCCCGTGGCCAGCCTGGATCCCAAGACCGCGCGCATTGTTCTGCAGTATCTGAGCGATGCCACGCGAGGCAAGGGCATTGCAGTCGTGTGCAATCTTCACCAGGTTGATTACGCCTGCGAGTTTGCTGACCGCATCGTGGGATTGGCGCAGGGGCGCGTCGTCTACGACGGCCCGCCCGCCGGTATGGACGATCGTGCCCTGCAGGCCATCTATCACGCTCAACCAGCGGCCTCGCGGGCCGATCACTGGCCAACCGTCACAAACGACACACACCTCCCAAACACCACAAACGCCACCGCAGGAGGTGTGTCATGAGTGCCAGCGCAGCCAAAGACGCGTATCGGTGGACTGTTGCCCGCCCCGACACCCGGGGCGGTTGGTTGGCCTATGCCGCGCTGGCACTGATCCTGGGGTGGATCTTGCAGTGGAGTGCCGAGGGGGCGCAGATGAGCTGGGGCGAACTGGCCAACGGCATGCCCCAGATCGCAGATTTCCTGTCACGCTCGGTGCCGCCGGACTGGACGATTCTGCCCAGGCTTTGGGCGCCCGCGATGGAAACGATACAGATCGCCATCTGGGGCACGCTGCTGAGCATCTTGCTGGCCTTGCCGCTGTCTTTCATTGCGGCAAGCAATCTGCACGGCTGGCACACGTTGAGGCGGGTCACGCGTCAGTTTCTGAACGTGGTGCGCAGCATCAACGAATTGATCCTTGCGTTGGTGTTCGTATCAGCGGTCGGCCTCGGTCCTTTCCCTGGGGTGCTGGCGCTGGCGCTGCACGGCATGGGCATGCTCGGCAAGTTCTTCGCCGAAAGCATCGAAGAGATCGATAACGGGCCGCTCGAAGCGCTGCGCAGCGCAGGCGCCAATCAGTTGCAGGTCATCGTGTTCGGTGTCATACCCCAAGCCATCACCGCGTGGATCGCCGTGATCCTGTATCGCTTCGAGGTCAATCTGCGCTCGGCCACGGTGCTGGGCATGGTGGGGGCCGGCGGACTGGGTTTCGAACTGGTGGCCAGCCTGAAGCTGTTTCGTTATCAGGAGACGGCAACCTGCATCGTGCTGATCACGGGCATGGTGATTCTCGCCGACATGGCATCGAACTACCTGCGACGACGAATACAGGGCGCAAGCAGGCACTGACACTGCCGCACGTGCGCGGCCTGGCCGCAGCACGACAACCTATCGATCATTTTTCGGGCGCGCACGCCATTGCGGCGCGTGTGGCCCCCTGCATCCTCAAACTTTAGGCCAATGAACGTGTGGACATTTCATAATCCGGTCAGCATTCATGCCGCCCCTGACGGCCTCGCGCACTTGCCTCACATCCTGAACGGACGGGAATGTCTGCTGGTGACTTTCCCCGAAGCCCATGCGCTGGGCCTGGTCAAACGGGTGAAGTCGATGCTGGGGACGCAATTGCGCGGCATCATCGATGACGTGCAGCCCAACCCAGATGTTCGCTGGCTGGCCCCGCTCTACGATCGTGTGCACAGCCAGTTCGCCGACGTGCCGTGTCTGGTGGCGTTGGGGGGTGGGAGCGCCATCGATACTGCCAAGGCGCTGATGTGCGTGACGCCATCCGGCACATTCGACGCGCTGCTCGATGTGCTCGAAGCGGGTGCGCTGTTACCTCCCGGGCAGCACAAGGCCCTGATTGCCGTGCCCACCACGGCTGGCACCGGCAGTGAGGTCACGCCGTGGGCCACGCTGTGGGATGCGGCACAGGCACGCAAGCACTCCCTGCACCAGCCCTGGACATGGCCGGAAGCGGCCATCATAGACGCCGGGCTCATGCTGAGCCTGCCTGCCAGCACCACGCTGGCAAGCGGTCTGGATGCGTTGTCGCACGCCCTGGAGTCGATCTGGAACGTGCATCGCAATCCGGTATCGATGGCGCTTGCCTGCAGCGCTGCCAGACGCATCGTGCAGGTGCTGCCGACACTCATGCAGAACCTTGACTGCAGCGAGCTGCGCACCGAGATGGCTGAGGCGGCGTTGATGGCGGGCCTGGCGTTCTCCAATACCAAGACCGCACTGGCACATTCGCTTTCCTACGAGATCACCCTGCACCAGGGCATCACCCACGGCATTGCCTGTTCTTTCAGCCTGCCGTTGGTCATGGAGATGGCGCTGGGGGTTGACGCGCAGGTCGACCGGGCCTTGCTGGGGATCTTCGATGCCACCACCCATGAACTGGCCATCAGTCGACTGCGCCAGTTTCTGCATGGTCTGGGCGTGGCGACCGACCCCGCTGATTATGGCGTCAATCCACAGGACTGGTGTCAATTGGTGCGCCGTGCCAGCGAGGGGCCTCGCGGCCGCAATTTCATTCGTGCTTATGCCTGACCGACCCATGTTGCTGAGCTGCCTGCTGCCGCTGTGTTGCCAGCCTTCATCCCCACCGGAACACATTTATGTCTGCCCAACCGTCCGTCTCTCTCGATTCAAACGTTTTCTTGCCAGCCGATGGCGCGATTTCTCCCTTGCAGGCCGTCATCTTTGATTGGGCAGGCACCTTGGTGGACTTCGGTTCGCTGGCTCCCACGCAGATCTTTGTAGAGGCCTTCGCCCAGTTCGGCATCACGGTCACCCTGATGCAGGCGCGTGGGCCGATGGGGCTGTCCAAATGGCAGCATATCGACCAGCTGCTGCACGAACCCGCTATCCGGCAGCAATGGCACTCGGTGTTCGGCAGACTTCCGGTCGCGGCCGATGTGGATGCCATCTATGCGCGCTTCATGCCGATGCAGATCGAGAAGGTCGCCGAGTTCTCCGATGCGATCGACGGCGTTCCCGAGGTGTTGCAGTGGTTGTGTCGCCAGCAGATCAAAATCGGGTCGTGCTCGGGTTACCCGCGCGCCGTGCTCGACCGTCTGCTGCCTCATGCCGCCCAGGCCGGCATCGCGCCGGATTGCGTGATCGCCGGCGATGAGCTGGCGGCCGGCGGACGTCCTGGCCCTTTCATGGCCCTGGCCAATGTGTTGGCCCTTGGCGTGACGGATGTGCGCGCCTGCGTGAAGGTCGACGATACCTGCCCAGGCATCGAGGAAGGCAGGCGTGCCGGGATGTGGTGCGTGGGCGTCAGTCTCTCTGGCAATGAGGTGGGCTACACCCCTGAGGCCTATGCCCAGGCGCCGCAAGCGGAGGTCGCCGAGCGCGTGGCCGCAGCAGAAATCAAACTGCGTGAGGCGGGTGCGCATTTTGTCGTGCCCAGTGTGAAAGCGCTGCCCGCGGTGTTGCAGCAGATCGCGGCCCTTGTGCGCGCCGGTATCCACCCCGACTCGGACCGGCTTGCTGGCTGATCTTTTCTTTCACGCTTGTTTCCTTCTTTTCGAACTTAGGCGAAATCTCATGTTTTTCGATGCGCAGGCCCGCTCCGATCATCCGCATGACGCTCTTGAATCCACGTTCCTGCTGCCTCGCCGGCAATCGGGCCATCGCGCTCGGACCGTCGCCATGACTGCACTGGTGTGCATGGTGCTGGCGGGTTGCGGCGGTGACGACAACGACGACAGGAAACCCGATGACAGCCCGACCACCCCGCCACCCGTTGTCACGCCGCAGGACCCCACCACGCCCGTCGTTCCTGTGGATCCCGACGTGCCCGCGACCAACAAGGCGCTGATCATCAGCCTGGATGGCGCGACCTATGCCGCGGTTCAGCAGGGCATTGCCTCCGGCGCGCTGCCCAACCTGGCAGCCTTGCAGATCCAGATGGCCTACAGCGGAGGCATGGTGGAAAGTCCGGGGCAGCAACCCACACTGGATGCGCCGGGCTGGGCGACGCTTCTGACGGGAACCTGGGGCAATCGACATCGGGTGATCTCATCGGCGCCTGAGCAGGTGCTGCGCAGTGCCACGCTTTTCGAGCGTGTCCATGTGCAGACGGGCGCGGTAAGCGGTGCAGCCGTCGCTTCCTCAGGACTGGCAACACTGCTGAGCAGCGACCATGCCGCCGGCCAGCTGGATACGCTTTCCAGCTGTGCTGAAAGCGCGGTCTCGACCGAGTGCGTGACGCGTGAAGCCGTGCGCATGATGCAGGGGCGCTACACCACGGTGCTGGCGCAGTACCACGCTGCAAGCGATGCTGCGTTGAACTATGGGCAGCATGCCAGCCAATACGCAGACACCCTGGTGACGCTGGACAAGGCGATCGGCAATCTCGTGGCCACCACCACCGAGCGCGCCCGCGACCGCTGGCTGATTACCGTCACCGGCAACCACGGCTTCAGCGGCAACAGCCAGGACGACGGCTTGCCGCTGGTGCCGCAGTCCGTCACGTTCATCGGCATGAACCAGCGCGCCAACAACGCCATGCTGGGCGTGGGTGCTCAGGTACCGCAGCAAATCAGCCAGCTCTATGGCTATGCCAGCCTGGCTGACATTGCCCCCACGGTTCTGCAGTTCCTGAGCGTGACCTCCGATGTGAGTCAGGATCCCATGGATGGTGCGCCGTTGCTGGGCCAGCAGCCGGTATCCAGACTGACCACGCGCGTGGTGGACAACAACGCTTCGGACGTCAGCATCGTGCTTGACTGGGTCGTGCCAGCAGCGGGCACGGTGACGATCACGCGCAATGGTCAGGTCATCGCCTCGCGTCTGCCAGCTGGCACGGATACGTTTCACGACAATCAGCTCAGCCAGGTGCTGACCGAGAAGGGCACGTATCAGCTGGCCTATTCGGTCGAGGTTCAGGGCGAGCAGGGCAACGCCACACGCTCGATCCTCACGCATCCAGTCACTTACGTGCCGCCTGTCCCGCTCGAGGCGTCGCTCATCGACGGCTTGGTGTCCTATTACCCTTTCGACGACACGCTCCCACCGCGTGATGTCAGGGGCAATAGCGTGATGGCACCGGCATCGCCCGATTTGCCGCCCGCTGCCGGGTTGGTGGTCCCCGGGCCTTTTGCCGGTTCGCACGCACTGCTGGTGGATACGAACTATGTCACCAGCGCCGGCCTTGAAGGGTACCGGCTCTCGCCCCATGTCGGCATGAACGTGTCCGACGGTGCAGCACCGCAGTTCACGCTTGGCTTCTGGTTCAAGACACCGGTGTGCGTGGCGCGCAGCAACGTCACCATTCTGGCCAACAAGAACTATGTGAGCGGGGGCAATGCCGGGGTGGCCATCGGACTGTTCAGCAGTTCGGGCAATCAGTGCGGCATTGCGTTCAACATCGGTTCGGGCGCGGGCGTGCGTGCCGATGGTCCGACTTATTCACAGATCACGGTGGACCGGTGGGTGTATCTGGCCTTCTCGGTCGATGGCGTGGCCAGAACCATGAACATGACCCTTTTCGACCCCGTCACGGGTCAGACTAATCGCGCTGCAGTCGCCAAGTCGACCGGCAGTGTGGACCTCTCCAAGCTTTCGGCATATCCGCACTGGGGTATTGGCGACGACGGCACCAACGCCTACCTCATGAACAAGTGCAACGGAACCGTTACCCCGCCTTATGTCGCAGGCAAATGCGCCACGGCGCCGACCTACCAGCAGATGTTCGCTGACCTGGCCATGTGGAACCGTGTGTTGACCGATGCCGAACTCCAATCGATTTTCCTGTCGAACAAACCGTTGTCGACATTGACGCCAAATTGAGAGCGCTTGCCATGTCTGACGTGCTGACACCACTGATCGTACGAAAAATCACGCCCTGCCAGTTGTGGCGTAGCGTGGGTGCGGCCTGCCTCGCAGGTTTGCTCGTGGCGGGTTGCGGGGGCGACGATGACTCGGCTCCCGCCGACGCACCGCCCGCTGCCCAGCCTTCGGTCTCACCAGGAGCAGGTACCCCAGCCGATGGCAGCGGCACCGGACAGACGCCCATCGTGGCGTTGCCCACGCAAGGATGCGACGTGGCGATTGGTGATCCTGCCGTGCGTGCGCCGCTGCTCAATACTCAGCTCGATTGCGCACCCTGATGTGCGTCGAGCCACTCCGCCTGGAATACACACCATGACCCAATTGAATCGTCGCAATTTCCTGCGTGCCGCGGCAGGCAGTGCCGCCCTTGGCGCCTTCCCGCCGGCCATCAGGCGGGCGCTGGCCATCCCGGCCAACAATGTCACCGGGACCATCAACGATGTCGAGCACGTCATCATTCTGATGCAGGAAAATCGCTCGTTCGATCATTATTACGGCACGCTGCCAGGCGTGCGCGGTTTCAGCGATCGCTTCACCATTCCCATGGCATCGGGTGATCCTGTCTGGGTGCAGCAGGGATCGTCCGGCCCGGTGCAGCCCTATTATCTGGATGCCACCAAGGGCAACGCGCTGCGTGTAGGCGGTGCGCATGACTGGAGTGATCAGCAGGCCGCCTGGGATGGCGGTCGCATGGTGGCATGGCCGCGCGCCAAGAACACCAAGGTTGCCATGGGTTACCTGCAGCAAGCCGAGCTGTCTTTCCATTGGTCGCTGGCCAACGCCTTCACGGTGTGCGATGCCTATCACACCTCCATCAATACCGGCACCTTTACCAATCGCATGTTCCTGTGGAGTGGCAGCAATGGTGCCAACGTGGTGGATCAGGCCTGCGTGACCAATGCAAATTGGGGCGGCCTGGGCCCATCGCAGGACGGGCTGAGCTGGACGACTTATCCGGAACGTCTGCAGGCGGCGGGCGTGCGATGGAAGGTCTACAACAGGCCAGGGAACAACAGCAACAATAACCAATTGGTGGCGTTCGCGGCTTATCGCGCGGCAGACGAACAACTCAGAAGTCAGGGCTCGCCCAACGCGGCCTACACGCCTGCGATGGACGCGCAGTCGCCCCTGTACAAAGGCTTCGGCAACACCATGCCCGATGGCGGCTTTCTGCAGGCCATTGCCGACGACATTGCGCTGGGCACACTGCCACAGGTCAGCTGGATCGTCGCCCCAGGTGCGTACAGCGAGCACCCCAGCATGTCCGTGCCTGCACAGGGCGCGTGGTATTTGCAGACCCTGCTGGATATGCTCACCGCCAACCCGGATATCTGGAGCAAAACCGTCCTGATCGTGAACTACGACGAGAATGACTGTTTCTTCGATCACGTGCCGCCGCCCGCGCCGCCCTGGCGCAATGAAGACGCCTCGCTCGCGGGCCACTCGACGGTGGATGTCAGCCACGAGTACTACACGATGCCGGCGCCTCCAGGCGACTCCCGCAAAGTCACCCCCGACGGGCGTCCCTTCGGGGCAGGTCCAAGGTTGCCTACTCTGGTGATCTCTCCCTGGAGCGTGGGCGGTTGGGTCAACTCACAGCAATTCGATCACACCTCGACCCTGCGTTTTCTGGAACAGCGCTTCGGGGTGGCTGAACCCAACATCAGTCCATGGCGCCGTGCCGTGTTTGGTGACATGATGTCGTGCTTCAACTTCAAGGATCCCAACGCGGGCAAGCCCACGCTGGCTGATGCGCCCACCCGTGCGCAGGCCGATGCCACGCATGCTCAGCAAGTCGGTTCAGGTAGTGTGCCGGTGCCCGAGGCAGGCAGCGAACCCTTGCCCACGCAGGCGCTGATGTTGCGCCCCTCACGCGCGCTGCCTTATGCGTTGCACACAAGCGCGAACGTTGATCTGACCAATGGCAAGGTCTGGCTGACGTTCAGCAACACCGGCACGCAGGGAACGGTGTTTCATGTGTACGACGAACTCAATCTCGGGCGCATGCCACGTCGCTATACGGTCGAGGCGGGCAAGTCCGCTTCCGACGAATGGGAGGCGTTGATCGATAACCAGGGACGCTACAGCTTATGGGTGCTGGGGCCCAATGGTTATCACCGCCAGTTCAAAGGCGATCTGCGCGAATTGAAGAGCGGACCGAATCCGGAGATCCGGGTGTGCTATGACCGCACGAACAGGGAGATCTATCTGACGCTCATGAATATGGGCGATACACGTGCCGACATCACAGTGCGCGCGAATGCCTATCGTCAGGATGGACCCTGGGTCTATTCGATCGACCCCAACATGCAGCGCGAACCCCGCTGGTCGCTGGCAGATACGCATGACTGGTATGACTTCACGGTCACCATGAACGGTGGGTTCGAGCGGCGCTTTGCCGGGCGCATGGAAACCGGCGCGCACGGGGTGAGCGACCCCGCGATGGGTGTTTCTGGATAGTGCGCGTGGTGTCGCGTGTTGGGAGGCGTCACGCCGATGAGGCTGCCTCTGCACGCACGACCATCCAGATGCCCACGCCCGACACCACGGTTCCGGCCAGCATCAGCCACGAAAGCGGGTCATCGAACATGGCCCAACTGCCCAGCAGAGTTACCGCCGGGCTCAGGTAAAGCACGCTGGCCACGCG
>Ga0075364_10001576_pt1 | contig 12472 bp, 11 predicted proteins | sample EndMetdeltDD1764_FD_71517 | JGI IMG/M metagenome (GOLD analysis project Ga0075364, IMG submission 71517) | Populus endosphere microbial communities from Tennessee, USA - Endosphere MetaG P. deltoides DD176-4 | ecosystem: Host-associated > Plants > Roots > Endosphere | place: USA: Tennessee... | reverse complement strand
GTCAGGGCGCGCCGGCGCGGGCGGGATAGCGGGCCATGATATCGGCGACCACGCCGTCGATCCTCGCCAGCCGCTCCTCCGCCGGCATCCGTCCGACCCGACCCACCGCCACGCCCTCCCAGACCAGCTGGTTGCGGGCCCGGTCGACGATGTCGACGTTGAGCGTGCCCTCTGTGTAGCGGTGCACGCTGGTCCGGTCGCGCCAGTACGGCGAGGCGACATAGGCCCGCGCGCGGTAACTGTAGTAGTAGGCGTAGTCGACTTCCGGCATCACGTGCACGTCGGTGCGTTCCTGCAGGTAGCCGTTGAGGTTGACCAGCAGGTCCGGATCGCGCTCCTGGTAGCGGTAGCCGCGCGCCTCGAGCTGGGCACGCGCCGCCGCCTTGACCCGCTCGCTGGTGGGCGTGGCGTAGCCGCGCGCTTCCAGCGCCAGCGGGGAGTAGAACGCGAAGGTCCGGTAGCGGCTGAAGTCGGCCTGCGGATCGGCCTCGACGGTGATCCGCGGGCCGGTGGCGCAGGCGGCCAGCAGGGACAGGACGGCGACCATGACCAGGCCGCGCAGGAAGAGGGATGCAGTCATGGCGGAACTCCCGATGTGGAAACCCGGCCCGACGCTAGCACGGTGGTTGCCGGGGCGGCGTGCAGCCACCCCGGCACCACCTTGCCGGTTCATTCCGGCCGGTACAGCTGCGCGCCTTCGGCCAGGAACTGCGCGGATTTCTCGGCCATGCCGGCCTCCAGCGCAGCTGCTTCGTCGACCCCATGCTCGGCGGCGAAGTCGCGTACGTCCTGGGTGATCTTCATCGAGCAGAAATGCGGGCCGCACATCGAGCAGAAGTGGGCCAGCTTGTGCGCGTCCTTGGGCAGGGTCTCGTCGTGGAACTCCTTGGCCTTCTCCGGATCCAGGCCCAGGTGGAACTGGTCTTCCCAGCGGAACTCGAACCGCGCCTTGCTCAGCGCGTTGTCGCGCACCTGCGCACCGGGATGGCCCTTGGCCAGATCGGCGGCATGCGCGGCGATCTTGTAGGTCATGATGCCGTCGCGCACATCCTGGCGGTTGGGCAGGCCCAGGTGCTCCTTCGGGGTGACGTAGCAGAGCATCGCGGTGCCGAACCAGCCGATCATCGCCGCACCGATCGCGCTGGTGATGTGGTCGTAGCCGGGCGCGATGTCGGTGGTCAGCGGGCCGAGCGTGTAGAACGGCGCCTCGCCGCACTCGCGCAGCTGCTTGTCCATGTTCTCCTTGATCAGCTGCATCGGCACGTGGCCGGGGCCTTCGATCATGGTCTGCACGTCGTGCTTCCACGCGATCTTCGTCAGCTCGCCCAGCGTCTCCAGCTCGCCGAACTGCGCGGCGTCGTTGGCGTCGGCGATGCTGCCCGGGCGCAGGCCGTCGCCCAGCGAGAAGGCCACGTCGTAGGCCTTCATGATCTCGCAGATCTCCTCGAAATGCGTGTACAGGAAGCTCTCGCGGTGGTGCGCCAGGCACCACTTGGCCATGATCGAGCCGCCGCGCGAGACGATGCCGGTGACCCGCTTGGCGGTCAGCGGCACGTAGCGCAGCAGCACGCCGGCGTGGATGGTGAAGTAGTCCACGCCCTGCTCGGCCTGCTCGATCAGGGTGTCGCGGAAGATTTCCCAGGTCAGTTCCTCGGCGCGGCCGTCGACCTTTTCCAGCGCCTGGTAGATCGGTACCGTGCCGATCGGTACCGGCGAGTTGCGCACGATCCACTCGCGGGTTTCGTGGATGTGCTTGCCGGTGGACAGGTCCATCACCGTGTCGCCACCCCAGCGGATCGCCCAGACCAGCTTCTCCACTTCTTCGGCGATGCCCGACGACACCGCCGAGTTGCCGATGTTGGCGTTGATCTTGGTCAGGAAGTTGCGGCCGATGATCATCGGCTCGCTTTCGGGGTGGTTGATGTTGTTGGGCAGGATCGCGCGGCCGCGGGCGATCTCCTCGCGCACGAACTCGGGGGTGATGATCTTCTGGATCGAGGCGCCGAAGGATTCACCGGGGTGCTGCATCAGCAGGCCGGCATCGCGGATCGCGTCCAGGCGCTGGTTCTCACGGATGGCCACGTACTCCATCTCCGGCGTGACGATGCCGCGGCGCGCGTAATGCATCTGGGTGACGTTGGCGCCCGCCTTCGCCCGGCGCGGCAGGATCCGGCCCGGGAAGCGCACGGAGGCGAGCTTCGGATCGTGCTCGCGGGCGCGGCCGAACTCCGAACTCAGCCCCGCCAGCACCTCGGTATCGCCGCGTTCGGCGATCCACTGCGCGCGCAGTGCCGCCAGGCCGGCGGACAGATCGATGCGTGCATCGGGATCGGTGTACGGGCCGGAGGTGTCGTAGACGGTGATCGGCGGGTTGTCCTCGCCACCGAAGATGGTCGGCGTGCGGGTCTGCGCGATCTCGCGCATCGGCACCCGCAGGTCCGGACGCGAGCCGGCGACATGGATCTTGCGCGAACCGGGAATCGGCCGCGTCACCGACTCGGAAAGCTGCTCGGTCTGCTGGATCAGGGTACTGGGCACTGCATTCATCGACTTCGTCCTGGGCTGGCCCTGGCGGGCGGGACGAAGCGGCGGCGCACACCACGCACGCGCGCACCCGGAACACGGGCACGCGGTGGCACGGCTGCGAAGCTTCCCTACGGCGGTATGAGCCGCGTCAGGTTCGAAGGGACTGTCTCAACCGGCTGGCCGCATGGCCGCAGGTACCCCCGCTTCGGCGCGGATTAGAGCACGAAACCCGCCCGGCGCCCAACGCCCGGCCCGCATGCATCCGGGCATCGCGCTCGGTGACGCGGGTGATCGATCCGGGAACGGCCGCGGCCATGCACGCGATGGCCCTGCATCGAACGGAGTCCACCTGGCATGGCATCCACGATCACCCGCCGCCCGCCCACCGACGCGGAGGCTGCCGCGCTGCAGACGCGCTGCCCGGGGGCCGGGATCATCTGCGCTTCCTGGAGGCCCCGACGGATGCCTGCGACGGCCCGATCGTCATCGGCGACCTGATCTGCGCCAGCCTGTTCGTCGACGACATCGCCAGCCTGATCGTCAGCGGCAACCTGCGCGCCCGCGTGGTGATCGCCAACGGCACCATCCGCATGTTCGGCGACCTCCACTACCAGATCGTGGCCGGCACCTCATTCTGCAACCGCATCTTCGGATGCCTCGGCACCGCACGGCTCGACGCGATGTTCGAGGATCGGCACTTCTTCGATTTCCACGGCAACGTGGAGGCCAGCCTCATCGCGCCGGTGTTCAACGTGGTGAAACTGCCGGAGGGCGCCCGTATCGAACGCGACTTCCGGGCCGGGAGGGACGCCGGGCAGACGCGCGCGGCATTCGACGCCAGCCTGCCCGACGCCGATGGCGCTCTGGACCACGACCTGGTCTGCCGCGCTCCGGGGCGGCCGCTCGCCGCTGCGCTGAGCGGCTTCCGCGGCATGGCGCGATGCACGCACCCGGCCCGATACCGCGCCGCGCCGCGCCGGGGCGATACACGATGGCCGGCCGGCATCGGCACCGGCCGTGGCGTCATCATTCCAGCGTGTAGCCGACGCGCAATCCGCCCCAGTGCTCGCCACCGACGTACACGGGGACCGACAGGTCGAACATGATCTGCCCGGTATCGCGCCGGTAGACCTGCAACCGGTACGGATCGGTGTGCGCGCCCACGCTGCGCCCGACCCGGTCGCCGAAGATCCGCTTGGTGCGGTTGCCGACCAGGTCGCGCGCGCGGTCGCCGGTCATCGGCTGGCTGAAACGCAGGTTGTGGGTCGGCACGTAACCGTCGGGATTGGCGCAGATCGCGAACACGATCCAGTCCTCCGCCGCCGCCAGCGGCTCCTGCAGCGGCGGCAGCAGTTCGTCGCAGAGCGTGTCGAACGGAGTGCGGTATTTGGGCGGATCGATGCCCGGAATCTGGCGGTACTCCTGCGAGAACAGCGCGTCGGGCGTGATCCGCCGCTGCGCCAGCGCATCCTCGAACAGCGCGCCGATGCGTCCGGCCGTCGCGGTGGCCAGCGCATGCACGCGCGCGTGCCGCGGCTGCTGCAGCGGCGCATCGGGCAGACGGAACAGGCCGACGCAATCGGCCAGCGTGCCCGCCGCCTCACCCAGCGCCTGGCTGCGCTCGGCCACGTGCGCGGCGTGCTCCAGATTGCTGCGCCCGAGTTCCGCCGCGCGCTCGACCGCACGGTCGATCGCCAGGATCTCCTCGCCCTGGCCCGCCACGCGGCCGGCGACCGACTCCATCGCCGATCCTGCGCGTGCCAGCAGCACGCCGATGCCGTCGAGCACCTGTTCGGTCCGCCGCGCCGATGCGGCGCCGTCGCCGAGCGCCTGCACGGTTTCGCCGATGATGCCGCGGACATCGCGCGCGGCCGTGCCGGCGCGGTCGGCGAGGCTGCGGATCTCGTTGGCCACCACCGCGAACCCGCGGCCGGCGGGCCCGGCGCGCGCGGCTTCGATGCTGGCGTTGATCGACAGGATGTTGGTCTGGAACGCGACCGCGTCGATCACCTCGATCACGTCGTGCGCGCGGGTGGCCCGGCGCTCGACTTCCTGCATGGCCTCGGCCAGCGCCCGCGCCGCCTGACCGCCCTCGCGTGCGCTCTCGTCGGCACTGGCGGCCACGCCCTTGACCGCATCGAGGTCGCCGCCGACCGCCTGCAGCCCCTGCAGCAGGCGCTGGGTGGCTTCCAGGACGGACTGCAGCGCATCGGCCTGGGCCTGCGCCTGGCGGGCGAGCTCGCCGTTCTCCTCGACCACCTGCGGCACCGCCTGGGCGATCTGCACCGACAGTGCGACCGCCTGGCGGATGGCCTCGGCCAGATTGCCGAACCCGGCGCCCAGGCGACGCCCGATCGCGCTGTCGCGCTGTTGCTGGGGCAGCGCCAGATCCAGGTCGCAGCCACCGAGCAGCGCACCGACATGGGCCAGCAATGCCGCATCGTCCGAGGCCTGGGCGGACGCGGCATCCAGCGGTGCGGGCGCGGACGGGGGCGGATCGCGCAGCAGCTGTGCCGTTTCCGGATGCGGCAGCGACAGCAGCCAGCCGTCGCCATCACGGTCGCGCTGGTGGCGGACCCGGCAGGCCGGATCGTCGCCAGCCGCGCACCACACCCCCTCGGCATCGCCGAGCGCTTCCGCCGGCATGCCCCACAACCGCTCGCAGCCGGCACCGATCAGGGCCGGCTCGCTGCCGAGCAGATCCAGCGCGGCGCGGTTGACCGCGACGATGCGCCGCGTCTGGTCCAGCCGCAGCAGCGCGACCGGTGCGTCGGGCAGCATCGGCCCGATCCCCTCCTGTCCGGACGGTACTTCGAAACACGGCTGCATCGCAGCGTCCCCTCCCTTTCTCCCACCGTCGTTATCGGCCGGCCGGGTCTGGGATTGAACCGCGGCTGGCGGCGCGTGGGGCGCTGCCGGGTGCTGAGGCGTGGACCGAATGTGGTCGCATCCCTGCGGAAGGGCAGCGCGCGTTGAGCGCAAAGTGTCGCCAACGTACTGCTGGCAACCGCCCTCTGCGATGACGGACCCGGGGCGCCGGACCAGCGGGCCGAATGATGTGGAACCGATGCCGTCACGCGGCAGGCAGGCGCCGCGACGGAAGTGCACGACGAAAGCGGCGGGGTCGTGCAGGCACGCTCCTGCAGTGAAGGCCGCGCCGCCACGGGCGCCTCCGTCGAGACGACCGCGATGGCGATGCCCGCCCGCCGCATCGGCTCACGCGCGAGGGCGAGGCCGCCGCCCTCGCCGCCGGACGCCACTCAGTAGCCGGCGGCCTGCCCGTCCTTGCGGCTCTCGGAGGCGCCGTAGTAAACGCCTGTCTCCGGGTCGCGCAGGATCGCCTGGTAGCCGCCGTACGGGCCATCGGCGAACACCACGCGATGGCCCTTGCGCATCAGCGCACGCACGGTCTCGTACGGGAAGCCGGTCTCGAGGTTGACCTCGCCACCGTCGGTCATCGCGGTGTTCTGCCCGGTCGGCTCGGTCGAGCCCTCGTGCTGGATCCGCGGCGCGTCGCCGGCCTCCTGCAGGTTCATGCCGAAGTCGATCAGGTTCATCACGATCTGCGCGTGGCCCTGCGGCTGCATCGCCCCGCCCATCACGCCGAAGGACAGCCACGGCTTGCCGTCGCGGGTGATGAAGGCCGGGATGATGGTCTGGAACGGGCGCTTGCCCGGCGCATAGCCGTTCGGGTGGTCCTTCTGCAGCACGAACATCTCGCCGCGGTCCTGCAGGATGAAGCCCAGCCCCGGCGGCGCCATGCCGCTGCCCATGCCGCGGTAATTTGACTGGATCAGCGACACCATCATCCCGTCGGCGTCGGCGACGGTCATGTAGATCGTGTCGCCCTCCTCCAGCTGCTTCGGCGTGCCCGGCTGCACGGTCTTCATCGCCGTGTCCATCGAGATCAGCGCGCGCCGCTGCGCCGCGTACTCCTTGGAGATCAGCCGCTCCACCGGCGCCGGCTGGAAGGCCATGTCGGCATAGAAGCGGGCGCGGTCGGCGAAGGCCAGCTTCTTGGCCTCGACGAACAGGTGCACGTGCTCGGCCGAGCCGAACGGGATCTTCGAGAAGTCGTAGCCCTCGAGCACGTTGAGGATCTGCAGCGCGGCGATGCCCTGGCTGTTGGGCGGCAGTTCCCACACGTCGTAGCCACGGTAGTTGCTGCTGACCGGCTCGACCCACTCGCCGTGGTGGCTGGCCATGTCCTCGTAGCTGAGGAAGCCGCCATTGGCCTTGAAGAACGCGTCGATGGTGCGCGCGATCTCGCCCGTGTAGAACGCGTCGCGACCGCCATCGGCGATCTTCTGCAGCGTGTCGGCCAGGCCGGGATTGCGCCACAGCTCGCCCTTGCGCGGCGCGCGACCATCGATGGTGAACTGATCCTTGAATCCCGGCTGCGGCGACAGTCGCGGCACCGAGCGGTCCCAGTAGTAGGCGATCACCTCGGAGACCGGATGCCCGTCGCGCGCGTAGCGGATGGTCGGCGCGAGGTTCTCCGCCATCGGCTTGCGGCCGAACCGTTCGTGCAGCGCGAACCAGCCATCGACCGCACCCGGCACCGACACCGGCAGCGGGCCGGTGGCCGGGATCTCGGTCAGGCCGCGACGGCGGAACTCGGCCAGGGTCAGCGATTTCGGCGAACGCCCCGATCCGTTGTAGCCGTACAGCTTCTGCGTCTTCGGGTCCCAGACGATGGCGAACAGGTCGCCGCCGATGCCGTTGCCTGTCGGCTCCATCAGGCCCAGTGCGGCGTTCGCGGCGATCGCCGCATCCACCGCGGTGCCGCCTGACTTCATCACGTCCAGCGCGATCTGGGTGGCCAGCGGCTGCGAGGTGGCGGCCATCGCCTTCGGCGCGATCACCTCGGAGCGGGTGGCGAAGGTGTGCCCGGTGATGCGGTCGGCCGCGGCGGCCGGTGCGGGCAGGCAGGTGCCGATCAGCAGACCGGAGAGCAGGAGCAGGGTGGCGCGAGGTTTCATGGACGGTCGATGCGGCGGCAGGAGTCCGAACCTTAACGCATGCGCATCCAGCAGGGACTCCGGCGCACCGGCGTGCCTGCTCCGTACCCGGGCGCATGCGGCTTCTTACGTTCTCTTACGACCCGCTTACGGTCGCCCCGTATCTATCTCGCCAGTCACGCGGATCGAGGGGTCGGTCCGTCGTCCGTTCCGTGTCCACCGCACACATCAGGGGTTCAAGATGCAAGCTCGTCGCACTCGCCGCCAGGGCGGCTTCACGCTGGTCGAGATGGCCGTGGTCCTGGTCATCATCGGCGTCATCATCGGCGCGGTCATGATCGGCCGCGATGTCCAGCGCAACGCCGAATACACGCGCATCAAGCAGAAGTTCATGGACCAGTGGGTGGTGGCATACAACACCTACAACCAGCGCATGGGCTCGCCGGTCGGCGACAACCAGAGCGCACCGCGCCTGATGGTCAACGGCGCCAACTACAACGGCAACGCCGGCACGCTGTCCGGTGGTGACATGTCCGGTGAGACCGGCCCGGCGGCGATCTGCCGCGGCAACCTCGGCCCCGGCATGCAGCGCGGCAGCTTCGAGGCCGGCGAGCAGTTCGACCTGCGCCTGATGATGCGCCGCTCCGGTATCACCATGCCGCCCGGCCGCGGCGACGGCATGGAAGACCGCTACGTCTACCTGGACACCAACGGCAACCCGCAGGAAATCCAGATCTGCTTCCAGTGGAATCCGCCAGGCACCGGCTCCGGCTCGGGCAACGTCATGGTCATCAGCGGCCTGACCCCGGACCTGGCGCGCGCCCTGGACCAGATGATCGATGGCAAGCCCGACGCCCAGAACGGCGCCTTCCGCCAGGAAGGCATCCAGGCCCGTACCGGCTCTGCGGCCGATGCCAACAGCGTCGGTCTGGAGTGGGAAGGCAACAACACCCAGCGCCTGACCGGCACCGGCGGCGCCGCCGGCACCGCCGATCTGAACGACGACTCCACCTCGGACATCGAGCAGGTGATGACCCTGGTCGCCCACTACAAGATGAACCAGTAAGCACGCCATGAAACCCTCGCTCCTGTTCGTTCACCTGCGGCAATCGCGGCGCACCTCGCTGCTGCTGTTCGCCGGTACGCTGGCCACGCTGGTGGTGGCCGCGGCCTGGTTCGTCAGTGCGCGCTCCGGACTGGCCGATGCCTATGCCCGGCTCGGCACCCGCACCCAGATGCTCTCCGAAGCCCAGGTGCGCGAACAGGAAGCGAGGCTGCGCGTCGACTACGCCGAGTCCGCCCGGCAGCTGCTAAGCAACGCGCATGCCCACGGCCTGCAGCCCAACGCCTGGGGCGAGCGGCTGATCAATCTGCGCCAGAGCCAGATGAGCCGCGAGGAAGCGGCGGCCATGGTCGGTACGGTCACGCGCAGCAGCGATCTGCTGTTCGGCGCGGAGGCGTTCGAACTGTCGGTCACCCAGCAGGAGGAAGGTCTGTTCGACGTCCCGAACATGCTGGACCGCCGGCCCGCCTCCCTGTCCCTCACCCTGCGCGGCAGCCTGGTGTTCCGCACCGGCGCCGTGTCGAGTCCTGATGCTAGCGGAGTGCTGCCATGAGCCTGCTCCATCTGATCCAGCAACAGGGCCAGTGGCTGAGCTTCGACGGCGCGATGGTCGAGATCAGCAGCGCACGGCCGAAGCCGCAGCGTGCGGCGGCGGTGATCAGCGATTTCGACGGCGCGGTCAGCGACGTGATCGCGCTGGAAGGCAGTGCCGCCCACGCGGTCGCCCTGATCGAACGCCGCCTGCGCGCCGATGGCCTGATCGACAGCGAAAGCAAGATCCTGGTCCACAAGACCCGTACCGTCGGCGCGGGTTACCAGACCCTGTTCACCGCGGTGCCGCTGGAGACCTGGCAGCAGGCCTACGCCTGGGCCGAGGCGCAGCCGGACCACTGCCTGCTGATCCCGGCCACCTCCCTGCTGTGGCATGCGCTGGCCACCGGCCAGGGCATGGTCCTGCAGGCGGGCCGGCGGGTCAGTGTGCTGGCCCTGCTCAAGCACGACATCCTCTACCGCTCCTCACTGGCCTACAGCGACGACCCCGACGATCTGGCGATGACCGTCGGCGCGCTGGCCGAACAGGTCGCCGACGATCTGGGCCGCGGGCAGGACAATCTGGACCCGCTCAGCATGCGCTGGTGCCCGGTGCTGGTACCGCGCCCGGCCGAGGGTCTGCCCTGGGCCGACGACACGCTGCGGGAGATCTTCTCGGCACGCAGCGGCCTGCAGGTCACGTCCGTCCCCACCCGCCTGGTCCGTGACGAGGCTGGCCAGGAGTACCGCAGCGGCATCGCCTGGATCGAATCGGTGGTGGCGCCCACGATCGCGGTGAATCCGCCGCTCAGCCGGGCTGCCTACATGGCCGAATGGGGCCTGCCCCTGGCCAGTGCGGCGTCGCTGCTGTTCGCGGTGGCCCTTGGCACGCTGGGCGCGCGCTGGACGCTGAGCGCCAACGAGGCCGACCAGCGCTCGGCACAGCTCGACAGCCAGATCAGCGCGATCGAGGAGCGCATTGCCGGCCTGCAGGGCAAACAGGCTGTGCCGGATGGCTTCGCCGCCACCCTGGCCTTCGTCGAGCGCGCAGAAAGCATGAACCATGGCATCGACCCTGTCGAAGGCCTGGCGCTGGTGCGGGATGCCGCCGCCGGCGAGGTCCGGATCCTGCGCGTGCGGATCGAGGAACCCAGCACCCAGCGGCGGCAGCAGACGGCCAATGCAGGACCGGAACTCGCCGAACCGACGCTGCGCGTAGACGGAATCGTCGATCCCGGTCGCGGAACTCCCGGCATGCAGGTGCCGGGCTTCGTGGAACGCCTGCGCCGCGCGGGCTATGACCCGGTCCCGCTGGATCCGCAGGCAGGCGCGGGCTCGCGCGCGTCCAGCGGCTTCTTCTCCTACCTGCTCAAGCGCACGCCGGCATCGGCACCGGGAGCCGCGCCATGAAGATGAAGTACACCGCCATCGTCGCCCTGATCGCCTGGCTGGCCGTCACCGGCTGGCTGGCGACGATGGTCATCGCCAAGCCGGCGGTCCTGCACCTGGGCAATCAGGCCGAGGAGACCGCCGCGATGGCCGAACTGCGCAACGCGATCGCGCGCAACGCCAAGGCACAGGAACTGATCGCACCGCTGCGCCACAGTGCGATGGTCGGCATCGGCACGCAGCTGATCGCGGTGGCCGCACCAGGCGGCCAGCCGGTCTCCGGCGCAGGTACCGCCGCCGGAAACGCGCTCCAGGGCGAACACGCGGTGTCGCTGGTGATGATCGCCGACGGCCGTCGCACCGCGGTCATCGACGGCCAGCGGGCACGTGCGGGCATGCGCCTCGCCGATGGTTCCCTGATCCAGGCGATCGGTCAGGACTGGGTCCGGATCATCGGCCTCGACGGTGTCCCCACCGTGCACCAGGTGCGCTCGCCGTTCCAGCAGCACGACCAGGCCGGAAGGACCGCGCAATGAACCCGCGCTACAAGCCCCTGCTGTGGACTGCCGCGGCGATCGCCGTCGGTGTTCTCGTGATCCTGGCCGTCCGCAGTCTGGCGACAGGAACGGATGCTGCATCGTCGCCACAGGTCCATGGCGCGCAGCCCGCACCGGCACGAACCGGTGCAGGCAACGACATCCCCGCCGCGACCGGTACGGGAAGCGACGCAGCCCCCCCCTGGGCGCAGGCACCTGCTGCCGCCGGCACCACCAGCAGCCTGTCTTCGGTGCAGGCTCCCCGCGGCACCGGGACTGTGACCGCGCAGGCTGCCGTGGACCAGACCGTTGCCGGCGTGCGCCTGCAGGCCCAGCAGAACACCGCCAGGATCGATGGGCTGCTCCGGGACCTCGACCAGGCCGAGCGCTCGGGACAGGTCCCGCCCGACATCAATCTCGAAGCGCTGCGCAGCAATCTGGCCATCGCCCGGCGCGCGCAGGTCCTCGCGCTGGAACTGGCCGAGACAGCGCAACAGGCCGATACGCCTGAGCAGAGGCAACGCCACGACGCGATCATCAATGAACTGCAGACGCTCCAGGGACAGCTGCGTTACGACCTTGGCCCGGGCGCAGCGGGGTCCGTGATACCGGCGAAGGCGCAATGACATGCATCGCATCCGCAGCCGACATGCAACGCAAGGAGGGCGGCAGGACGGTTTCACCCTGGTCGAGCTGGCCACGGTGCTGGGCGTGATCGGCCTGCTTGCCGTTGCCATGACGTCGTCCTTCGACGGTCTCCAGCAGGCACGCGCACACAATGGCGCCCGCGCCGATGCGGAGTCGGCCCGGCAGGCGCTGCGCGCATTCGCCCTGCGCAACAAGCGTCTGCCCTGCCCCGACACCTCCACCCATGGCGACAGCGGCCGTGAAGGCGCCGGTGCCGCCTGTGGCGCCGGCGTCGATGTCGGCTGGCTGCCATACGAAAGCCTGGGCCTGGCGATCCCGGTGCGTGCGTCGCGGTTGCGCTACGGCGTATATCGCGGCGCAGCCGCAACCGATCTCGTCGCGCCCCGGCACGGCGCCGCCGACAGTATCGACATCGATGGCCTCGGCGGCTTCAGCACGGCGCTGACCGGCGCCGCGTCCGCAGTCGCCTCCAGCGCGCGGCCGTACTACGTCACCGGCCGCAGCGTCGAGAACAGTTGCGACGCGGGCTCCAGTCCCGGCACCGGCATCACTCTCATCAACCCCGCGTTCGTGCTGGTGGCGCCCGCCACAGACCGCGATGGGATGGGCAGCCTCCACGCGGGTTTCGATGGCATCCATCAGGCCTTCGCCGCCGGCGCCAGCAAGTGCGTGGCGTCACCCGATCAACCACAGGCCAGCGGCAACGACGACGTCGTCGTTGCCGAAAGTCCGACCGCCCTGCTCGGCTGGCTGACGGCGACCACACGTTGAACGCCGCAGTTCCCATGAATCCTTCCAAGGCACAGAACGAGATGAAT
>Ga0075364_10001575_pt1 | contig 12473 bp, 12 predicted proteins | sample EndMetdeltDD1764_FD_71517 | JGI IMG/M metagenome (GOLD analysis project Ga0075364, IMG submission 71517) | Populus endosphere microbial communities from Tennessee, USA - Endosphere MetaG P. deltoides DD176-4 | ecosystem: Host-associated > Plants > Roots > Endosphere | place: USA: Tennessee... | reverse complement strand
CCGCGACGACCCGCGCTATCAGCGCCTGATGGCGGCAACGCGCGAGGCCGCCCGCGGAGGCTACGAGGCGGTGTCGATGCGCGAACTGGCCGAGACGTGTCGGGTCTCGATGACGACGATCTACCAGTTCTTCCGTTCCAAGGATCAACTGATCGCCGAGGCGCACGCGTCGTCGCTGCAGGGCTGGCGCGACCGGCTCGTGGCGCGTCCGCCCCGCGGCGCGACCGCAGCCGATCGGGTTCTGAACGTGATGCGCTCGTACGCGAAAGCGCTCGATCAGGACGAGATGTTGTCGCGAACGATGATGCGCGCGATGTATTCGCTCGATCCTGACGCCAGCGCGTCGCGGGCGGCGGTGAGCCGCACCTACCGCGCCCTGCTCGACGCGGCAATCGGTGACGAACCGGTCGAGGATCGGGAGGCGTTGATCGGAACGCTGGGGCACGTCATCGACAGCGTGATCCTCGGTTGGGTCACGCGTCGCCATGAGGTCGACTGGGTCCGCAAACAGCTGGAGACTGCTGTTCACGTTCTCTTCGTCGGTGGCGGAGCACCACGACCGAAGCCGGCGCCGGAGCGTCGGGGGCGGGCTCGTCGGTGATGGACGTAACGTGTTACTGTCGCCGCGCTGGGTCTCCGAAGGGATAAACGAATGTTTGATCTGACTGGGAAAGTTGCGCTCGTCACGGGCTCTGGCCGTGGCGTCGGCAAGGGGATCGCGCAGACGCTGATCAACGCTGGAGCACACGTCTTCGTCAACGATCTGCTGCCCGAGCGTGCCGAGACGGCGGCGGCCGAGCTCGGCCCGAACGCACGGCCGTTGCCGTTCGACGTCGCCGATGCCGGTGCTGTGGACGCAGCGATCGAGCGCGCGGGCGCGATCGACATCCTCGTCAACAACGCAGGAATCCCGCCGTCGATGAGAGCCGTGCAGTTCCGTTCGCTGCCTCGCGAGGAGTGGGGCCCGTACATCGATGTCAACCTCTACGGGGTGCTCAACTGCGTGAAGTCGACGATCGACGGCATGTGCGAGCGCGGTTGGGGCCGGGTGATCACGATCTCGTCCGGGTCGGGAACGGTCGGCCAGAACATCGGCGTGTCGCTCTATGCGGCCGGCAAGGGGGCCGGCATCAGCTTCATGCGCCACCTCGCGATCGAATGCGCGCGGGACGGCGTCACCGCGAACACCCTCGCGCTCGGCTTGATGCAGCGCGACGACGCTCCCGGCGGCGAAGAGGCTCGCGCCGTGACCGGCAAGCTCGCCCGCTCGATTCCGGTCGGCCGACTCGGCACCGGCGAGGACGTCGGCGTCACCTGCGTGTTCCTCGCCTCGAACGAAGCCAGCTGGATCACCGGCCAGACGATCGCGTTGAACGGCGGATCGGTGACGACCTAGTCGTCGAGGCGGCGCCGTCTATGGTGCGGGGATGGTGCGGACGCGGTCACACGTGGCAGACGCGGAGAGGTCGCTCGAGCGTCTGTTCCGGCTGACGGCCAACCGCAAGATGTATGCCCGGCAGGCTGCCACCGTCGGTGCCGTCGTTGCCCGACCCGGGTACGCGCTCATGCGCAGCATCGACGAGGTCGGTGAGATCAGCATGGGCGATCTGGCGCGGGCATGTTCGATGGACCCCGCTGCGACGGGCCGCCAGGTGCGAGCGCTCGAAGACGACGGCATCGTCGAACGAGTCGCCGGCGCCGACGACGGCCGGACCGTCGTCGTCCGTCTCACCGACGAGGGGAGGTCGGTCCTGCGGCGGATCGTCGAGGTACGCACCAGCTACCTCGCCAAGGTGCTCGACGGCTGGCCCGAACACGATCGTGCCGAGCTGATCCGCCTCGTCGATCGCCTCGTCGACGGCCTCCGTTCGGTTCCCTTCAAGCCGACGCCGCGAGGGGGCTGATCTCTTCCTCGGCGTCAATTAGTGGACAATGTCCAACAACTATCGTAGGGTGAGCGGCGACCGCAGTTGAGCGCCGAGGAGAACGACATGGATCAGATCAAGCCGGACCGGCGCATCGAGTACGCGGGCTCGGTGCACGACGAGCGCGAGATCGAGGCGGTCGTCGAGGTGCTGCGCGGTGGACCGACATCGCTGCGAATCGGCAAGAACGTGCGCGCGATGGAACAACGTGTCGCCGAGCTGTTCGGGAAACGACGCGGCGTGATGTGCAACTCCGGCAGCTCCGCGATCTACCTCGCGCTGGAAGTGCTCGATCTCCAACCCGGCGACGAGGTGATCACGAGCGCGGTGACGTTCTCGACCGATGTCGCCCCGATGGTGCGCAAGGGTGTGATCCCCGCCTTCGTCGACGTCACGCCCGACACGTTCCAGATCGACGTCGATGCGATCGAAGCGATGATCACCTCGCGAACCAAGGCGATCCTCGCGCCCAACCTGATCGGCAACGCGCCCGACTGGGATGTGATCCGCGGCATCGCCGACCGCAACGGCCTCGTGGTCATCGAGGACTCGTGCGATGCGCTCGGACTGACGCTGCGAGGAACGCCAACGGGCTCGCGGGCCGACATCTCCTTGACGAGCTTCGCCCTGTCGCACATCATCACCGCGGCCGGAACGGGCGGCATGGTGTGCTTCGATGATGAGGCGTTGGCCGACAAGGCGCTGCTGTTCCGCCGTTGGGGTCGACGCTCAGAACTGCAGCTGTTCGGATCGCTGCGTGGAGCGGGCAACCGCTTCTTCAGCGCGATCGACGACGGACTCGAGTACGACAACCTGTTCATCTTCGACGAGAACGGCTGGAACTTCGAGCCGTCGGAGATCTCGGCCGCGTTCGGGCTGGTGCAGCTCGACAAGCTGGCCGGCAACATCGAGCGGCGCCAGCGGAACTTCGAGATCACCAGCTCGTACTTCGCGCGCTGGCCGGACCTGTTCACGCTGCCGAAGCTGACGGATGGCGTCGACACCGGGTGGCACATGTTCCCGATCCTCATCAACGCCGACGCTGCCATCGTCCGGTCGGAGCTGCAGCAGTGGATGGAGGGCCGTGGCGTCGACACGCGCATGGTGTGGACCGGCAACATCACCCGTCAGCCGATGCTGCGTGGCAAGGAGTTCCGCGTGCCCGCCGGCGGCCTGCCGAACTCGGACAACGTGATGGAGCATGGGCTGATCCTCCCCAACAGCCACTCGCTGAACGACGACGACTGCCACTACATCGGCGAATGCCTGAAAGGATTCGTCTCCGCCAAGGTGGGATGATCGTCACGCACCGTTGATCAGCGTGCGGTCGACCCCGGCCACGTCGGTTGCGCCGATCAGCGCCATCGTGCGCTTGACGTCGTCGTTCAGCATCGTCAGGCATCGGTCGACGCCTCGCTCGCCGGCGGCCCCGAGCGCGTAGAGGTAGGCCCGCCCCGCCATGCACGCCGTGGCACCGGCGGCCAGCGCCTTGACGATGTCACTGCCCCGGCGCACGCCGCCATCACAGATCACCTCGGCCCGGTCACCGATGGCATCAACGACCGGAGCGATGAGCGAGAACGGCGTCGGTGCGTGATCCAGTTGTCGGCCGCCATGGTTCGACAGGGCGACTGCCTCGATGCCGAGGTCGGCCGCGATCACCGCGTCCTGCACCGTCTGGATGCCCTTGATGACGATCGGTCCGCTCCAGATCGAGCGGAACCATTCGATGTCGCGCCACGACAGCGAAGGATCGAACTGCGTCGCGACGTACTCCGACAGGGACACGGCTGACGTGCCGTCGAGGCCGGTGCTGCCGGCCACGTTGGCGAAACGGATCGGTTCGTGGCGGAGCAGGTCGAGGGTCCACGACGGATGGATCGCACCGTCGACCAGCGTGCCGAGACCGATCTTCGGTGGCAATGAGAAGCCGCGCCGGACGTCGCGCTCGCGGCGCCCGAGGACGGCCGTGTCGACCGTGATCACCAGCGCCTCGTACTTCGCGGCTGCCGCGCGGGCAACCATGTCGGCCACGAGGCCGCGATCGCGCCACACATACACCTGGAACCACAGCCGGCCCGCGCTTGCGGCACGCACCGCCTCGATCGACTGCGTACCCATCGTCGAGAGCGTGTAGGGAACCCCGGCGCGCGCCGCGGCGCGAGCAACTGCCAATTCGCCCGCCGGATCGGCGATCCGTGTGAAGCCGGTCGGTGCGAGGGCCAGCGGGAAGGGCACCGTCGTGCCGAGCAGGGTCGAGGTCGTGTCGACGACCCCGACGTCGCGGAGCACGCGTGGGCGGAAGGTGATGTCCTGAAACGCCCGTGAGTTGGCGGTCAGCGTGACCTCGTCCTCGGCGGCGCCGTCGATGTAATCGAACACGCCACGCGGGAGGCGCCGCTTCGCCACCGCGCGCAGATCGGCAACGTTGGCGCAGCGGGCCAGCCGCCGCGCGACCGCGTCGGTCTCGATCGGTTTGAACTGCAGGACCGAACGGAGGGAGTCGAGCGGTTTGCGAAGTTGTTCGAGCACGGTCACGCAGACTAGGCAGCCGCGGCACTGGGACCCAGCGTCTCAGACGACGCGCAGTGCCACCTCGATGTTGCCGCGGGTCGCGTTCGAGTACGGGCACACCTCGTGGGCCCTGGCGACAAGCCCCTCGGCCACGGATTGCTCGAGGTTCGGTGTGTGCACGTCGAGCTCGACCGCGAGGCCGAACCCGCCGGACGGAAGCCCGCCGATGCTGACCGATGCGGAAACCTCGCTGCCCGTGACGTCGAGCTTGCTCTGGCCGGCGACGAGCTTCAGCGCGGAGTGGAAGCACGCTGCGTATCCAGCGGCGAACAGCTGCTCGGGGTTCGTGGCCCCACCGGGACCACCGAGTGCCGTCGGCATGCGCAGTTCGAGGTCGAGGATGCCGTCGTCGCTGACTGCGTGGCCGTTGCGGCCGTCGCCTGTGGCATGGGCGGTGGCGGTGTAGAGGACGTTCATGTGGTTCTCCCGGCGTTCGTTACGAGTCGTGCACAATCATATTGTGTGCAAGAGAAATGTGCAACAGCGAATCGATAAACTTGCGCGATGGGCACGTCTCGAACGGTCGACTACGACGACCTGTTGCTCGATCGCCAGCTGTGCTTCGCGCTGCATGCGGCCAGCCGCGCGGTGGTGCGCGAATACACCCCGGTGCTCGGGGAGCTCGGTCTCACCTATCCGCAGTACGTGACGATGATGGTCCTCTGGGAGGACCCGCAACGATCGCAATCCGTCGGCGAGCTCGGCGAGGCCGTGCAGATGGACAGCGGCACCCTGACTCCGCTGCTCAAGCGGCTCGAACGGGATGGTCTCGTGACGCGGACCCGCGATGTGGCGGACGAACGGCGGGTGAACGTGGCGCTCACCGACGCCGGCTTGGCCCTGCGCGGCAAAGCCGCCGGCGTCCCGCGCGCGATGGCAGAGCGGTTCGGGCTGTCGGTCGCCGAGATCCGCGCCCTCAAGGCGCAGCTCGAACGGCTCACCACCACGCTGTCGGGCGACGCCCGGGACTGATCGGGTCCGCGAGTTCGTTCTGTCGCGTCCGAGATCGGTGAATTCTGGCGCGATGTCGTTTCGCGGCCGCGACGGATCGTCGTAGTACGTAGAAGACCACAGAAGACCACAGAAGACCACAGGAGGCCGAAGATGACGACGAGTCCAATCACACGACTGCAGTTGGTGATGACGCCGGCGAGCGACCAGCAGCGGTCGCTCGATTTCTACGAGGCGCTCGGCTTCGAGACGCGCCTCGACGTTCCATGGGTCGATGGTCACCGCTGGATCGAGGTCTATCCGCCCGGTAGCGAAGCCGGCCTCGCGCTCGTGCCTCCGGCGCCCGGATTCACCGGCGGCGGTCATCTGGGTGTGATCCTCAACGCCGTCGACATCGACGCCGCCCACGCCGAGCTCAAGGCGCGCGGCGTCGACGTCGATCCGGAGGTCGCCCGCCAAGGCTCGCCTGCGGTCGTCCGGCTCGGCGCGGTGGAGCAGGCCGGCCCGGTTCCGGCGATGTTCTGGTTCCGCGACCCCGATGGCACGCAACTGTTGGTCGTCGAGGCGGGGTAGGCGCGCGGTCACATGCGCGCGACGAGATCGAGCAGGCGCGTGCGCATGTCGGCCGGAGCCAACCTCGGGCTCCACTTGCCATGGCCGGGCAGAACCGCCGAGAAGGAGTAACCGGCGAGCCGCGCCAGCGATGCGCGCTGAACGCTCCACGAGTACCAGCACGCATGCTCGAACGCCTCCAGGCGGTGCTCGACCGGGTCCCACGCGAGGCTGTCGCCGGTGAACGCGAACTGGTCGTCGACGACGTACACCATCGACCCGCGTGTGTGCCCAGGTGCGGGAACTGCGACGACGCCATCGGCAACCGGTTGCGCGTCGTCGCCGGTCACGATGTCGGTCGCGAATGGCGCCGCCCCGGCGTCGTCGCTGTGGATCACCACCCGGCTTCCATAGTGGTCGGCCCATCGTGCCGCATCGGCGACATCGTCCTGATGGGTGAGCAGGATCGTGCTGACGACGCCGAGGTCGTCGATCCACGGCACGAGGCGACGATTGAAGGACGGAGAATCGACCATCAGGTTTCCGTCAGGACGAAGGATCAACCACGAATGCGCGCCGAATGAGTGCGGACTGTTGAAGCCGCACAGGTGGACGCCCGGGAAGACAGGAGTCGGAAACGTTCGCGCCGGCCGAGGCAGGCCCTCCGGCGCGCCGACCGAGTTCGTCGGGCAGATGTCGACCGCGAGCCAGGCGAGCGCGACTTCGCTCGCTTGTTGTGGCTGGCGGACGAACACGCAGCGTCCCCGAACCTCGTCGATCAGCTCGCCGGCGACATGTGGTGACGCGCCACAGTCGATGCAGCGGGTGTCGACGAACCAGTCCCCATCGCAGTTGTCGGGATTGCGGTTGTCACGCCGCGCCATCGTGGACCCCGCTCACGGTGATGCCTCGGCCGAGAACATCGCTGCGACACCGGCGACGAGCTCGTCGTGTGTGACGTCGGCGATGTGCTGGGTGACGCCCCATCGATAGCCGAACGGATCGATGAACTGTCCTTCGCGCTCGCCCCAGAAGACGTCGGCGAGCTCGCGGACCGGTGTCGCGCCCTCTGCCAACGCCCTGGCCCACACCGCATCGACGTCGTCGGTGTGGACGTAGAACGCGCTCGGCGAGGCCGCGTCTGGCGTCGGACCGAAGGCGCCTTGCCGGGGAAATTCGTCGGCGAGCATCAAGGAGAACCCGTCGAACACGATCGCCACGTGGATGAGCTGCCCATCGGGCAGCGTGAGGCGGGAGACCTCGCACACGTCGAAGACCCTCCGGTACCAGCGCGACGCCGCATCGGCGTTGTTGACGATCATGTGGATCGTGATCATGGGAACCTCCTCGGACAACGTTCCCGACATCATGATCATCCGACCGGAGATCGTCTTGGCAAAATCGGCCATCCGGCGGCACTGGACTACATTCGGTGACGATGAACGGGCCGGCTGCTCCGACCTATCGCGAGTACGCGGTTCGGCGTGAGCTGGCCACGACGTTCTCGTGCGCGTGGGTCTGGTCTGCCGCACAGGCATCGTCAGGAGCGGCCAACGAGCGCAGCCGGTCGATCCCGAATGGATGTGCCGAGCTGATCTGGCACCCGATGCGGGAAGAGTTGGTGGTGGGCGGGCCGAGCAGCGCGCCGGCCGAGACGGTTCGCACTACCGACCTCGTTGTTGGCCTCCGTTTCCGGGCCGGCGGAGTCAGAGCGATGTCGGCCGTCCCGATGGCCGACCTGATCGACCGCACCGTTCCTGTCGATGCCGTCGGCGGACCGGCGTGGCGCGACGCCGCGCCGGCCGGCGCAGGTGCTGCTGCCACCCCCGGCGCGGCGCTGAGGCTGCTCCAAGCGGCATTGATCCACAGAAGGCTGATCGACGCGGATCAGCTCGACGCAACGATCACTCGGGCAGTCGCCAACCTCAGCTCGTCCACCCGTGCGCGGCATGCCGCCGAGGCCGCGTTCTGCTCGGATCGGCAGCTGCGACGACGCTTCCGGCAAGTCGTCGGGGTCTCGCCGAAGCAGCTGCAGCGCATCGGCCGCTTTCAACGCGTCCTGTCACTGTTGCCGCTGGCCGCAACACACTCGATGACTCTTGGGCGCATCGCGGCTGCAGCGGGCTACTGCGATCAGGCCCATCTCGTCGACGATTGTCGCCGCTTCGGCGGGCTCACACCGTCCGGGCTCATGCGTGAGCTGAGCGAATCGTGTTGGCCGCATCACGATCATGGCGTGAGCCTCGGGAGCACCGCGCCGCCGCGGCCGAGGGCCTGAGCCCGGTCGCGCGAGTCAGGCGACACCGCAGATGTCGACCGCGAGGACGCCAAGCGCTCGCGCCGTGACGACGACGTCGGCGATGGGCACCGATTCGTCGGGGCCGTGGGCGAGGCGCACATCGCCGGGCCCGTACTGCAGCGTCGGGATGCCACCGATGCCGGTCAGCAGGCGCAGATCGCTGCCATACGGAGCGATCCATGTGTCCTGCGCTCGGGCGGTGGAGGCCATGGCATGGGCGCCCGCCACGCGTTGCAGGAGATCGCTGTCCGCGGCCAACTGTCCCGACGCGAACTGGCCGCCCCACCACTCGACCTCGACCGGATGGTCGAGCAGCCACGGGTCACGCCCGTTCGCCTCGTCCACCGCGTGCTCGAGCGCGGCTCGGGCCGCGGCGACATCTTCTCCCAACGCCACCCCGAGTCGCCCTTCGGCGACGAGGAGGTCGGGCACCGACGACGCCCAGTCGCCGGCGTGGATGGTGCCGATCGAGAGTGGATGAGTCAGTCCGAACTTCGCTCGTGCCGGATCGACGTCGCGATGGCGCAGAGCCTCGAGATCGACCAGAGCCCGCCACACCGGCCAGAACTTCTCGATCGCGCTCACACCGGCGGTGCGCCGGGAGGCGTGTGTCGCGTGGCCGCGGATGCGCAGCCGAAACGTGAGCGCGCCGGCGTTTCCGGGCACGAGATCGAGATCGGTCGGCTCGGGGATCACGCACGCGTCGGCGCGCCAGCCGCGGCGTAGCAACGAGTACGTGCCCAGGCCGCCGTCCTCTTCACCCTGCACCGACGCAACGAGCACATCGCCGCGCAGTCGCACGCCGGCGCGGCGAATCGCCTGTACCGCCCAGTGCGCGGCGATGAGCCCCGCCTTCATGTCGCACGTGCCCCGACCCATCAGAGCGCCATCGCGGACGGTGCCGCTGAACGGATCGGCTGTCCACGCGTCGCGGTCGCCATGGGGGACGACGTCGATGTGGCCGTTGAGCATCAACGAGGCCCCGTCAGCCGTGCCCGTGCCGGGCAGGCGCCCGACGAGACCCCATGCCTCCTCGCGCTCGACCTCCATCCCCGGGAAGTCGTCCTGCCGCTGCATCTCGGCCAGGTCGATCTGCCAATGGTCGACCTCCAGCCCGCCGGACGCGAACAACGACGCCATGTGCGACTGGGCGCCGTTCTCTTCGTCGGTCCCACTGATGCTCGGAATGCGCACGACGCGCTGCAGCTCGGCAACCATCGCGTCGACCATCTCGTCGACCTGCTGGAGCACACGAACTCGGGCATCCTCGGACATGCTCTCGACCCTACGCGTTGGCATCCGGCGGTCGAGTCAGTGCTGGACGGCGGTGCCTCCGTCGACGTTCCACGACTGTCCCGTCACCCACGCCCCCTGGTCTGAGCAGAGGAACACGACTGCGTTGGCGATATCGCCTCCGGTACCCGCCCGTCCGAGCGGGATCGACCGTTGCACGACCTGTTCCCACGTCTCGGCGCGGCCGAGGTCGTCGAGTCGGGAGGTGTCGACGATGCCCGGGCAGATCGCGTTGACGCGCACGCCCGCACCGGCCACTTCGCCCGACATCGACGCCGTGAGCGCCTGCAGGCCGGCCTTCGACGCCGCGTAGGCCGCGTTGTTCGGGGCGAGCAGCTTGCCGGCGATCGACGAGATGTTCACGATCGCTCCACCCCGGCCGGCGTCGACGAGCAGTCGCCCGAACACCTTCGACATCAAGAACGCGCCGGTGAGGTTGACGTTGATGACGTTCTTCCACACATCCGGGTCGACGTCGATCACGGGGCGGCGATCCTCGCCCCGGCTCGCGCCGGCGTTGTTGACGAGGATGTCGACGCGTCCGAACTCCCGCATCGTCTGTTCCGCAAGCGATTCGACCGCGGCGAGATCGGACACGTCGGAGATCGCTGTCAGCGCACGGCGGCCAACAGCCCGAACCTCGTCGGCGACCGACTCGATGTCGCGCCATCCGGCGGCCTTCTCGTCGTCGGGGTAGCGATCGGGGGAGCGACCGGTTCCCGTGAGCACGACGTCGCATCCGGCGCGCGCGAGCTCGACCGCGATGGGACGACCGATCGACCGCATCCGTCCTGCGCCCGTCACGACCGCGACCTTGTCGGTGAGCCCGGTGAGTTCGTACGTCATGGCGGCCGAACCTATCGGTCGGCCCGATTTGACGAGAATTCGTAGGCCTTGAGCAGCCTCGGTCGCGGACCGAATTTTTGAGCACACGTGTCCTGCCAGCATGTCCGCACGGCGGCCGATTCACGAGGTGTTTGCAAATGGAAGTCAGAACTGGTGGGCGGCGGATCGCGATGCGCGTTGGCGTTTCGGCGGGGTTGTCGCTCTTGGTGTCGACAGCGAGTTTGATCGCCCCGGTCGACGTCGGCGATCGCGCGATCGCTGCCGTGCCTGCGGACATCGTCGGTCCACCGGGCTCTGGCGCGTTCGGCGCCGATGTCGTCGTGCTCGACAACGGCAACCTCGTCGTCACCGATCCGAGCTTCGACACGGAGCAGACGGCCGACGTCGGTGCTGTGCACCTCTACGACGGGCGCACTCGCCACCTCATCAGCACGCTGACCGGTTCTGGACCGTTCGACCTCTTCGGTCCACGCATCGTCGAGGTCGGCACGAGCGACTTCGTCGTCGCCAGCCCGTTCTGGCATGACCCGATGATCGGCGCGGACGTCGGCGCGATCACGTGGGTCGACGGAACCACCGGCCTCAACGGCTCGGTGTCCACATCGAACAGCGCAACCGGCTCTTACGCGGGCAACCAGCTGTCATCGGTGCAGGTGTTGAGCGACGGCGACTACGTCATCCTCGACAAGACCTGGAAGCTCGGACTCGACAGCGATGTCGGCGCGGTGCGGTGGGCGAGTGGATCGACCGGCGCGACCGGGCCGCTGACGCCGGCCAACAGCCTGGTTGGTTCGATGGCCGGCAACGAGGTCGGCGGCGGCGGCATCATCGCGCTCACCAACGGCAACTACGTTGCGCTCAGTCCGAATTGGGAGCGTTTCAGCAACACGCTGAACATCGGCGCGGCGACGTGGCAGAGCGGCGCCGGCAGCGTCGGCGCGGCCGTCGCGCTCGGGAACAGCTTGATCGGCGGCACGGACAACGACCACGTCGGTACCAGCTCGGCCGCGCTCACGAACGGCAACTATGTGATCGGTTCGCCGGAGTGGACCTCGTCGTCGTTGGTGCACATCGGCGCGGCGACGTGGGGCGACGGGGCTGTTGGCATCAGCGGATTTGTGTCTCCTCTGAACAGCTTGGTCGGCGTGACCGGGGGCGACCGTGCGGGGGCCTCGATCACGCCGCTCAGCAACGGCAACTACGTCGTCGGGAGTCCAGACTGGCGCAACGACACCGCGCTGGCCGCCGGCGCTGCCACGTGGCGTCCCGGAGCGCAAGCCGCCGGCAACGTCGCGATCTCTCCGGCCAACAGCATCGTCGGCACGACGACGTCCGAGCGGCTGGGTCAAATCATCGCGCCCCTCGTGAACGGGAACTACGTGGTGGCGTCGCCGAGGTGGTCTGTCGGCGGCGAGGCCAATGTCGGTGCCGTGCGGTGGGCCTCCGGCATGGGGCAGTCGGTCGGCCCGATCTCGACGGGCAACAGCGTGCACGGGTCGAAGCCGGAGGATCGAGTCGGCGCGCTCGTCGAGCCGCTCTCCGACGGCAACTACGTCATCGGGAGCAATGAGTGGGCGAACGACGCCGTTCCCGCCGACATCGCGGGTGCCGCGACCTGGGCCAGTGGCAGCGGTCTCACCAGTCTCGAGGTGTCGCCTGCCAACAGCATCGTCGGAACTCATCGCGACGACCGCGTGGGCATCACCGTGCGGGCACTCGCCAACGGCAACTACATCGTGGCCGCGCCCCGATGGGACAACAGCCTCAAGGATGTCGGAGCCGTGAGGTTCGGGTTGGCCGGGGGCACAACCGTTGGTCCGATCGACGCCACGAACAGCCTTGTCGGTTCGAGCACCGGTGAGAGCGTCGGCTTGTTCGCGATCGTCCCAGCGCCGAATGGCACGGCCATCGTCGCATCACCGTGGTTTGGCAAGGCGGGGGACCCGCTGGCCGGGGCCGTGACCGTGGTCGGCGCCGCTGGGCCGGTCGGCGAGGTCTCGATCACCAACAGCCTCACCGGTGGTGGCGGAGAC
>Ga0075364_10001573_pt1 | contig 12478 bp, 12 predicted proteins | sample EndMetdeltDD1764_FD_71517 | JGI IMG/M metagenome (GOLD analysis project Ga0075364, IMG submission 71517) | Populus endosphere microbial communities from Tennessee, USA - Endosphere MetaG P. deltoides DD176-4 | ecosystem: Host-associated > Plants > Roots > Endosphere | place: USA: Tennessee... | reverse complement strand
TGGTGGCAAAGCGTGCATCGTTCGCCAGCTCGGGCCTGCCAATGCCGGTCGCAAGCTGGGAAAAGAACTTGTCGGTCATGTACATCACGAACAGCCATCCGTCCGCGGTCGGGAAGGTCTGCACCGGTGCTACGGAATAATGCGCACTGCGGTGTTGGCGCGTGGAGACATGCCCTTCATTGAGGTACCAGCTCGCAACGTAGCCGAGCTGATGCAGGGCCACGTCGAAGAGGCACGTGTCGATGTCGCAACCCTTACCGGTCGAACGGGCATTGTAACGCCAGACAACAGCCCGACCATCGCCGTCAAACCGGAAGTCTGGTCGACCATCGAGGGGCCCCGATGCGCGTCGGGGGCCCGTCGGGTTCGCCCGTCAGATCCATGAGACCGGACTCTGCCTGCATCAGATAATCGTAGCCAAACGGCCAGTGAGCCTCTGTTCAGGTCAGATAGGAACGATGCAAAATGTCCTCGGAGATCTCTTGCGGGTTCGCCTGCAAATTGGTGGACCGGTGCGATCCCATCGCTTCGGCTAGGGCATTGACAGTGAACCCGCGCCGGAGCCGCGCGGCCAGCATGCGGCTTGGCTGGAACGGACCGGCGGGACGGCTTAGGAGGGGCTCAGTACCCATCCCGGTGAACTACCACCTCTCGCCTCAAATGCGGAGGCAAAATGTTGCGTTCCATGTGCCAATCATGTGCCATGGAATTCCTGGGAGCGGATCGGACGCGACCCCGGAATCCGTGTAACTATCTGAAAAGAAATGGACTTCCTGACAATGCGCAAAAACCGGTCATGGCACATGAAAATGCGCCGTAACCGGCTTTGTAAGATGCTGATTTTGCTTAGGAAAGATTGGTTGCGGGGGTAGGATTTGAACCTACGACCTTCAGGTTATGAGCCTGACGAGCTACCGGGCTGCTCCACCCCGCGTCACCGTCGTTTGCCAATGTCCTGCGGATCGGCACCTGATGGACTGGTGCCGGGTCGGTATGCGTCGCAAGGCATGAGGCTTCGACTGCTGCTGTCCGGCGCACGCTCGGCCTGGGCCTGAGGCCCCGGGCGAGCTGACCATCGCGCAGCGGCGCCGTTATAACAGTTTTTTTGCGGTTGTGAACACCTATATCGGGCCGCGCCGGGGCGCCAATGAGAGGCTCGAACTCGCGCTCAAGCCGCGGCGGAAAGCCACGTTGTATCAGTCTGTTATTGTTTGACCGGCACGAACCGTGGTGGGCCGGCGGAGATCAAGCCAAGGCATCGGGTCCGGATACCGGGCTACGTGGCCAACAACCGGCTACGCAAGCCGAGCCTGTCGTGCCGAGCGCCTATATAATTGTCGCATGACCAGAAAACTGATCGATGACTGCTTTGTCGCCGACAAGCCCCGACTGCGGCATGCGGAGGCTATCGCCATCCTGAGGAGCAGGATCGGGCCGGTGGCTGAGCCTGAGCTGGTTGGCCTGTCGCAGGCGGCCGGACGGATACTGGCGGAGGCCGCGGCCGCACCCCTGCCCGTGCCGGCGCACACCAATGCAGCGGTCGATGGTTATTCCTTTGCGGCGGCGGACTACGATCGCGAGAGGGGATGCGAGCTGCCGGTCGCGGGGCGGGCTGCGGCCGGGCATGCGCTGGGCTCGGCACCTGGACGCGGGGCAGCGGTGCGCATCTTCACGGGCGCGGTGATGCCGACCGGGCACGACACCGTCGTCATGCAGGAGGACGCGACCGTTCGCACGTTCGGCAAACATGCGGTCGTCACGGTGCCAGCCGGATTGAAGACCGGCGCCAACGTCCGCAAGGCGGGAGAGGATGTGGCTGCCGGAGAGACGGTGCTGGCAGCCGGCGCAGTGCTGCGCCCGCAGGATCTGGCGGCACTCGCTTCAATCGGCATGGCGGAGGTGCGTTGCTTCAAACGCGTGCGCGTCGGCATCGTCTCGACGGGCGACGAGGTGGTGCGCGTCGGGGGTGCGCTGGAGCAAGGTCAGGTATACGACGCGAACGCGCCGATGCTGTCGGCCCTGGTCGCCGATGCGGGGGCCGCGGCGAGCGATCTCGGCGTGCTGCCCGACAATCTTGCGCAGGTGAAACAGCGCCTGGCCGAAGTCGCGAAGCAGTACGACGTGATCATCACGACGGGCGGGGCCAGCCGCGGTGAGGAGGATCACCTGGTGGCGGCGCTGGATGCGCTGGGCAAGCGGCATATGTGGCAGCTCGCCATCAAGCCGGGCCGGCCGATGTCGTTCGGCCAGATCGGCGACTGCGTCGTGCTCGGGCTGCCGGGCAATCCGGTGGCGGTGCTGGTGTGCTTCCTGCTGTACGCGTGGCCGATGCTTCGTCGCCTGGGCGGGGCGGAGTGGCGGGAGCCGCGCCGCTACAAGCTGCCGGCCATGTTTGCGTTTCCCAACCGCAAGACGGGACGGCGCGAGTTCTGGCGTGGCTCGCTGACGGAGACGCCGCGCGGTTTGGCGGTCGACAAGTTCGCGCGCGACGGCTCGGGACTGATCTCGGGGCTCAGGGCGGCGGACGGGCTGATCGACATCCCCGAGGATGTGACGGAGGTAAGGCCAGGCGACCTGGTGGCGTTCATTCCGTTTTCGGAGTTCGGCATCGCCGGACGGTAGTTGCTCGTTTCGCACCGCTGGCTCTAGCCCGAAGAGCCCCGGCAGTGCTGGTCATCGCTGCAACCAGTCGGCGTGCGTGAGAGTTGATTTGCCATGCAGCGATCAACACGGAGAGAACGCATGCACCTCAAGCTGAACAGTCTGGCTTTGGCGGGCGCGGTCGCGCTCGGCCTGGCCACCTCGGCCGCACAGGCGGCGCCGACACTCGGCACGCAGGGACCACAGGCCGGCAATGGCACCGAGACAATCGCGTACAGGTGCTGGTGGGCATACGGCGAGCGCCATTGCGCCTACTTCGACGACGGTGGGACGCGCATCTACCGGCGCGGCAGTCCGGATGACTACCCGGTCGGATCGAGAGGATGGTGGCGCGAGATGGATCGCGACGATCGCACCGGACGGCATTGAGGCTAGCGGGTCGCGCGTGAACATTGCCGAGGTGTTCCTGCGGGGGCACCTTGGCGATCGTGCCGGCGGGGCTCTACTCTGCTCCCATGACATCACTCGCCAAACGCATCGACGATCCGAAATCGGGAGCGGCGGCTCTCTGGTTCGCAGAGGATGGATGGGTGCCAAACAATCCGCGCCTTCCGCTCCTCTTTTATCGCGGCGCCATCAGCGGCAAGGGCAGAGATCCGGCGGCGACGTTCGAGGATGTGTTTCGCCGCAACGGCTGGCCGCCGGAGTGGCGCAACGGCGTCTACAGCTTTCATCACTATCATTCGACGGCGCACGAAATCCTGGGCTTTGTGACGGGCACGGCGCGCCTCCTGCTGGGTGGCCCGAACGGGTTGGAAGTCACCGTGCATCCCGGTGACTGCGCGCTGCTGCCGGCGGGCACGGGGCATTGCCGGCTGGATGGCAGCGCGGACTTTCTGGTGGTCGGCGGCTATCCGCCGAACCAGCCGTGGGACTTACGCCGCGAAGCCATCAGCGAGGCGGCCAAGCGCGAGATGGCGAAGGTGCGTTTTCCGAATTCCGATCCGGTGCTGGGCCCGGCGGGACCGCTGCTCGAGTTCTGGTCGAGCGCGGCTTGAGTCGGGCGCATTCCCGAGCGACGTAATTCCTTGCAGCAGCGTGATCTTTTCTCCGGCGGAACTCTCGCCCGAGCTTGACCGTTGATGATCGGCGGACGGCACTCCAAGCAAGAGTCGTCCGCTTGTCGTTCCAGGAAACCCTCGGGAGTGAAAATGATTAGAACACTGAAGACTTTAGCTGCGGCCGGCCTGTTGGCGGCGGCAGCTTCCATGGCCAACGCCGCCCCCGGCAATATCGGCCAAGTGCCGGACGGCGCGAGCAACGGTGTCACGCAGGTGCACGGCGGTCATCGTTCCTGCGAGCGCGGTCCGGCCGGCTGGCATCGCCACAACCGGTTCGGCGAGCGCCGTCCCTGTCGTGAGTGGCGCGGCCAGGGCCGTCGTCCCGACTCGTGCGTGAAGTTCGGACCGGTGTGGTACTGCGACTATTGATATCGCAGAGGCTTGGGCGCTTCGCCCAAGCCTCCCGACGTCTCGGCTAGGCGCGGCACACCGAGGGCTTCGTCGGCGATCTCTGGCTCAGCCTGCAAAAAGATAGGTCAGGCCGAACGCGGTCGCGGCCAGCGCCAGGACGAACGGCAGCAACAGGATCTGCACACAGGCTTGCGACAGCGGCAGATCGCCGGTAGCAGTGCCGACGGTATCGGAGCTGGTGCGTTTGCCCGATCGGGCCGCGGCGGTTCGAACGATCAGGACCGGTAGGGCAACGAACACGATGGTGAGAACCGTCGCGACGCCGAGGTTGAGATCCGATTCATCGCTGCTGCCGAACGCAAGCCAGGCGGCTGCCAGCATCCAGACGTAGCCCAGCAACATCGTGAGATACATGCCGCCCGGAAGCTCGGCGCCGGGGATCGAGCCATAACCGGAGCGGAGCGGCTCGCGCTCGGCGTCGTCGTGCGGTGGGAAGGACGGAAGGGGAGTGGTCGGGCGGCCTTCTTCGCCCAGCGTGTGGGTTGCCATGGCATACCTCGCAAGGTGCGCATTCGAATTGTGGGTCGGCTGATGGGGCTAAACGCCCGTCGGTCGGGATGTGCTGATCGGTCTGGCCAGGCGTATTGCCGCAGAGAGGCACGGCGCCACCGCAAACGCCGCCGCGCAGCAGCAGATGGTCGAGTCGCCCGACACGCGTAGCGGAAGCGACGACGAGACATCCGCTGGCGAGCGCGTCGCACAGGAGCAGCGCCGACCGGCGGGACCTGCGGCCAACCGGTGATGCCGGTGATCCGCGGTTCAGGCGGCCCGGCGATCGGTGCGCGACTGGTCGGTCGGTTCGGTCGTGCCCGTCGCTTCGGGGAAGGTGATGAAGTCGCGCGCAGGCGCCGCCATCTTGCCGACCAGCTCGCCGTTCAAGCCGGGCGCGATGGCGAAGCTGCCGAGCACTGCGCCCAACCGCTGCCAGCTTTCGGTGTACTGGACCATCGCTGTCTGCCAGAACCTGGTCTGCTCGCCCAGCAGATCCTGGGGCGTCTTGCAGCGGCCGAGCGTGGAGGGAAGCTCGAACCAGGCCCGTGCGCGGCGGGCCGCGAGGCCGGCCATCTCCAGATTATAGCGGCTAAGGCCGTTCACCGCGGGCTCGTAGGCCTTGGCGATGCGATCAAGCCCCGCGAAGTAGGTTTGAGACATAGTTTCCAGCGGACCGCTCATGGGGTCCGGGCGTTCGCTCCCACGCATAACCCTCACTCCGATGTTTCGTTTTTGCAGAGTGCCCGCGAAATAGGCCGCAAGCGGACACACCCAGACGTTAGGCCGGATGAGGCGTATCGGCAACACTCAAAGCCGAAAATCCAGCGGATTTGCCCGGATTTTATGCACCGCCAGCAATCACAAATTGATTTGCAGTCTTGGGGACACGTCCAAGTATACATTCGCAGTTCTGCATTGACGTTCTGGCGACGATCAAGGTTAATTGCCGAGTGTAAGGCGTAGCTGACTAAGTATTCTTACATTTTGTTGGCGTCATGTTTTGCGTTAGGGGGCGCAGTTTCGGGCTGTTTCTCTCCCGCCCTGTTGTGGCGGGCGCGGTTATTCTTGGGGTGCTCGCCTGCGATGGCGGCCACCGGCCCGGCATGGCGCAAGAGGCGGCCGGCCAGCGCACCGAGTTTTCGGCCGGCGCCACGGTCTCCCGCCAGTATTGGTCCACATATTCGGGGGCGACCTTCGCGCCGTTCGGAGCCCTGACGGAAGACGGCCTGAGGCTGCGGGCCACCGGCGGCTACGGGGCCTTTCACTATGCGGCGCTGCGCCCCAGCGGGGGCGGCGGCCAGCTGGTGAAGTTCAACGGCACCGTCTCGTTCGGCGACTTGCTGGTCGGCTATCACCAGCAACTCGGTGCGCTCACGCTGAAGCTCTATGCCGGCGCAATGGCAAGCCGCCACGTGATCGATCCGTTCGATCCCGAGGCCCGTGTGCAAGGTAGCGGCTTCGGCGGAAAAACCGTGCTCGAGACCTGGTGGACGCTCGGCGAGCACGCCTGGGCGTCGCTCGATGTGTCGTACGGCACGCTGCACGACACCTATGGTGGCAGGCTGCGCCTCGGCTGGCGACTGACGCAGCCTCTGTCGACCGGCATCGAGGTGGCGGCCGACGGCAACACCGATGGCGACTCTGGACGAGTCGGTGCCTTCGTACGCTACGAGTGGGAGCAGGGCGAAATCTCGGCATCGACCGGATTGATGACGGATTGGGCAGGCATCGAGAGGGTCGACGCGCGCGGTGCATACGCGACGGTCTCCTGGATGAACCGCTTCTGATCCACGCGGCCGTTGCCCTGTGCTATGCTGCGGCCACAAGAAACAAGCAAATGTCCGTCACTCAGCTGGAAAGGTGCCATGAAGAGCATTCTTCTCCCCGTCGACCAAAGCGAGCAGATGCCGTCCGCCCTCGAGTCGGCCTGGCATCTGGCCAACCTGTTCGAGAGCACCGTCGAAGGTGTGGCGCTGCGTCCGGCGTTTGCCGAGATCGTGGCGCCGGACCCGATCGTCGCCGTGACGATCCCGCCGGCCGACTGGAACGAGGTCGAGTTCACCCGCAACGTGCGCCAGCGCTTCGACACGTTTGCCGGCGCGCATGCGGCGGGTGGCGCACGCTTCCGATGGCGCGGCGGCTCGGCTGTGGAGGACAGTGCGCTCGGCAGCCTCGCCCGCGTGTATGACGTCGCCGTGCTGAGCCGACCGGGCAGTCGCGGCGCACGCATGACGGCGCTGGAAGCGGTGCTGTTCGACAGCGGCCGTCCCGTGCTGATGGCGCCGCCGGCGCCGCCGAAGTCGCCGCTGGGCCAGACCGTGCTGATTCACTGGAACGCCAGCACGGAAACGGCGCGCGTCATCGCGCTGGCCATGCCGATCCTGCGCAAGGCCAAGCGCGTGTCGTTCATTGCCGTGGAGGGGTACATCTCGCCCGGACCCAGCGTGAAGGATGCCGTCGCCCATCTGGAAGCCAATGGCATCGCGGCCACCGAAAAGACGGTGACCGGCCGCAACATCAAGCCAGGCGAGGCCATCCTGGCGGAGGCGGCTGCCATCGGCGCCGACCTGCTGATCAAGGGCGCCTACACGCAGAGCAGGCTGCGCCAGATGATCTTCGGCGGCGCCACCAGCCACATCCTGGCCTCCGCGGAGATTCCCGTGCTGCTCGCGCATTAGGTCGCGTCGCCATCAGGAAGGCGGCGCCGGCCTCGCATGGGTCTCGGCGGTGGCCGGTCCGCCGATGAGGTTGCGACCACGCCGGGCTGTGTCCGAGGATTGCGTTCAGGATACTGAGCGCTGACATCGGCTGCTGCCGCGGATCGACCATGACGCTCGATTTCCCTTGCCCGCAGGCGCCGCGCGTCTCGGTCATCATTGTCGCCAAGTCGAAACTCGACTTGCTGCGCGCTTGCTTGCAGTCCGTCGCGCGTTTCGCCCCCAGCGTGATCCCGTTCGAGACGATCGTGGTGCTCAACGAGGCGGGCCCGGACACCGAAGCCGAGCTGCGCGCAATGGCGACCGGCGTGAAAGTGGCGCGCTCCCCGGTCAACCTCGGCTTTGCTGGAGCCGGCAATCGCGCCCGGTCGTTGGCGCGGGGCGAATTCCTGCTCCTCCTCCACGATGATGCACGGGTGGAGGCTGGCTGGATGGAAGCGCTTGTGCAAACGGCGGACGACCATCCAGAGGCCGGGGCGGTCGGCAGCAAGGTGTTCTACCCGGATGGACGCCTGCAGGGCGCAGGCTGGATATTGTGGCGTGACGCCCTGACCTCTCCGCCTTGGATCGGTGAAGCGCCCGTCCCGACCGCTTTCGACCGCCCGCGCGCGGTGGACTATTGCGGCACGTCTTCACTCCTTGTCCGCGCCGCTGCCTGGGACGCCGTGGGCGGCCTCGAGGAGAACCTGTATCCCGCCTACTACGTTGACGTCGATCTCAGCATGGCGCTGCGCAGGCTCGGGTTTGTCGTCTGGTATCAGCCGGCCTCGCGTATCCTTCATCACCACGCGGCCAGCAGCAATCTGCGCTTTCGAATTTTCGTCGTGCAACGCAACCGCCAAGTGTTCATGGAGAAATGGGGCGAGGCGTTGGAGGGGCATGAACCGCCCGAGAGGGAATCGCCATCGGCCATCGCGCGGGCCATGGCCCGTGCAGAAGCTTTTGCAGAGGGCTGTCGTCGCAAGGGCCCCCCGGCACTCACCCCGCCGACGATCAGGGCAGCGTTCGATCCGATCGTGCATGAATTGCAGAGCTATGAGAGAAACCGCCTGTTTCAGAGCGCTTATGTCACGCATCTCACCGAAGCGCTGGGGCAGGCCGAGGAGCAACTCAGGCAAACTTCGGCGGAGCGTGATGCGCTATCTGCCACATCGAAAGCACTGCTTGGCTCGTCGAGTTGGCTCTTGACTGCTCCACTACGCGCGACAGCTGACCTGCTTCGCCGATTCAAATGGCGGCAAGACGCCTAGTGCGATGGTCGTCATCCCGGCGCCGCTCGCAAGCGAAGCGTGCGGGCGGGACTAGGCCGAGACCCAGGACACTTCAACGCACAGGTGCGGGCGCGATGGCCGCGCATCCGCCGCAGCGGCGGGACCTGCGGCGAGCGCACCCTTGCGGCCTGGGTGGATTGGGTCCCGGCCTGGTCCCGCGAACGCCCTGGCGGGCGCTCGCGGCGCCGGGATGACGCTGACACGCAAGCGAAGTCACGCCCAAAAGCGTGACGACCGAACGGAAGACGACTGCGATATCTTTCATCCTCCGTCTGATGATCGCTTGGCTGAGCTGTGGGAAAGCCGCCTCGGTGCGTTGACTCAGGCAGCCGTCGGCAACTCAGATCGCCTCGACGCCAAGCGTGCGTCGGGGACCGATATGAGACCCACTTCATCCGCAGGAGAAGTCCTTACTCGCCAGCTGCCTGTGCCCCGAGGCGTCGAGGTTTTGCCGCTGCAGGCTCATTTTGACGATCGCGGGAGGTTTACGGAAATCTACCGTGACGAGTGGCGCCTGGGACCGCGCCCGGTGCAATGGAGCATGGTGAGGTCTGCCGCCAATGTGCTGCGCGGCGTCCACGTACATGCGCTGCACGTGGACTACCTGACCATGGCCCACGGAGAGTTGGTTCTGGGCCTGCGCGACCTGCGCCCCTCGTCCCCCTCTCACGGCCTGTCCGTTCTGCTCACCCTCTCGGCCGAGGATCCGCACTTGGTGGTCATCCCGGTCGGCGTGGCGCATGGGTTCTATTTTCCCAAGCCCGCTTGCCACATCTACAGCGTGACCACGGCATTCGACGGCAGCGATGAATTCGGCTGCCGCTGGGACGATCCAGGATTGGAGCTGAGCTGGCCGTGCAGTGCGCCGCTGCTGTCGGAGCGCGACAGAGCTGCCGGCCCGCTCAGCAAATTGCTTGCCATTCCCTCGTTGCGCGAGCGCGCATGATGCCTCGGATTGGGCTCATCGGTTGCGGCCGTTGGGGACGTCTGATTTTGCGGGATCTCATTGCCTGCGGCGCGCAGGTGCACGTCGTGGCGCGCAGCGAGGCCTCGCAATCCGGCGCGCGTGCTGGCGGGGCTGCCGGCGTGGTCGGGGATCTCGCCGCCCTCCATGCAATGGACGCCTTCGTGGTGGCTACCCCGACGGCCAGCCATGCCGCGACCATCGAACGCCTGCTGCCAACGGGCCGCCCGATCTTCGTGGAGAAGCCGATGACGGCCGATCTCGCTTCAGCGCGTCGGTTGGCTCGAGCCGCTGGTGATCGCCTGTTCGTCATGGACAAGTGGCGCTATCACCCCGCCATCGAGGCCATGCGCGCCGAAATCGCCAGCGGGCGCGTCGGCGAAGTCTTGGCGATCCAGACCGTTCGCATGGGATGGGGCAACCCGCACGACGATGTCAGCGCGCTGTGGATATTGGCGCCCCACGATCTGGCGATTGTGCTGCACCTGGTGGGCTCGCTACCTCGGCTCCGGGCCGTGCAGCCGCTGACAGCGCGCCATCCGAGCCTCGGTCTCACGGCGTTTCTCGCCGAAGACGGGTTGCCATCGGTTGAAATGACCATCGGCATTGCCAGCCCTGATCATCGGCGTCGATGTCTGGTGGTTGCCGGTCGAGCCACCATGGAGCTTCGCGACGGCTACGACCGACAGATATTCATCAGGGATGGGGAGCCCGGTGCTCCGAACGCCGGGGCGCGGAGCATGGACGTGGGCGGCCGGATGCCTCTGCTGGCCGAGATCGAGCGCTTCCTGGGTTATCTCGTGGGTGGCCCGGCACCCCTGAGCAGCGCCGCCGACGGCCTCCTCGTCGTTGAGCGACTGTCGGAAATCCAGGCGGCACTCGCGCAAGCTGCAGCGAGCCGATGACCATCGACCCTGCATTCGCAATTTTTTGCCGGAGCGGGTGCGCGACCCGGGTTTACCGGGATGGCGAAAGTGGTTCGTGCCTACTGCAGCGCCCGCCCGCCGACGCCTTCGACGGGAGTCACGGCCGGCGGCATCCAGCTGCCGTCGAGCACCTGCCGCTCGGGCCAATACAGGCGCAGGTTCATCGTGAACGGTCCGCTGGCGGGTGTGGGCAGCCAGTTCGATTCCTTGTCCTGGCCGGGTGACTCGCGCTGGATGTAGAGATCGAGCGAGCCGTCGGGGCCGAAGGCAAGCTTGTCGCGGTCGCCGATCGCGTAGCGGTCGATCGGATTGGCGGCGAACAGCTGGCGGTCATTGTACATGGTCAGCGACCAGAAGGCGCGCACGGGCGGGATCTGGTCCTTGTTGAAGTGCAGCACGTAGCGCCGGTCGGCGCTGAATGGCTGGCCGGCCGCATCGGCGATTGCCGTCGGATACACCGCCTCCTCGACCGGATTGGCGCCGAGGCCGGCAAAGGCGATGCCGGCCCGGTGCAGATAGTCGGTGCCGTAGGTGCCGATCGCGGTCAGGTTCGTGCGCCAGCCGTTGGCTTGAACGCCGGATGTCCGGAAGGCTCCCTCGATCTGCTTCAGGGCATCGGGTGCCGCGGCTCGCAGCGCGCGCTGCGCTTCAGGGGACGCCGAGGCGAGCGTGAAGCTCTTGCCGGGCTCGATGCCGATGCGCTTCATGCGCGCCAGGATGGGATAATCGTTGGCGTGCGGCGGGTTGGTCTTCATCAGCTCGGCGAATGTGGAGAAGTAGGTCGACGCATCCATTTTGGCGACCTGGTCGGACGGCGAGCTCATGTCCTGGTTGGCGTTCACCGTGCCCTTCGGCGGCGTGTAGGCCTTGCCGTAGTGGCTGAGCGGCACGGCCTTCAGGCCGTCCTGGAATTGGTGCACGGCGGCGTAGTCGGCTTTGCCGTTGGTCTGCGTCCGTCCGATCATCAGCCCCATGGAGGTCGGGCTTCTGACCGCCTCGACGCCCTTGGGCAGCTGCCCCTGCCAATGCGGGCCGACGACCGCGAATGTCTGGGCGCCGGTGCCGGTGGTGCGCTTGCCGGGCACGGTGAACACGTCTGTCCACATGTCGAGCATGGGCAGGAGGTAGTAGCGTCCGCCGGAATCGGGGACGCTGAACACCATCGGGTCTTTCGACACGTCGTAGTACATCGCCGAATAGAGCGTGTCGGCGTTTGGCCGCACCACGTCGGTGAAGGACGCATCGGGGAACGCACGCGCGTTGGCGATCTGGTTGACGGGACCGCGCAGGCCTTCGACCTGCGCCACGTTGGTGCCGACGCGCCGTGTGACGTCCATGATGACCATGGGATAGGCATAGACGTAGGCGTCGCGCGCGATCTCGTAAGCTTCCTGCTCAGAGACGGGCTGTGCCTGCTGCGCCGATGCCCCCGAGGCAGCCATGCCGCAGACGGCCAACGCTGCTAGTGATCGTACTGCCAGGCGTGTCATGACATTCCCTCTCCTGTTGACGCGACCGGAATTCGGCGCAACTGGCGGCCAGACTATCTGTCAGCGTCGGTGGGAGAATTGGGGAATGCCCTTGGTGCGGGGCAGGAAAACCCTGAGGACTTACTGGGGTCGCGCGGTTGCCTGTGGGTCGCCCAGCGTCTCCTTGCGCACGCTGCGCACCAGCCAGAAGGTGGCAAGGCCAGCCAAAGATCCGCCGATGGCGAGCAGGAACGAGGCGATATAGTTGCCGGTCAACTCGTACAGCAGGCCGGAGATCCAGGACCCGAGGGCGGCGCCGAGTCCCAAGGCCAACGACAGCGTGCCGTAGATCGCACCGATGCCGCCGCCCGGAAACAACAGGGCGACCAGGGTTACGATGATGGGGCCGCGCGCGCCCTGCATCAGACCGAAGAACAGCACGAAGCCGTACACCAGCAGCAGCGAATGCCAGCCCGACACGAGGATCAGAAGGATGACGCCGAGGA
>Ga0075364_10001572_pt1 | contig 12483 bp, 5 predicted proteins | sample EndMetdeltDD1764_FD_71517 | JGI IMG/M metagenome (GOLD analysis project Ga0075364, IMG submission 71517) | Populus endosphere microbial communities from Tennessee, USA - Endosphere MetaG P. deltoides DD176-4 | ecosystem: Host-associated > Plants > Roots > Endosphere | place: USA: Tennessee... | reverse complement strand
ATCTTCGAGCAGCGTCGTCTTGCCGGCGCCGTGGGGGCCGACGATGGCGGCGCGGTAGCCGAGCGTGGCGAGCCGCGCCACCAGCGTGTCGAGGTCGCCGTCAGAACACGCGTAGCGGATCGTCGCGATGACGCGCTCGGTCCTGAACGGGTTCTCGCGCGCCTTCACCCGGTGACGACCTCGCTGCCCGTGCCCGACATCACGAACTCCTGGCGCGCCACGTTCGAGCCCGGCTCGACGATCAGCTCGAGCGCCCAGACGATCGAGATCAGCTTTCCCGAGAAGCTGTAGGGCTGACGCGGCAGCACGAACGAGAACGTCCGCTCGTCGTTCAGCTGCGGCGTCTCGAACGTGACCGCGTCGACGTTCCCGACGTCCTGCGTCCCCTTGCCGCTCGTGTACCAGAAGAGCCGCAGCTCCGCCGACTGCGGGTCCTTGTCGACCTGCCAGGTGACGCGGCCGCCGATGGTGTCGCCCGGCTTGTAGCCTCGCCGGCCGCCGGTGACGTCGACGCGGAGCGTGCTCATTCGGGGCTCACCGTGACGGCGAACGACTCGTCCACGTCCGGCCAGCGGGCGATCTCCCCCTTCACCGTGAGCGTCCAGAGGACCTTGTTGTTGCCCGCGCTGAACGAGTGCATCGTCCCCGCCGGAATGCGGAGGGTGCCGCTGCCGCGCTCGATGCTCATCGGATCCATGGCGTCGGCGATGACCTCCGAGTAGAACTCGTGCGTGTCGGTGCGCGTGTCTGTTCCGCGCCGGTAGCGTGCTTCCTCGCGGCCCTTCAACGTCATCGTGAGCTTCGTGACACGGCTGGCCTTGCCGGTCAATTGCCACTGGAACGGCACCGTGCCGCCGATCGGCAGCGAGCCGCGGCTCAGCGTGATCACCGGACGGGGGTTGGCGAGCGCGAGCAGCTGGTACGGCACCGCGAACAGCAGTGCAACGCCGATCACCTGGAACAGCAGCAGGAAGATCGCCATGAACCATCCGCCGCCGCCGGCCGACCCGAATTGCCGGATCTCGAAGTAGGTGAAGAGGCCGACGATCCCGTTCCAGAACAGGCAGACGATCGTGGCGGTAATGAGCTTGCCCATCGGCGAGGCCGTCGACTGCAGCACCGCAGGACCGGAGTCGCCGATGCCGCCGGCCGGATCCGCGCCCGCTTCGAGCTCACGGAACGACGTCCCCGCCACCTGCTGCTGCGCCGCACGCGTCGTCGAACGCATGCGGAGGGCGAATACGCCGACGAGCAGCGGGATGCCGGCAAACCCCGCGAAGAAGATCAGGCCGAAGTAGTACCAGAACGTGATGTCGCGATTGATCACGGCCTGCGTCGGATCGGCGGGATCGACGAAGCACTGAAACCGCGTGCCCGGCGAATAGCGCTCGACCGTCGCGGCGACGGTGGAATCGCTCGTCGAGCCGGGAATGAAGTTGTAGCGATCGGACGTGTACTCGCGATCGTCGACGTGATAGCGATACGTGATCTCCGGCCGCGAGGTGTCGTCGCTCCTGACGACGCGGCTGGAGATGACTTCGCAGTCTGCGGAAGCCCACGAGCGCGCCTGGTAGACGCGATAGAGCGGCCTGAACGACAGGAAGTAGCCGGCCGCGGTTCCGGCGACGACGAACACGCCGAGGAACGCGACGACGAACACCGTCGCGCAGCCGCCACCCAGCCCCCGCGATGATGGCTTCGAAATGGGTTTGATGCCGGAAAGCCTACCACAATGACCGGGACGCCGCCGGTCAGCGAATCCGGCCGTCGGCGCCGATGGTGAAGTCGCCGATCTCCTGCGGATAGTCGAGCGCGGAAATCGAGCGAAGGCGCGAGACCTTCATGCCGTTCACGTAGACGTCGTGCGCCGTGGCGAAGAACGGATTGCCCGACGCGGTGCGGAAGCGCACGACGACGGAGCTGTCGCAGGTCGTGGGGGCGTCCGCCATGAAGCCGGGCACGGGACAGCGGTAGACGTTCCCCGATTCCGGCGTCAGCAGGCAGACGTCAGGGCCGGCGTCCCCAGGAAGGCGGCCGAGTTTCCGGCAGTCCCAGAACTCCAGCTCGACCCGCGTGTCCGGCTCGATCGCGACGCTCCCGACGTGCTCGTAACGAACGGACGTGATGGCGGCGGCCGGAGTTGGACCCGTGGGAGGCTGGGAGCGGGCGCACGACATTGTGACGAGCGCGCCGCCCAGGACGAGGGCGTGCCCGACCACCTGACGAACCTGCGGGATTGCCAGGACCATCGCAGTGACGGGCACATTCTGTACAGGGACGAGCGCCCCGGCAAGTAAAAAGTACGCGTCACGCCACAGGCACGACGGCGGCGTCGCATGCGGCTTCGGGCGCGCCGCCGGCCGGGTCGGCCCCCCTGGCTTCCATCCCGGCCTCGCGAGAGGCGTAGTCGTCGAGCATGTACCGCAGCAGGTCCTCGCGCAGCGCGAGAAGAACCCGGCCCGGTTCCGCATACTCTGTGCTGTCGCGCAGGAATTCGGCCCACCACGGCAGCAGGCTGGCGAGCGGCCCCGGTGCGCCGGGCGTGCCGATCACCGTCGCAATCGCCTGCCCGATCTCGACCGGCGTCGGCTGCGTGGCCGCGATCCGATCGCGCACCAGCTGCACGAGCAGCGCGTTGTAGACGAGGTTGGCCGGCGGATCCACGTCGGGCGCGAGGGTTTCGGCCGGCGCCGGCTGAAACTTCGGCGGAATGCGGCTCACGTAGGTGACGCGATAGAGCACGCGCCACGGCCCGTTGCCGGCGCCCGTCGCCTCGCGGAGCGCCGCGGCGCCGGGATCGCGGCTGGTGTTCAGCCACGCCTGGTCGACGACGTCGCGGAAGAACGTCTGCGTGTGATCCTCGTCCGGCGCCGCGTAGATCGCCATGTAGCGATACCCGTCCACCTTCCCCTCGGTCGGCGCGTTCGCGAACGTCACGTCGCCGCCGGCGATGCGCGGAGCGTAGAGATAGGTGTCGGGCGAGGCCTTGGCCATCAGCGCGAACGACGCCCCTTCCGATTTCGTCTTGACGACCGTGATCGCCGTCGCGCTGCTGAAGAGATAGTCGAAGTCGAGGTACGGGCCGAACCCGGAAATCGTCGCCTTCACGCTCAGGGAGGCGCCGCCCGAGAACGTCTCCGACGCGATCGCGCCGTGTGACTCGGTGTAGACGTTGACCGGCTGCGTCTGCTCCGCGTAGCCGCCGCCTCCGGCCGTCCAGACGTAGGTGTTGACGATGCTGCGTTTGGCCAGGTGCCGCGCCCAGTCGTATCCGCGCGTGTCGCGGCTGGCGGCTTCGAAGTCGTTCCACCCGCCGCTCCGCAGCCGCGTGGCGCGCGCGCCCTCGTCGTACTGCTGGAAGTACGCCTCGAGCTGCGCATCGGCGCGCTCGAGACGCCGCTTGATCGCGTACGCCTCGATCGGACGGAAATAGCTGCCGCGCTCGAGATCGGCCCGCGGATAGTCGGGATCGGCCGCGAGCCCGACCTTCCCGTCGAGCGTGCCGTTCTTCACGTAGTACGGATCGATCGGAAAGTCGATCAGGTTCACGTCTTCCGGAATGTCGGGGTTGGGCACCGCCGTGATCTTCACCATCGCGCCCGTGCCGCGGATGACGCTCGCCACCAGATCCACCGTCAGCGACTTCACGACCGCGAGGCCGGTGTTGTTCGGGATGAAGCGGCGCCCGACGACGGGATTCACCCACTCCTCGGGCGTGGTGCCCGGCTCCCACGCGCCGCCGGGCGTCAGCGTCGTCCCGAGCGTCGCCTTCATGCCGGTCTGCACGTCGACACTCCGGTTCAGCCGCCGCACGGCCTCGTAGCCGAATTGCCCGCCGAGCTTTCCGCCGACCTGGACGACCCGCATGCCCACCGCGAGGCCGAGCCCCTCGGAGATGTCGATCTTCGTCTTGGCCAGCCCTCCGGCTTTGGTCGTGACCTTGTGCGTCTCGCCGGTGGCGCGGTCGGTCTTGAACGTGTACGTCGTGTCGTCGGCTTCCTGGAATACGACCGACGTGGCGCTCGAGTACGCCTGGATCCCGCCGAAGCCGCTCCGCCACGACGGCAGCGTCTGGTTCTCGCTCGGAATCGGCGGCGCTCCCTCGATGTAGCCGATCAGCGTCGGCTTCGACTGCGCCTGGCCGATGTAGACGGTGTCGAGATCGCCGATCTTGAATCCCGTCACCAGCACGACCGCCTTGCCGGCGATGGCGACGTAGGCGCGCTTCATCACGCTGAAGACCCGGCCGTAGGCGTCCCGCTGCACGTCGGCGTATTCCACGACCGACGGCATGGCGCTGATGCGAAGCTGCGAGTCCGTCTGCTGGCCGCCGAGCACGTTCCAGACCGCCGGTGCCTCGTCCGCGAGTGGCGCGCCGGAGACGTTCCATCGAGGCGGTGCGTTCTTCTTCACGGGCTCCGCGGCGACGAGCGTGCCGTCGTTGCCGCGGCCGGTCCGATCCACCACGAACGGACCGGAGCCGCTCGAGAAATCCCAGTAGCCGCGCAGCTCGGGCTCGCGGCCCGAGAGCGGTGTGTGCATCGCACTGGCGATCTGATCCGCCGTGAGCTGCCGGGCCCAGATCCGCACGTCGTCGAGCTGGCCGATGAAGCCTTCGTGGGGCGGATGGCCCTCGTCTTCCTTCTTGGCCAGCAGGAACTGCTCGATGCCGTAGCCGCCGACCTCCTCGGCGCCCGACAGCAGTCTGTGCGCGGCCTCGCGTCCATCGACGTAGAACGTGTTGACGGCCACCGGCGGATAGTTCACGCGGAGGTTCGCGCGGCTCAGGCGCGCGTCGTTCTGGCCCACCGGGTCCGGCGCGATGCGGCCATCGGCCTCGGCGAAACGCCAGGAGGAAATCAACCCGTCGCGGTTCGCAGGTATCCGGTGACTCATGTGCACGGCCACGATCTCGACCGGCGACAGGACGCGGCTCCACAGGCGGACGTCGGCGAGAAACCCGTTGAAGTAGCGCGATCCACGAGCCTCCGGCGACCGCCCGAGATTGAGCGGCGCGCGGGACGACACGCGCTGCGGCGACTTGGCGAACAGCTCGTAGCTCGATCCCTGCTTGACGCCGCTCGCGACGAGCAGTCCGTCCACGAACAGGTCGATGTGCGCTTCGTACTTCGGTATCTCCCGATCCTTCTCCTTCACCTGGACGGTGACCACGTGATAGGTCACGGCCACATAGGTGGCCCTGTCCACGGGCAGCGCGTTCGGCGCCGTCACCACGAGTTCTCGATCCTCCCCATCGATCGCCACCTTGACGGCGAACTGCGGCTCCCCGGTGGGAGCGATCGACAGCGTGTAGTCCTCGCCTTTCGAGATCACAGCCTGCGCGTTGGGCCACACCGCGGCCGCAGCCGGCTGCACCCATGTCTCGATCGTGAAGACATCGTCGAGGTTCAGCGTCTCGTCGTGGCCGCAGTCGGCGTAGTCGCGGCCCTGCAGGCGGAGCGCGCCGCCGGCCTGGTGCGACATGGCCAGGTGCGTCCACTCGCGCAGGATCGGCTCGAAGAGGAGCGCCACGTTGTCGCCATGTCCGAGCACGGGCACGGAGAAGACGCCGTCTGGCCGCCATCGGGCAAACGGACGGATCGGCACGTCGAAGATGGATCCGCTTGGCGCGGAGTTGATCGCCCGATCCCCCTCGCCATGGGTCAACATCCACTTGGCCAGGAGCCCGGCGGCGTCGTCGGTAATTTTCCGCTCGACGTAGCGCGCGATGTCGGCCGCGGGCAGTGCGCGGTCGAAGAGCGCCACGCCGTTGATCACCATCGGCAGCGTCGCCAGCATCCAGCTGCCCACCAGCACGCTCGCCGGATCACCCGGCAGATCCATCGCCGGGCCTACGAGGACGTAGGTCTGTTCGCCCTGCCACACGCCGTTCACGAAGAGTGCGACGGTGCAGCGGTACTGCTGGCCGTCCGGATTCGGCTCGCGCCTCGTCACGTACGTGATCGCCACGTGCGACCAGTGGTCGGGCACGACGACCGACTGTCCGACGATCTGCGGCGAGGACGGGGACGGCGTGAACGACGCGTGGATCTTCTGATCGCTCCCGATCGAGAGCAGGATCAGCGACTGCCCGTCGACGTGCGTGCCGATGAATCCGATCTCCCCCTCGGCCACCTTGCCCGGTGAGCCGGCGGCAGCCGCGGGCTTGAACCACAGCGAGAACGTGCCGTCCTTCGTGGCGGCGTGCGCGAGGAACCTGGTCTCCCGCGCGCAGTCCAACCCGGGGGCGTCTTCGAGGCCCGCCAGATAGCGCACGGGATCGCCGCCTTCGGCCGGACGCGGTGTCCGGTTGAAGGTGAGGAGCCGCCGCTGCCGCTTCCCCCACGGCGGAGTCGCGGCGGTCGGGCGGCACCAGAGCTCGACGCTCGAGTCGCCCTGAATCGCCAGCGCGGAAATGTTCGGCGCCTTGGCTTCGCTCGTCTCGAATTGCACCCAGTTGGACCAGTGGAAATCGAGCGTGCGACGCGGGGCCTGCGGCACCCAGCCGCCTTCGAATCCCTGGAGCGTGAGCGGGGCCCTGCCGCCCGGGCACGCGGCCGTGTCGGCGACGAGTCCGGCCGCGCCGGAATTCGGCACCGACGCCGGGATCGCGCGGAACAAGGTGGACCCGCCGTCGATCGGCTTGGGCGCGACCGCGTCCGTACCGTCGTGGACCGTCGCCGATTGCAGGCGCGCCGCGAGCACAGGAGCCGCCGTCATCGGCACGGTCTCGCTGGGGAGCGTCGGCGCCGTCACCACCAGCGCGAGGAGCGATGCGCTCAGGCGCAGATCCATGCCGGCGTCGCTCGGGCGATCGGGCTCCGTGTCTTCCACGGTGGCCTCGGCGCCATCGGTGGTCACCACCAGCAGCGACGACACGACCTTGGAGTCGCCGGTGGCGCGCCGGTAGTCATACGTGCGGTTCTCCCCCTGCAGCGTCGCCGCGAACGCCTGCTGCGCGCGCGGCACGTCGGCCCACGCCGCCGAGAGCGCTCCGCCAGTCGTCCTTTCGATCCCGATCGTGACGGTGCAGGTCGCCGGTGTGGATCCATCGGTGACGGAGAGCCGCGCGATCTTCGTGACCGTGGGTGCGAAGAAGATGACGATGCGATTGGCGGCGACGAGCTCGCTGGACGCCGGCAGGCTGGAGGCGCGGACGTTCGACGTGCCGCCGGCATAGGCGAACGTCGGCGACTGGCCGCGCAGCGTCTCGACGAACCGATCGATCGCAAGCGGGACGCCGGGCCACGTCTGGACGATCTCCGCGTCAGCCCACCGCGGCGCCCGGTGACGCAGCGTCACCGTCGCGAAGCCGTCGCCCGACGGCGACACGTTGACCGACGCGAGCGGCAGCGCCGAGGGATGCTGGCTGACGAGGCCCAGCATCGCGTTCGCGCTGTTGCCGGCGATCGGCAGGTAGACCGAGGGCCGCCGCGCGTGCGCGTCGAAGTAGACGCGCTCGCCGGTCTGCACGCGCGTGTCGCCGGGATCGCCAATCGCATTGCCGGCGAGCACGGCCGCGAACGGCAGGATGCTCCGCGGCACGCCCGTCCAGACCTCCTGGCGTCCGGACGGCGATCCCAGCGTAACGGTGCAGAAGCCGGCGGGAGCCGGCGCCGCCGCGGGCCGCACGTCCACCGTGGCGTCGTTCATGAAGCGGCCGGCGCGCGTCGCGACAAACTGCATCCATCCGCGCTCGGCCGCGCCGAGCGGCGTCTGCCAGGGCACCTCGAACGTCGCGCGCGCCACTTCCGCGTCGACGTGCATCACCGAGAAGCGGCCGTCGGTCCCGCGGAAGTAGACGTGGAGCCGTCCGTCGGCGCCGGGGAGGACGAACGGCGACGAGCTCAGTTCGCCGTAGGCCGCGAGGTCCTTGAAGTACGCCGTGTAGATCGTCAGACCGTTCGCGTCCCAGGTGAGCTCGCCGCTGGAGCCGGCCACGGGCCGCGTGGACGGAATCAGGTGCGCGCCGAAGACGCGTCCTGGCGCGGCGTGATTCCTGGCATTGGGCGTCAACGGCGGATCGACGGGCTTGCCCTGCGCATCGGTGTACTCGATGACCTGAAAGTCCCACTGGCCGACGATCGACGTTGGGTTCCAGTCCGATCCGCCATAGGTGATCAGCCCGCCGAGGGCTCCGGTGAAGCCGCCCCCGGCCGGACCGGCCGCGCCGGCGACGTCGAACGCCGTCTTCTCCGCATGACCGCCGTCGCTCGTCTCGAGAGGGACCGGGGATCCGTTGACCTCGATGACGAACGGCGCGCGCGCCTTCGCGTCGAAGGCGACACGCACGGCGCTCCACGCCATCTGCCGAACCGCGCCGGCCGGCGTACGCGCGACGATCAGCTGTCCGGTCGCGCCGGCGGCCGCGGCCTCGATCGCGCCGCCGCGGCGCAGGCGGATGAAGGGCGGCGCGCCGGCGGCCGCGCGGTTGCCGAGGATCACCTGCGCGTCCGCGTCGAGCGAGTCGGGACGGATCCAGAGCTCGACGCCGAAGGCGTCCCCCGGCGTCCACGCCGGCAGTTCCACCCACGCGCGCCCGTCGAACTCGAACGTGAACGGCGATGCGCCCACCGGGCCGGCTTTCAGAAGCGCCGCCGGCCGCGCCAGCGTGCCGTCCGACGAAAGACCGAAATCGACCGTGGCGAGCGTCTTCGGCCTTCCCGCTTCGAGGGCGAGGAACAGCCGTCCGCTGCGCTTGACCATGAGGCCGCCGCTGCCCGCCTCGCGCACGCGTTCCTGCTTCAGATAGAACGCCGCCGACGGACGACCGGCGATCGGCAGCGCGGCGCCGCGCTCGTCGGTGAGCGCGAACGAGACGTCCGGCGGAATCCGCCCGTCGACGATCGTCTTGCCGTCGAGGAGGAACTGGCCGCCGGCGTCCATCGGCAGCGCGTAGACGTCCACGCGGCTCGTGTCGCCGCGGACGACGAACACGTGGAGCGCGGCCAGCGCGCTCTCGTTGCGCGGCAGGAAGGCCGCGTCGAAGTTGCCGTCCGTCAGCCCGTCGATCATGAACAGCTCGATCGTCGGCTCGACGAACGGCTCGTTCTCGGCGGAGACGAAGCTGAAGACGTCCTTGTCGTCCTCCGGCGTGTCCGGCTTGCCGCTCCGCCGGAAGCGCACTTCCCACGCCGGCTGAAGGGTGTAGCGGACCTCCTTCGGATCGGCAGGGGACGCGGCGCGCACGAGCCGCAGCCGGTTCACGAGCAGCGTTCCCTTCTTCGCCTGGCGGAACAGATAGATGTAGTCGGGGCCCGCGAGGACGCGGAACGGCTGGCCGGCGTCCTGCAGTCCGTCCACGGCGTGCCCCGAGTCGTACTCGCTCGGCACATTGATGATGTGCATCCCGGTGGGACGCACCGTCTCGGGCAGTGCGAGAGATTCGAAGCCGCTCCAGCCGTTGGTGTCGCCGCCCGGCGTGCCGTCGCCGCCGAGGACGTTGAACACGATGCCGGCCGTCGTCCGCGCAAAGGCGATGACCGTGCCTTCGAAGTTGACGGTGGCGGCGTCACGGTACGCCGTCTCGTCGAGAACGGTGATGCGATCGTCGTCGAAGCCGGTAGGAATCATGTTTTTCTCCAACATCCCACAAGACGGAGACGCGGGCGCCGTTTTCCACGCCGGGAGCGCGTCGCGCGGCTGTGGCATGATGAGCGTTCGAACATGCAGCCTCGCGAGCTGTTCGACGCGAACCTCCTGGTCATCGAGCGCGTCATCGCTCACGTCTGCCGCGACGCACGCCTCCAGGGGGCCGACGCCGAGGATTTCGCCTCCGCGGCGCGCGTGCGGCTCCTCGATCGCGACTGCGCCGTGCTCGCGCGGTACGAAGGACGTTCGTCCCTCGCCGGCTACCTGACGATCGTCGTGCGCCGGTTCCTGATCGATCACAAGCGCGCGCAGGGACAGCGATGGTTCGCCTCGGCCGAAGCGCAGCGCCTGGGCGCCGTGGCGGTACAGCTCGAGCAGCTGCTGCGCCGCGACGGCCGAACGCTCGACGAAGCGATTGCCGTCCTGGGAAACCAGTTCCCAGACGTCACCGCGGCATCGATCGAAGGTCTGGCGGCGGAGTTGCCGGACCGTGCGCCGGCGCCGCGTCTGGTCGCCATGAGCGATGACGACGATGGGCCGTCGGCGGGCCGCGAGGCCGCGGACGAGATTTTCCGCGCGCTGGACGTGCGGCATCGCTCGCGCGACGCGAGCCGCGCCGTGCGCGCGGCCCTCGCCGCGCTCACTCCCGAGGATCGGGTCATCGTCAGGCTCCGCTACGGCAAGGAGATGTCGATTGCCGACATCGCGCGCGCGCTCGGCGTGGCGCAGCGGCCGCTCTACCGCCGCGTGGAAGCGCTGATGGCGGGCCTGCGGCGCGCGCTCGAAGCGAGCGGGGTCACGGCCGGCGACGTCGCCGATCTGGCCGACGGCGCGGGAGAGTCGCTCGATTTCGGCCTCGCCGACGGAAAAACCGATCCTGCCCATCCGTCTCTCCCTGCACGGAGAGGCCCTTCCGGAGTATCAGAGCGTTGAGCGAGACCGGCCGGACACATCCCGATCCGGAGACGCTCGCCGCCTTCGCCGAGGGGCGTCTGGACGAACAGACGCGGATGTCGATTCTCGCGCATCTCGATCGCTGCGACAGCTGCACCGACGAAGTCGCCGTGGCCATGACGGTCCCACCGGACGCGGAGGCCCGGACGCGCACCGTCGCACCGTGGCTCCTGGCGGCCGCGGCGGTGATCGTCGTCGCGCTGCTGCCGGCCACGCGCGCCGCGATCGCGCCGCTCTTCGGCCGCTCGCCGATCGATCGCCTCGTCGCGCTCGCGCCGGCATCGGGGCGGCTGGTCGAGCCGAGACTGACCGGCGGGTTCTCCTGGACGGCGTATCGGGGCCCGCTGCGCGCCGAGGAGGGTCCGGTGGACGCGGCGGCGCTCCGGTTGAACGGCGCCGCGGGCGAGCTCGTCGAGCGCAGCGCGCAGGATTCCGGCGCGGCGACCCAGCACGCGGCGGGCGTGGCGCTCGTGCTCGTCCAGAAACCGGCCGAGGCGGCCGCGCGGCTCGAACCGATCGCGCGCAGCGGACGCGACGCGCGCTTCTGGAGCGACCTGGCCGCCGCGCAGTACGAGGTCGCCCTCCGTCAGCAGCGCCCGGCGCTCTATCCCGAAGCGCTCGCCTCCGCTACCGCCGCGCTGCAGATCGACGCCGGCCTGCCGGAAGCGCTCTTCAACCGGGCGCTGGTACTCGAGAAGCTGGGGCTGACCGACGAGGCGAAGCGCGCGTGGCAGCGCTACCTCGCGGTCGACGGATCCTCGCCATGGGCGGCGGAGGCCCGCGCGCATCTCGCCGCGCTCCCGGGCACGCCCTCGTCGTCGCGGCAGCTCGAACGGGATCGGCCGGGATTCGAGCAGGCCGCCCTGCGAGGCGACGCCGCCGCCGTCCGCGCATTCGTCGACGCGTATCGCGGGCGCGCCGGCGCCTACGGCGAAGCGGAGTATCTCGGACGCTGGGGCGAGGCGTACGCCGGTGGAAACGCCGCCGAGAGCGCGCGATGCCTGACGATCGCGCGAGCGATCGGGACGGCACTCCCGGAACTAAACGGCGAGTCGCTGCTCCGCGACGCGGTCCACGCGATCGACACGGCACCGCCCCCGCGCGTGGCCGCCCTCGCGCAGGCCCACATCGCCTACCGGCGCGGACGCATCGCCTACAGCCGCTACGACGTGGATGCCGCCGAGCGCGACCTCCGCGACGCGGCGGCACGCTTCGCCGCCGGCGGCAGCCCGATGGCCCTGCTCGCGCGCTACTACGCCGCGAGCGCGCGGCTCGCGCGCAGCGACGTGGAGACGGCGCGCGTCGAGCTCGAGCGCGTGCGCGCGGACGCGGATCGCCATCCCGAGTTCATCGCCCTCGGCGGCCACGTCCGCTGGGAGCTGGCGCGCGCGTACCTGCAGGGGAACGACGCGGTCGCGGCGGTTCCGCTCTTCGCCGGCGGCGCGGCGCTGTTCGCCCGCCTCGGGGACACGGAGAGCGAAGCCTTCATGCAGGCCGGCCTGTCGGTGGTACTGGAGTCGCTGGGACGCGCCGACGAGGCGTGGACCGCGCGCACCTCCGCGTTCGCCGGCATGAGCGCCGCCGGGGGCGACGGCCGTCTGCTCGCGACGAGCCTCGCCGCGGCCGGGGCCGGCGAGTGGCGCGCGGGACACTCCGGGGCCGCACGAGCGCTTGCGGCCGTCGCCACCGCTATCGCCGGCGCGGCCGGCTCCCCCGTCGTCGTCGCCGACGCCCTGGTGCACGAAGCCCTGCTCGAAGCCATCGGCGGCGACCACGCCGCCGCCGTCGCGCTGACACAGCGCGCCGAGGCCGCCGCGAACCGGATCCCCGACGCCGACGTCCGCGAGCGCGCCCTGGTCACCGCCGCCGTCGCCGGCGCGGCCGCGCGTGTGGGCGCCGATCCGGCCGCGGCTGCCGCGCTGCTCACGCACGCGATCG